>Ga0182745_1001678_pt1 | contig 20960 bp, 19 predicted proteins | sample eDN3rd30CKraftBY_FD_128523 | JGI IMG/M metagenome (GOLD analysis project Ga0182745, IMG submission 128523) | Enriched backyard soil microbial communities from Emeryville, California, USA - eDNA 3rd pass 30_C Kraft BY (version 2) (version 2) | ecosystem: Environmental > Terrestrial > Soil >...
AGAAGGGCAAGTAGGCCGCCCGCGGAGCACGCACCGTGATCGGGACGACGGTCGAAGCCGCCAGCGCCGAGCAGGTCTCGGCGTTGGCGGCGTTCGTCCCGTCCCGCTACCGCGCCCGCCTCGCCGGCGGCAACCTGTCCGCGGAGCTGCGCCTCGTCGGCGCCTGGAATGATGGCGTTCCCGTCGGCGCCGGACTCGCGTCGCTCCGACGCGGCGGCGCGAACTGCGAATCCCTCTGCGTCCTGCCCGGTCTGCGCCGGCGCGGCATCGGCCGGGCCCTGCTCGCCGCCCTCGAGCACGCCTGCACCGAGGCGGGGTCGACCACGATGGCTGCGGTGCTGCCCGACGGCGAGCGCTTCCAAGCGATCCGGGCGCTGCTGAGCGGGGACGGCTGGGCGCCCCCGCGGTTGCGGCACCGTCAGTTCGAGATCGGCGACGGGATCCGCGCGTCGGCGACCCTCGCGACGCCACAGGACCTGTCCGCGTACGCCGTCATCGCGTGCTCCGGGCTCGCGGCACGCGACCGGCGCGAGATCCAGCGGATCGCGGCGGCGATCCCCTCCGGACTCGATCCGCTCCGCGACGAGGACCGCATCATCGACGAGGCGAGCTTCTTCCTGCGTCGTGGCACCGAGATCGTCGCGTGGGGGCTGAGCCAGCACTTCGCGCCGGGCACGAGCGTCGTCCCGACCGTTTGGGTCGCGCCGAGCGAACGCGGGGGCGGGCTCGGGGCGCTCCTCGGCCTCCTCGCGATCCGCGCCGCACTCGACGCGGGCTACGGGCGCGTCCGCTTCGTCGTCGACGCGGACAACACCGCGATGATCCGGATCGTCGAACGCGAAGTCGTCCCATACGGGTCCACCGAGATCAACCTGCTCGAGACGACCCGCTCCCTTCGGGCGGGCTCGTGAGCCGCCGCCTGCTCGCCGCGGCCGCGGCCGCCGCGATCGCGGTCTCGACGCTCGTCGCCTGCACGCCGTCCGACACGACGGTCGGCCCCGACGACGACGCGCCCTACCGGATCGGGCTCATCGCCTCGCAGACGGGCGCTGGCTCGACGGTCGGGAGGCAGCAGGTCGAGTCGACGGCCTGGGCCGTCGAGCAGCTCAACAAGGCGGGGGGCGTCGACGGCCACCCGCTCGAGATCGTCTACCGCGACGACGCGTCCGACCCCGAGCTCGGCCCGGGGCTCATGCGCAAGCTTATCGAGGAGGAGCAGGTCATCGCGGTCATCGGCCCGACGCTCTCGATCGTCGCGCGCGAGGCGCACCCCGTCGCGAACGAGCTGCGCACCCCCGTGCTCGCGATCAGCAACACCGTCGACGGCATCGTCGGCGCCTGCCCCTACGCGTGCGAGTGGATCTGGCGGGAGAGCCTCGGCGAGCGGATCGCCGTGCAGGCGAACGTCAACGCCTACGTCCACGACGGCCGGCCGAGGTCGGCCGTGACCGTGCGGACCCAGGACGACGTGCTCGGGATGGCCGGTGTGACCTACGCGCAGCAGGCCTTCGAGGAGCGCGGCGTGCCCGTCGTCGGCAGTCTCGAGATGGGGGCGGACGAGACCATGTCGGACGAGCTCGCCCGGCTGCTCGCCGACGAGCCCGACGTCGTCTTCCTCGGCTCGACCTACACCCAATGGGTCGTCGGCGTCATGCAGGCGGCGCGGGCCCTCGGCTACACGGGACAGTTCCTCGCCGGGAACATCCTCAACAGCGAGACCGCGCGCGAGCTCGCGGGCGAGGCCGGACTCGGGACCCGCAGCGGCGCGGCCTGGGTGAGCACGAACCGCTTCCCGGCGAACGAGCAGTTCATCGACGACTACCAGCGGGCGCTCGGGCGGATGCCCGACCAGTTCGACGCCCAGGGCTTCGTCGCGATCCAGATCCTCGCCGATGCGCTCGGCCGCGCGCACCCGGCCGGGCTGCCGATCGAGCAGCAGCGCGAGGCGCTTCAGGCCGCGCTCCCCGGTGTCGCGATCAACACCGTGCTCGGGCCCTTCCGCTTCACCCCGGATCACGACGTCGACCAGATCGTCTGGGTGCTGCAGCTCGGCGAGGACAGCCACGAGCTCATCGCGTTCTGCGATCCAGACTGCGCCGGCTAACGCGGCATCGGCGGGGGGTCGTCGGCAACGTAGGCCCCGATCGCGCGGAAGATCCGGTCGCTCGCGTTCTGATACCCGCCATCCGAGTCGAACGCGCCGGGCGCATAGGTCGCCGCGACCGCGATCGAGATGCGCTCGGCCGGCAGGTACGCCATGACCGCGCTGTATCCGCTCAGCTGCGGATTCTGCAGGATCCATGAGCCCGAGCGCACGACCCCAAGGCCGTAGTTGTAGCCGTCGACCTGCGTGAAGCAGGACGGCGCGCAGGACGGGAGCCGCTCGCCGAAGCCGATGAGCGTCGAGTCCGTCATCGCGTGGAAGCTCTCCTCGCGCAGCAGCGCACCGGTCCCGATGCCCTGCGCGGTCCTCGTGAGGTCGGCGATCGTCGTCGTCTGCGCGGCGCCCGTCGGCGTCCCCCACGCCGGGTTCCAGTACGTCGACTCCTCGGTGAACGCGACGCCGGCCGGGATGCCGAGCGCACCGCGGCGCTCGGAGCTGTACGCGTGCAGCACCGGCTCCGGGATGAAGGCGGAATCGTGGCTCGCCGTCTCGGTGAGGCCGAGCGGACCGAGCACCTTCGCCGCGAGGAGCTCGTCGAGTGGCGCACCGCCGACGGCCTCGAGGATGTGGCCGAGGATCATGAAGTTCGTGTGCGAGTAGCTCCAGTTCGTGCCGGGCGCGAAGGCGAGCGGTCGGGAGAACGCGATGTCGAGCCGCTCTTGATACCCGAACTCCTGGAAGGGGTCGTCGTTGTACGACGCGTTCCACGCGGGATCCTGCTCGAAGTCCGGGTAGCCGCTCGTCTGGTTCGCGAGCATGCGCAGCGTGACCTCGTCGGAGGCGGGCAGCTCGGGGACCCACACGTCGATCGTGTCGTCGAGGGCGACCGTCCCCGCGTCGACGTACTGCATGAGCAGGTGCGCGATGTAGGCGAACGCGACGGCGCCGTTGCGGAAATGCATGTCAGTCGTGGCCGGGACGCCCGTCATCGACTCGCCCCACGCCTGACTCAGGATGAGCTCGTCGCCGACCGTGACCTCGACGATGACCGCCCGCAGCGAGAGCGCCTCGATCTGCTGCTCGACGATCTCCGAGATCGCCGCGGCGTCCGGCGAGGACGTGATGGGCCGCGGACCCGCCATCGCGCAGCCCGTCAGCACGAAGGGGATCGAGACGAGCGCGGCGATGCGGGACAACGGCGTTCTCATCAGGGGTCGCCGTACCTCCGCGTCAGTTGAGCGCGGGGGTGTCCAGCGGGATCACGCCGTCGCCATAGAGGTCGGTGGCGAGGTCCCGGAACGCGCGGAGCGCGTGCCGCTGCGTAGTCGGACCGTACGAGATCCTCGCGACACCGAGCGCCTCGTACTCGGCCGCCGGGAGCGCGCCCGGCAGTCCGATGACGCTGAGCTTGCCGACGCCGAGGCCGGCGACGAGCCGCTCGGTCGCCGCGCGGTCGAGCACGCCCGGGACGAAGACGAGTGCCGCGCCGGCGTCGAGGAACGCCCGGCCGCGAGTGATCGCGTCCTCGATCTTCTCGTCGAGCGGACGATCGCCGCCCCGGACGATCGCATCCGTGCGGGCGTTCAGCTGGAAGGCGACGCCCTCCGCCTCGGCGGCGGCCACGATGGCCTCGACCGCCGCGACGGAGTCGGCGAACGGCGCGAGCCGGTCCTCGACGTTCGCCCCCACGGCGCCGACGCCGATCGCTCGCCGCACGGTCTCGCCGGGATCGCCGTACCCCGCATCGAGGTCCGCGGAGACGGGCAGGTCGGTGCTCGCGACGATGCGCTCAATAGCGGCGAGCGCGAGGTCGAGCGGGATCGTGCCGTCGGCGTAGCCATGGCTCGCCGCGATGGAGTGACCGGCGGTCGCGATCGCCTTCGTCTCCGGCAGGTCGGCGACGACCCGCGTGCTGATCGCGTCCCAGACGTTGACGACGCGCAGGATCTCGGGCGCCTCGTGGAGCGCCTTCAGCGTCAATGCCTTCTCGACCAGTGCCTTCTCATGCGTGCTCATGTCCCCGACGCTACCCGTGACCCGCGCCCCGGGCTACCGCTCCATCGCGGATTCACTGGCGGCGCACGCGCGTCCCGCGTAGCCTCGCGGCGAGATCCATTCGCGAGGAGAGCGGAGAACGCCATGCCCGAGATCCAGCCGAAGATCACGCCGATGCTGTGGTTCGCGACGGAGGCGGTCGAGGCCGCGCAGTTCTACACCTCCACATTCCCCGACTCGACGCTCGGGAGGGTCTTCCACGCTCCCGGCGACTCGCCCGGCGGCACCGCAGGACAGGTGCTCTCCGTCGACTTCACGATCGCCGGCATGCCGTTCGTCGCCCTCAACGGCGGACCGGAGTTCACCTTCTCCGAAGCCGTGTCATTCGTCATCCTCACCGATGACCAGAAGGAGACGGACTACTACTGGGACGCGCTCACCGCGGACGGCGGTGAGGAGAGCGTCTGCGGATGGCTCAAGGACCGGTTCGGGCTCTCGTGGCAGGTGACGCCGCGACGGATGCTCGAGCTGACCCAGAGCGAGGATCCGGGTGTCGCCGCACGCACGTTCGCGGCGATGCTCACCATGCAGAAGATCGACATCGCGGCGCTCGAGGCGGCCGCGGCGGGGACGGCCTAGGTCTCCAGCAAAGCCCGAAGCCGATCGAGGTCCTCGGCGATCAGCGCGGCGTCCCGCTCGAACTCCTCATCGGTGACGTCCGGCAGCCGGTAGAGCGTGAACACCACTTCGCTGCCGTCGCCGTTTCGGAGCACGCGCAACGGGTTGTGCACGACGTCGCCATGGGGGAGCCTCACGTCATGATCGAGGATCCCGTGCTCGATCGGCCCGACGAAGGCGACCTCGACGACCCCCATCGGCGAGTCGGTGATCCACCGCCCTGCCTCGAGCCGGATGCCCGCGCTCAGGCCCGCCGCCCAGAGCGGCAGGTTGGCGGGATCCCCCGCGAAGGCGGCCACCGCAGCGGGATCGCGCGCGATGGTCTGCGAGATATGCCGCGCCGGATACGCCATTTACTCAGGCTAGGGCGCTCAGGTGACAGCAACGAGCGTTCTGAGGCGCCCATTGCCCCACTTGCTGTCACCTGAAGGGTGTCTGTGGGAGATGGAGGAGTGGAGCCTATCTGAATCCACTGAATAGGGAAAATAAGGGCTACGGAGGGCATCCGCAGGCATTTTACGCCGTAATTTTACGCCGCAGTCGTTTGACACGGAAGTCTGCCGGAGCGGCACACCGGCGTTGTCGGCCGCCGACCGTACTGTTAGATCGTGGGCACGCTGACAGCTATCAACTCCGCACGACCGTCGGCGCTGGAGTTCTTCGCCGGGATCGGACTTGCTCGAGCCGGACTGGAACGGGCAGGCTTCCGAGTCGCCTGGGCGAATGACTACGAGCCGGATAAGGCGGCGATGTACCACGCCCAGTTCGGGATGAGTGACAGCCAGGACTTCGCTCTCGGTGACATCGCAGAGGTGCGGGGCGCTGATCTGCCCACCGATGCCTCGCTGGCGTGGGCATCCTCTCCTTGTACCGACCTCTCGCTTGCTGGGTCTCGTGCTGGATTGAGCGGGACGCAGTCGGGCACGTTCTGGCACTTCATTCGCCTGCTGGATGAACTCGGTGAGCAGCGGCCCGAAGTGATCGTGCTTGAGAACGTGGTCGGTCTCGCCAGTTCGCACCAGGGCGACGACTTGACCGCCGCAATCAAGGCAATGAATGACCTTGGCTATTCGGTTGATGTGCTTGCGATAGATGCCCGGAGGTTCGTGCCTCAGTCCCGCCCTCGGCTCTTTCTCGTCGGTGCGACTAACCCACCCTCCTCTCAGGACGAGGTCATCTCGGATCTGCGCCCGGAGTGGCTCTCCTGGGTGTTCACCGACGAGACGCTTCGCACGCACCGAGCCACACTCCCCGCAGCACCAATTCCGCTCACGTCGGGGCTTTCCGAGATTGTTGAGGAACTACCACTTAGTGACGACCGCTGGTGGGGCGAAGAGCGAACGGCAGCCTTCGTCAGCTCTCTGTCGCCCATTCAGAAGGAGCGGTTCTCTGCGATGCGACGTGGATCGGGCGTGAAGTACAGGACTGCCTATCGCCGCACGCGTGGCGGTGTAGCCGTGTGGGAGGTGCGCCCGGACGATATCTCGGGCTGCTTGCGAACCGCACGTGGCGGCTCGTCCAAACAGGCCGTGGTTAGGCTCGGGAACAAGCGCATTCAGGTTCGCTGGATGACCCCACTGGAGTACGCCCGTCTTATGGGAGCAGGCGACTACAACTTGTCTGGGGCACGTACTAATCAGGCGCTGTTCGGCTTCGGAGACGCTGTCGCAGTTCCCGCCGTGACCTGGCTTGCCGAGAACTACCTGCTGCCGTTGGTTCGGGGCCAGTTGGGCCAGGCGACCTTACGAGAGCAGGTTGCGCTTGTCCAGTAGGGGCACGGCGTCGCCCAATCCGAAGCCCAAGAAGCCGACTAAGGCTTCCTTGCCTGCTGACGACGTTCGACAGTTCCGGGGAGAGCTGGATCGGTTTCTCAATGAGGAAGACGAACTCGGACAGAAGTGGGGCGACGCACGCTGGGGCGTGTACGCGTTCTACGACTACGACGGCGAGCCGATCTACGTCGGTCAGACGAACGAGATGCTCCGGGTACGGGTGCGACGGCATCTGACGAATCAGCGCACGGACGCCGTGGCGATGCGCATCCTTGACGTTTTTGAGGTCGCCGAGTGCGAGATCTGGCCGCTATGGAACTATCAGCTGCTCACAAAGAAGACCGAACTCAACAAGGCTGAGTACGAGGCAGCGCAGGCTGACCTCAACGCGCACGAATACACCGCGTATCTTCAGGCGATCGCCAACTCCCGGTTTAAGGCGATCCTGAACGAGAAGATCCCACCCATCTCGGAGTCGGTAGCGCTCCCGGCATCCCTTCGTTGGAAGTTGATAGACGACAACACCCGAGCAGAGCGAGGTCACCCCGATATCCGGATCGCACGCCGGGCTGAGACCATTTCTCGGCTTGCCGCAGTCGCTCGAGAGCGTGGCGAAGTCTCGGACGGACTCCGGCGGGTGCTGGTCATTCAGGCCGTGCGCCTCGCCTACTTGTCGGCTGAGCGATTGGCCTACGTTGAGGGTCGCCCTGCCCCCGATCCGAGTGCGATCCGTGTCGAGGGACTGGTCGGCTCGGTGCTGTACGAGTTTGATGAAGACGCTCTCACCGACGAGGAAATCGGTCTGTAATCAAAGGCGTAGCACGTAGGGCGCAATAGGAAGCAAAACGACCACCATCGCCCCGAGTTCAGCCAGCAATCCGAAAACCGGACGCCATTTGGGTCTTGGCGTAGCCGAGGAGACAGGCGTGTACGTCACTGCCGGCGCACGCGGCTCGGCTTTTCCGTCTCGTAGGAGGAACTCGGCGACCTGGCTTGCGAATTCTGAGCCCTGGGGAACGCATACGAAGCCGGAGAGACCTCGTCGGCGTCGGCGTCTTGCGTAGCGAGTGCGAACCTCCCCCGTTGTCTGATTGACCCGTTCTACTGCGACCCTGCGGGGCCTGTCTTTGCCGTTGGCCCTCCGCCACTTCCTGAGGAGGCGGGAAGCCTTGACGTAGTCGCCCGGGGAGACCTTGACCGCTTGGGTTGCCTTCTCAAGCCCCCAATAGCCCCAGAAGCGGCCGACACTCCCCGAGGCGAGCCAAAGGTCGGGAGGTCGGTTCTGGTATTCCTTGCTGCCGCCGCCAGGAGCGGAGTGCTTGGAGAAGTAAATGGCGAGCCGTTGCGGGTCGGTCGCCTTTAAGGCGGTGCTGTAGTCCAGTCCCGTGCCCGCCTTGCGATGCTTTTCTCGCTCTTCGGCGTCGGGATGAGCGACAACGTCCGCCCAGACTTCAGAAACCCATTCTCTGAACTCAGCAGGCGAGCAGGGAAGGACGAGGAAGAGATGAAAGTGGGGCGCTCCACGGCGCTGAAACTCCATCTTCCAGAGCGATCGCAGACGACAACCCCACTTGCGTTCATATCGCTTGACGAATTGGCTCAGATGCTTCTTCGCCTCCTCGCCGCTAGGTGCAACGGTCTGCCAGTCGGCGGGATAGGTCAGCGTGAGCATTGCGGGTAGACCTGCGGGAAGCGCCGAATAGTCCAGTTCGCAAAGGCTGGCGACCATCTGAGATCGGCTCTTCGGCGTCCATTCCCTGATCGCCCTCCGCAGGTGCGGCACTTGGGGGGAGCGACGCTGGGTGTGGCCCTTGACTCGCTTCCGCGTTCTTACGAGTGCGGACGAGACCTCGATGAAGTAGTCCCAGTCCCCGCCGTCATCGGTCTCATATGACGAGAACCGGGAAACGACCTCTGCGACTTGTTTAGCACTCGTGAACCGAGGTGCGAAAACTTCCGCAGCATCGCTACGGGAAGTTATGTCGGATAGAACAAGCCCGGCAATCGCCGGCGCTGCGGGGAGGTCTTCATTCACTCCCGAGCTATCGGCATTCCTCCCGCAGTGCCCGCATCTTCGGATCTCCGCAGCTCTCGCTCGCTGGTGGCTCGCTCGGTGCTTGCTACGTCCGAAGACACGGCAGGGCAGTTCGCTAGAACTGCCCTGCTACGGGAACTTCAGGTCGCCTACCGTTTGAGCTGGACAGCGAAGACGCACCAGTCCCCCAGATAGTGCTTCTCATCTAGCACCCACCCGGCGGAGGGCGTGAAGGCGAAGTCCCGGTCTCTGTCTTGTGCCGACAGGAAGGACAGCACGCTCTCGGCGGGTTCGGGTGTGCCGAAGAAGACTTCCCGATTTGCACCCTCCCGAACTCGGAACAGGGGCGGCACGCTGGGGCGCTCGGCGAGCCAGTAGTCGGCCCAAAGCCGGAAGACGTTACCAACGAGGTAGCCGGTGGTTTGGGTCAGGTTGCTCACACGCTGACGCCTTCTACCTGGAAGCTCCATTCAGTGCGGTCGGACTGGTTGCGAGACCACTTTCCGCCCGACAGCCCGATGAGTTTGATCGGGGTGAGTTCGGGGATCTCCACGATCTTCTTAGCGACTTGCTCAGGGGCGACAAGTGTGAAGGTTTCCGTCTCGGACTTGTCGTCGGGGGTGAGCTTCACGAGAGCGGAGACGACCCACTTGGGCGTGCCATTGGCGTCGTGCTGGTGTGTGCGTTCTGCTCCGAAGCCCTCGGTCTTGGGGCTGATGTCTATGAAGCGGACGGAGTGAAACAGGCTGGGTGAGAGTGGCAGATAGTAGCCATAAGCAATAGTCATTGTCGTTGTCCTTTGGGTCACGTGTCCCTGATTTGGGTCACGTAGTACCTATCGGCACACGAACAGGAATTGCGTCGTCCGACTACTCGTCAGGCATCAGGTCGGCGAAGGCCGTGGCCCCGTATTGCTCCATCGGCTCTTCTAGTTGTTTCTGCGTGGTTCGGGCGTAGTAGGAGGTCATCGCCTCCGAGTTCCCAATGATCTCCTGAACGACACGAAGTGGCAGTGGCGGCTTCTGGTCAGCGAGCAGGGTCGCCGTGATGTGGCGGTTGAGATGCCCACGCCAGTAGGGGTAGTCGTAGCTTGCCAGGACGAGATGCCAGTCGTCGTTATCCCGGTTGGGCGTGATGAGCGAGCCGTTCGGCTTCAGAAAGACGAGGTCGGCGAACTCGGATGCGGGTTGCCAGCCATCGGACTTCTTCCACTCGTCCTGCCGACGCTTATAGGCACGCAATGCCGAGAGGAACGGTTCGGGAAGCGGGAGCGTGCGTGCCTTGCCTGTCTTGGTCTTGCCCTTGATGTACCAGCCGTCGCCGTTGTCCCACCGAGCCAGCTGCTGGGAGACGACGACTTTGGCGCTCTTGGTCGTCAGCCCCTTGATGTTGGCCCACGACAGCCCGAGTCGTTCGGAACGGCGCAGACCTAGGTACTGGAACAGGAAGCGGGCGTAGTCGTCGTGGTCGTCGGCTCGCATTCGCTTCATCAGGCCCACTGCCACGTGCGCTTGCTGGGGGACGTTGTCGGTCGGGCGCACGTACTTGGGCGCTTTGACGGGGGTCAGCGGATTGCGGCTGAGCCGGCCATTCACAACGGCCACCCGAAAAGCACGGTTCAGGACTTTCCAGATGTTTCGCCGTGCCGAGTTTGCCAGCAGCGGCTCGTTGATCTCCTTGCCATCTTTGACCTTGCGTTTGGCGACGAGCGTTTCGTAGAACAGTCTCTTGAGGATCGCCGGGGTCAGTTCATCAGCAGGGATCTCCCCAATGTGGGGAACGAGATGCTGGTCAGCCATACGGCGGTACTTGCGCTTGACGATGTCCGAGACCTCGTCGGGGAACAGCCCGTCCAGCCACTCGTCGATCAGTTCAGAAACCGTTGGACTTGACGACTTCTTCAGCCGAGGGCGAATGACCACCTCTCCGAGCTGAGCGAGGGTCTGCGTTCGGTGGTGCTTGCCGATGTTCCGGCGCAGTGCTTCTCGAGCCTGGTTCTTGTTGGGCGACGAGCCCGTGATGCGTTTCCGCTTGCCATCCTGCCCTTGCACCTCCTGGACGAACTGCCAGTAGGTGTACGTCTCCGTCTCCCCCGTCTGAGGGTTGAGCCGTGTCTGGGTCTTCTTGTACCCCTGCGCTTGCCTCACCACAGCGCCAGAGTAGCGCCAGAACGCGCGTTTTACGCCGTTCTTTTACGCCGAAACGCCGACTCGGTGGAGCCGGAACCCTTGATTTTCCTGGGTTCTAGGGGAGAGAGTGGAGCCTAGGGGAATCGAACCCCTGACCTCCTGCTTGCAAAGCAGGCGCTCTACCAATTGAGCTAAGGCCCCCGGCCCTTCGACTCGGGCTACGCCCTCGCTCAGGGAACGGTGATCGGTGGGGCTACCAGGACTTGAACCTGGGACCTCTTCGTTATCAGCGAAGCGCTCTAACCGCCTGAGCTATAGCCCCGTAAACCGAGAGACGAGCCTAGCAGAGGTCAGGCGTTGGTGAATCCGACCAGCAGGCCGCCGGTGATCTTGACGATCATGTTGTAGAGCACGGCGGCGATCGCGCCGAGCACCGTGAAGATGACGGTGTCGACGAGACCGATGACCGCGGCGAACGACATGACCGTCGAGAACGAGAAGTCCTTCGAAATCGAGAACGTCGGGTCGTTGAAGAGGTCGCCGAGGATGCCGTCGAGGCTGATGAAGATCCCCGTCGAGTTGAGGACGATCCAGAGCAGCGCCGTCACGACGACGGTGACGATGCCGAGCGCGAAGGCGACGAAGAACGACAGCTTCAGCGCCGACCAGAAGTCGACGTAGACGAGCTTCAGGCGGACCTGCTTGGCCGAGGCCTTGCGGCCCGACTTCTTCTGGAGCTTCTCGGCGACGCTCATGCTTCCGGCTCGTCCTTCCCGATGTCCTGGCTGTCGTCGAGGTGGCGTTCGCTGTTCCTCGCGATGGCCAGGATGCGATCCTCGTCGTCGAACCTCGCGAACACCACACCCATCGAATCGCGGCCGGTAGGCCGTACTTCAGAGACGGACGAGCGTACCACCTTGCCACTGGCAAGAACCACGAGCACCTCGTCGTCCTCGGCGGCGATGATCGCGCCCGCGAGCACACCGCGTTCGTCGGAGAGCTTGGCGACCTTGATGCCGAGACCACCGCGGCCCTGGGGGCGATACTCCGAGATCGGGGAGCGCTTCGCGAAGCCGCCATCGGTGACGGTGAAGACGAACGGCTCGCCCTGGGAGTCGTCAGGGGTCGCGGCAGGGAGCACGTCGGCCGACAGCAGCCGGTCGCCCGCGCGGAACGACATGCCCTTGACGCCACTCGTCGCGCGACCCATCGGCCGCAGCGCCGAGTCGTCCGCCGTGAAGCGCAGCGACATGCCCTTGCGGGAGACGAGCAGGATGTCGTCCGCGTCATCCGCGAGCATCGCGGAGACGAGCTCGTCGCCCTCGCGGAGGTTGATCGCGATGATGCCGCCGGAGCGGTTCGTGTCGTACTCGGTCAGCGCCGTCTTCTTGACGAGCCCGTCCGCGGTCGCGAGGACGAGGAACTTCGCGGCGGCATAGTCGCGGATGTCGAGGACCTGGGCGATCTCCTCGTCCGGCTGGAGGGCGAGGAGGTTCGCGACGTGCTGGCCCTTCGCGTCGCGACCGCCCTCGGGCAGCTCGTACGTCTTCGCGCGGTAGACCCGGCCGGTGTTCGTGAAGAAGAGCAGCCAGTGGTGCGTCGTCGTCACGAAGAAGTGGGAGACGATGTCGTCGGCGCGCAGGGAAGCACCACGCACGCCCTTGCCGCCGCGGTGCTGCGAGCGATAGTTGTCGGAGCGGGTGCGCTTGACGTAGCCGCCACGCGTGACCGTGACGACCATCTCCTCCTCGGGGATGAGGTCCTCGATCGAGACGTCGCCGTCGAAGCCGAGCAGGATCTCGGTCCGGCGGTCGTCGCCGAACTTGCCGACGATCTCGCTGAGCTCCTCGGAGATGATGCTGCGCTGGCGAGCGGGCGACTCGAGGATCCCGTTGAGGTCCTTGATCCGCGTCTCGATCGCGTCGTGCTCCTCGATGATCTTCTGGCGTTCGAGCGCCGCGAGGCGGCGCAGCTGGAGCTCGAGGATGGCGTTCGCCTGGAGCTCGTCGATCGACAGCAGCTGCTGCAGGCCGGTCCGCGCCTCGTCGACGGTCGGAGAACGCCGGATGAGCGCGATGACCTCGTCGAGCGCGTCGAGCGCCTTGAGGTAGCCGCGCAGGATGTGCGCGCGCTTCTCGGCCTCCGCCAGGCGGTACATCGTCCGCCGGACGATGACGTTGATCTGGTGGTCGATCCAGTGCGAGATGAACTGGTCGATCGTGAGCGTGCGGGGGATACCGTCGACGATCGCGAGCATGTTCGCGCCGAAGTTGTCCTGCAGCTGGGTGTGCTTGTAGAGGTTGTTGAGCACGACCTTCGCGACGGCGTCGCGCTTGAGCACGATGACGAGTCGTTGGCCGGTGCGACCGGAGGTCTCGTCGCGGATGTCGGCGATGCCCTGGAGCTTGTTCTCCTTGACGAGGTCGGCGATCTTGATCGCGAGATTGTCCGGGTTGACCTGGTACGGCAGCTCCGTGACGACGAGACAGGTGCGACCCTGCAGCTCTTCGACGCTGACGACGGCGCGCATCGTGATCGATCCGCGGCCCGTGCGGTAGGCGTCGCGGATGCCCTTGACGCCGAGGATCGTCGCGCCGGTCGGGAAGTCGGGGCCCTTGACCCGTTCGATGACGGCGTCCTGCAGCTCCTCGCGGGTCGCGTCCGGGTGCTCGAGCGCCCAGAGCGCCGCGGCGGAGACCTCACGGAGGTTGTGCGGCGGGATGTTCGTCGCCATGCCGACCGCGATGCCGACGGAGCCGTTGACGAGCAGGTTCGGGAAGCGGCTCGGGAGGACGACGGGCTCCTGCGTGCGGCCATCGTAGTTGTCCTGGAAGTCGACGGTGTCCTCGTCGATGTCCCGGACCATCTCCATGGCGAGGGGCGCCATCTTCGTCTCGGTGTACCGGTGCGCGGCCGCGCCGTCGTTGCCCGGTGAGCCGAAATTGCCCTGCCCGAGCGCGAGCGGGTAGCGCAGCGACCACGGCTGGACGAGCCGGACGAGCGCGTCATAGACGGAGCTGTCGCCGTGGGGGTGGAACTGCCCCATGACGTCGCCGATGATGCGGGTGCACTTGGAGAACGCGCGGTCGGGGCGGTAGCCGCCGTCGAACATCGTGTAGATGACACGGCGGTGGACCGGCTTCAAGCCGTCGCGGACGTCGGGCAGCGCGCGCCCGACGATGACGCTCATCGCGTAGTCGAGGTACGACCGCTGCATCTCCAGCTGGAGGTCGACGGGCTCCGTGCGATCGGTGATCGTGCCGTCTGCGTGCTCAGATGTCAAGGAAACGCACGTCCTTCGCGTTCTGCTGGATGAAGGTGCGGCGCGCGTCGACGTCGTCGCCCATGAGGGTCGCGAAGACGGCGTCCGCGACGGCCGCGTCGTCGAGCGTCACCTGGCGCAGGGTCCGGGAGTCGGGGTTCATCGTCGTGTCCCAGAGCTCCTGGTGGTTCATCTCGCCGAGGCCCTTGTAGCGCTGGACCGGGTTCTGGTTGTCGCGCGGGAGGCGGCGCCCGGCCTTCTCGCCGATCTCGATGAGCGCATCGCGTTCTCGGTCGGAGTAGGCGAACTCATGATCGCCGTTCGTCCACTTGATCCGGTAGAGCGGCGGCTGTGCGAGATAGACGTAGCCCATCTCGATGAGCGGCCGCATGTAGCGGAAGAGGAGTGTGAGCAGGAGCGTCGTGATGTGCTGGCCGTCGACGTCGGCGTCGGCCATCAGCACGATCTTGTGGTACCTCGCCTTGCTGCCGTCGAAGTCCTCGCCGATGCCGGTGCCGAACGCCGTGATCATCGCCTGGATCTCGGCGTTGCCGAGCGCGCGGTCGAGTCGGGCCTTCTCGACGTTGAGGATCTTGCCGCGCAGCGGCAGGATCGCCTGCGTCTCGGGGTTGCGGCCCTGCACGGCGGAGCCGCCGGCCGAGTCGCCCTCGACGAGGAAGATCTCGGAGTCCGCGGGCACGCGGCTCGAGCAGTCCTTGAGCTTGCCCGGCATGCCGCCGCCCTCGAGCAGTCCCTTGCGCCGCGTCTGCTCGCGAGCCTTGCGCGCGGCGATGCGCGCGGTCGCGGCCTGGATCGACTTGCGGACGATGTCCTTGGCCTGGTTCGGGTTGCGATCGAACCAGTCGCCGAGCTGATCCCCGACGATGCGCTGGACGAACGACTTCGCCTCGGTGTTCCCGAGCTTCGTCTTGGTCTGGCCCTCGAACTGCGGCTCGGCGAGCTTGATCGAGATGACGGCGGTGAGCCCCTCGCGCACGTCGTCGCCCGACAGGTTCTCGTCGCGATCCTTCAGGAGGTTCGTCGCGCGCGCGTACTTGTTGACCAGCGTCGTGAGCGCGGCGCGGAAGCCCTCTTCGTGCGTCCCGCCCTCATGGGTGTTGATCGTGTTCGCATAGGTGTGGACCGACTCGTTGTAGTCGGTGGTCCACTGCATCGCCATCTCGAGCGAGATCTTGCGCTCGTTGTCCTCCGACTCGAACGCGATGATCTCGTCGTGGATGACATCGGCCTTCTTGCGGCCGTTGAGGTATTCGACGTAGTCGACGAGTCCGCGCTCGTAGCGGTAGCTCTCGACGAGCGGCTCGTCGCCGCGGTCGTCGGTGATCGTGATCCTGAGGCCCCGGTTGAGGAACGCCATCTGCTGGAATCGCGAGCGCAGCGTCTCGAAGTCGAACTCGGTCGTCTCGAAGATCTCCGAGCTCGGCCAGAAGGTCTGGATCGTGCCGGTGACGTCGGTGTCCTCGCCGGGGGCGAGCGGCGCATTCGGGACGCCGTCCGAGAACGACATCCGCCAGACCTTGCCCTCGCGCCGGACCTCGGTCTCGACACGGCTGGAGAGCGCGTTGACGACGGAGATGCCGACGCCGTGCAGCCCGCCGGAGACGGTGTAGCCGCCGCCGCCGAACTTGCCGCCGGCGTGCAGGATCGTCATGACGACCTGGACCGTGCTGACCTTCTCGGTGGGGTGGTCGGCGACGGGGATCCCGCGACCGTCGTCCACGACGCGGACGCCGCCGTCCTTCTGCAGGGTGACGGTGATGTCGGTCGCGTATCCCGCCATCGCCTCGTCGACCGAGTTGTCGACCACCTCGTAGACGAGGTGGTGGAGTCCGCGAGGACCGGTCGAGCCGATGTACATGCCAGGACGCTTGCGCACCGCCTCGAGGCCCTCGAGGACCTGGATCTGCTCGGCGCCGTAGCTCCCGCTCGGCACGTGGCCCGACTCTGCGATCCGGCCGGCCGGTGTGTCCGTCTTTTCGGGTTCCGGCTGGGGATCGCTCATCCTCCGATTATACCGGGGAGGAATGACATCGCGGCCCTGTACGCCCCGCTGTGGCGCGAAAATTCGGCCCGATACCGAAGATGGTCCCTCAGCCGTAGGTATCGCGCGGGCCGCGGCCTGGGACCGATCGAAGGCCGCGTTTGAAGGAGGGTACGTCCGGCCCGAGAATGCGAAGTCCGATCACCCCCGCCTCCGGGAAGCGATTCGCCAGCGCCGTGAGCAGCTGCGGCCGCATCAGACCGAGCTGCGTCGCCCACGCTGTGGAGTCGCAGCGCACGACGAGCACCCCGTCCTCGAGACTCGCCGGGGCGGTGTGATCCGCTACCGCCGGACCCACCGCCTCACTCCAGCCGACGAAGAGCTCGGAGCGTCCGAGCTCCCCCTCCCAGCCGCGCTCGCGCATGAGCCCCGAGAGCGCCGCGCCGAGCGACCCGGGGTCGCGACCCGGCTCGAACGGTGCCGTCCCGGAGCCGTCCCCGATCTCGATCCGCCGGGTCCGCTTGGCACCGAATCGCTGCTGGAACCGGCGGAAGACGCTGACGTGCTCGCCGCCGCGGCGCTCAGCCACTCGCGTTCTCCCCGCTCGCCCCCGCGCTCGGTGCCACCGTCTCGACGATCTCGCCCGCCCGGATCCGGATCGTCGTGCCGACGAGACCCGGCGGCAGATCCTCCTCGACCGCGGCGGTGACGAGCACCTGCTCATATCCGGCGACGGCGTCGACGAGCCGTGCCCGCCTTCCGGCGTCGAGCTCCGCGAAGACGTCATCGAGGACGAGCACGGGGTCCCCGGCCGGTCCCGTCTGGCGCAGCAGCTCCGCAGATGCGAGCTTCAGCGCGAGCGCGGTCGACCACGATTCGCCGTGACTCGCGGTCGTCCTCGCCGGCATCGCGTTCAGCTCGATGACGAGATCGTCGCGATGCGGACCGACGAGCGTCATCGCGCGGTCGAGCTCATCGGACCGACGAGCGCGCAGCGCCTCGAGGAAGGTCTCCGGAGTCTCGCCCGCGGTCGACTCCATCGAGAGGCCGACCTCGTGGGCGGCCCCGGCGATCGACTGGTAGGCGCGCGCGACATGCGGGCCGAGCTCCGCGACGAGCGCGGCCCGGCCGGCGACGATGTCGGCTCCGAGATCGGCGAGCCGTTCATCCCAGACATCGAGAGTGCTGAGGGCCGATTCGGATACGCGGGTGGCCCGGGCCGACTTCAGGAGGGTGTTGCGCTGGCGCAGCACGCGCTCGTAGTCGGAGAGCACCCCGACCATCCTCGGCTGGCGCATCGAGAGCAGGTCGTCGAGGAACCTTCGCCGCCCGCCCGGCTCGCCGCGGACGATCGCGAGGTCCTCCGGCGCGAAGAGGACGGAATCGAGGTAGCGCCGGGCCTCACGGGAGCGCACCGCCTGTCCGTTGACCTGCAGGCGATTCGCGCCGGTCCGGTTGAGCTCCGCCTCGATCGTGATCGCCCGGTCGCCGTGGCTGAGTCGGGCGCGCAGGATCGCGCGGTCCTCGCCGGCCCGGACAAGCGCCTGGTCCCCCGACACCCGGTGGCTCGATCCTGCGGCAAGGACGCCGATCGCCTCGACGAGATTCGTCTTGCCCTGCCCGTTCGGTCCGATGATGACCGTCACGCCGGGGCTCAGCGAGAGCGACGCCTCTCGGTAGTTCCGGTAGTCCCTCAGCTCGAGGTGCGCGACGATCACTGCGGACCGGCAGGTCAGCGCAGCAGGAGATTCGGCTGCAGGAGATAGCGGAATGAGCTCGGCCCGGTGTCGCCCGAGGTCTGCGCGGTGATGAGCACGGGGCCCGGCTTGTTCGGGTTGTCGGTGCGCGTGAACCCGAGCCGCACGAACTCCGAGTGCACCGCGCCGAGCGCGTCGATGAGGAACTGCGGCTTGAGCGACACGACGGTCTCCTCGCCGGTCAGCACCGCATCGATGGTCTCCGACGCCTGCGCCTGCTCACTGCCGGCCGCTTCGAGCACGAGTCCGTCGGGCGTGAACGAGAAGCGAAGCGCCGCCTCCCGCTCGAGCACGAGGGACACGCGCCGCACTGCGTCGACGAGATCCGAGGTCGAGAGCACGGCGTGATCATCGACCGTCTGGGGGAAGAGCCGCTTGACCGGCGGGTAGTTTCCCTTGATCAGCAGGCTCGTGACCGCCTTGTCATCCGCGGAGAACGCGATGAGCTCGCGGTCCCCGCCCTCCGCGATCGAGACGCGCACCGTCGGGGCGTGCGCGAAGGTCTTGCCGATCTCCGAGAGGACGCGAGCCGGGACGAGCGCGGTCGCCTCGGTCAGGCCGGAGCCGGCAGCGTCCCACGGGATGTCGCGGATGGCGACGCGGTAGCGGTCGGTCGCCACGAGGGAGAGCGAGTTCTCGCTGACCTCCAACTGGACGCCGGTGATGACTGGCGTGACGTCATCGCGAGATGCCGCGACGACGACCTGAGCGATCGCGTCGGAGAAGACGTCACCCGGGACGACACCTCCCGCGGCCCCGATCTGCGGAAGCGCCGGGTACTCCTCGACCGGCATGGGCAGCAGCGTGAATCGACCGGCGCCGCAGCGGATCGTGACGCGACCTTCGTCGACGGAGAACTCCACGGGCGCCGCCGGCAGACGGCTCGCGATCTCCGCGAGCAGCCGGCCCGACACGAGCGTGCGACCACCGGCCCCGACCTCGGCCGCGATCGTCGTGCGAGCCGAGGACTCGTAGTCGAACGCGGAGAGCGTGACCGACGATCCATCCGCCTCGATGAGCACGCCGCCGAGGATGGGCAGCGTCGTACGCTGCGGGAGCAGCTTGACGGCGAATGACACCGCCTCGCTGAAGACGTCGCGATTGACCTCGAACCTCACGTGGGTCCCCTTCTGCTGCGGACTCTCATACTGCCACAGCGCTTCAGCGCCGAGCGGGGTTCTCCGGGTCAGGTGTTGGGGGATTCGGGGCGGATGAATGAATGGTTAATACTCATAGCGCCTGTGGAATCTGTGGAGAACTGTCGACTCAGTTGCTGGGTGCGGAGAACTACACCGGTGTGAGTTGTCCACAGAGTGTGGAGAATCTGTGGAATCAGGATCCTCCGGCGAGGGCGGACTGCTCGAGATCCCTGGAATTGCGGACGAGTCTCAACAATTCTTGTCGGTTCATCCACAGTTATCCACAGACGATTCAACACTGTGCAGAAGGCACCCGATTGTGGTATCACGCGCAGTACTCGGGGTCGCCGCTGCTCACTCAGTGGAGGTCAGACGTTGCGCTGGCTCTGCCGGATCCGGGTGGTGAGCTCGGTCACCTGGTTGTAGATCGAACGACGCTCCTTCATGAGCGTGGTGATCTTCTTGTTCGCGTACATGACCGTCGTGTGATCGCGGTTGCCGAAGAGCTGCCCGATCTTCGGCAGGGAGAGGTCCGTCATCTCGCGACACAGATACATCGCGATCTGTCGCGCGATGGCCACCGCATGAGCCCGCGACGAGCCGTAGATGTCCTCGACCGGGAGCTTGAAGTACTCGGCGGTCTGGTTGATGATCTCGGCCGGTGAGATGACGCTGTCCTCGCCGATCGCGATGACGTCCTTCAGCACGGTCTGCACGAGCTCCATGTCGACGGCGCTGCGGTTCAGGTTGGCGAACGCCGTGACCCGGATGAGGATGCCCTCGAGCTCGCGGATGTTCGACGAGACCTTGGAGGCCATGAACTCGAGGATCTCGTTGTCGACCTGGAACCGCTCGCTCTGCGCCTTCTTGCGCAGGATCGCGATGCGCGTCTCGAGGTCGGGTGCCTGCACGTCGGTAAGCAGCCCCCACTCGAACCGCGAGCGCATCCGGTCCTCGAACCCCGTGAGGTACCGGGGCTGGACGTCGCTCGTGATGACGACCTGCTTGTTGTGATCGTGGAGCGTGTTGAAGGTGTGGAAGAACGCCTCCTGCGTCTGCTCCTTGCCCTGGAGGAACTGGATGTCATCGATGAGCAGGATGTCGACCTCGCGATAGCGCTTGTTGAAGGCGGCCACCGTGTTGTTCTGGATCGCGTTGATGAAGTCGTTCGTGAAGTCCTCAGAGTTGACGTATCTGACCTGGATGCCTGGGTACAGGTTCTCCGCGTAGTGTCCGATCGCGTGCAGCAGATGGGTCTTTCCGAGGCCCGAGTCGCCGTAGATGAAGAGCGGGTTGTACGCCTTCGCGGGGGCTTCGGCGACCGCCACGGCGGCCGCGTGTGCGAAGCGGTTCGAGCCGCCGATGACGAAGTTGTCGAAGTTGTACTTCGGGTTGAGCCGGGTGTCCCCGCGTCGCTGGCTCGGCAAGGGGGCCGCGTCCTCACCCTCGTCTTCATCTTCAAGGACGGGGATCGGCTCAGTGTCGATCGCCGGATTCACGACGATCGCGAACGACGCGATGTCGCCGTCGGCGGTATCGGCGATCGCGGCGAGCAGCGGCAGCCGCAGCCGCTGCTCGATCATGCTGCGGGTCAGCTCGTTAGGCACCTCGAGATAGATGGTGCCGGCCATGACCCCTCGCGGCACCGCGAGGTTGAGGAAGCCCATGAGCTGCGGCGTGACCCGCTCGTCCTCGGTGAGGCGCTCGACGATCGCCACCCACAGGGCGGGCGCGTCGGCTTCACTCACGGGGGATCCCTCCTCAGGGGTGACCGGGTACCAGCCGGGGCGCGGCGCGCGAACCGCGGGAGACACGCGGGACTCACTGTAGTTCGGACCAGCGCGTCGCTACCACCGCATCCGCTGGAGCTGTGGATAATCCGGGCCGTCTTTGACCGAACGCCGGTCAGCGCCTACAATCGACAAGTTGACTTCCGGGCGGACTGTTTTCAGTCCGAACGGCCTACCCCTCTCGTTCCGGCCATAGCAGCCGGGTACAAGGAGATCCGATCATGTCCAAGCGTACGTTCCAGCCCAACAACCGGAAGCGCGCCAAGACCCACGGCTTCCGCCTCCGCATGCGTACCC
>Ga0182745_1001679_pt1 | contig 20958 bp, 14 predicted proteins | sample eDN3rd30CKraftBY_FD_128523 | JGI IMG/M metagenome (GOLD analysis project Ga0182745, IMG submission 128523) | Enriched backyard soil microbial communities from Emeryville, California, USA - eDNA 3rd pass 30_C Kraft BY (version 2) (version 2) | ecosystem: Environmental > Terrestrial > Soil >...
CGCAAGAAGAAATAGACGCGCACGTTCCACGTGAAACATCAGCCCCTCCCCTCCCCCACCGGGAAGCGGAGGGGCCTTTTCGTGTCCCCGAGTTCTGCGGTTCCGCGCTGCACCGATCTCGAGGTTCGACGCATGCGGACGCATACGAGAAAACCTCGAGTCCCTTGAGCATCTCGAGCTCGAGCAATTCTCTCGAGATCTTCCGGGGCGACTCCGGAACGCCGAATAGGGCGAATTCGGTCGCGTGCGCGGTGGTACCGGGAGATCGATTTCATTTCGTCACTGTGACGGCACTCTCGGCGCCGCAGCGCCGGATCGACATACTTGTATATCGAAATCTTTGAATGCCAATAGATTTGGCTAGATATCTATCGAAAGTTGTTTCTGCAAAGCCACTTTGGACGGCGAATCCCGTCCCTGGTGGCGTGGCGGTGGTCGTCCCGTCGCCAAGCTGTCCGCGTGTCGTGTTTCACGTGAAACACGAGTGCGGCCCCGGCATGTTTCACGTGAAACAGAAAAGTCGGCAGTGTCACCGTGTGGCCCTAGAATGCGGGATGGAATACTGAACGAAAAGAGGGGACCAATGCGACGGCGGTGGTTCGACGGACCTCGGGCGTCGCATCGAGATGTTCTGTCTCGCGCCTCAACCACGTCAACGCCGACCGTCCCGGGTGCGGGTCGACGATAAAGGAGCGTTCAATGTCGGGTGGATCCGAGTCTGCTGTTTCACGTGAAACCGAAGCTATCGACGACGAATTCTTCCCGGTGCCGTTCGACGGAATCTCCGCGGCGGACACTCCGATCGGGGCCGCAGCCCATCGCGCGAGCCAGGTCCTCCACCCGAGCGCCGCAGACTCTCTACCGAAGCCGACCGAACGACGGATCTTCACCGTCGCGAATCAGAAGGGTGGCGTCGGCAAGACCACGTCGACCGTGAACCTCGCGGCCGCGCTCGCGGTTCAGGGACTGACGGTGCTCGTCGTCGACCTCGATCCGCAGGGCAACGCCAGCACCGCGCTCGGTGTCCCCCACTACTCGGGGGTCGCGTCGAGCTACGAGGTCCTGCTCGGTGAGGTGAAGGCGTCCGAGGCGGTCCAGCAGAGCCCGCACAGCGAGAGGCTGTTCTGCATTCCCGCGACCATCGATCTGGCCGGTGCGGAGATCGAACTGGTCTCGATGGTCGCCCGTGAGAACCGGCTGAAGAACGCGCTGACCGCCGCCGCTCTCGGCGATCGCGAGTACGACTACATCATCATCGACTGCCCGCCGTCGCTGGGGCTGCTGACCGTCAACGCGCTCGTCGCGGCGAAGGAAGTGCTCATCCCCATCCAGTGCGAGTACTACGCCCTCGAGGGTGTCGGTCAGCTGCTGCGCAACATCGAACTCGTCCAGTCGCATCTCAACCCGGAACTGCACGTCTCGACCGTGCTGCTGACCATGTACGACGGTCGCACCAAGCTCGCGGATCAGGTCGCGGCCGAGGTGCGCGCCCACTTCGGGGACGCCGTCCTGCGGTCCGTCATTCCCCGCAGCGTGAAGGTTTCCGAAGCTCCCGGGTACGGAATGACCGTGCTCGACTACGATCCAGGTTCGCGCGGTGCGATGAGCTATCTCGACGCCGGGCGCGAATTGGCGGCGCGAGGTCACGACAAGAATCAGGGGAACGAATGAGCGCGACACGCAAGGGAGGTCTCGGACGGGGTCTGGCGGCGCTCATCCCGACCGGACCGGTCGAAGCACCGCCGGTACCCGCGACAGCTCCTGCCGGGACCGCGACGGCACCGACGGCACCCGCTCCCTCTGCGCCGGCTCCCGCCGGGAACGCGCCGAGCAAGAACACCACCGGCAAGACCGCCGCGCAGCGTAAGGCGGGCGGTGTGTCCGGCATGACGATCCCGTCGACCGGTCTCGGATCCGCCGCCGCCGACGTGATCATCGGCGACGGAACCACCCCCGCTCATGCCCCGACCGCTGTTTCGACAGAGCAGCCCCTCCCCTCCCCCACCGGAGCGGTGTACGTCGAGGTGCCGATCGACCGGATCGAGGCCAATCCGAAGCAGCCGCGTCAGGTGTTCGACGAGGAGGCCCTCGCCGAGCTGGTCCACTCGATCCGCGAGTTCGGGCTCATGCAGCCCATCGTGGTCCGCCGCACGGAGGGTGACCGCTTCCAGCTCGTCATGGGCGAGCGCCGCTGGCGAGCTTGCCAGGAGGTCGGCCTGGAAACGGTGCCGGCCATCGTCCGCGACACCGACGACGACGCGCTGCTGCGCGACGCGCTGCTCGAGAACATCCACCGCGTCCAGCTCAACCCGCTCGAGGAAGCCGCGGCGTATCAGCAGCTGCTCGAAGAGTTCGAGGTGACCCACGAGGAATTGGCGTCGCGTATCGGACGGTCGCGGCCCGTCGTGACCAACATGATCCGGCTCCTCAAGCTTCCGGTCGCGGTGCAGCGCCGGGTCGCCGCCGGAGTCCTGTCCGCCGGGCACGCGCGGGCGCTGTTGTCTCTGGAGGCCGGTGCCGACGCTCAGGAGGTCCTGGCCGCCCGCATCGTCGCCGAGGGCATGTCGGTGCGTGCCACCGAGGAGGCGGTGATGCTCGCGAACCGCGGTGACGGTCCCACCGCCGCGCCGCAGCGTCGCAAGCCGATCCAGATGCCCGGTCTGCAGGATGTCGCGGAGCGGCTGTCGAACTCCTTCGATACCCGCGTCACGGTGAGCCTCGGCAAGCGCAAAGGCAAGATCGTCGTCGAGTTCGGATCGGTCGACGATCTGCAGCGCATCGTGACGATGATGGAGTCCCAGGTCGATCCTTCTTGACGGGCCGCCTATGCAGGACGACAGTCGAGAATACGGACGTGGAGGCGAAGTAGACCGGTGTCGACTCGAGTCACATCACTCACGCTGAGTGGAATCGACCAGTTGCCGGCGCACGCGCGGCGCTGCGTGTTCTGGGAGATGGATCCGGGGGCGGTCCGCGGTGCGCGCGATTTCTGCGATCCGGAGTTCGAAAAGGAAGCGTGGCTGTCGATGGTCATGCTGCAGTGGGGTTCGTGCGCGCAGCTCGCGACGGTCGACGACAAGCCGGCCGGCTGCGCGTTCTATGCCCCGCCCAACATGGTTCCACGCGCCCAGCTGTTCCCGACCTCGCCGGTCAGCGCCGACGCGATCCTGCTGACGAGCATGCGGATCGAGCCGTCCGCCGACGACCTGAATCTGGGCAGTGAACTGATCCGCGCGGTCGTCGACGATCTGGTCCGGCGTAATGTGCGGGCCCTGGAGGCGTTCGGGATCCGGGCCACCGACGATGCAGAGCAGAACAGCGGGGTGCCGACGGCGACGGCTGCACTCGACTGCTCCCCCCTCGAGTGCATGATCCCCGCCGATTTTCTGGAGGACATGGGCTTCGAGGTGGTTGCCCCGCACCCGCGCTTCCCCCGGCTTCGGCTCGAACTGAATCGGGATCACGGGTGGAAGGAAGAGGTCGAGGCCGCGCTCGACCGGCTGATCGAGGCCGCGTCGATCACCATCGCGGAACTCGACGGCGCCCGCACCCCGGTCGGAGCGCGCTGACGCGAACGCACTGTTTCACGTGAAACAAACACCCCGCCGGACTCGGGCCGGCGGGGTGTTTCGTGTTCGGGGGGCGGACCGCTCAGCGGGTCTCGGTGATCGACAGTTCCTCGGCGAGCAACTCGGCGAACGTGTAGGTGCCTGTCGGCTGGTCGTCCTGTCCGAGCAGGTACAGACGCTTGACGGCGATGAGGATCGCCTCGGCGATGACGTCGCGCGATCGCGGATCGGAGAGCAGCGCCGCGTCCTGCGGGTTGGTGAGGTAACCGAGGTCGATCTGCACCGTGGGCATGTTGGTCAGTCGCAGCAGGTCCCATGTGCGGCCGTGGCTGCGGCAGTCCTGCAACGCGGTGCGGGCGACGATCTCACGCTGGATGTAGCCGGTGAGGACCTGACCGATCATCGACTCCGAGCCGTGCGCGTTGCCGTAGTGGAAGCTGGCGATGCCGCGCGCCGCCGGGTTGGGGCTCGAATCGCACCGCAGCGAGATCATCAGGTCCGCGCCGAACGCATTCGAGGTGCCGGCCCGTTCGATGTCCGTCGGGTTGGCGTGGTACGGCCGCGACAGGAACGTCTCCATGCCGGTGGCGGCCATCCGCCCTTCCAGCCGGCGGGCGAGATCCCACAGGATGTCCGCCTCGGAGATCGCACCGTGCCGGCTGCGCACGATCACGCCGTGATCCTTGCCGCCGAGACCGGGATCGATCACGATCCGCTTGCCGCTGAGTTGCGGTCCGGAGCGGCGGACGATTTCCTCTTCGCTGATCGCGTGCGGTGAACCACCCGAGACGCGGGTGCCGAGCAATTCCAGCGCGCGCAGGGTCTCGGGGCCGCAGATGCCATCCGAGGCGAGGCCGATCTCCCGCTGGAAGGAGCTGAGCGCCTCGTGGGTGCGGGGACCGAAGTAGCCGTCCACTCGGTCCACGTAGAACCCGAGGTCCTGCAGGCGGGTCTGCAGCGCGGCGACGTCGTCTCCGTACAGCGGAGCCGACAGCTGGTAGATGAGGGTGCGGGCGCCGAGTCGGTACGACGCCTCCTTCAGCGACCGGTAGGTCGCGGGGCCGACGATCCCGTCGACGAGCAGCCCCCGCTGCTGCTGGAAGGCGCGCACGGCACCGTCGAGTTCGCGGTCGAAGACGACGTCGGAGCCGACCCAGTCCCGGGAAGCGGTGTCGTCGTGGAGGAAGCCCAAACCGGCAAGAGTGCTGCGGATCTCGGCGACAGCGGGGCCGTGGTCGCCGTGACGCAGTCGGTGCATGTCTCGGGCCTTTCCGTGCTGACCTGATGGTGCCCGCAGGGCAGGCCGCATCGCTCGATTGTCGCAGATGCGCCCGGAACAGGAGAAATCCGGGCGCATCCGTGGCGAAGGTGTTGTGTCCTTCGCCGGGCTTCGATCGGTGGGACGCTACTACAGAACGTCACCCAGGTCGCGCAGAAGCGCCGCCTTGCCCTTGGCGCCGACGATCGTCTTCACCGGCTTGCCGCCGGAGAACAGGATCATCGTGGGAATCGACATCACCTTGTAGTCCTGGGCCGACGTCGGGTTCGCGTCGATGTCGAGCTTCGCGACGGTCAGCTTGTCGCTGTGCTCACCGGCGATCTCCTCGAGGACCGGGGCGACCATCTTGCAGGGACCGCACCAGGTGGCCCAGAAGTCGACGAGGACCGGCTTCTCGGACTGCAGAACGTCCTCGACGAACGAGGAATCGGTGATGGTGATGGTGTTGGCCACGATGTCTCCTAGAAATTCGGATGGGCGAAGCGGGGGTGTCAGGCCTCTGCCGAGGCTGTCGATCAGGCCTCTGCCGAGGCTGTGGACAGGTCGGCGGCCGCATGCTCGGCGAGCCACCGCTCGGCGTCGATGGACGCGGAGCAGCCGGTGCCGGCCGCGGTGATGGCCTGCCGGTAGGTGCGGTCGACGAGGTCGCCGGCGGCGAACACGCCCGGCACGGACGTGGCCGTGGTCGGCGACTGCACGAGCACGTAGCCGTCGGCGTCGCGGTCGACCTGACCGGCGACGAGGGAGCTGCGCGGGTCGTGTCCGACCGCGACGAACAGGCCCGTGACGGCCAGGTCGCTGCGTTCGCCGGTCACGGTGTCCTCGAGGACGAGGTTGGTGACGCTGTTCTCGCCCTGCACCTCGACGACCTGCGCGTTGGTGATGAAGCGGATCTTCTCGTTGGCGCGGGCACGCTCGAGCATGATCTTCGATGCGCGGAACTCGTCACGGCGGTGGATCAGCGTGACGCTGCGCGCGAAGCGGGTGAGGAAAGTGGCCTCCTCCATCGCGGAGTCGCCGCCGCCGATCACGGCGATGTCCTGGTCGCGGAAGAAGAAGCCGTCGCAGGTTGCGCACGCACTGACGCCGCGGCCGAGCAGCCGCTCCTCGCCCGGGACGCCGAGGTAGCGCGGCTCCGCGCCCATCGCCAGGATGATCGCGCGGGCCTGGTAGGTCTCACCGTTCGCGACGACCGTCTTGACGGGACCCGTGACGTCGAGTTCGTCGACGTCCTCGGTGCGGATGTCGGCGCCGAAGCGCAGCGCCTGCTCACGCATCTGCTCCATGAGCTCGGGGCCCATGATGCCGTCCTTGAAACCGGGGAAGTTCTCGACCTCGGTCGTGGTCATGAGGGAGCCACCGAACTGGGTGCCTTCGAAGACGAGGGGCGCGAGTTCGGCGCGGGCTGCGTACACCGCGGCCGTATATCCGGCCGGTCCCGAACCGACGATGATGAGGTCGTGAATCGTGGGCGGAGTGGTCATTCGGGCCTTCCGGTTCGTCTGTGACTGGTGGTGCGATGCGCGTCGGTGTGCAGCAACGAAAGAAACAACACCAGGGTAAAGGGTGTTGTTCCACGCGCGCCGTGCGTCACGCCACACTCGGGCTGTCGAGGCTGGTCCGGCGTCCGCTGCCGGGGCGCAACCACTCCCCTCCCCCACCGTGCAGAGACACCGCTGCCACCGCCCGGAGGGGCGGTGGCAGCGATATCGAGGAGGCGGATCAGACCGTCTGGGGTGCCTCGCGGAGCGCTTCGCGGATCACGCAGTGGGTGCCGGAGTAGATGGTCGGCATGCACTTGTTGCAGTGGATGCACAGACCTTCGTCGGCCTTCTCGTCCCGGAACTTGTTGACGACGTCGGGGTCGCGCAGCAGGGCCCGGCCCATCGCGACGAAGTCGAATCCCTCCTCGAGTGCGTTCTCGATGGTGTCGAGCCGGTTGATGCCGCCGAGCAGGATGATCGGCAGTTTCAGTTCGGAGCGGAACTGTCGTGCTTCCTTCAGGAAGAAGCCTTCCTCGAACGGGTAGGTCGGGAAGATCTTGGGACCGTAGAACTTGAGACCCCAGCCCACGATCTTCGGCTGCGAGGCCACGAACTCCTTCAGCGGGACCTCGCCGCGGAAGAAGTACATTCCGTTGAGCAGCGAGCTGCCGCCGGTCAGTTCCATCGCGTCGATGTGGCCGTCGGCTTCGATCATCTTGGCGATGGGCAGCGACTCGTCGAGCCACAGGCCCTGGGGGACACCGTCGGTCATATTGAACTTCGCGATGACGGCGATCTTGTCCCCGACTGCCTTGCGCACGGCTTCGAGCACGCGGCGCGGGTACGCGCTGCGGTTCTCGAGGGATCCCCCGTAGCGGTCGGTGCGCTTGTTGAGGTTGGGGCTCATGAACGAGCTGAGCAGATAGTTGTGCCCGAGGTGCACCTCGACCGCGTCGAAGCCTGCCTCGACGGCATTGCGGGCGGCGTTCTCGTAGTCCTCGACGACACGGTCGAGCTGTTCGAGGGATGCACCGCGAACCAGGCCCATCCCGGGCGCGCTGATGCGGGTGGACGGCGCGAGCGATTTGGTGCCGTTGGAGATCTGGTTGGCAACGAGGCCTGCGTGGCCGATCTGGGCGGAGGCGAGGCCGCCTTCGGCGTGCACGGCGTCGGTGAGGCGGCGCAGGCCGGGGATGGTTTCGCGGTCGAGGACGACGGTGTCGCGATGGACGCGACCTCCCGGGGAGACCGAGCAGTAGGCGACGGTGGTCAGTGCCGTACCACCGCGAGCCACCTCGGCGTGGAACTCGACGAGTTCGTCGGTGATCGCGCCGAGCGGCATGACCCCTTCGAAGGTGGCCGCCTTGACGATGCGGTTACGGAGCGTGAGTGGTCCGAGTCGAGCCGGTTCGAACACTTGGGGTCGCGACGGAGACATGGCCCTACTTTCGATGCCAGTGGTATCGTAATTGCCGTTCAACTATAGCCCGCACGATGGTCTGGATCACATCGCACACCGAGAAGATACAACCTGTATGTCTCTGGCCCCACCCGGACGCCCCCGCGAACCCCGAATCGACGCCGAAGTCCTGGCCGTGACCAGGGAAATGCTGATCGAGGTCGGCTGGGAACGGCTGAGCATGCGGGGCATCGCCGCCCGCGCCGGCGTCGGCCGCGCGGCCCTGGCCCGTCGCTGGCCGAGCAAGGAGCACCTCGTGCTCGACGCGCTGCTCGGTTCCGCGCCGGATCTCGAACCGTACGACGGCATCGATCGGCGCGGATGGATCGAATGGGTGGTCACCGGCAGCGCCGAACTGTTCTCCCGCCCGGACGTGCGGGCCGCACTCCCCGGACTGCTCACCGCACTCCGCGACCACGAAGATCTGCGAAATACGTTGTGGCGCACCTTCAGTGGGCCGAGCACCGCGCTGTTCTCCGACGGCACCGACCGGGACCCACTCGACGCACTCGCCGTTCTCGTGATGGCCGCGGGATCGGCGTTGTTCAGCAGCCTCATCGCCGCGGAGGACGACACGCCCGCGCTGCGGGCCCGGATCCTGGAACTGCTGCTGCCGGTGGCAGATCGCTGACCGGCCTCACCCGATCGACGTCACGTACAGCGTCTCGGGATGCGTTGCGTCGCAATCTGTTCCGACGACCAAGGCGGTGAGCTGCGGGGGGACCTCGCCCGGCACCAGCAGCACGACCGCGTCCCGGTCGCCGTACTCGATCGTCTTGGACCCGAGCACCGGACCCGCTGGGTCGATGCCGTTCGCGGCCAGACAATCGGCGAGCGCGCGGTCGTCGGACAGCGGCCCGAGATCGGTGGAACCGACCAGGCTGCGCAGGGTGTCCGGTTCGAGCGCCGCGGCGTCGTCCGGGCCCACCGCGATCGGCGTGACCGGTGCCGTGCCGTCGGTCGAGGAATCCGCTCCCCCGACGACCACGACCGCGACCACCGCGACGACGGCCGCGGCAGCACCGACCACCGCACCCGCGAACATGCGACGACGGCGCTTGTGGGCACGGACGGCACCGAGGACCGCGTCGTCCAGCCGCATCGCCACCTCGGCCGGCATCGGCTCGCCGGGCGCATCCGCATCCGCATCCGCGAGTCCGCGCAGACGCTCCTGCACGGCGTCGAGGGCGTCGAGCACGGCCATGGCGTCGGAGTCCTCCCGCACCAGCGGCCACAGGCGCTCGGCGACCTCCTCGTCGAGCGCGCCTGCGTGAAGGTCGGCGAGCAGGTCCGCAGGGTACGGCGGACGCAGCAGTTCGCCTTCGTTCATGCGAAGTCCTCCTCGGCGGCTCGGTGCCCTCTCAAGACAATTAGACGGTCCGTACTCAGGTTCGGTTCCCCGGCTCCTGCAGATCGCCCAGAAGCACTGCCAGTTTGTAGCGCCCCCGAGCGCAGCGGCTCTTCACGGTGCCCTCCGGGACACCGAGGCGCCGGGCCGCCTCCCGAATCGAGTACCCCTCGATGTCGACCGTGACCACCGCGACCCGCTGGTCGTCGGGAAGGGCCTCGAGGGCGGCCTCCACATCGAGTGCGGTCTCGACCTCGGCGATGTGGTTGCGTTCGGTTCGCGGTTCGTCCCCGTCCTCGAGATAGAGAGGAACCGTGGGCCGGGCCCGGTTCCGGCGAATGCGATCGAGACACGCATTCACGACGATCGTGTGCAGCCAGCTCCGGACCGCCGCGTCCGCCCGGAACGACGAGGCGGTGCGGTGCGCCGACAACAACGCCTCCTGCAATGCATCCGCCGCGTCCTCCGGCGAATAACTCGTTCGCCGGGCGACCTTCCACAGATGGTCGTAGTGACGTCGCAACAGTGTTGCGAACGCCTGGTCGTCCCCGGCCGCATGCGCTGCCAGCAATTCGGCATCGGACACGGCGATTTTTGCGATCCCCCCGAAAATTCGCACGCGCGGATGGTATCCGATCCGACCGTGGAATCTGCGGTGAGCGAAGCCGTTATTCGCTTGCGGTGAAGGTGACCTCGGCGATCGTGCTCTTGTTGCTGCCGCTGCTGGTGGCGAGGTCGGTGATCCACAGCAGCACGTTCGACGTCCTGCCCTCCGCGCTGATCGGGATTTCCGTGGTACCGGAACCCAGAGTGGCCGAACCGATCACCTGCGTCTGATCCAGCGACGCCTGATCCGAAGGTGCACTGCGGATTTCGACGACGGTGCCCGGATCGTCCGTGGTGACCGAGACCGATTGCAGCGCTACCGGATCGGCGAGACCGAACATCAGGCCGACACCGTTCTTGAGCGACGGGAACGGATCGAAGTACGCGTCGGTGCTCCACTGCGTGCCGGGATCACCGTCGATGGCAAGGGACGCCGTCGCAGGCGAGTCCGGAGTGCCCTGCGGCGAGAACACCTCGACCGAAGTCGCCGAGACCGGGCCGGCCGGGGCCGGTTCTTCCGCCGGTGCCGCCGCCTCGGGGGCGGGCGTCTCCGCGGTCGGAGTGAGCCCGAACTCCTGACTCGTGAGCGGTTCGTCGGAGCTGCCGCCGGCCAGCAGATTCGCGATCCACCAGCCGATCAGCGCGAGCAGCACCACGGTCGTGATGCCCAGCCCGACGAGGGCCATGAGCATCCGCTCGGATCGCTTCTTCTTCTCGGCGAGCGCTTCCGGATCGGAGAGGGCGTGCGCCTCGGTGGCCGCCCGCTGCCCCAGCCGCAGTGCCGGGATCATGTCCGTCTTCTGATCGACGACCGAAGCCTGGTCGAGAATGTGCTGCACGGTCGCCGCGGTCCGGATTCCGCCGTCGCTCTGCAGCGCCCGCACCGCGACCGCGGAGATTTCGAAGGGCACCTCGGGCCGCAGCGCGCGCGGCTCGACGAGTGCACCGTCGGCACCGTGGTCGGCCGGCGCCATGCCGCCGATGGTTCCGCCCGCGGGGGCGGGGGCTCCCGCAGCCGCCACGTCGGGCAGCGGCCACCTGCCGGTGATCAGCCCGTACAGGCTCGCGCCGAGGCCGCGCACGTCGGACACCGCGTCGGAGTCGGCGAACGTGGCGGGGAACGCGAGGACCGCGTCGCCGGCGACACTGATGCGGATGCGGTCGGGATGGTCGATCGACAGGGCGCTACCTGCGCGGTGGGCGGCCTCCGCGGCCGCGGCGAGCGCCCGCACGGCACGGGCCGCGCCGATCGGGGACGGCTCGGTCCCGGACATCTCCCGCAGCGAGCGGCCCGGCGTCCACTCGGAGACGACGATGCCGCCCGAGCTGCCGCGGACCACGTCGAGGACGCGGGCCAGACCCGGCGAACTGATCCGGCCGAGACGCAGCGTGCGGGACAGGATGGCCTGCGGTCCGTCGGGACCCGTGACGTTCGCGGACTGTTGCTCGGCGTCGACGAACGTCAGTGCCACCTCGCGGTCGAGCTTGACATCCTGGGCCTGCCAGAACCGCAGCCCCCGGGCACCGCCGTGCGGGGCGAGCAGCCGATAGCGGCCACCGGCGACGGAGGCACCCGGAATGAGCTCGGGTCCACGCATCGGCGCCCGCGGTGCCGAACCGGAGACCCGCAGCGGGGGAAGTTGCGGCGACCCGATCGGGATGACCCCGGTGTCGTAGTTGGGGTCGCGTTTCGGACGGGCGGCGCTCTTCGGCGCGGGAGGCTGGACCCGGTCGGCCGCCGAACCCGGCTTCGCGACACCCTCCGGCGGCGTGACCTGCGCGTTCTTCGCCGCGGCGGACTCGTCCGCCGGTGCGGACGGTGCGTTCGCCTCCGGGGGAACGGCAGCATCGATCGTGGACTTGCCGGCAGCGTGGTCGTCGCTCACCCTGACTCCTTCTTCTTCGACTCGTCCACCTGGCGCGCGGAAACGGGCATTGGCCGGACCCGGGAACCGCTGCAACCCGTACCGCGAGGGCCGAACCTGCTGGTGACCAGGGTACGGGAGGTGCTGCTGAGCATCGAGTTCCCCAGGCCGCTCCCGGATGACAGGGATGACTTCTGTGATCGCGTCGTAGGGGGAACCGCCGTACGAGAGGTAATCGAGGCGCGGCAGTACGACGGTCTTCTCGGCGTCGCTCTCCGGGTAGTGGCGGCGGGGCGCGGCCGGAGGATTCGCCGGCAGCGCCCGGGTCGGGTCCGCCTCGGGGATCTCGGGGACTTCGGTGGCGCCGCGACCGCGCAGCGCCTCGACCTTGCGCCGGACCGCGGCGACGATCGCAAGCACCTCGGGCACCTTGAGCACCCACATCACCGTCAGCGCGACCAGGATCATCAGCACCCCGGTGATCCCCACCCGGACGATCGATCCGATGCCGCCGAAACGCTCGCTCAACGCGTCGAGCTGCAGCAACCGGTCCGCGAGCAGGATCGCCGCGGCGGCCGCGGCGGACGCGACGACCACGTTCCAGACGGTGCGGCCGACGTTCGACATCTGCAGGTTGCCGAGCGTCCGATGCAGCAGGAAGCCGCCGATGCACGCACCGACGGTGAACGCGATGCCGGTGGCGACGCCGAGCAGCAGCACGACGTGCTCGTTGTCGCTCGCCAGGGCCGGTGCGAGAGCCGACAGGACGATCTTGACGGCCGTGATCCCCAGGATGATCCACGTCGGCGTCCACGCCTGCTGACGCGCGTAGAACACCCGCAGGTGAATCAGGACCAGCGAGTACGGGATCAGTGTGAAGGCCGACCAGCTCACCGCCTGCCCGAGCAGGTCGGCGTTCCCGGAACCGAAGCTGCCGTACCCGTACAGGGCGGTGCCGATCTGGGGTCCGGCGATGGTGAAGAACGTGACGATGGGAATCAGCGCGATCATCGTCAGACGCGTCGCGACGGACAGGTCGTCGACGACCGCCGGGGTGTTGTCGTCGGCGGCGTTGCGGCTGAGCCGCGGCATGATCGCGGTCAGCAGCGTCACGCCGAGCACGCCGTACGGCAGCTGCAGCAGTGCCCACGCGTTGTTGTAGATCGCCGGACCCGCCTCGTCGGCACCGGAGGAGATATGGGTGGCGAAGACCGTCCCTGCCTGGCTGATCAGCACGTACAGCACGATCGCGGCGGCCATGCCGCCGAACTGCCGCAGCCGGTCGTCCAGGCCCCACAACGGCTTCAGGCTGATCTTCTCGCGCCGCAGCGCCGGTATCAGCGACAGCGCCTGGGTGACGACACCGAACGTGACACCGATGCCGAGCAGAAGCAGCTTCGGATCGCTCATCCGCACCGGATCGAGGGTGATCTCGCCGGGCAGCACGAAGTACAGGACCAGCACCGCGAGCACGACGAGGTTGTTGAGCACCGGCGCCCAGGCGCCCGGCTTGAACACCTGTCGCGTGTTCAGGATCGCCGTGAGCAGCGCGGACAGGCCGTAGAACAGGATGGCCGGCAACAGCAGATACGTCAGTGCCGTCGTCAGCGTGGTCGAGACCTCGCCGTCCGCGTCGAGGAAGAACCGGGTCACCAGGAACGACGCCGAGGCGGTCGCGAACAACGCGGCGACCGCGAGGATCGTCAGCGACATCGTGAACAGACGACGGACGAAGGCCGCACCGCCGTCCGGGTCCTCCCGTTCCGCGCGGACCAGCACCGGCACGACGATCGAGGTGAGCACGGCGCCCAGCACCAGCTCCGAGATCATGTTCGGGATCTGGTTCGCGACCGTGAACGAACTCGCGACACCCGCACCGAGCAGGGTCAGCAGCAGGACCTGCTTGAAGAACCCGGTGATGCGGCTCATCAGTGTCGCGATCGCGATGGAGCCGGATGCGGCGAGCAGACCGGAGGTCTTCCGGGACTCGGAGCCAGCGCCGGAATCCTCGACATCGGCCGACACGGACACGGCCGACACAGCCTCGGCCGACACGGCCTGGTCCGACACAGCCTCGGACTCGGCCGACGCGCCGCCGGGCATGGGCGCCGCGCGACCGTCGCGGGTCGGGTTCCCGGTCATCGCTTCTCGTACCCTTCGTCGGCTGGATCCGGTTCACCGCGGAACCGGTGCAGCAGGCGCCGGCCTGCCAGGAACAGCAGGAGCGCCCCCGCACAGCCGGTGACGATGGCGAGGATCTGGCCGTACGCATTGGAACGTACCGTCACACTCGTCGGCGTGCCGAGAGACAAACCGGACTCGGTGGTGAGTGCGAACTCCACACCGAGCTTCCGCGAGTCGCTGATCTGCGTGGGCACCGTGAGAGTGCGGCTCCCGCGCGGCGGCAGCTGGGTCGGCCCGATGTCGGTGATCTCCATCTCCGGGGGCGCGTCCACGTGCAACCGCACGGTGATGCCCACGGGCAGATCGTTGCGCGCGACCAAGACTAGGGGACTCTGCTCGGAGGTCAGCGTGTAGACACCGCCGGGTGAGAGGACCGTCACGCCCGCGAACATCCCGTCCACGGCGTCGCTGACCGCCTTCGACCGCGTGTAGGCGGCGTGTTCGGCCGCTCCCGGATCGGGCCCACGGCGACCGGCCAGGCTCATCGACCGCAGCAGATCCTCGCGCAGCGGAGCCATGAACATCTGCGGGGTGAGCTGGGCCTGCGGGTCCTCGACCAGCGCGAGTTGCAGCGCGTCGAGGCGCCCGGCCTGTTCCGCGGCGTGCCCCACCACGACGTTCGACGCACCGTCGACGATCGCCTGCTCCGGGTACGACAGCAGCACGGTCTCCGGGGCGTTCACGGTCGCCGCCGCGGCCCCGACGACCTGCTCGAACGGACGCGCCACCGCGAGTCCCGCCCGGATGAGGGTCTCGAGCAGCGACAGCATGTCGGTGGCCTCGTCCTCGCTCGGGGTCCACGTCTGCGGCGGTGCGAACAGCACGGAACGGTTCGCCGTGCCGTCTTCCCACCCGTTCGCGTCCGATCCGTTCAGCGCCGGCCACGCCAGAGCGCCCAGCGCGTCCTGCAGACGAGCGGTCGCCGAATCCTCGCCGAGGTCGTAGCGCGCGGACTCGGGCACGAAGGACGGTGTCGACGGGCGGTCCCCGACGGCGGCGAGCGCCGCGGCGGCCGAACTGTCGAAGAGCGCGGCGGTGAGTCCGTCGACGCCGGAGACGCGGGCCACGGGCGGTGCCGCCGAGGACGTGTCGATCCCGCTGTCGGCGAGGAGCGTGGTCACCGGGCCGTCCTGGGCCAGCAGCAGCCCGGCCTTCTCGGTGAGGACACCGGAATCCGTCCACACGACGTTGCGCATCGATGTGATGCCGAGGATGGTGTCGACGATGTCGGCGGGGGCGGTGAGCCCCGCCGTGGCGAGCGTGACACCCGCGGGCGACGCCTCGGCGACATCGGCCAGCGCGACCGGATCGGCCTGGGCGAACGGCACCGCGACGGTGCACATCGACGTTGTGAGGGCGCGCAGCCGGGCCAGCCAGTCGATCGCCGCCTCGGTGCCTGCGCCGTCGCTCGCGTCACCCAGCGGATCGGCCGGGTCGTCGACGACGAGGTAGCCCCGCGTCATGTTCGCCACGGTCACCAGCAGGTCCGGGTCGATCGCCAGGCACAGGGCCCCGCCGAGCCGGCCCTGGTCGGCGCCGGCGACCGATTCCGCGGCCCTCAGCAGACCGTCGAGGCGGCCGCCGGACGCGAGGGATGTGGCCAGTTCGTCGTCGACCAGCCGCACCGGGTCGGTGACGGATCCCGCCACCCCCGCCGCGAGCCGCGGCTCGTCGGCCAGCGGCCACAGCATCGTCACGACGGCGGGATCGCCCTGCGCCGGTGACACCGGCGGAAGATCCTCGCCGTCGTCGGGCACCGCGAGGACCGGGAGCAGGAATCGGGCGTCGTCGAGCCGCGCCTCCCCGCCGTACTCGGGGGTGCCGTTGACGTTCACCAGCAGCGGATACACGCCGGGCGTGTCGATGCCGAGCGACGGTTCGGTCGCCGAGCGCAGCGGCATCTCCAGGCTGAAGCGTTCTTCCTCGCCCTGTTCGAGCAGGTCGTCGACCGATTCGAATTCACCGACCGTGTCGTAACCGCTCTGGTCGAGGACGAGGGCGGTGCGCAGTTCGGTCGCGTCGGTGACCATCGGTGCGCGCTGCAGCCGCACGGCGATGTCCGAGACGTCCCGGTCGCCGATGTTGCGCACGGTCCCGGACACCTTCACCACCGGTTCGCTGCCGTCGGTCACGACGGACGGGGTGACTTCGTCGACGAGCAGTTCCAGGAACCGGGAGGCGTCGGTGTCGGCGCGGGCGGTCGCTCCGCCGAGCGTCCCGAGGATTACGGTGCCGCCGATCGTCGCGAACACGAGTGCGAGCACGACAAGCACCGCAGCACCGGCCCGGTGCATCATCAGCGTCATCCGAGACGGGCCTCCGGTCCGCCGGTGCCGAGCCGCCACGCAGAGGTCATCTCGGCGATCAGTTGATCCGCGACGTCGGCGAGTTTGCGTTCGTCGGCATAGGCGAGCCGCGACCGCAGCTCGGTCAGGGGCACCCACGCGACCTCGGTGACCTCGATGTCCGCGTCGGACAGTTCGCCGCCGAGGTAGCGGAGCAGATAGTGATGCACGGTCTTGTGCACGCGCCGGCCTTCGGTGACGAACCAGTAGTCGATACTGCCGAGCTCGGCGAGGACCTTGCCGCGGATGCCCGTCTCTTCGTGGACCTCGCGCATGGCCGTTTCCTCGGCGGTCTCACCCTTCTCGATGTGCCCCTTCGGCAGCGACCACAGCAGTCGGCCGCGCCGGTCGGTCCGGCCGATCAGCGCAGCGCACAGCTGCTCGGGGGGTCCACCGAGCCCGTCGACGACCAGTCCCCCGGCCGACGTCTCGCGTACCGTCCTCAACTGGGATTTCGCAGGGTTCGCCGTGGATTTGGCGGGGTTCGCACCCGAGCGGACGGCTGATCCGCCGTTGCCGCCACGCCGCCGCGAGCTGCGGCGGTTCCGGTTGGCACGTTCGGCGGGTGACACCTTGTCGATAGTAGTTGGCGTGAGGTGGCTGCCGGCCGAACCACGCGTTTGCCCGCCTCGGTAAGGTTCGAAGACGTGAACTCTCCCTCCGCAGATGCCGATCGGCGCACCCGGTTGCTCGCCGGCGCCGATGTCACGCTGCGTGCCCTGTCCGACGTGCTGGCGCCGCTCGGTGAGCGTTTCGCCGCCGCCGGCCACGAGCTGTACCTGGTGGGTGGCAGCGTCCGCGACGCCCTGCTCGGCCGCCTCGGTACCGACCTCGACTTCACCACCGATGCGCATCCCACCCGGGTCCAGGAACTGCTCCACGGATTCGTCGATCACCAGTGGGACACCGGCATCGATTTCGGGACGGTCAGCGCCGTCAAGGGTGTCGAGCAGATCGAGATCACCACGTTCCGGACCGACGCGTACGACCGCGTCACCCGGCATCCCATCGTCGAGTACGGCACACGACTCGAGGACGATCTCGTCCGCCGTGATTTCACCGTCAACGCGATGGCGGTGCGCATCGGACCCGACGGTGTCGGGGACTTCGTCGACCCGCTCGGCGGAATGGACTCGCTGCTCGCCGGGGTCCTGGACACGCCGGCGTTGCCGCAGGACTCGTTCCACGACGATCCGCTGCGGATGCTGCGCGCGGCCCGGTTCGTCTCGCAACTCGGCTTCACCCTCACCGAACGGGTGCACACGGCGATCGAGCAGATGGCCGACGAGATCCTGCGAATCAGCCCCGAACGGGTGCAGGCCGAACTCGACAAGCTGATTCTCGGCGACTACCCGGTCGACGGCATCGAGTGCATGGTGGAGACCGGACTCGCGGACCGGGTGCTTCCGGAGATCCCCGCGATGAAACTCGAGATCGACGAACACCACCAGCACAAGGACGTCTACTGGCATTCGCTGACGGTGCTGCGGCAGGCCATCGACCTCGAGGACGGTGACCCGGACCCGGTGCTGCGCTGGGCGGCGCTGCTCCACGACATCGGCAAGCCCGGCACCAAGCGCAACGAGCCGGGCGGCGGAGTCAGCTTCCACCACCACGAGGTGGTCGGCGCGAAGCTCGTGCGCAAGCGCATGAAGGCCCTGAAGTATTCGAAGCAGATGGTCGAGGACGTCGGGCAGCTCGTCTACCTGCACCTGCGGTTCCACGGCTACGGCAAGGGGCAGTGGACGGACTCGGCGGTGCGCCGGTACGTGCACGACGCCGGGCATCTGCTGCCGCGGCTGCACAAGCTGGTGCGCGCGGACTGCACGACCCGCAACAAGCGTCGCGCGGCCGCGTTGCAGGCGACCTACGACGACCTCGAGAAGCGGATCGTCGCGCTGGCGGAGAAGGAGGACATGGCCAGGGTCCGTCCCGACCTCGACGGGAACGCGATCATGGAGATCCTCGGGATCTCGTCCGGTCCGCAGGTCGGCAAGGCCTGGAACTACCTCAAGGAACTGCGCCTGGACCGCGGTCCGCTCGGTCCGGAGGAGGCGGAGGCCGAGCTGCGGCGGTGGTGGGCGGAGCAGACCGCCGGCTGAGCCGGGCGGTCGTGTCTCCGGCCGAGCCGGACATATGTGACAGTTCGGGACTGTTTCGGGTACCTCACCCGGTTCCCCGTGATTTCGTGAGCCAGATGTCACGGGGGACTCATCCCTGTTAATGCCCCCGCAACACCGCATCAGCAGCATGGAACACGGCCGGAATCGGACGGCCTGTTCACTCGAGGGGCGGTGCAATGCGGGGCGACATCACGACGGTCAAGACTGCCTGCTCCTACTGCGGTGTCGGCTGCGGCATGGTGCTCGACGTCGAGACCGACGCCGTGACGGGCACCCGCCGCGTCCTGAAGGCGTACGGCGACAAGGACCACCCCACCAACTTCGGCCGGCTGTGCACGAAGGGTGCCACCAGCGCCGAGATGCTGGTCGCCGGTGGCCGGCTCGAGACCGCGTACCGCCGCAGCGAACGCGGCGCCGATCCCGTGCCCGTTCCGGTCGCGGCAGCGATCACCGAGACCGCGCAGCGTCTGCGGAACATCGTCGACACGCACGGCCCCGACGCGGTGTCGCTGTACGTGTCCGGCCAGATGTCCCTCGAGGCCCAGTATCTGGCGAACAAGCTCGCCAAGGGGTTCATCGGCACCAACCGCATCGAATCGAACTCGCGGCTGTGCATGGCCAGTGCCGGCACCGGCTACAAGCAGTCCCTCGGCTCGGACGGTCCGCCCGGTTCGTACGAGGACTTCGACCACGCCGACGTGTTCTTCGTGACCGGCTCGAACATGGCCGACTGCCACCCCATTCTCTTCCTGCGCATGATGGACCGCGTCAAGGCCGGCGCGAAGCTCATCGTCGTCGATCCGCGGCGCAGTGCGACCGCGGACAAGGCGGATCTGTTTCTGCAGATCAAGCCGGGCACCGACCTGGCTCTCCTCAACGGGCTGCTGCACCTGATCGTCGAGAACGGGCACGTCGACGAGCAGTTCGTCGCCGAGTTCACCGACGGGTGGGACGCGATGCCCGCGTTCCTCGCCGACTATCCGCCCGCGACGGTCTCGGCGATCACCGGGATCCCCGAGGCGGATCTGCGCACCGCCGCGCAGTGGATCGGAGAGGCCGGCAACTGGATGAGTTGCTGGACCATGGGCCTGAACCAGAGCACCCACGGCACCTGGAACACCAACGCCATCTGCAACCTGCACCTCGCGACGGGCGCGATCTGCCGGACCGGCAGCGGCCCGTTCTCGCTGACCGGCCAGCCGAATGCCATGGGCGGGCGCGAGATGGGCTACATGGGCCCGGGTCTTCCGGGGCAGCGCACCGTTCTCGCGGAGGCCGATCGGGAGTTCGTCGAGGATGCCTGGAACGTTCCGCGCGGCACGCTGAGCACCACCGTGGGTGGCGGCACCGTGGACATGTTCGAGAAGATGGCGGCCGGCGAGATCAAGGCGTGCTGGATCATCTGCACCAATCCCGTTGCCAGCGTCGCGAACCGGAAAACCGTTCTCGAGGGTCTCGAGAAAGCCGAACTGGTCGTCACACAGGACGTGTTCCTCGAAACCGAGACCAACGCGTATGCCGACATCCTGCTTCCCGGCGCCCTGTGGGCCGAATCCGAGTACGTCGCGGTGAACTCGGAACGGAACCTGACCCTGCTGCAGCAGGCCGTCGATCCGGTCGGCGAGGCCATGCCGGACTGGGAGATCATCGCGCGGGTCGCGTGCGAGATGGGATACGCCGAGGCCTTCACGTACTCGAGTGCCGAGGAGATCTTCGAGGAACTCAAGGCATTCTGGAATCCGCGCACCGGGTACGACCTGCGCGGTGTCACCTACGAGCAGCTGCGCAGCACGCCCGTGCAGTGGCCCTGCCCGCCGAACGCCGACAGCGACCGCAACCCCATCCGCTATCTCAACGACGGGAACAGCCGATCGCTGGTCGTCCGGGAGGACGGCACGGTGCCGCGCCTGGCGTTCGCAACCGACAACGGGCGGGCGGTGTTCTTCCCGCGCCCGCACATGCTGCCCGCCGAGATGCCCGACGACGACTACCCCGTCGTATTGAACACCGGGCGCGTGCAGCACCAGTGGCACACCATGACCAAGACCGGGAAGGTCGCCAAGCTCGAGAAGCTGAATCCGGATCCGTTCGTCGAGATCAATCCCGTTGATGCGCAGCAGTATTCGATCGTCGACGGCGATCGGGTGGAGATCGCGTCGCGTCGCGGCCGGGCCGTGCTGCCCGCCGTGGTCACCGACCGGGTGCTGCCCGGTACGGTGTTCGCGCCGTTCCACTGGAACGACATCTACGGCGAGTACCTCGCGATCAACGCGGTGACCAACGACGCGATCGACCAGGCCTCGCAGCAACCCGAGTTCAAGGTGTGCGCGGTGTCGCTGACGAAGGTCGCCTCGGCGCCCGAACCGGAAATGCCCGAGGTGCAGTCGGCACCGGCCGTGGATCGTCTCGCCGCCGCCCTCGGAATCGACGAACAGGCCGTGCCGTCCTTCGACGGCAACGAGCAGCTCTATCTGGCCGGGCTGCTCGCCGGACTGCGCAACGCGCCGGCAGAGGTGGTCCCGGTGCTGCCGGAGTCCGCGCCGTTCCCGGCCGCCAAGCGGGTGTGGCTCGACGGGCTGCTCGCGGGCCTGTTCTCGCACGCACCCGTCGCGGTGAGGTACTCGAATTCCACCGCACAAGAGGAAGATTCGTCCTCGCCGATCGTCGTCGCCTGGGCCTCGCAGACGGGCAATGCC
>Ga0182745_1001683_pt1 | contig 20933 bp, 9 predicted proteins | sample eDN3rd30CKraftBY_FD_128523 | JGI IMG/M metagenome (GOLD analysis project Ga0182745, IMG submission 128523) | Enriched backyard soil microbial communities from Emeryville, California, USA - eDNA 3rd pass 30_C Kraft BY (version 2) (version 2) | ecosystem: Environmental > Terrestrial > Soil >...
CCCGAGCGCCTGCACCACCGAGGCGCATCCCGTGGTCATCAGCACCACTGCCACCAGGACGTCAGCGCGCATTGTCCACCCCCAGCCCCGCCGAGGCGAACGCTCCCGGCCGCAGTACCCCTTCCGCCGTGGGGAACAACAGCGTGCCGCCCGTCCCCATCACGTAGAGCTTCCCGCCCAGGAAACGCCAGCGCACCTCGGCGCCCCCGAGGTAGCGCGCTCCGGGCTGCCCCATCCCCACTCCCAGGCCCTTCAACGCCACTTCCAGGCTGCGCTCGAAGAGCTGCACGGCCACGCGCCCATCCACATCGAAGCGGCCCCAGGAGAAGGCTTCCGCGCCCAGCGACAACTTCAGGTGCTTGGAGAGGCCCCCGTAGCTGACCGCATCCCAGCCCACTTCCACCTCTCCGAACGCGGAGGTGCCCTCCGGAAACGCGGCCTCCGCGAGCGGAGCGCCGTCAGGCCCCGCGGCCTGGAAGCGCGCCAGCTCGTAATCAGCGCCGAAGAAGCCTTGCCGGAACCCACCCTGCTGGAGCCTCGCCTCCAGCCGGAGCCGCAGGTGGAGCTTCTCCGTGAGCACATCCACTCCGGCCCCCGCCACGGCCCCCCATGCGCGTCCCTCACCAGGACGACCGCCCCACCCTGCAATCAGGTGGACCTCGTAATCAGGCCGCAGCAACACCCCTGCCGTGATGTCCAGGTGCGCCAGCGTCACCGAAGGCGCGCGTCCTCCCGCGCGTCCCCAATCATGCACGGCCGACAGCGCCAATGTGTACCGCCCCCGCTGCTCGGGCAGGCCGAAGAGGATGTGCTCCACGTCCAGGGAGAGCTCCGCGCCCATCAGCCGCGCGCCCAGCACGTCCGAGGCGACCGCCTCTACGTAGAGGGGACCGAAGGTGCCGGTGAAGAAGCCCCCGGCCGGGTGGTAGTCCGGATTCGTGCGGTTGGAGTAGCGGCGGACCAGATGGCCCGAGAGAAGCCTGTGCGCCTCCAGGGGGCCGAACCAGATGCCCAGGGGTGCGTTGTCCGAGCCGAACTGGAGGCTACGGATGAGCTGCCCCCAGTCCGAGAGGGAGTCCCAGTCCTCCCGCCGCACGAGGCTCGCGCCCTCGCCGCCTCCCCACAGGCGAAAGCGCACGGGAGCGCCCACGCTGACACCCAGCTCGGGGCCACCGTCGATGATGAGGGTGGGCGCCACCTGAACGAAGCCGCCGTCACTGCCCGCACCCGCGCGAGGGAGCAGCACCAGCGCCGTCGCCTCCACGCGCATCAGGGAGCGCCACGTGCGCGCGGGCGTGGCCGGTGCCATGGGCGCCTCCTCTTCCCCAGGAGAAGGAGGCCCCGAGGCCCACCCCGGCCAGGAGAGCAAGAGCAGCAGCAACGCGACAGCACGACTCCGCTTCCGATGCATACACGTCTCCCGTGAACGCCCCCTTGCCAGGGGAAGAAAGGACACACGTCTCCCGGCCTGCTCAGCGCGCTACGCCGGGCCGGTGGCGACCCCGTTGCCGTGAGGGAAAGAGAGAGCCGACGTCAGGCGGTCGGCGGCGCCTTCGCGTCCCGGCGCACGCTGGCACCGGGCTCCGTCGTCAGCTCATCTGAAATGCAGCGCTCCGGCCGCGTCTCGATGGTGTCCGGGTGCGCGAGCCAGTCCGCCGGGACGAAGCCGCCCTCATCGTCCAGCAAGTTCAGCTCCTCGAGCGCCTCGCCCGCCTCGAAGAGCGCCTGCTGGACTTCGTTCACTGCATCTGCCGCACCGTAGGGCCCCAACTGCCCCAGCCGGGCGCGCGCGGCCGCCTCCAGCTCGGCCGCTGACTGGAAGCGCTCCGCGGGCCTGCGGCGCAACAGCTTGTAGAAGAGGGCGCGCAGCTGCTTGGACACGCCGAAGGCCGCCCGGCCAATGTCCTGGGCGCGGTACACCATGGCGCACCAGATGGCGTCCTCGACATAGAGCGGCTGTCCCGTCTCCATGTTGGTGATGGAGGCGTGCAGGACGCGTTGGTGCTCCGCGGAAGAGAGGCGCGACTCCGCCTCCGAAATCTTCAGGTCCGCCGGGTCGTACAGGTGCCTGCCCGTGGCGAACTCCAGCATCGTCAAGCCGAGGGAGAAGAGGTCGCCTCGCGCGTCCACGGACTCCCCCAGCAGCGCCTCCGGGGAGGCGTAGAGGACGTCGCCCCTGGGACGCGGCAGTGACGTGGCCACGCGCCCCGCGAGCCGGGAGAAGGCCAGGCCAAAGTCCGTCAGCGCCACGGCGCCATTCGGGCGCACGCGGATGCGGGCGGGGTTGATGTCGCGATTGACGATGCCGAGCGGCATGCCAGCGTCGTCCGTCCGCGAGTGCGCGTAGGCCAGAGCCGCCGCCACCTCCGCGAACACGTACAGGACGAAGGACTCCGAGAAGTAGCCACCCCGCGTCTGCGCAATGGTCAGCAGCGCGTCCAGGCTGAAGCCCTCCACGCACTCCATGACGGCGCACAGGCCGTACTTCATCTCGAAGAGGCCGTGGACGCGGGCGATGTTGGGGTGCTGGAGGAACTGCGCCAGCCGCGTCTCCTCCTCCAGCCGCGCACGGGCGCGGGGGCACTTCTCCAGGAACTTCGCGTCCGGAAGGGCCACGCACTTGAGCAGCACCTTGCCCTGGGCGCCGGACGGGGTACGAGGCTGCGCGAGCATGAGGCGCTCGCCGTTGCGGCCCAGGCCGAGGTCCTGGAAGAACTCATACGCGGTGTCCCCATTACAAAAGAGGACCGCGCCCTCGGCGGGCCGAGGGTCTTTCTCATTGGACATGAAGGGGGCTCCTTGCCGCCTTCGCGAGCGATGCCTCGCAAAGACAGACAGCAAGTTACCTGCCGCCCCCTCCGGAGTGAATGACGTCACGGGTCCCTACCACCGCGCGACCGACTTCACTCGGAGTCCGTTGTTATTTCCGGATTGGAAAGAACCTTTACACTCGCGCTCAGGGCCAGCGCGCCACCGGATAAGCTGGGAAGGTCCTCTCGAAGACGACGGCTCCCGGCTTCGACCCCTCCAGCCCAGGCTCCGGCCCCTTGTCGCCGATGGCCACACACACGGGATAGGAGTTACCGTCCGGAAAATCGGCCCGGGTGTAGCGAGCATAGAGGTTCCCGTCCGCCGTCCAGAGCTGCCCATGGAAAATGGTGCCTTTGGGCAGGTAGGACCGCCCCTTCCAAACGACACCACGCACGGGTCCATCACCATACACGCCATGTTCCGTTGGGTCCCCCGGCTGCCGCATGTCGATGGTGAGATGAAAGTCGCTTCTCGGTGGGAAGCTCAGCTTGCGCATGGCGGCCAGCGCTTCAGCGGGGCACTCGGAGGGCGAGGGACGCACCTGCGAGCTACTCGGGCAGCCGAGCTGCAAGGCCACCGCGGCGCTGGCGGCCGCGCACTTCGTGAGGAAATCCGCCCCGCTTCCTCCGGAGACAAGGACCTTCTTGGCCGGGGCTTCGGACGGACTGACGACGGTGGGGACACGCTTCACGGCGGGGCTTTCCTTCTGGACGGATGCTTGAGGGGGTGACGCTACCCCAGCGGATGAAGTGGCGGGCACATGCAGCGGCGTGGCACCCGCGTCCTGCGGCACGCCGCCATCCTCCACGAGCGGGGGCTCCAAGGAGGGCGCTTCAACCTGGGCCACGAGCCCCGTGTCGCTCGCCGGATGGCTCACGGGCCCAACGCTCTCCGCCCGCGCGGGCGCCTCCGGGGGTGCAGACCGCATCATCACGAGTGCGGCAGCCAGCCCCACGACCCACACGGCCCCGAGCAGGACAGCCCGCCTCCTGGAGCGAGGACGTGGAGGCGCGGGCTCCTCGGTGCCTGACGCCGGGTCGAGACGCGGCTTCGTCGCCAGGGAATGGAGGGGCGTCGTCCACTCCGGCCCCGCTTCCGCGGCGAGCGCTTCCAGCTTGCGGCGCATCACCTCCGCCGTGGGTGGCCGGTGCTCCGGCCTGCGCGCGATGAAGTTCATGGCCGCGTCGCTCAACGGCTCCGGCACACGCGGATTCAACAGGCGCACGGGCGGCGGCATCCACCGGCCCTCGACGGGCACCTTGAATGCGCCGCTCGTTGGCTCGGGCGCGGTCAACACGTCGAAGAGGCAGACGCCCAGCGCGTAGACGTCATCCGTCACCTTGAACTCATAGCGCGCGCCACGCTTGTCGCCGTGCTCGCGCAGGAAGCGATAAGCCTCCGGCGCGCGGTAGCGCCGGGTGCCAGGAGGGAGCGGCGCGTCCGTCAGGTCCTCGGCATGGGTGTAATCGCCCGCGCTGAAGTCGAGGATGAGCGGCTCTCCGTCTGAAGCGCGCACCATGATGTTGCCGAGCTTCAGGTCCCGGTGGAAGACGCCGCGCCCATGCATGTAGTCCAGGGCTCCCGCCAGCTTTCCGAAGAGGCGGGCGACTTCCTGGGCGGTGGGGTGCATGCGCTCCACCCACTCAGCCAGGGTGTAGCCCTCCACGAGGTCAAGGATGACGTACAGCCAGCCGGAGAGGAGGTCTGGCCACCGGCCGTAGGCACGGGAGGCGATGATGTTCGGGTGCGACAGGTGGACCAGGCACCCCAGCTCTCGCCTCAGCCGCGCGTCCGCCTGCTCCGCGTCGCCACTGCTGGCGCGGTGCATGGCGACCTTCATCGCGAAGTGCTTCCCGTTCTTCTCGACCCGGTAGACGGCGCCGTAGGTGCCCGCGCCCAGCAGTTGGACGACGCGCCACCCATCGACCGTCTGCCCAGGCTGGAGCTGCGCGGGGTGGTAAATGGCAATCACAATGAGGCCCTATCGAGCGTCACGCTGAGAGAGAGTTTCCGCCCGCTCGCCGTACCATCCCCGACTTCCAAACGGAATGCTGCACCCAGTTCCTTCGGTAGTGCCTTCGTCTCGATGACGACACGCCCCGTCTCGCCTGGAGCAATCGAGGGCTGCCGCGTCCTGACGGCCACCACCTCGACGCGCCCCCCACGGGAGAGGCTGCTCAGCCTCGCCGTCGTGGCCGTCCACGGCTCCGAGCCTTCGTTCCGCACGACAATTTCGAAAACGGACCAGGCGAAAGCATGGAGCGCCATGCCATCCACATAGCTCAGGCCCCCTTCTGACTTCGCCGTCGTGACTCGCTTGAGGGTATGCCCCCGAGCACCCTCGACGTCCACGAGCCCTGCCAACACGAGCCCCGCGGGGCCACTGGCCTGACAGCGGGCGTGGAGCGCGTCCAGCTCGGCCTCCTTGGAGGCCAACTGCGCGCGCACGTCCGTGAGCTCGGCTCGCAGCACCTCGATGGAGTCGCGCCTCCGGAAGACATCCACCCGGGCATCCACCTTGGATTCGTGGGAGACGAGCGCGAAGACGCCCTGCGCGGGCGTGGCGCCATCCGCATAGCGCACGCGGAGCAGCAACCGCTCTCCCGGGCCCAGCTCCACCCGGGGCTCCAGCACCAGGACCCGCTCTCCGGCGTCCATCAATTGGAAGCGCTCGCGCCCCTCGACCTCGACCGCGCCTCGGTCGAGCGCCGCGTCGAAGCGCAGCAAGGTGGCGGTGCCCGCGGCGATTCGCACCTCCGGCACCAGCTCGGAGGGGTTGCCGGACAGGATGACGCGCCGCTCGATGCGCTCACGTGCGCCTGGGAGGGATTGCGCCGGGGCGGCGAATCCCAGCAGCAGGGAAAGAATGGCAACAAGTCGAGGCAATGCGCGCTCTCCGGCGGCGACCCTACCAGAGCCGGTAACCCACACTGTCTGGAAAGCCGAACCCGTGAACTCCCGGGGCGCCTTCAAGTACAGGTCCACAAGCGCCGGGCCTGTGGCACACTGCGCGCGCCATTCGACTCCTGTTCTCCATCGTCTTCTGGGCGTTCCTGGTGGTCTCCAGCACGGTGCTCTTCGTGGGCGCGGTGCTGGTCTGGGCCGTCACGCTGCCGTTCGACCGGAACGGTCGCGTGCTGCACCTGTATTCGTGCTTCTGGGCGCAGCTCTACTTCTACGTCAACCCGCTCTGGCACCTGAGGGTCCACGGCCGCGAGCACCTGCCCTGGAAGGGCGCGGCGGTCCTCGTGTCCAACCACGAGTCGCTCGGCGACATCCTGGTCCTCTTCGGCCTCTACCGCCCCTTCAAGTGGGTCTCCAAGGCGTCGAACTTCAACCTGCCCCTCATCGGCTGGAACATGCGGCTCAACCGCTACGTCCCCCTGGTGCGCGGGGACAAGGCGAGCATCGCCAAGATGATGGCCCACTGCGAATACTGGCTGTCTCGCGGCGTGCCCATCCTCATGTTCCCCGAGGGCACGCGCTCGTCCGACGGCAACGTGAAGCCCTTCAAGGATGGCGCCTTCATTCTCGCCATGAAGCAGGGCTGCCCCATCATCCCCGTGGTCCTCACCGGCACCGCGCGCACCCTGCCCAAGCACGGGCTGGTGCTGGACACCGCGGCCCGCTGCCATGTCCAGGTCATGCCCCCCGTGGACCCCAGCGCGTTCCCCGACGTGCCCGCCCTGCGTGACCACGTCCGGAACCTCATCGTCTCGGAGAAGGCGCGCATCGAGGCGCTGACGGCCGGTCCCTCCAATCCCTAACGCACCGGCCCGGCCCCTCTTCCACCGGGGGGATGCCCGGGCCAAGATGTCCACCGGGTTCGACGCGGACTTCTCACCGGGGGACGCACCACGATGCGCAAGCAGCCAGCGGTGAGGGTGGCACTCGGCGCGTTCGCGCTGGTGCTGGCGGTGGCGCTCGTGCGCTTCCAGTCGGGCACCTCGGAAGAGGCCCCCGCGGCGGCATCGAAGGCGACGTCACGTCCGCGCCCCGCGCTCGGCGCCCCTACGCCACCACCGCGCGGCGACCAGATTCTCCGCGGGCGCGTGCTCGACGCCCGGCGCCGCCCCGCGGGGGGAATCTCCGTCTCCGCCACGCGCGCCATGCCCGGCGAGTCCCTGTCCACGCTCCCCTGCGACACCCACGGGCCGGACGTTCCGCTGTCGTCCGGCGACTGCGTGGGCGAGCCGGAGGAGCAGGTGCGGGGCCTCGTCGAAGTGGGCCACGGGGGCGCGCCCGTGGTGGCACAAACGCTGACGGCGGAGGACGGAACGTTTGAGCTCGGCGGCCTCTCCGGAGGCACGGTGGCGCTCTGGGCCCTGGGCGAGCGGCACGCGGCGCTGGCGCTGGACGTCGCCACCGGCACGGAGTGCGTGGAGCTCGTCCTCGAACCAGGCCTCTTCCTCCCCGGCCGCGTCGTCACCGAGTCCGGTGAGCGCCTGCCCGGCGCGCGCGTGACGCTCTTCCACGAGGCACACTCCCGCTTCTTCGAGGCCACGACGAACACGGAAGGCCGCTTCGCCTTCGGCCCGCTGCCCCCAGGGGACTACACCCTCGTCGCCGCCAGCGAGGGCCTGCTGACGGACTCGCTCCAAGGTGTGGACGCGGAGGCGCTCGACCCCGTCGTCCTCCATCCTCCACGGAGGCTGTCCGGGCGGGTGCTCGACGGAGACAGGCCCGTGCCGGGCGCGGAGGTCCATGTGGAGTACACCTCGCACGTCACCGTGGCGGACGCACACGGCCGCTTCTCCTTCGCGCCGCTCTCTCCAGGCGACTACGAGGTGCGCGCGGAGCACCAGGGCGCGTACGGCTTCGCCGCCGTGACGTTGACCGAGGAAGGCGGTGACGTGGACGCCACCGTGCTGCTGGGCACCCACGTCTACCTGGAGGGCACCGTGCGCGACGAGGCCGGGCACCCCATCCCCGAGGCCACGGTCGGCGCCGCGGCGCCGAGAGGCCGGGCGCCTCCGGTGGGCTACGCCACCTCCGGGGTGGATGGCCGGTTCCGGATGGGGCCGTTTCGGCTCGAACCCTACATCTTCAACGTCATGGCCTCCGGCTACCAGGGCCTGCTGCACGACGACACGCCCGCGCCCGGCCTGCGCCTGGACTTCACCCTCCCGCGCGCCCACCTTGTCCAAGGCACCGTCACCGACACGCAGGGCACGCCCGTGCCCCTTGTGGAAATCACCCCCGACGGCGAGGAGCACGACGAGGAAGCGCTGGCCCTCCAGAGCGTAGAGTCCACCACCTCGGATGAGCATGGCCGCTTCGAGCTGCCGTTCATCCAGCCTGGGCGCCACACCCTCGTCTTCACCAGCGAGGGCCACCTGGAGGAGCGGGTCCTGGTGAGCGTGCCCGACGGAGCGCTCCGCGTGGTGCTGCGCGCGGCGGGCCGGGTGGAGGGCACCGTCACGGGCTCCCAGGACCTGCCCATCCCCCACGTCACCCTCACGCTCGCGGACGATGACGAGACGCACGACCCTCAGAGGGCGCAGAGCGACGCGGAGGGGCGCTTCTCCTTCGGCGGCATCCCGCCGGGCCGCTACACCTTGATGGCCGGAGCGAGCGCCGGCCACGTCTTCACCCTGCACGGCACCGAGACAGTGGAGGTCCCGCTGCGGCTGGAGACCGGAGCGCCCATCTCCGGCGTCGTGGTGGACGAGCAGGGGCGCCCGGTGGCGAACGCGACGGTGGATGCGAGCGCGCTCGACAAGAGAGGCCGGGACCTCCCCCCATCCATCACAGACAGCGACGCGGAGGGCCGCTTCACCTTGAATCACGTGACGGACGGCGCGAGCGCGCTGCGCGCCACGAAGGACGGCTACGCGTTCGAGGCCACCGAGCCCCTGGCACCCGGCGCCCGTTCGCCCTCGGTGCTCGCGATGTCCGGCGCGCGCGACGTGCGGCTGGTGCTGCGCGGCCAGGGCCATGTCCATGGCCGCGTGGTGCGCGTGGATGGCTCGCCCGTCACCCGCTTCACCCTCAACGAGCAGACCATCCGGGACCCCGGAGGCGCCTTCCGGTTCACCGCCCTCAGGGAAGGTGAGCAGCGCCTGCGCTTCGAGGCCCCCGGCCTGACGCGGGCCGTGCGCGAGGTGCGGGTCTCCTCGGGAGAAGCGGTCGACCTGGGCGAGGTGCGGCTGGTAGCCGGCCGCCACGTGCGCGGCCGGGTGCTGGACGCGGAGACGTCACAACCCCTGGTGGACACCGTCATCGAGGTCCACCTGCCGGGCGAAGGCGGCTCGATGGAGGAGGTTGTCCCGCTGGACGCGGTCGTCACCGACATCGATGGCACCTTCGCCTTCCCACCGCTGGAAGCGCGCCCGCTGGACCTGCTGGCCCATACGAACACCGGTCATCCACCATGGCGCCAGCAGATTGGCACGGGTGACGAGAACCTGGAGCTTCGCCTGCCGCCGGGGGCGCTGGTGGAAGGCACCCTGACGGACCGCGACGGAAAGCCCGTGGACGCCGTCGTGCAGCTCGTGCCCGACATGGTCGACTTCTCCATCCGCGTCGAAGAGGAGACGGGGCGCTTCCTGGCCGAGCACGTGCGTGCGGGGGACTACACCTTGTCCGCCTCCATCGGCCGCTCGGTGGAGGGTCGCGCCGTGAGCTTCCACCCGCAGCGCGTGAGGATTCCTCCCATGGGAACGGTGAGGCTCGCGCTCACCGAAACCACGGGCACGGGCACGATGCGGCTCGACATCCGGCTGCCGCCCCTCCCCCCGGACGCGAGGTACTACACCGCGTTGCTCGCGGTCCCGCTTCCGCCGGACCTCTCCGGCGGCGACCTGCGCTCACGGGCGCGCTTCGCGGCCCTCCGCGCGTCCACGAAGAGCTACGAAACCGAGCAGGTGTACGAGCAGCTCCCGGCTGGGCGCTACACGTTCATCTTCTTGCGAGAACTGGCGATGAAGCCCCCGCGGTTCGAGCTCTACCGGGAGGAGTTCGCGCTCGCGGAGGGCGAGACGCTGGTGCGCGAAATCCAGGTGGCGCCCCAGCCCCTGCCCTGAGGAGCGACCGGCGCCGAGTCCCGCCGTCCCCAGCGCGCCCGCCCCTTTCGCCAGTCCGAATCCCCAGGCCATGATGAGCACCCGGCTCGAGGCCGAGCCCTCCTGGGGGACACGACACGATGCGCAAGCAGTCCGTGGTAAGGGGGGCGCTCGGCGCGCTGGCGCTGGTGCTGGCCGTGGTGCTCATCCACTCCCAGGTAGGCACGTCCGCATCGGCCCCCGAGGCGGCCTCGCGAACGGCCTCACGGGCGCGCCAGCCTCCCGGCGTCCCTACCTCACCGCCGAGCGGCAGCCATGCGATTCGTGGACGCGTGCTCGACGCGCACCGCCGCCCCGCCGCGGGCATCCGGGTCTCCGCCACGCTCGCCATGCCCGGCGAGTCCCTGTCCGCGCTTCCCTGTGACACCCGAGGTCCGGACGTTCCGCTGTCATCGGGCGACTGCGAGGGAGAGTCAGGGGACCACGTGAAGGGGCTGGTCGAGGCAGGCCACGGCGGCACGCCCGTGCTCGCCCAGGCGCTCACCTCGGAAGACGGCACCTTCCAGTTGGACGCGCTGCCCGAGGGCACCGTGACGCTGTGGGCCTTCGGTGACCACGATGCCGCGATGGCGCCAGACGTCCGCGCCGGCGAGGACGGCGTGGAGCTTCGTCTGGAAGCCAGCCGCATCTTCCCGGGGCGGGTCATCAGCGAATCCGGAGCGGGTCTGGCTGGCGCGCGCGTGACGCTCTTCCACCAGGCGCACTCGCGCTTCTTCGAGGCCACCACGGACACGGAAGGCCGCTTCACCTTCGGCCCGCTGCCCAAGGGGGACTACAGCGCCGTCGCCTTCGCTCCGGACCTGCTGCCCGAGTACCGCCGGAACCTGGACGACGCGTTCACCGTCATCACCCTCCATCCCTCCCGAGGGTTCTCCGGGCGCGTGCTCTCCGAGGGGAGCCTCATCGCGGGCGCCGAGGTACACCTCGTGTACAGCTCCAAGGTCACCACCACGGACCAGGAGGGCCGCTTCAGCTTCGAACACCTCTCCCCCGGCGACTACGAGGTGCGGGCGGAGCACCTCGGCCGCCATGGCTTCGCGAACATGACGCTGACGGAGGAAGGCAGGGCAATGGAGCCCACCATCCATCTGGGCACGCTCGTCGTCGTGGAGGGCGTCGTACGCGACGAATCCGGGCGTCCCATCGCGGGTGCCGAGGTGAGCGCCCCCGGCGAGCTGGGACTGGCGCCCGTCGTCGCCACCACGGAGGCGGATGGCCGGTTCCGACTCGGGCCCCTGCGGCTCCAGCACTACGTGTTCACCGCGGACGCCAGGGGCTACCAGAGGAAACAGCTGCTGGACGTCACCCTCTCCCACTCCAATCCGCCCCTGGAGTTCATCCTCCAGCGCGCGCATGTCGTGCAAGGCACCGTCACCGAGGCCGACGGCCGCCCCGTGCCGGGCGCCGCGGTGAGAGTCGATGCGGGAGAGGACATCTACGTGGGCGGCGCGGTAACGGGCGCCCAGGGCCACTTCGACCTCGAATTCCCTCGGCCCATGTCCGCGACCCTGACCATCCGCAGCGAGCGCCACCTGCCCGCGGAGGTGTCGGTCGAAGCGCCCACGCCGGACCTGCGCGTGGTGCTGCGCGCGGCGGCACGCGTGGAGGGCGTCATCACGAACACCTACGACGTGCCGCTGCGCAGCCTGGAGCTCTCGCTGACCTCCAATGGCCAGCACCCCACGCAGAAGGGCCAGAGCGACGACTCGGGCCGATTCCAAATCGGCAGCGTTCCGCCGGGCACCTATACCCTGCACGCGGAGGTGGACGTCGGCGGAATCCCGCAACGCGCGTCGCGCACCGTGAGCGTGCAGGGCACGGAGACGGTGGACGCGTCCCTACGCCTGTACACGGGGCTGCCAGTGTCCGGCATCGTGGTGGATGAGCGCGGCCGTCCAGTGGCCGATGCAGAGGTGGAGGGGAACCCGCTTCAGGGAGAGCGCGCCTACGCCCTGAGAGGAGCCGTGTCCTCCGGCCCGGATGGACGCTTCACGCTTCACCACATGCCCAAGGGCGCATGCGAGCTGCGGGCCCGAAAAGAGGGCTATGACTTCGAGTCCGCAAAGGAGCAGTTCCCGGGCGACAGTTCACCCGCGGTCCGCGCCATGGCCGGGGACGAGGACGTGCGGCTGGAGCTGCGCGGCATGGGCCGTGTCCGCGGGCGGCTGGTGCGGAGCAACGGCACGCCCATCCCCCACTTCTTCATCAACGAGCAGGAGTTCCGGAACCCCGAGGGCGCCTTCCGGATGTCAGCGCGCGTGCCCTGGGGCATGACGCTGGAGTTCGCGGTCCCCGGCCTCAATCACACCACGCGAGCGCTCGATGTATCCCCCGGCGAGGAGGTGGACCTGGGCACGGTGCGGATGGAAGCGGGCCGCCAGATTCGAGGGCGCGTGCTGGACGCGGAGACCTTGCAACCCATCAAAGGGGCCATTGTGGAGGCCCACCTGCCGGGTCAGGGCAGGCTGGCGGGACTCGACCTCCCCCTGGTGGCGGGCCACACCGGCCCGGATGGCACCTTCCACCTGCCGCCGGTGGAGGACCGCCCGCTGGACCTCCTCGTTCGCACCCTGAATGGCTCCCATCCCGAGTCGCGGCGACAGGTGGGCACCGGCGATATGGACCTGGAGCTGCGGCTGTACCCAGGCGCCCACGTGGAGGGCACGATGACGGACCGCGACGGTCAGCCCGTCGAGGCCACCGTCTGGCTCGTGCCCGTCGATGACGTTGACCCCGACCCCACTCCCGTGTCCGTCGAGGAAGCGGCGGGGACCTTCCGCGCCCACGGGGTGCCGGGTGGCACCTACATGCTGAATGTCGTGAAGGCGAGGACCCCGGAAGGTCGCCCGGTGACGTTCCTGGCCCAGCGCGTCCAGCTTCCCCCCATGGGCCGGGTGACGCTGGCCGTTCGCGAGTCCCCCGGAAGCGCCACGGTGCGGCTCAGCGTCCGGCTGCCCCCGGGGATCCAGGAAGAAAACGTCCACTTCCTCGCGCTGATTCCAGGCTCCGTGCCGCCCACCACGTCGACATTGGAGCTCCGGATGCGAGCGTATTCCGAGCAGTCCTTCGAGTCCCCCCAGAGCAGCCGGCTGAGCCCGGTGTACGAGCAGGTCCCTGCCGGGCGCTACACGTTCATCGTCATCGGCAAGCCGGGCCGATGGGATGAGCCACTCCAGCTCTACCGGGAGGAGCTGACCGTGACGGACGGGGCGACGCTCGCGCGGGACATCCACGTCGTGCTCCGCCCCGGCCCCTGAGCCCCGGGCTGGACCTGTTCGACGCGCTGATGTCCTGGAAGAAGTAGCGTGGTAAATCCCGCGACATGTCCACGTCCACGAGCGAAGCGCTGAGCGCGGCAGACCTGGAGCGGCTGGTCCGCGCCGAGTCCCCCGACCTGCTGGACGCCGTCCTCGCCCTACTCGACCAGCCCGAGCCGCCGCCGGAGAAGCCGCTGCCGAAGGATGCCTTCGCCTTCGAGTCGCTCCTCCGGACGCTCGCCCAGGCCCGGGCCCACTACGACTCGGATGGACGACGGAAGGCATCCTCCGAGGCCTGGCAGCGCTACCTCGCGCAGCAGGACGTGCCCCGCCCGGCGCGGCTGGCGCTGGCGGACCTGCTGGTGGCCCTCTATCAGCGCGGCACCCAGGCCTCGCGCGCGGCGCTGATGGACATCGCGCGCCGCGCGGACCTGCGCTTCGGCCTGTGGGGTGGCCTCAAGCGCATCTACAAGCTGGCCGAGGCGAACCACGACGCGGAGCTGTTCGGCGTGCTCGCCTGGCGCTTCGACGTGGAGCGCCACCGCGCCAGCGCCAGCCGCGAGGTCTCACCCGGCACCCTCACCTACCTGCGCCGCCGCGCGTGGCGCTACCTGCGCCACCTGGGCGCCGCCGTGCCGGAGCTCTACCCGCAGTTCGCGGTGGAGGTGCTCCGCCACTACACGCCGGACACCTCCTGGTACACCGTCTGGGTGGCCCACCACGTCTGGGCGCACGGCAACGGCCACTACTCGCAGGACACCTTCGCCATGCAGCCCCCGGCGGACATGGTGAAGCACCGCGCCTACCCGGACGCGTGGAAGCGCTCGCCGGACGCGCTGATGCGCCTGCTGGACCTCTGCGAGTCGGACCCCGCCGCAAGTTTCGCCATCCAGGGCCTGCGCAAGGACTTCCCGGAGGTGCTGCGCAAGGTGACGCCCGCGTGGCTGGACCGGCTCGCCCGCCGTCCGCTAGGCAGCGCCCACGACTTCCTGGTGGAGACGCTCCAGGGCTCGCCCGAGTTCCACCAGGGCCGGCTGCGCGAGCTGGGGCTGCACGATGCGGTGCTGGCGCTGCTCCTGTCCCCCAGCACCCGGGCGCGCACCTACGCCATCGAGTACGCCCGCGCCCAGGCGCAGGACCTGCCGGCGGAGCGGCTGGCGGAGCTGGTGGCCCAGGGCGCGCCGGACGTGAAGGCCTTCGCCGCGGCCACGCTGGAGAAACACAACCCGCGCGAGCTGGGGGTGGCGCTGCTGGGGCGGCTGCTGTCGTACAAGCCCACCGCGTCCTTCGCCACCGCCGCGCTGGCGCAGTCCTTCGACCGCGCGGAGCTGTCCGCGGACTTCCTGCGCGACATGTACCTGGGCACGGCCGAGCAGCTCAACTGGGTGAAGGGCTTCATCGCCGCGAAGTACGGCGCCACCGAGCTGCCCGCGGACTTCTGGAAGGCGCTGCTGGACGACCCCCGGCTGCAGAAGAAGCCCCAGCCCGTGGAGAACCTGGCGATGCGGGCGCTGTCGGCCTACCCGGCCGCGACCATTGGTCCGGAGTGGCTGCTGGAGAAGGCCGCCCATCCCCGCCTCGGCATCCCGGCGACGCAGGCGCTCATGCGCGCCGACAGCCTGCCCGGGCTGGACGTGGAGCAGGTGAAGGCGCGCGTCTTCAGCGCGAAGTACCGGCGCGTGGCGCTGGCCCTGCTGGGCAACCGCAAGCTGTTCACCGCGCGCCAGCTCACCGTGCCCTGGCTGCTGGCACTGGCCCGCCGCGCCGACCCGGAGCTGCACGGCTTCGCGCACCGCTACCTGCTGGAGAACGTGGCCCCCGCGGACTTCAGCGACGCGGGCGACGCGGACGCGGGCCTGGAGCGCCTCTTCGAGCTGGCCCTGGGCGCGAAGCAGCCGGCGCCAGTGCGCGCCTTCGCGCAGACGTACCTGCGCTGCCACCACCCCGTCATCGGCCCGGAGCAGCCGGAGTCGAAGTCCTACAACCTGAAGGCCCGCGCGCCGCGCAAGGCGTACACGGCCGAGCGGCTGTGGCCCGCGCTGATGGACGCGCGCGACGACGTGCGCCGCTTCGCCCTGGCCATCGCCCGCGCGGAGCTGCGCGCCTGGGGCTGGCACACGCGCGTGTACGAGCTGGCGGACGCGGAGGCGAAGGAGGTCCGCAACCTGGCCTATGACGCCCTGCTGCGCGCGGGCGAGGACGGCGCGGACGCGCGGCACACGCTCCAGCCCGAGGAGCTGGACCCGGTGAAGGTGTTCTCCCTCACGGAGAGCACCCGCCGCGGCACGCGCGAGGTCGCGGTGGAGCTCATCCGCCGGCACTACGCGCGGCTGGGCGGCGCCGAGCGGCTCGCGTGGCTGATGCAGAGCGCGGACCGCGAGGTGGGCCTGTTCGCCGTGCGCCTCCTCTGGGAGAAGCACCGCCCCACGCACCTTCCGGAGGGCTGGAAGCCGGCGGGCGCCGGGGAGGCGCTGGCCCCGGGCGGCACCGAGCGCTTCGCCGACGTGGACGCGCTGCGCGTCTTCCTGCGGAAGATGCTCTTCGGCCTGCCGCCGGGCCGCGCCCGGGAGGCCCGCGAGGGCGAGGTGCAGAAGCGCCTGTCGGCCAGCGTGGCCAAGCGCCGCGTCATCGAGCTGGTGCGCGACCTGGGCCTGGACGACGCGGCCTTCGCCCGCGTGGTGGCGCCGGTGCTGGAGGAGTTCACCGGCTCCCTGGCCAAGGGAGAGTGGCAGAGCTGCCTCGCCTCACTGGTGCGGCTGCGGGCCGCGCACCCGGGTATGTATTGAACACGCCATGCTGCTCGATGAACTGCTGAACGGTTTTCCGCGGGAGCGCTTCCTCCAGGAGCACTACCTGCGGCGTCCCTTCACCGGGGCCTCCTCCGCCGAGCGCCTCCAGCGCCTGGGGACGTGGGACACCATCGACTTCCTCGTCGAGGAGACGGCGTGCGACATGCTGCTCGCGCGCCAGGGCGTGCCCTACCCGGGAGGCAGGCCCACGACGGCGAGGCAGGCGCGGGAGCTGTTCGCGCAGGGCTACACGCTCGCGCTGCGGCAGCCGGACCAGCACCACCCGGAGCTGGCGCAGCTGGCGCGCGCCTTCAGCGCGGAGCTGCACGGCCGCATCAACCTGCACGTCTACTGCACGCCCGCGGGGCACCACGGCTTCGGCTGGCACTGCGACCCGGAGGAGGTCTTCATCCTCCAGACGGTGGGCCGCAAGGAGTACCTGCTGCGGGAGAACACGCTCCACCCCGTGCCCCTGCCGGAGTCCGTGCCGAGCGGCGCCCTGGCCGCGCAGGAGAAGACGCCCGTGGAGACGCACACCCTGGGCGCCGGGGACTTCATCTACATCCCAGGCGGGCACTGGCACATGGCCCGGGCGCCGGAGGAGGCCCTCTCCATCTCCATCGGGTTGATGCCGCCCACGCCGCTGGACATCCTCGACGGCGTACGGGCCGCGCTGGCCAGCAACCCCGCGTGGCGGCGGCGGCTGCCCTCGCTGGGGCGCGCGTCCACGCTGGATGACCCGGGCAAGCTCGCGCTGCTGCGGACGTTGATGGCGGAGCTGGGGAGCGAGCTCCAGCGTCAGCTCGCCGAGCCCGGCTTTCCCCTGCGCTTCCTCGCGCAGACGGCCCGGTTCTACCTCCGGTCCACGGGAATCCGGGGCGACGGACGCTGACGGTTCGCGGGCCCGCGCGCGGCCTCACTGCGGGCTCTCGCATCGAGGGCGCCGGTGCTAAGAAGGGCAGCCACTGAGGAGCGTGATGCCCGTACTCGCCATCGGCAACATCGAGAAGGTTCGTGCACTCGCGGCCAACGCGCGCGTGCTGCTCGTGGGTGGCGTGCGCGCCTCCTCCGCCAGCCGCCTCACCGCGTTCGAGCCGGGCACCCACAAAGTGCTGTGGAGCACCGAGCTGCCCTCCGCCGTGCTCGCGCTCGCCCTCTCCGGCGGACGGTGGGCCGCCGCGGGCGCGGACGGCACCGTGCGCATCGGCGAGCTGTCCGACGGGCAGGTGCGGTTCCAGCTCCACGGCGTCCACCCGGGCGGCGTCACCGCGCTCGCGTCCAGCGCGGATGGCAAGCACCTCCTCAGCGCGGGCGCGGACGGCGTCCTCCGCGTCTGGGATTGGGAGTCCACGCGCAAGCTGCACGAGTGGACGGCGTCCACCCAGCCCCTGCGCGCCGTGGCCGTGGACCCCTCCGGCACCTACGCGGCCGGCGCGGGTGACGACGGCGTGGTGCATGTCTTCACCGTGGCCACCGGCGCGCGGCGGGACATGCCCGGCCACGAGGGCGCGGTGCGCGCGCTCGCCTTCACCCCGCGCGACGGGCGGCTGGTGTCCGCCGGTGACGACGGCAAGCTGCGCATCTGGTACCTCGTGGGCGCGGTGGAGTTCGAGGTCCGCGGCGACAAGGACAGCGGCCATGCCGGCCCGGTGCTCGCCCTGCTCTTCCCGCCCACGCCCACCGCCAAGCCCGGGGAGGAGGAGCCCGGTGACCGCGTGTGGTCCGCGGGCGGCGACGGCCAGCTCAAGGTCTGGCGCCTGGACGTGCGCCGCAAGCCGCGCACGTTCGACTGCGGTGGCAAGCCGCTGCAGGCGCTCGCCTTCTGCCCGCTCGTCAACCCGCGGCAGGCGAAGACGTCCCTGGGCTCCGTCTTCGCGGGCGGGGAGGACCGCCGCACGCACCGCTTCGGCCTCTCGGTGGATGGCGCGCCCGCGGGCGACCACGACACGTCCCAGCACGGCATCGACCTGCTGACGGAGTCCCTCAAGGCGGGCCGTCCGCGCCGCGAGGCCGCCGTGCGCGAGGCCGCCGCGCTGGAGGAGTCGGAGGCGCTGGACTTCCTCTTCCAGGTGCTCGCCTCGGACAAGGACCCGGAGGTGCGGCGGCTCGCCGTGCGCGAGCTGGCCCGCCAGGGCCGCACCGCCGCCCGCCCCAAGCTGCGCGAGTGCCTGAACGACGCCTACCCCATCGTCCGCAAGGACGCGCTGGAGGCGCTCGTCGCGCTGGAGCCCGAGTCGCCCCTGTCCGCCCCCCGCGCGGCGCTGGAGTCGACGCACGCCGACATCCGCGTGCTGGGCCTGGAGCGGCTGGCGACGCTGGGCGGCGCCTCGCCGCTGGTGCCGGGCCTCATCGCCGGGCAGCTCGCGGACGCGCGGGACGCGGTGGGCCTCGCGGCGCTGGACGCCCTCACCCAGGTGCTCCCGGGCGACGGGGCGGAAGCGCTGCGCACCGCCTTCGAGCGCGGGCCCGCCCCGCTCAAGGTGGAGGTGCTCGTCCGCGCCGCGGCGCGGGGGATGCTGGGCCACGCGCAGCTCCAGCCCCTGGTCGCGCGCGCCCTGGACGACGCGGACGCGGGCGTGCGCCGCGCGGCCTTCACCGTGCGGGTGCTGGAGCGGCGGGCCCTGGCGCACGCCCTGGAGTCGCGTGACGAGGACTTCGCAAGGGGCGTGAAGGAAGTGGCGCGCTGGCTGGCGCAGCTCGCGCGCCGGGGCCAGGGTGGCAAGGGCCAGACGCCGGTCACCGAGGCGGAGCTCCAGGCCGCCCGCGACGCGCTGCCCGCCCAGGGCACGGCGGGCGCGGCCACCACCGAGAGCGACGTGGAGCCGCTGCTCGCCGCCATGGCCTGCCGCACGCCGGACACGGCCGTGCGCGGCGCGCGCGGGCTGGCCCAGCTGGGCGACGCGCGCGCGCTGGGCGCCCTGCTCCAGCTCTCCCGCGAGCCGGACGCCGGCATCCGCCGGGTGGCGGCCTCCTCCCTCCAGGCGCTCCACGACGCGCGCGCCCGCGAGCGGCTGGTGTGGATGCTGGACGACGCGGACGCGGACGTGCGCGCCGCCGCGCTGGACGCGGTGGTGGCGCTGGACGCGGAGGCGCCGCTGGCGTCGGCGGAGGCCGCCCTGCGCTCGGGCCACGAGGACGTGCGCGTGCGCGGCCTGGACCGGCTGGTGAAGCTGGGCGCCGCGGCGCCGGGCGCGGAGCCGCTGCTGGGCGACGCGCTGGAGGACGAGTCCGCCAAGGTGCGCGGCGAGGCCTTCCGCACGCTGTGGGCCTGGAACGAGAAGGCGCCGGAGAAGGCCCTGGACCGGGCCCTGGCGGGCCGCTTCCCCGACCTGCGCCACCGCGCGGTGGAGGTGCTGGCGCAGCGCGCCGCCGAGGGCTGGGCGCTGGAGCGGCTGAAGAAGGCCGTGGAGGACCGCGACACCGGCGTGGCCACCGCCGCGTACGACGCGTGGGTGAAGCACGTGGGCAAGGAGCACGCGGAGGCCCACCTCGCGGCGCTCGCCTCCACGCACGCGCCGCTGCGGGAGCACGCCGCGAAGGGCGCCGTCCACGCCCCCATCGAGCCCCTGCGCTCGCCGCTGCTCAAGCGCGTCCAGGACGAGGAGGTCCCCGTCGCCGTGGCCGCGCTGGAGGCGCTGGACAAGCTGGTGCCCAGCGAGAACGGGCCCCTGCTGGCCGGGCTCGCCGCGGCGCCGCTGCCGGTGCGCGTGCGCGCCGCGGAGCTGCTGGCCCCGCGCGGCGCCGAGGACATCGTCGAGCCGATGCGCGCCTTCATCACCGACAAGGACCTGGAGCGGCTCTACCCTCCGGCCTTCCTGGTGCCGCTGCGCGTGCGCGCCGCGCGGGCCCTGGCCTCGCTGGGCTCGCGGCGCCTGCTGGGCTTCTTCGCCACCGTGCTGCTGCCGCACGAGCTGGGCGACCTCCAGGAGCAGGGCGCCCGCGGGCTCGCCACCGCCGCCCGCCGGGGCGACGAGGGCTTCCTGCTGGACGCGCTGGGCCACGCCAACGTGGCGGTGCGCTCGTGGGCCGCGGACGGCCTGTCCCGCCTGGGTGACGCGCGCGCCCTGCCGGTGCTCACCGGCAACCTGCGCCACGACCACCTGCCCATCCGGCTGGGCGCCATCCTCTCCTTCGCGGCCCTGGGGCCCGAGGGCGACGGCGGCCTGCTGCACGGCCTGGAGGACCGCGCCCGCGAGGTGCAGGAGATGGTGTTCGCCATCGTCCTCGCCCGCGACCTGCGCGCCAGCCGCCGGGGCGAGCCGCCCGACCTGCTCACCAGCGCCCTCTCCAGCGGCAGGCCGGAGGTCCGCTACGCCGCCGCCCGCGCGCTCGAGCTGCGCACGGAGCCGGACGCGTCGCGCGCCCACCTGGTGGAGGCCCTGCTGCCGCCCCGCCCGGAGAAGGTGGCCGACATGAAGGACTGGCCGGCCGAGGAGGAGCGCGCGAAGTACGTCGTCGGCCTCGCGGAGGCCCTGTCCAGCCTCCAGCCCGAGCAGCGCTACGCGGCGGCCCAGGTGCTGCTGCTGCGCGACAAGCCGCTGGAGTACTTCCGCCACGCGAAGAAGGTGGCGCGCCCCAGCACGCTGGAGTCGCCGTGGAAGCCGGAGACGGCGCCCGCCGGCTCGCCCGTGCAGAGCCCGCCCGCGAAGAACTGGCTGCGGCGCATCTTCTCCGCGGTGAAGCCGGGCGCGCCCGCCAGCTCGCCCGAGACCGCCGCCCAGGACGAGCGGCAGCACCTGCGCCGGCTGGCCTTCGGCGCCTACGTGGGCCTGCTGCGGCAGGTGTCCGCGGGCGACGACGAGGGCCACCGCGTGCGCCGCGACGCGGTGGACCGCGTGGTGAAGCTCACGCAGGAGGGCTTCGCCGGCCCCCCCGCCGCCGTGGCCGCCCTGCTGCGCGCCCTGGAGGACCCGCACCAGCTGGTGCGCCGGGCCGCGCTCACCGGACTGAAGGAGCTGTTCCCCGCCGGCAGCGACGAGCCGCTGGCGCTGGCCCTGGCCTCGCTGGCGCCG
>Ga0182745_1001684_pt1 | contig 20920 bp, 21 predicted proteins | sample eDN3rd30CKraftBY_FD_128523 | JGI IMG/M metagenome (GOLD analysis project Ga0182745, IMG submission 128523) | Enriched backyard soil microbial communities from Emeryville, California, USA - eDNA 3rd pass 30_C Kraft BY (version 2) (version 2) | ecosystem: Environmental > Terrestrial > Soil >...
AACGCACTTGTAATGCGTAGGTGGCCGGTTCGAGTCCGGCAGAGGGCTCGAGAGGGTGAGCGCTCGAGCCTCAGACGGTCGCCGTCATCCCGGACACGAAGTCCCGGAAGTCGGGACCGCTCAGGGCTCCCTGGAAGCGCGAGCCGTTGACGAACACGGTCGGGGTGCCCTGGACCCCGGCATCGAGCGCACCCTCGGTCCAGTCGCCGACCCACTCGGCGAACCGGCCCTCGTGGATGCAGTCGACCGCGGACGGCGGGGCCGCGGCCGCGAGCTCGTCGTCCGAGAGGCCCGGGGTCGACTCCGGCGGCTGGTTCGCGTACAGGTGCTCCATGTAGTCGAGCGCGTCCGCCGGCGAGTACTCGGCGACGCAGGCGAAGGCGTTCGCCGCCCGCGTCGAGTACTTCGTGCCCATCGACGCGCGATCGAGGATCGCGATCGGATGGATGCGCAGCGTGGCCACGTCCTGCTCGACGAGGGCACGGAGGAACGCCCCGTTGCCCTCCTCGAACATGCGGCAGTACGGGCAGAAGAAGTCCACCCACGCGTCGATGACGACCCGGCCCGACCCGATCGCGAACGCGCCGTCGACCGCGCGCGTCGGCTCGCCCGACACCAGGTCGGGGGCGGGGACGACGATCTGCCCGGGCGGGACGGATCCCGGCACGCCCGGGGCGGCCGGCGCGCAGGCGGCGAGCCCGAGCGCAACCGCCGCGCCCGCGAGCGCGAGCAGGACCCGGCGCCGCACGATCAGCCCGCGGAGGGTGTGGGCGTCGGGGTCGGGGTGACGGCCGAGTCCTCGACGTACTGCGCGCCCTGCGCCGCGGCGACGAACTGGCGGAACGTGGCCTGGTCGGTGAGCGAGCCGTCGTACATCTGCCCGTTGACGTAGATGGTCGGGGTCGCCGTGACGCCGCGCAACTGCGTGGCGCGGTCGGTCGCGGCCTTCGTCCAGCTCTTGAACTGCTGGTCCCGGATGCATGTCTCGACGGTGGTCGACTTCGCGCCGGCCTCGCGCGCGAGCGCGACGATCTCGTCATCCGAGAGTCCGGCCGTGCTCTCCGCCGGCTGGTTCTCGAAGAGGAGCTCGTTGAAGCGCAGCGAGCTCTCCGGCTGCTGGTCGGCGACGCATCCGAACGCGTTCATCGCGCGCGTCGGATAGGCGGTGCCGAGCGATGCCCGGTCGAGGAACGCGAGCGGGAAGATCTCCAGCGACGCGGCACCGGACTCGACGAGCGTGCGCAGATAGCTCGCGTTCGTCGCCTCGAACTGACCGCAGTAGGGGCACATGTAGTCGACGTACGTCTGGATCTCGATGACGTCGCCGCTCGTCGGCGTGGGGTTCGGGGCCGGCGTCTCGCCCGGCTGGAGGGCCGGCGTCCTGAGGACCTCGCCCCCCGCCTGGATGAGGAGTCCGTCGCTCGCCATGTTCTGCGGGCCCGGCGAGGCCGGCCGCACCGAGGACACGATGATGATCACGACGACGGCCGCGACGGCGAGAATCCCGACGATGATGCCGCTCTGCAGGAGGATTCGGTTGCGCTTCTCCTTCTTGCGGGCGGCCTCGCGGAGTTCGCGCGCTTGCTCGCGCGCCTGTTCACGGCGTTCGTTCTTGCTCGAACGACCGCCGGTCGATGCGTTGTTCACGTTGCCCTCTCGAGTCTGACTGGACAGCCCCGGAAGTCTACCTACCGTCTCCTGAACCTCGACCAGGCGTCGAACCCGACCGCGATCAGGATGATCGCGCCGAGCGCGATGCCCTGGAACAGCGGGTCGACCTTGAGCAGCGTGAAGCCGTTGTAGAGCATCGCGATGAAGAGGATGCCGAGCACCGTGCGCCAGACCGCGCCCTCACCGCCGAGGATCGACGTGCCACCGACGACGATGCCCGCGAGGACCGTGAAGGTCAGGCTCGTCGCGATCGCGTCGTTCTCCGGCGCGGATGGCGTGCGCGCGAGGTCGATGACGCCCGCGAGACCCGCACCGAGCCCCGTGATCGCGAAGGTCGCGATACGCACGAGGTTGACCCGGATGCCGGCGAGGCGCGCCGCCTCGGCATTCCCGCCCGCCGCATAGATGTAGCGCCCGAACCGCGTGCGCCACAGCACGATCCCGAGGATGACCAGGATGACGAACGCGATCCAGATCGGGAGGCTGATGCCGAGCGGCTTCGTCGTCGCGATCCAGCGGAACTCGGGGAAGTCGACGCGGATCTGGCCGATGCCCTCCTTGCCGAACTGCGAGACGAGCTTCGTCGTGCCGAGGATGATGAACGACATCGCGAGCGTCGCGATGAGCGGATTGATCTTCAGATAGGTGCTGATGACGCCGTTGATGAGGCCGACGAGCAAGCCCGCGAGGAGCGCGGCGGCGATGCCGGTCCACACGCCCGCGACGCCGCCGACCTTGATGACGAGCGTGCCGCAGACGACCGCCGTGAACATGTAGGTCGCGCCGACCGAGAGGTCGAGGCCGCCGGCGATGAGGACGAGCGTCGACGCCGCGGCGATGATCAGGATGCCCGCCTGGCGGTCGAGCACGTTCGTGATGTTGAGGAAGGTCAGGAAGTTCGACCCCGGGTACGCCGAGAGGAAGACGAAGACCAGCACGAACGGCACCACGATCGCGACGGAGCGCCACGGGATGCGGCTCACGAAGGACGGCGCGCTGTCGGGCGCCTTCACCGCGGTCGTGGACGTGATCCTGTCCGGCTGGCTCATGCTTCTTCTCCCCGGCGTTCGTTCGGCTCAGACGGTCGTTCGCTTGCAATCGGCTGCGCGAACGCCGCGGTCAAGATGTTCTCCTCGGTCATGTCGGCACCCGCCAGCTCGGCGACGACGCGCCCGGCGCGCACGACGAGAATGCGATGGGCGAGTCCGAGCACCTCCTCGACGTCGGAGGAGATGACGACGACGCCGATGCCCGCGCGCGACTGCTCGGCGATGAGGTCGTAGATGGCTCGGCGGCTGCCGACGTCGACGCCGCGCGTCGGCTCGTCGGCGATGAGCAGCTTTCGGGTGCGCTGGAGCGCGCGGGCGAACAGCACCTTCTGCTGATTGCCGCCGGAGAGGGCGGAGACGTTGCGCCGGTCATCGCCGGCGACCGTCACGCGATCGAGCGCCTGGCGCGCCTCGCGGCGCTCGGCGGCCGTGCGGACCCAGCCGCCGACCGTGAGCTCGGCGAGGTTGGAGAGCGTGACGTTCTCCCGGATCGGGCGGCCGAGGACGAGCCCCTGCTCCTTGCGCGACTCCGAGATCAGGAAGATCCCGCTGCGCAGCGCGCCCGGGATGTTCGCGGGCACCTCGGCGCCGCCGATGCGGACCGAGCCGCTCGTGCGGGGGACCGCGCCGTAGATCGCGTGCGCAATCTCGCTGCGGCCGGCGCCGACGAGTCCGGCGATGCCGACGACCTCACCGGCTCGCACGTCGAAGGAGACGCCGTTGACGCCGGGCGCGACGAGGTCCTCGACCTCGAGCACTGCTGCCGCGTCCACGGGGGGCGTCGACTTCTCGGGGAAGACGGAGCCGAGGCTTCGGCCGAGCATGCCCTCGATGAGCGACGACTCGGTCTCCTGCGCGGCAGGGCCGGTGCGGATGTGGCGGCCGTCGCGGAGGATGGTGACGGTGTCCGCGAGCTCGAGCACCTCGCCGAGGAAGTGCGAGATGAGCAGGACCGTGGTCCCGTTCGCCGCGAGCCGGCGGACGACGCCGTGCAGGAGCTCGGTGTCACGACCGGCGAGCGCGGCGGTCGGCTCGTCCATGATGATGAACGACGCGCCGCGGGCGAGCGCCCGGAGGACCTCGACCTTCTGCTGGTCCGCGGTCCGCAGCGATCCGACGGGCACGTCGGGATTCAGCTGGAAGCCGGTCGGGCCTGCCAGCTCGAGGAACTGACGGCGCAGCTGCCGGCGGTCGAGGAAGCCGCCGCGGCGCGGCTCGCGGCCGAGGAAGACGTTCTCCGCGACGGAGAGCGCGGGCACGAGCGCGAGCTCCTGCGCGATCGTCGCGATGCCGCGGTCGAGCGCCTCACGGGGCGAGCCGAAGCTGACCTCGTCGCCGCCGACGACGAGGGTGCCCGTGTCGGCCGTGTAGATGCCCGAGATGATCTTGCTCAGCGTCGACTTGCCGGCGCCGTTCTCGCCGACGAGCGCATGCACGCTCCCCGGCTCGATCTGCAGATCTATGTCCTGGAGGACCCAGGTGCCACCGAAGGACTTGCCGACGCCCCGCAGCTCCACTTGGAGCTGCGGGGCGGCGACAGTCGCGGCCTCAGCCGACACCGATCACCCGACCCATTCGCCGGTGAACTGGCTCGCCGTGTCCTTCGTGATGTAGGTCGACGGGAAGCCCGCGAACGGGTTCACGTCGCCGTGGTTGTTGCCGTTGCGCAGCGCGTCGATGAGCGCCTCCATGCCGAGGCGACCCGTCGTGGCGGGCGCCATGAGCACGTCCGCGAAGACCGAGCCGTCCGCGACGTGCTCGACGGCCCAGATCGCGCCGCCGTAGCCGACGAGGAGGAAGTCGGCGACGTTGAGGCCGGCGGCCTCGATCGCGAGCACCGAGCCCTGGAGGCCCTGGTCGGAGGTGACGATCGCGTCGATGTCCGGGTTCGCCGTCAGGATGTCCGCGAGCGCGGCCTGCGCCGCGGCCGGGTTCCAGAAGGTCTCACCCTCGGCGACGACCTGGACGGGCGACCCTGCGGTGGCCTCGGTGAAGGCGTCCCAGAGCGAGATGCTGACGCTCGAGGTCTTCAGGTCGTGCAGGTACGCGACCTTGCACGGGTCGAGGTTCAGCGCCGCGCAGCCCGCGACGGTCTGCTCGCCGAGGTCCTTGCCCAGGAGCGTCGGCACGAAGACGACGTTCGCCGAGAGGCCCTCGAGCTGCGTCGCGCCGCTCGTGAAGTCGGTGCCGAGGATCTGGTCGATGTTGACGACCGTGATGCCGGCATCGATCGCCTCGCCGACGACGTCGATGATCGCGGGGCCGTAGATCGGCTGGACGATCATGCCGTCGTACTGACCCGAGGCGATGACGTCCTCGATGAGCGTGCCCTGGACTGCGGGGTCGAGCGCACCGTCGAAGACGGTGATCTCCGCGTTGTTCGCGGCGGCGACCTCCTGGGCGGCGGCCAGCATCGGCGCGTCGTAGGTGTTGTCGACGGCGAACGAGATGTACGCGATCTGGAGGGTCTCCTCCTGGGGCGCGGCATCGTCGGTCGTGGTCGGGGTCGGGGCCCCGTTGGCGCAGCCGGCGAGGGCGAGCATCGCGACTCCGATTCCGGCGGCGGCGAGCACCCCCCAGCGGCGTCGTGGTGCGGCAGTGCTGTGACGCATGACTTCTCCCTTGAAATCGTCTGGTGCGGATCCCGATCGGCCTCGGGGCCCGCCGCCGCGGCTTGGTGACCCCGCGACGATCCCGAAGGACGTTCAGTATTGCTTGACACTATGCCCTTTTGAGACCGATTAGGCAAGCGCCGGCGAACGGCCGTTATCGGATCGATCGAAGCACTTCGACGTTGCGCGCGAGGACGGACCCCAACGATTCGGGAGCCGTCCCGGTGAGCTCCGCGACCGTGTCGGTCACGACGTCGAGGAAGCCCCCGCGGATCGCCTGGCCGATCGATACCGTGAGGTGCGCGCCGTACTGATTGTGACCCTCCGCACTGCCGCCCAGCAGGTCGAGCAGCTCCTCGTCGCCGACCTCCACCGGCTCGACGGCGCGGCCGCCAGCGGCCGCGTACTCGGCGGCGAGAGCCGCCGCGTCGTATGCCTCGGTGCCGGTGAGATCGAGCGTCTCGCCCTCGTGCCCGCCGCCGACCAGGACCGCGGCGGTGGCCCGCGCGATGTCCGCTCGGGTGAGGTAGGCGCAGCGCCCCCCGCCGCGATTGTGCACGAGCCGCCCCGACGCGAGCGCCTCGGCCGCTTCGAAGACCTGGAAGTCCGCGTAGAACCCCGCGCGCAGGATCGTGAACGGGACGCCGCTCGCCCTCAGATGCTCCTCGGTCGCGCGGTGGCTCGGCGCGATGATCGCCGGGTTCTCGGGGACCGGCGACAGCATCGAGGTGTACAGGATGTGGCCGACCCCCGCCGCCTTCGCGGCGTCGATCGCCGCGATCTGCCCCGCGGCCCGACCGTCGATGTCGTCGGTGCTGATGACGAGGACCCGGTCGGCTCCGGAGAACGCCGTCGCGAGACTCGCCGGGTCGCCGAAGTCGGCGCGACGGGCCTCGGCGCCCGCGGGCGCGCCGTCGAGCGCGGACGGGCTGCGGCTCGCGAGCACGAGCCCCGCCCCGCTGCCGCGCAGCGCCGCGACCTCCCCGGCGATCGCCCGCCCGAGCTGCCCGGACGCCCCCGTGACGACGAGCGTCGCGGGCACTACTCGCCCCAGCCGGCGCCCGGCGTTCTCGCGCCCTCGCCGAAGTGCCAGTACTCGCGCAGGACCCGCACGAGCCCGCTCGCGTCGAAGACGAGGTAGAACTCGCCCGCGAGCGAGAGCTCGAAGCCGTCGTTCTTGAGCGTCACCCACCACTCGACCGCGGCGCGGTCGCCATCGACGATCGGGATGCCGTAGCTCAGTCGGATGTCGGACTGGGTCGTCGTGACCTTCGTCCAGTACTCGCGCACGCCATCGCGTCCGCGGTAGGGCTCCTCATAAGGCTGCTCCTGGTAGATCGCGTCCTCGGTGAAGAGCGCGGCGGCCGCCTCGGGGTCCCGGTTCACCCACGCGGTCCGGTAGTCGTCGAGCCAGCGCTGCACGTCGATCGTCATGGTCTCCTCCTCGAGACAGTGTTCAGTCCTGCTTCAAAGCATGGGGTCCGCCGGCGAGCGGCGCAAGGCCGCGAGGCGAGCGCGGGAGCCGCCCGGCTCGACCGTGCGAGAATCGGCCCATGGCCTCGGTCACCTTCGAACGCGCGACGCGCATCTATCCGGGGGCGGCGCGACCGGCAGTCGACTCGATCGATCTGCACGTCGCCGACGGCGAGCTCATGGTCCTCCTCGGTCCGCCCGGCTGCGGGAAGTCCACGCTGCTGCGAATGCTTGCGGGTCTCGAGGAGCTCGACAGCGGGCACATCTACATCGGCGAGCTCGATGTCACCGATGTCGCCGCCGCGGATCGGGACATCGCGATGGCGTTCGAGTCCTACGCCCTCTATCCGCACATGACCGTCGGGGAGAACATGGGCTTCGCGCTCAAGGTCCTCGGCATCCCGAAGGCCGAGCGGATCGCCCGCGTCGAGGAGGCCGCCCGGCTCCTCGATCTCGAGTCGGTGCTCTCCAAGCGGCCGATGGCGATCTCCGGCAGCCAGCGCCAGCGGGTCGCGATGGGCCGCGCGATCGCCCGGCGGCCCCAGGTCTTCCTCATGGACGAGCCGCTCGCGAACCTCGACGACGAGCTGCGCGCGCAGACCAGGGCGCAGATCCAGCAGCTCCAGCGCAAGGTCGGCGTCACCACCCTCTACGTCACGAGCGACGCGGCGGAGGCGTTCGAGGTCGGCGACCGCATCGCGATCCTGAAGCAGGGAGTGCTGCAGCAGGTCGGGACCCCCGACGAGCTGCGATCCTCGCCGGCGAACGAGTTCGTCGCCGCCTACCTCGACGTCGCGGGCTGAGGCCATGCCCGGCTCCCTCCGCATCACGGCTACGACGGTCGACCCCGGACTGCTCGACCTGCCGTGGGACCAGCCGCTCGAGCGCTGGGAGGACGAGCACATCGCCGCGCTCCCGAAGGGGATCTCCCGGCACATCGTGCGCCTCGCGCACCTCGCCGATCACGTCGTCGCGATCAAGGAGACCACCGAGGAGCTCGCGAACCGCGAGTACGAGATGCTCCGCACCCTGCAGCGCCTCCAGGTGCCATGCGTCGAGCCGATCGCGGTCGTCGCGAACCGGACGGATGCGATGGGCAAGCCGCTCGACACCGCGCTCGTGACCCGCCACCTGCGGTTCTCGATGCCGTACCGCGCCGTCTACTCGCAGCGCCTGCGTCCGGGCACGGCGAAGCGACTCGTCGACGCGCTCGCCGTGCTGCTCGTCCGGCTGCATCTCGCCGGCTTCTTCTGGGGCGATGTGTCGCTCTCGAACACGCTCTTCCGCCGGGATGCGGGGGCGTTCGCCGCGTACCTCGTCGACGCCGAGACGGGCGAGCTCTTCGAGAGCGGGCTGACCGCCGGGCAGCGCGAGCACGACCTCGAGATCGCGAGGATCAACATCGCGGGCGAGCTCCTCGACCTGCAGGCCGGCGATCGGCTCGAGGCCGACATCGACCCGATCGCGGTCAGCGAGCGCATCGTGCAGAAGTACCGGGACCTCTGGCAGGAGCTCACCGGGTCCGAGCAGTTCGAGCAGTCGGAGCGCTGGCGGATCAACCAGCGCGTCGAACGGCTCAACGAGCTCGGCTTCGACATCGAGGAGTTCGAGATCCACACCGATGAGTCGGGGACGACCGTCCGGCTCAAGCCGAAGGTCGTCGACGCCGGCCACCACTCCCGGCGGCTGCTGCGGCTGACGGGGCTCGACGCGGAGGAGAACCAGGCGCGACGGCTCCTCAACGACCTCGACGGCTACAAGGTGCGCAGCGCGAGCGGCGTCGACGAGGAGGTCGCCGCGCACGAGTGGCTCACGAAGGTCTTCGAGCCGGTCGTCGCCGCGATCCCCCGGGAGCTGCGCGGGAAGTTCGAGGCCGCGGAGATCTTCCACCAGCTGCTCGAGCACCGGTGGTTCCGGGCGCAGGCGGAGTCCCGCGACATGGCGCTTTCCGAGGCGCTGACGAGCTACATCGACACGGTGCTGCGCCACCGCCGCGACGAGGTGACGATCGTCGAGCCGCCGACCGACAGCATCCAGGTCATCGAGGGCCTCGAGCACCCCGACACGACGTCCTCGATCGACTGGCGCGACCTGGTCTGACGCTCGGGCTGACGCTCGCGCGGCGTGCTACACCGCGTGCTACGCTCGCGACATGGAGACCATCAGCCACCGAGAGTTGCGCAACAACTCGGCCGAGATCCTCCGCCGTGTGAGCGCCGGAGAGTCGTTCAACGTATCGAACAACGGCGTCGTCATCGCCCATCTGTCGCCCTCGGAGGCGCCGCGATACAAGCTGCCCTTCCCCGTGTCCCGACCGGCGCGCCGAGTCGGCGGGTGGCACGAGCTGCCGACCTACCACCTCTCCCGACCCAGTCTCGAGATTCTCGACGAACTGCGCGAGGACCGGATATGAGCGCGATCATCGAGCCGGATGTCTCGCCACTGACCGTCTATCTGGATGCGTCGGCAGCGGTCAAACTGATCGTCGACGAGGCCGAGCGCGACGCGCTGAGGGCGTTTCTCGAACGTCAGGTCATCCCGGTCTCGAGCGACCTGCTCGAGACCGAGCTGCGGCGGACGGCGAACCGCGTGGGGATCGATCAGCATCACGTGACCGAGGTCCTCGACCGCATCAACCTCACCCCGATCGACCGGAGCCTCTTCCGGGGCGCGGGCCTGCTCCCGCATCCGACGCTCCGCTCGCTCGACGCGCTCCACCTCGCGGCGGCGCTCGAGGTCGACGCGCACGCGGTCGTCACCTACGACGAGCGGATGGCCGAGGCGGCACGCGCACTCGGGCTCGCGGTGATCACGCCGGGCGCCGCGGACTGACCGCGACGCGGCCGATTTGGATCGGCGCGCGCGGGAGAGTTATAGTCAACTCGACCATAACGCCCGACGTGCGGAGTCCCAATGATCCGGCCGATGCTCAACGTGAGCGAGCGAGCGCAGCAGGCGCCGATCGTCGCGGTGTCGACCGCGATCTTCGCGCTGCGCCCCCTCGCCGGGCAGCCGGCCGCCGACCCGGAGCTCGCACGACTCGGCGTGCAGCTCTGGGTGCCGCTCGTGCGCCGGACGCGGCCCCCGTTCGCCGGCGCCTGGGCGCTGCCCGGCGGCCCGCTCACCTGGGACCGCTCGCTCGACGAGGCCGCCCGTGCGGCCCTGCTCGCCTCGACCGGCCTCGCGCCGCGCCACCTCGAGCAGCTCTACTCGTTCGGCGGCGTCGAGCGCAGCGCGGGCGACCAGCGCCAGGTCACGATCGCCTACTGGGCGCTCCTCGGCATCGACCAGGGCGCGACGCAGGTCGAGACCGACAACCTGTGCTGGTTCCCCCTCGGCGCACTCCCCGAGCTCGCGTTCGACCACGCCGACATCATCGGCGTCGCGATCGACCGGTTGCGCGCGAAGACGGTCTACGCCGACATCGCCGGACGATTCCTCGGGTCGGTCTTCACGCTGAGCGACCTGCGCGAGGTGCATGACGCCGTGCTCGGCATCCGCAGCGACCCGGCGAACTTCCGTCGGCGACTGCTCGCGTCCGGGCAGGTCGAGCCGACCGGGAACGCCAGACGCGATGGCGCGCACCGGCCGTCGCAGCTCTACCGGTTCGCCGGGAGCACACCGACCGAGGCCGAGCGACCGCTCGCGCCGCAAACCGACGACGAGAGCCGGACCGCATGACGACCACGCTGCCGATGCCCCTCACCATCCAGGGGGAGAGCTGCGATCCGGAGCTCGAGCTGCCGACCTGGACGATCGACGCGAGGCCGCTGCCGCTCTACGGCCCCGGCGCCTCGGCCGGCGACGCGATCCCGGCGGCCGCGCCACGCCAGGGGCCGCTGCCCGCCGAGTACACGAACGCGAGTCCGGACGAGCTCCGGGCACGCATCCTCGCCGCCAAGCGCACGCTCGGCGAGCGCGTCATCGTGCTCGGCCACTTCTATCAGCGCGACGAGATCGTCGAGTTCGCCGACTTCGTCGGGGACTCGTATCAGCTCGCGAAGGCCGCGACGGCCGAGCAGCAGGCCGAGGCGATCGTGTTCTGCGGCGTCCACTTCATGGCGGAGACCGCCGACATCCTCACCCGTGACGATCAGGCCGTCATCCTGCCGAACCTCGCCGCCGGCTGCTCGATGGCCGACATGGCGACGATCGACGACGTCGAGGACTGCTGGGAGCAGCTCGAGGAGCTGTACGGCAGCGAGCCCGACGAGGACGGCCGGCTCCCGCTGCTGCCGATCACCTACATGAACTCATCGGCCGCGATCAAGGCGTTCTGCGGCCGTCGCGGCGGCGTCGTGTGCACCTCCTCGAACGCGCGCGCCGTGCTCGAGGACGCGTTCCGCCGAGCGAGGCGAGTCGTCTTCCTCCCCGACCAGCACCTCGGGCGCAACACCGCACGCGCCCTCGGCATCCCCCTCGAGCGGATGCCCCTCTGGAACCCCCGCCGCCCGCTCGGCGGGAACACCGCGCAGGAGCTCCAGGACGCGACCGTCGTGCTCTGGCAGGGCTTCTGCTCGGTCCACAAGCGGTTCACCGTCGGGCAGATCGAGCAGGCGCGGGCCCAGTACCCGGGCATCCGGATCATCGTGCACCCCGAGTGCACGATGGAGGTCGTCGACGCGGCGGACGTCTCGGGCTCGACCGATCTCATCCGACGCGAGGTCGAGGCGGCCGCGCCGGGCTCGGTCCTCGGCATCGGGACGGAGATCAACCTCGTCCACCGGCTCGCGGCCAGCCGGCCCGATCTCACGATCTTCTGCCTCGACCCCGTCGTCTGCCCCTGCTCGACGATGTACCGGATCCACCCCGGCTACCTCGCCTGGACGCTCGAACGGCTCGTCGCCGGGGAGGTCGTCAACCGGATCACCGTCTCACCGGAGGACCAGGACGCCGCACGACTCGCGCTCGACCGGATGCTGGCGGCCGTGCCGTGACCGTCCTCGTCATCGGCGCGGGAGCCGCCGGGACGAGCGCCGCGCTCGCCGCCGCGGAGCTCGGTGCGGACGTCCTCGTCGTGACCGCGGGCGCCGCGCACGACTCGGCGACCGCCTGGGCGCAGGGCGGCATCGCCGCGGCGATCGGGGCGGAGGACTCCATCGAGTCCCACGTCCGCGACACCCTCGCGGCGGGCGCGGGACTCTGCGATGCCGATGCCGTCCGCGTGCTCGCGCGGGAAGGGGCGGAGCACGTCCGCGAACTGCTCGCAGCCGGCTTCCCCGCGGACCGCGACGCATCCGGCGCGATCGCCCTCGGGCTCGAGGCCGCGCACGCACGGCCGCGGATCGTCCATGCGGGTGGCGACCGCACAGGCGCGGCGCTCGCGGCGTGGCTGCTCGATCGCGTCGCGGCCGCGGGCATCGTGCTTCGCGAGCGCACGCGCCTCGTCGAGCTCGTCGTCCGGGACGGTGTCGTGCGCGGCGCGATCGTCGAGGAGGCCGGGCGGCTCTCGGTGATCGACGCCGACGCCGTCGTGCTCGCGACCGGCGGTCTCGGACGGCTCTACCCGACGACGAGCAACCCGGCCGGCGCACGCGGCGACGGCCTCCTAGCCGCCTGGGATGCCGGCGCCCATCTCGCCGACCTCGAGTTCGTGCAGTTCCACCCGACGACGCTGCCGTTCGCCGGCGACTTCCTCGTCTCGGAGGCGGTCCGCGGCGCCGGGGCCGTCATCCTGGACGAGACGGGCCGCCGGTTCCTGCTCGACGCCGATCCGCGCGGCGAGCTCGCGCCGAGGGACGTCGTCGCCGCAGCGGTCTGGCGCCGCGTCCGCGAGCAGGACGGCCGGCCGGTGATGCTCGACGCGACGGGGATCGAACGCCGGGACGGCGCCGGGACGCTCACCCGCCGGTTCCCGACGATCGACGGCGTGATCCGCGGTCACGGTCACGACTGGTCGACGTCGCCGGTCCCGATCATGCCCGCCGCGCACTTCGCGATGGGCGGCGTGCGCACCGACCTCGACGGCCGCTCGAGCGTCCCCGGCCTCCTCGCCGCAGGCGAATGCGCCAGGACCGGCGTGCACGGCGCGAACCGGCTCGCGAGCAACTCGCTCCTGGAGGGGCTCGTGTTCGGCGCCCGGGCGGGACGTGCCGCCGCGCGCGGCGACGGTGACGCGCCCACCTGGCCGTGCGACTCCGTCGAGGAACCCGCACCCCACCTCCCCACCGCCACGACCTCCGACCTCCGTTCCGGACCGGAGCGTGGCGGACCGGCGGGGCGTGCGGGTGTCCCGACGCTCGAGCGGGTGCGCGCGGCGATGGCCGACGGCGTCGGGATCGAACGCGATGCGGCCGGCTTGGAGGCGACGCTCGGCGTGCTCGAGGCGGCACGTTCGCATCCGGGCGCGTCGGACGCGGTGCACGCGGCCGCCCGGCTCGGCGCGCTCGTCGCGAGCGCGGCGCTGCGACGGGAGGAGTCGCGCGGCGCGCACCGGCGGACCGACTTCCCGGAACCCGATCCCCGTCTTGCGGCGCCCCTGGCCCTCGCCCGTGGTCGTCGGATCTCACCGGTGGCCGCCGGACGATCGGAGGACTCGTGCTCACCGCTGCCCTGATCCGCGAGGCCGTCGACCGGGCGCTCGCCGAGGACGCCCCATGGGGCGATCTCACGGCCGAGCACGTGCTCCCGGCGTCCGCGACGGCGATCGCCCGGCTCGTCCCCCGGGTGCCGGGCGTCTTCTCCGGCGGCGCGGTCTTCGCCGAGGCCTTCGCCCGCGTCGATCCCCGTGTCGAGGTGGCGGTCGCGGTCCAGGACGGCGCGGCGTTCGACGCCGGCGACACGCTCGCGGTTGTGCGGGGACCCGCCCGGGCGATCCTCACCGCCGAGCGTGTCGCGCTCAACTTCGTGCAGCGGATGAGCGGGATCGCCACGCTCACCGCGCGCTACGTCGCCGCGGTCGAGGGCACGCGCGCCCGGATCGCCGACACGAGGAAGACGACCCCGGGTCTGCGCGCCTTCGAACGGCACGCCGTCATCGACGGCGGGGGTCGCAATCACCGCTTCGGCCTGTCGGACGCCGTCATGCTGAAGGACAATCACCTCGCCGTCCTCGCCGGGCAGGGCGCCGACCTCTCCGAGGCGCTCCGATCGCTGCGCGACCGGCTCGGGCACATGGTCCGCATCGAGGTCGAGATCGACCGGCTCGAGCAGCTCCCGGACGTCCTCGCGGGAGGGGTCGACGTGATCATGCTCGACAACTTCTCGCTCGACGACCTGGTGCGCGGCGTCGAGCTCATCGGCGGAGCCGCGATCGTCGAGGCGAGCGGCGGCGTCGACCTCGCGACGGTCGGCGCGATCGCCGCGACCGGCGTCGACGTCATCTCGGTCGGCGCGCTCACGCACTCTGCCGCCGCGCTCGACCTCGGCCTCGACGTCGACCTCGCGTTCGACCCCGACCCGGCGTTCGATCCCGAGGAAGACCGCCGGTGATCGACCTCGACCGCGCGGCGACCGCACCCGTCCGCGAGGAGGTGCTGCGGGCGATGTGGTCGCACCTCGCGGCGCCGACGGGCAACCCGTCCAGCCGGCACGACCTCGGCCGCCGAGCCGCCGCGGACCTCGACGAGGCGCGGGCGACCATCGCGGCGGCGCTCGGCGCCCGCACCGGTGATGTCATCCTCACGTCGGGCGGCACGGAGGCCGACAACCTGGCGATCCGCGGCATCGCGCTCGCGCGCCCGCGCGGCCGCCGGATCCTCGCCGCGCCGACCGAGCACCCCGCCGTCCTCGAGACGTGCCGGGCGCTCGTCCGGCTGCACGGGTTCGCCCTCGACCTGCTGCCCGTCGACGCCAGCGGCACGGTCAACCCGCGCGACGTCCGCGAGGCCGTCGGCGAGGACACCGCGCTCGTCACCGTCGCCATCGCCTCGAGCGAGATCGGGACCATCCAGCCGATCGCCGAGATCGCGGCCGCCGCGCACGCCGCCGGCGCGGCGATGCACACCGACGCCGTGCAGGCGATCGGCCAGGTGCCGCTCGACTTCCGCGCGCTCGGCGTCGACGCGATGAGCATCGCCGGGCACAAGATCGGCGCCCCGGTCGGGGTCGGCGCGCTCCTCGCCCGCCGATCGCTCCCGCTCGAGCCGCTGCTCTACGGCGGCCGGCAGGAGTCGTCGCGCCGGGCCGGCACCGAGAACGTCGCCGCGGCGGTCGGCCTCGCCGTCGCCGTCCAGCTCGCGGTGACCGACCTCGCGGCGCGGGCCGATGAGCTCGCGGGGCGGCGGGACGCGATGCGCGCGATCGTCGAGTCGGCGCTGCCCGATCTCGTCCTCGTCGGGCACCCCGATCGGCGGCTGCCCGGTCACCTCGCGTGGTGCGTCCCGGGCGCGGAGGCGGAGCCGCTGCTGCTGCGGCTCGACGAGCGCGGCGTGCGCGTCTCGTCCGGCACTGCGTGCGGTGAGGACGCGGACGAGCCGTCGGAGGCACTGCTCGCGTGCGGGATCCCCGCGGAGCTCGCCCGAGGGGCGATCCGCGCATCGTTCGACTCGGCCACGACCTCGGACGAGCTGGAGCGCGCGGCCGCGCTCATCGTCGAGGCCGTCGGCGACCTCCGCGGGCTCGGCTCGATGACCGCGCCTGCGGAGGCCGCACGACGACCTTCCTGATCAGCCCCTGGCGAGGGTGCCGATCTCGACGCCGCCGGCGTCGAGGATGTGCAGGGTGGTCCCGTCGATCCGGCCGGTGCTCAGCCCGGAGAGCCAGGTGTCCACACCGTCGCACGCCATCATCGTGGAGCCGACCTCACCGAAGTCGATCGTGGCGTCCTTCTGCTCCCAGGACCCGATGAGCCGGTTGCACCCGTCGGTGCCGCTCAGCTCGCCGCTGGCATCGAGGACGAGCTGCGGCTGGCCGTCCGCCGCGGCGCCCCACGTGCCCGCAGCACTGACCGGCGCGCCAGCGCATGCGGTCATGAGCAGCAGGACCGCTCCCGCGCCGGCGACGGTCGCGGCGAGGCGACCGCGGCCCACGTCAGCCCACCTGCTTGAGCGCGGCGGCCTTGAGCTGTGCGAACTCCTCCGCGGTGATCGCGCCGGAGTCGAGCAGCGACTTCGCCCGCGCGATCTCGCCCGCCGGACCCGACTCGCCGCTGACCGAGCGGATGTAGTCGTTCGTGGCCTCGCGCGCCTCCTGCGACTGCCGGGCGGAGCGCTCGCTCATGCCGCGACCGCGGGCGATGAGGTAGACGAGGGCGGTGATGAACGGCACGAACACCAGGAAGATCAGCCAGAGCGCCTTGAGCCAGCCGTTCAGCTTCCGATCCCGGAACAGGTCGCTGATGATGGCGAACAACGCGAACAGGTAGGCGATGAAGATGAAGAACGTCAGGAACCACCAGATGGTGTCCCAGATCGCGGTCCAGAATGGCATGAACGGTACCTCTTTCTTTGTGGTCTTGGTGCGTCAGCCGTCGGCCGCGCGGCGCTTGCTCGCCCGGTCCTTCAGCAGGATGAGCGGCAGCAGCCAGGCGCCGAGCGCGGTGATGATCCAGACGATGAGCGTCGCGAGGATCCAGGTGACGACGATGTTGCCGGTCACCGAGATCCCTCCCGGGAAGAACGAGGTGACCAGCAGCGCGAGGAACGTCGACACGAGCCCGATGCCGCCGAGCAGCGCGGGGGCCGAGCGCCGCGCCTGCTTGAGGATGAACGGCGCGAGCAGACTCTGCGCGAGCGCGAAGATCGCGATCGCGAGGAGCGCGCCCGACGGCGAGAAGCGGAAGTCCGGCAGGATCGCCGCCGCGACGAGCAGGCCGATGGCCGCCGTGCCGAGGAAGATCGCCGCGCGGATGAGGAACCGGATCATCGCGTTCTCACTTCATCGTGGGACACCGTCGTGGTCATGGCGAAACACTATCGCCACGGGCGCGCCACCCGGCGCGGCCCGCGCAATCCTGAGATCGAAATCACCTGGGCCTGGGGGTGCCAGGCAGGCGTCCCTCAGACGAGCATCTTGACGGGGTGCTCGATGAGGTCGACGAACGCCGCCATCCACTCGGCCGCAACCGCGCCGTCGACCACCCGGTGGTCGGCGGAGAGCGTCACGGTCATGACGTTCGCGACCGCGAGCTGGCCGTCCTCCCCGACGACCGGCCGGGGCTTCGCGGCGCTGACCGCGAGGATCCCGGACTGGGGCGGGTTGAGGATCGCCGAGAACTCGTCGACGCCGTACATGCCGAGGTTCGACACCGCGAAGGATCCCCCCTCGAGCTCGTCGAGCTTGATCCGACCGGCGCGGGCGCGCGCCGCGAAGTCCGCCACGGTCTGCTGGATCTCGGAGAGCGAGAGCCGGTCGACGCCGCGGATGACCGGGGTCAGCAGGCCGCCCTCGATCGCGATCGCGACGCCGATGTCGGCGCCCGTGAACTGCCGGATGCTGTCGCCGTTCCAGATCGCGTTCGACGCCGGCACGCGGATGAGCGCGGCGGCGGCCGCCTTGAGCACGAAGTCGTTGACCGAGATCTTGACCTCGGCGCTCTCGTTCGCCTGCTTGCGGAGCGCGAGGAGCGCGTCCGCCTTGACGTGGGCCGTGACGTAGAAGTGCGGGACGGTCGACTTCGACTCCGTGAGCCGGCGGGCGATCGCCTTGCGCATGCCCGTGAGCGGGATGTCCGAGAACGCGGCCGGCGCGCCCGCGGGGACAGCTGCGGTCCTCGCGGCGGGCACCGGCGCGGCCGCGGGAGCCGCCGGGGCGGCGTCGAGGTCGCGGCGCGTGATCCGGCCGTCCGGCCCCGTGCCGACGACGGCGCTGAGATCGAGGTTGCGCTCCTTCGCGAGCCGGCGTGCGATCGGGGAGGCGAAGACGCGGTCGCCGGCGCCCTTCGACTCGCCTTCGGCTCGCTCAGGGAGCGAGGGGGGTGTGGCTCGCTCGGAGACCGAGGAGGCGACGGGGGCGGAGACTGGGGCCTCCGAGACGGCGCCCTCGGTCGGGGCGGCCTCGGCCGGCGCGGCGGCGGTCTCGGAGCCGATCTCGGCGAGCGCCTTGTCGATGTCCGCGTCGGTCTCGCCCGCTGCGGTGACGACGAGGATCGGGGTGCCCACGTCGACGTTCTGGCCGGCGCGGACGAGCAGTCGCCCGACCGTGCCGTCGACCTCCGAGGCGAACTCGACGACGGCCTTCTCGGTCTCGATCTCGGCGATCAGGTCGCCGACCGCGATCGACTGGCCGGCCTCGACGAGCCAGGTCTGAATGGCGCCCTCGGTCACCTGTGCGAGGGCCGCCGGCATGCGGACGATAGTGGCCATCAGTTCTTCCCCAGACCCTTGCGGACCTCTTCGAGTCCGAGGACGACTTCCTCGGTCTTCGCGATCGCCGCCCGCTCGAGGACCTTCGAGATCGACGGCGAGGCTTCGGCGCCAGTGACGCGCTGCACCGGCTGGTCGAGCCAGTCGAAGAAGCGGCGCTGGATCTCGTCGGCGAGCCAGCCGCCGTAGCTCGGGCCGCGAGCGCCCTGCTCGACGATGAGGACGGCGTTCGTCTTCTTGATCGACTCGCCGATCGTGTCCCAGTCGATCGAGGCGCGGTCGAGCCAGCGCAGGTCGATGAGCTCCGCGTCGATGCCGGTCTGCTCGATCGCCTCGGCCGCGTGCTGGACCATCGACAGGTAGGTGATGACCGTCACGTCGGAGCCCTCGCGGCGCACGACCGCGGCGCCCGCGCCCGGCGGGATCACGTAGTCGAGCGGGCCGTCCGGGATCCGGTCGGCCTGGCCGTAGAGGTCGACGTGCTCGATGACGAGCACCGGGTCCTCGAGTGCGAGGGCGGCGTTCATGAGACCGACGTAGTCCGCGGCGTTCGACGCCGCGACGATCCGCCAGCCGGCGCTCGTCGCGAAGATGCCGGCGGGGTCCATGAGGTGCTGCGAGCCGTAGCCGACGCCCATCGCGACCTTCGTGCGGAGCACGAGCGGGACGGTGTTGTTGTCGCCGAACATGTGGCGCACCTTGCCGACCTGGTTGAACACCTGGTCCGCGGCGACCCACATGAAGTCGGGGTACATGAACTCGATGACCGGGCGGAATCGACCGTCGAGCGCGAGCCCGCCGCCGAGGCCGAAGAAGCCGTTCTCCGAGATCGGCGTGCCGATGACGCGGCCGGCGCCGTACTTCTTGAAGAGGCCCTTCGTCGCGCCGTTCGTGCCGCCGTTCAGCCGGTGCACGTCCTCGCCGAGGACGACGATGCGCGGGTCGGCCTCCATCGCGTTGTCCATCGTCTTGGCGACCGCGTCGACGAACTTGATCTCGGTCCAGGCGCCGGTCCAGTCCGCGGGGTCCGCGACCGTGAGCCCCTCGAGCTCCGAGAGGTCGCCGCGGATGCCGACGTCGACGAACGACGTCTCGGGCCAGAGCGACGGGATGACGCGGCGCTTGCCGGCGTTGTCCGGGTCGTCCTCGATGAGCGCGGCGGCCGCGGCGTGCGCCGAGGCGAGCGCCTGCTCGCGGACCGACTCGACGCCGGCCTCGTCGATGAGCCCGAGGGCGATCATCTCGCGGGCGACCCGGTCGAGCGGGTCGCGGGCACGCCACTCGGCCTCCTCCTCCTTCGTCCGGTAGCCGAACGCGGAACCCGGGTACGGGCCGTTCTGGTGAAAGAAGCGGTAGACCTCGGCCTCGACGATCGCCGGGCCCTCACCGGCGCGCATGCGCTGGAACGCCTGCTCGGTCGCGAGGTGGACGGCGAGCGGGTCCATGCCGTCGACGCGCCACGACGGGATGGAGAAGCCCTGGCCGCGGACGGAGAACCGCAGGTCGGCGCTGACGTCGCCCGCGTAGGTCGAGACCGCGTAGAGGTTGTTCTCGATGAAGTACATCACCGGCAGCTTCCAGGCGGAGGCGAGGTTGAAGGACTCGAGGACCGAGCCGATCTGGCTCGAGCCATCGCCGAAGTAGTTGATCGTGACGTTGTCGGTGCCGGAGTGCTTCTGCGCCCAGGCGTTGCCCGTCGCGATCGGGGCGCCGCCGCCGACGATCGCGTTCGTGCCGAGCGCGCCGGCCTCGAGCCACTGCAGGTGCATCGAGCCGCCGCGGCCGCCGGAGAAGCCCTGCGCGAGGCCGAGGATCTCGGCGAGCGTGCGCTGCAGGACCGCCTGGAGCTCGCCGTTCACGAGCGCCTTCGGGTCGAGGACCGGGGAGACGTACTTGATGACCTTCGCGAGGAACTGGTGGTGGCCGCGGTGCGAGCCGTTGACCGCGTCCTCGGCGCTCAGGCCGATGATCGAGCCGACGGCGCCGCCCTCCTGGCCGATCGACGAGTGCGCGGGGCCGTGCAGGAGGCCCTCGCCCGCGAGCTCGAGGACGACCTCCTCGAAGGCGCGGATGAGGTGGAGCTGGCCGAGCATGGTGGCGAGCAGCTCGGGGCTGGCCGCCTTCCAGTCCTCTGGCGTCGTCTCGAGCTGGACCCAGGCGACCCCGGTCTCGAGCGGAGTGATCTTCGGCATCCTTGCCTCCGTAGGTGCGGCGCGTCGTCTGCGGCGAGCTGGTCGCCGACCGCGAGGTCCGGAAGGATCTCGCGACTCACCGAGACTAACCGGGGATTGCATCCAAAATCAAGCTGATTGGCGGTAGCTCCTGGCGTTCTCTCGAACAATCCGACAGTATGTATCCAATCTGCATCCGTCCGACGAGGAGGTCGACATGGCGATTCCAGGAATGCACGGCTCGGATCACATCGGTTTCACCGTACCCGACCTCGACGAGGCGGAGGCCTTCCTCGTCGGGATCCTCGGTGCGACCCCGGTCTACACGCTCGGCGCGAAGCGCGACGACGAGGGCGACTGGATGACCCGCCAGATCGGCGTCAGCCCGCGCAGCGTCATCGAGGAGATCCGCTTCTACCGGCTCGGCAACGGCTCGAACCTCGAGGTCTTCCAGTACTCGAGCCCCGAGGGGCAGGCGCCGCAGCCGAAGAACTCGGACATCGGCGGCCACCACCTCGCGCTCTACGTCGACGACATGGACGCGGCGGTCGCCTACCTCAAGGCGAACGGCGTCGAGGTGATGGGCGAGCCGATCCCGAGCGCCGGACCCGCGCTCGGCCAGCGCTGGATCTACTTCCGCGCCCCGTGGGGGATGCAGTTCGAGCTCGTCTCCTACCCGGGCGGCAAGGCGTACGAGCAGG
>Ga0182745_1001686_pt1 | contig 20906 bp, 20 predicted proteins | sample eDN3rd30CKraftBY_FD_128523 | JGI IMG/M metagenome (GOLD analysis project Ga0182745, IMG submission 128523) | Enriched backyard soil microbial communities from Emeryville, California, USA - eDNA 3rd pass 30_C Kraft BY (version 2) (version 2) | ecosystem: Environmental > Terrestrial > Soil >...
CAAGGTGAGCCTCGCGGCCGTGCTGGCGCGGCGCAATGTGAAGTCAAAGGAACTGGCCGAATATATCGGCATTACCGAGGCGAATCTCAGCTTGCTCAGGCAAGGCAAGGTCAAGGGCATACGTTTCAACACATTGGACGCAATCTGCCGCTACCTCGATTGTCAGCCGGGGGACATTCTCGCGTTCGAGCCCGACAGCGAAACGACGGTACCTCCGACGTCCTAGGGGCGCCTAAGGATCGGGCCGATCCCAGGAGGCGAAGCCGCAGCACTGCCAAGAGGCCAGGATGACGTCGACATCGGGCGCGATAGCGGGAGATGGAGCGCAATCGGCGATATCTGACGGGCAGCGCGAGATGAGGATCAGAACTATGTCTACGCTATAGCCTCTAACCCCATCCCACATTGCACATAACCAAGGTCCACCGACCAATTGTCGCGATTGAGTCCATTGTGCTCAGTCAATCGGCAGCCCGGCGCAGATGCAGCGCGAAACCAGATACGCCCGGTGTTTCGAGACCTTCGCCCAACTCCATCGTTGGAACGTGATAGTCGCCGCCGTTCTGACGCCGATAGGGGATGGGCACCGTCGTTTCCAGCGTTCGCATCCGATCGCGCAGGTGCTGTGCCGCAGCTTCGAAGCGTTCTTCATTGTAGCGGTCAGTGCCGTAGGCGACGAAGGGTGGCAGCACGTCGTAGCCGGGATAATAGAGAATCCCGTGGTTGATCGGGAACAAAAGCTCGTCGATCGGGCCGTTCACGCCGCGCGGCCCGTAATGCTCCTGCCAACCGCCTGCCGTGACGATCAGCATGGCGCGCTTGCCAGCGAGCGTGCCCTCGCCGTAGCGGTCGCCCCACCGCGTGTCGCTATGTTCGCCGACGCCATAGGCGAAACCATAGGCGTAAACACGGTCCACCCACCCTTTGAGGATGGCCGGCATCGTGAACCACCAGAGCGGGAATTGCAGGATCAGCGTGTCCGCCCAGAGCAGCTTATCCATCTCCGCTTTCACGTCCTGTGTCAGCGTGTCGGTCGTGAAGGCGTTCTTCGAGGCTGCGGCAGGCTGCAGACGGTCGCCAGAGGCGAGCGCCGGGAAGTCGGCCCAATCGACCTCGGACTTCCAGTTCATCGTGTAAAGATCCGACACACGGACCTCATGGCCGGCAGCTTCGAGCTCGTGAACCGCAACATCGCGCAGCGAGGCGGACAGCGATTTCGGTTCGGGGTGGGCGAAGACAAGGAGGACTTTCATGGTGGACCTTCCGGCTGCAGGGACATCAGCCGGCAAGGTAGCCCTGCCTCGACTATCCGATGTATATCGAAAATACATATGATAATGCCGAAATATGGATCAATCCAATGTCACGCTCGAACGAATGCGGACCTTCATCCGCGTCGCGGAGCGCGGGAACCTGTCGGCTGTGGCGCGGGAATTGGGAACAGGCCAATCGACTGTCACGCGACACCTGCGCGAACTGGAAGAGGCCGTGGGTGCATCTCTACTGAACCGCACGACCCGCCGTGTCGCGCTAACCGAGGAAGGCACCCGCTATTACGCCCAATGTGTCCAAATCCTCCGGCTGGTCGAACAGGCGGGCGAGGAAATCCGCGATGTCAGCAGCGCACCGTCGGGGACGATCCGCGTCTCCTGCACCGCCGCGCTCGGCGTGCTGCACATCACACGGCTGATCTTCGCGTTTCAGGCGCGCTATCCCAATATCCGCATTGACCTCAGCCTGACCGACGAACGGATCGACCTCGTGAAGGAGGGCGTGGACGTCGCGCTGCGCCTCGGACCTCTTACCGACAGCTCGATGAAACTGCATCATCTCGGGCAAAGCGCGCGGCTGCTGGTGGCGGCTCCCGCCTATCTCGCCGCACATGGTCGGCCCGAGACACCGGCGAAGCTGATGGCCCATAACGTCATCTGCATGTCGAATATCGCCGGCAGCGAAACGCTGGTGCTCACAGGGCCGGACGGCACGCCTCACGTCATTCCCACGAAGGGCGACCTTCGTGTCGATCACGGTCTCGCCGCGCGTGAAGCGTTCAGGGCTGGACGGGGTATCGGCCCGGCCCATCGCTGGCTCGTCGATGATTTGCTGGCGAGCGGCGAACTTGAGCCGCTGCTCTCCGAGCATTCGCTGCCGACGACACCACTCAACATGCTGATCGTACCGGCCCGGGCCAAGGTGGCGCGCGTCCGATTGCTGATCGACTATCTGGTCGAACAAGCTGCTCGCCTGCCGGGGATCGGGAGCCACCAAGACGGCTCCCAAATTCGATGGCAAACGGTGGCGTCTGCCAAGCTGCCTCGCACCATAGCGTAGAATCGGTGGCAGATGGCGGAGGGGGTGGGATTCGAACCCACGGTACGCTTGCACGCACAACAGTTTTCGAGACTGTCCTAATCGACCACTCTAGCACCCCTCCGGGCGCGCGGGTTTATAGGCGGGCGTCTTTGGGGGAGCAACAGCTTCCCGCCAGGAACAGCGGGGCCGCGGGAAAAAAGAGTCCAAATCGCCTATTCTGCGATGCTGGAGGGGGCCGCCACGGGCCGGTTCGGGCCCAGCGCCTTGAAACGACTGGCTTTTCGGCCTCCCCAGCGTGGTCCGGGCGGCGGACCGGCCCGGCCGTGTCCGACATTGACTCAAGAGCCGGCGTGCGTATATTCCGCGCTTCTTCGGCGGGCCCTGTGGGTCCGCCGCGTTCTTTCGTGTTTTTCGGCCAGTCGGGCCGGGGAACCTCAAGCCAGGTGTCATCATGATCGCCGTTATCCGCACGGGTGGAAAGCAATACACGGTCGCCGCCGACGACCAGCTCACGGTCGAGAAGATCGAGGGCGAGGCCGGCGCCAAGGTCGAATTCACCGACGTGCTGATGGTCGGCGAGAAGGTCGGCGCGCCGACCGTCGCCGGTGCCAAGGTCGTGGGCTCGATCGTCAAGCAGGCCCGCGGCGAGCACGTGATCATCTTCAAGAAGCGCCGTCGCCAGAACTCGCGGCGCAAGAACGGTCATCGTCAGGACCTGACGGTGGTCAAGATCGAACAGATCGTCGCCTGAGCAGAGCGACCGGAGTAGGACGATGGCACATAAAAAGGCAGGCGGCTCCTCGCGTAACGGCCGCGATTCCGACGGCAAGCGCCTGGGCGTGAAGCGCTTCGGCGGCCAGAAGGTCATCTCGGGCAACATCTTGGTCCGCCAGCGCGGCACCAAGATGAGCGCGGGCGAGAATGTCGGCGTCGGTCGCGACCACACCCTGTTCGCCACCAGCGACGGCGTTGTGTCCTTCCGCACCCGCTCGGGCGGCAAGGTCGAAGTGAACGTGCTCCCGGCGCCGGCCCTGGCTGCCGAATAGAGCCGTTCATCCCATTGGATTTGTGAAGGGGGAGCGGCTCGCCGTTCCCCCTTTTCGTTTGTGGACCCCATCTCATGAAGTTTCTCGACCAGGCCAAGATCTACGTCCGCTCCGGCAACGGCGGCGCGGGATGCGCGGGCTTTCGCCGTGAGAAGTTCATCGAGTTCGGCGGTCCGGACGGCGGCGACGGCGGCCGCGGCGGCGACGTCGTGCTGGAATGCGTCGACGGGCTGAACACGCTGATCGACTACCGCTACGCCCAGCACTTCAAGGCCGAGACCGGCCATCACGGCATGGGCAGCCAGCGCACCGGCGGCAAGGGCAAGGACATCGTGCTGCGCCTGCCGCGCGGCACCCAGGTCTTCGCCGAGGACAATGAGACGCTGCTGGCCGACATGACCGAGATCGGCCAGCGCGTGATCATCGCCAAGGGCGGTGACGGCGGCTACGGCAACCTGCACTACAAGACCTCGACCAACCGCGCGCCGCGCCGCGCCGATGCGGGCTGGCCCGGCGAGGAGTTCGCTTTGTGGCTGCGGCTCAAGCTGATTGCCGACATCGGCCTGGTCGGCCTGCCGAATGCCGGCAAGTCGACGTTCCTGTCGATCAACACCAACGCGAAGCCCAAGATCGCCGACTATCCGTTCACGACGCTGCATCCCGGACTCGGCGTGGTGAAGGTGGGCGACGGCTCCGACGCACGCGAGTTCGTGATGGCCGACATTCCCGGCCTGATCGAGGGCGCGCATGAGGGGGCCGGCCTCGGCACGCGCTTCCTCGGCCATGTCGAGCGCTGCCGCGCCCTGCTGCACCTCGTCGATGGCACCCAGGACGACGTCGTGGACGCCTATCGCACGGTGCGGCGCGAGCTCAAGGCCTATGGCGGCAATCTCGCGCGCAAGAAGGAGATCGTGGCGCTGAACAAGACCGACGCCATGACGCCCGAAGACATCGAGGCCAAGCGCGCCCAGCTCGCCAAGGCCAGCCGCAAGGCTGTGCACGTGATCTCCGGGGTCTCCCGCCAGGGTGTCCAGCCGCTGCTGCACGAGCTGATGAAGCTGGTCGACAAGCAGCGCTCGCCCGCCCGGGACGCCGCATGACACCGCTCGCCGGCGCGCGGCGGCTGGTCGTCAAGATCGGCTCCTCGATCCTGGTCGACGAGACGAAGGGCGAGGTCCGGCGCGACTGGCTCGAGGCCCTGACCAGCGACGTCGCGCGCCTGCACAAAGGCGGCTGCGAGGTCGTGCTGGTCTCGTCCGGCGCCATTCGTCTCGGTCGCACGCACCTGAAGCTCGCATCCGGGCCGCTGCGTCTCGAGGAGAGCCAGGCCGCCGCCGCCACGGGACAGATCCGCCTCGCCCAGGCCTACCAGGAAGCGCTGGCGCGACACGGCATCACGGTCGCGCAGATCCTGCTGACCCTGAACGATTCCGAGGAACGCCGCCGCTACCTCAACGCGCGCCAGACCATGGCGACCTTGCTGGGGCTGGGCGCCATTCCGGTGATCAACGAGAACGACACGGTCGCGACCGACGAGATCCGCTTCGGCGACAACGATCGCCTCGGCGCGCGCGTCGCCGAGATGATCTCGGCCGACACGCTGGTGCTGCTGTCCGACATCGACGGGCTCTATACCGGCGACCCGCGCAGCGACGCCTCGGCGACGTTCATCCCCGAGATCCGCGAGATCACGCCGGAGATCGAGGCGATGGCCGGAGTCGCCGCGTCCGAGATGTCCAACGGCGGCATGGTGACCAAGCTGATGGCCGGCCGCATCGCCATGGCCGCGGGCTGCCGCATGGCCATCGCCGACGGCCGCAAGGTAGGCGCGCTGGGCGCGCTGATCGACGGCACCGCGCGCTGCAGCTGGTTCCTGCCGGAGGGCTCGCCGCTGTCGGCGCGCAAGAAGTGGATCAAGGGCTCGCTCAAGCCCGCCGGCACGCTGATCGTGGACGATGGCGCGGTGCGTGCGCTGTCGACCGGCAAGAGCCTGCTGCCGGCCGGCGTGACGTCGGTGGCCGGCGAGTTCCGGCGCGGCGACGTGGTCGACGTGAAGGATCGCGGCGGTCGTGTACTGGCGCGTGGGCTTGTCGCCTATGCCGCCGACGATGCGCGCCGCATCGCCGGCCGCAAGAGCGTCGAGATCGAACACTTGCTGGGTTTCCGCGGCCGCGACGAGATCGTCCATCGCGACGACCTCGTGGTCGAGTGAACAGACGGAGCGTCCGATGAACGTCCAGACCAAGCCCGCCGCCGAAGACGCCGTGGCCATCGTCGCCGAGCTCGGGCGCCGCGCCAAGGCGGCCGCCGCCGCGCTGCGCAACGCCTCGACCACCGCCAAGAACGCGGCACTGCTCGAGGCGGCGCGTCTCATCCGCGCCGAGAAGGACGCGATCCTGGCCGCCAATGCGCGCGACATCGAAGCCGCCAAGGCCGCCGGCATGACCAGCGCGCTGCAGGACCGCCTGCTGCTGAACGAGGCGCGCATCGAGGCGATGGCCAAGGGCCTCGACGACATCGCCGCCCTGCCCGATCCGGTCGGCGCCGTCATCGAGCAATGGCAGCGGCCCAACGGGCTGGCGCTCAGCCGCGTGCGCGTGCCGATCGGCATCATCGGCGTGATCTACGAAGCCCGGCCCAACGTCACCGCCGATGCCGGGGCGCTGTGCATCAAGTCGGGCAACGTGGTGGTGCTGCGCGGCGGCTCCGACAGTTTCCATTCCTCGCGCACCATCGTTGAGCTGCTGCGCCGCGCGCTGGCCGGCGCCGGCCTGCCCGAGGATTGCGTGGCTCTGGTGCCGACGACGGATCGCGCCGCGGTGGGCGAGATGCTGCGCGCCATGGACTGGCTCGACCTGATCGTGCCGCGCGGCGGACGCTCTCTCATCGATCGCGTGACGCAGGAGAGCCGCGTGCCGGTGCTGCGCCACTATGACGGGATCTGCCACGTCTATGTCGACCGCGACGCCGACGTGGCGATGGCGCGCGATCTCGTGGCCAATGCCAAGATGCGCCGGGTCAGCGTCTGCGGCGCCGCCGAGACGCTGCTGATCGACCGCGCCGCGCTCGACACGCATCTGAAGCCGGTGCTCGAGAAGCTGCACGAGCTGGGCTGCGAGGTGCGCGGCGACGACGAGGTGCAGAAGCGCGATCCGAAGGCGGTGGCCGCCACCGAAAAGGATTGGCGCACCGAGTATCTCGAACCCATCATCTCGGTCGCCACGGTCGACGGAGTCGACGGCGCCATCCAGCACATCGCGCGCTACGGCAGCCAGCACACCGAATCGATCGTCACCGACAACGAGGCCACGGCACAGCGTTTCCTGGGCGAGGTCGACAGTGCCATCGTGATGCACAATGCCAGCACCCAATTCGCCGACGGCGGCGAATTCGGCCTGGGCGCTGAGATCGGCATCTCGACCAACCGCATGCACGCACGCGGCCCGGTCGGCCTGGTCGAACTCACGACCTACAAGAACATCGTCCGCGGCAAGGGCACGCTCCGCCCGTGAGCGTCACGCCATGAGCCTGCACCCGATGCCGGGCGTACCGCGTGCCACGACGCGGCGCATCGGCCTGCTGGGCGGCTCGTTCAATCCGGCGCATCACGGCCACCGGCATATCAGCCTGGAAGCCCTGAAACGTCTCGGCCTGGATGAGGTCTGGTGGCTGGTCTCGCCGCAGAACCCGCTGAAGAGCGGCGACGGCATGGAGCCGCTGGCCACCCGCGTGGCCCGCGCCCGCCAGGTCGCCCGCCATCCGCACATCCGCGTCGGCGCGCCCGAGCTGCTGCTGGGCACGCGCTATACGCTGGACACGGTGCAGGCGCTGAAGCGCGTCTACCGCGGCGCGAAGTTCGTCTGGCTGATGGGCGCCGACATCCTGCCCCAGCTGGTCGACTGGGCGAACTGGCGCAACCTGTTCGCCGCCGTGCCGATCGCTGCCTTCGCCCGCCCCGGCTGGGGCTATGCGGCGCTGGCCGCCCCGGCGCCGCGCACCTTCGAGCGTTTCCGCCTGCAAGCCACCGAGGCCCGGCGGCTCGCCACTTGCGAGCCGCCGGCCTGGTGCTTTATCCCGAGCAGGTTGGATGAACATTCCGCGACGGCCATCCGCGCCGGGCGGCCACCACGGACCAGATCGAAAGGAAAGACCATCCCCGCCCAGACCCGCACGCTTCCCGATCGAAGCAAAGACTCCGACGCGCTCCTCGAGCTGGTGCGCCAGTCGCTCGACGACAACAAGGCCGAGGACGTCGTCGTCATCGACCTCAAGGGCAAATCGGCCTTCGCCGACTACATGGTGATCGCCTCCGGCCGCTCGACCCGCCAGGTCGTGGCCATCGCCGAGAACCTCGCCGACAAGCTCAAGCAGGGCGGGCGCGGCTACATTCCCGTCGAAGGCAAGCAGACCGGCGATTGGGTGCTGGTCGATGCCGGTGACGTGATCGTCCACGTCTTCCGCCCCGAAGCACGCACCTTCTACGCGCTCGAAAAGATGTGGGCCCTCGAGGACGAGGCCGCCGCCAAGCCGGTCAAGAAAGCCGCCGTCAAGAAGGCTGTCGTCAAGAAGGCGGCCGCCAAGCCCGCGGCCCGACGCAAGCGCGCCTCGTGAGCCCTGGGCTGCCGCGTATGCGAGGAAAGCGAAAGGTCCCTCGCTTCGCTCCAGGGCGGGGGTTGCCCCGCCCGCGATGACATCTTTTCCGGGATCGGCGCACGGCGCGCAGTTCTCCAGCATTGTCATCCCGAACGCAGTGAGGGACCCTTGCGCGATGGGCGAGCCCTTCGGCAACACAGCCCCATGAGCATGGCTTGAAGATCACGATCGCCGCGATCGGCCGCGCCGCGCGCGGGCCGGAGCGGGACCTCTACGACCATTATGCCGGCCGCATCCGCTGGCCGCTCGTCCTGCGCGAACTCGAGGAGAAGCGGAAGCTGCCGGCTGCACAACTCATGCAGCGCGAAGGCGAGCTGCTGCTCGGCGCAGCGCCGGCCGGCGCGACCCTGGTGATGCTCGACCGTCGCGGCAGGATGCTCGACAGCGAGGGTTTCGCGGCTCGCCTCGGAACCTGGCGCGACACCTCGGTGTCGGACGTGGCCTTCCTGATCGGCGGGGCCGACGGACATACCGAGGCGATGCTGAAGAAAGCCGCCCTCGTCCTGTCATTTGGGGCGATGACCTGGCCCCACCTGCTGGCCCGCGGGATGCTGGCCGAGCAGATCTACCGCGCCCAGCAACTTCTCGCCGGCCATCCGTATCATCGCGCCTGAAAAGGCGATTTTGCCTCTGTTCTGACGAAAAACCGGGGCTACATTGGCCCCATGCACCAATTCTCCCGGTGGCTCCTGGCCACTTCGTCCGCCCTCCTCCTGGCAGCCGCTTCGAGCGCCGCGATGGCCCAGTCGGCGGCCCCCGCCCCGCCCCTCGAAAAGCCGGCCGCGAAGCCCGTCCGCAGCATCCCCTACGTGTCGATCACCGGCGAGGACGGCAAACAGCGCCACTACGAGACCAACGCCATCCCTCTGCTGTTCCACCGCGCCTGCTTCGGCTGGCGGATGTATCTCGGCGGCCCCAATCGGGTGGTGTCGCTGAAGGAGGTGTTGACCACCTCGCAGCCGGCTGAACAGGTGATCGCCGGCCCCGAGACCGAGGTCAGCGCCGACAAGACCAAGGCCACGACCCGCATGCTCGAGACCGTCCAGGACGGTGTGCTGCAGCGTTCCTGGTGCATCATCCCGGGCGATCCGGCCGGCACCTACACCTACGATGTCAGCATCGACGGCGAGCCGCGCGGCGAGTTCGTGTTCTGCGCCATCGAGGTGCCCGACCAGAATCCCAACACCGATCCACGCGAGTTGAGCTGCCCCAACAAGTTCAACGCGGTCGAGCGCGCCCAGCCCCAGATCCGGAAGGCTTCGTAATGGCGTCCAAAGCTCCGCGTCCCGTCCTGCTCTGCATCCTCGACGGCTGGGGACATCGGACCGATCCGCTGAACAACGCGATCCTCGACGCCCGCACGCCCAACTACGACCGGCTGGTCGCGACCTGCCCGCAGGGCTTGGTCGACGCTTCCGAAAGCTTCGTCGGCCTGCCCAAGGGCCAGATGGGCAATTCCGAAGTCGGCCACATGAATCTCGGCGCCGGCCGTGTCGCCGTGCCCGACCTGCCGCGCATCGACAACGCCATCGAGGACGGCACGCTCGCGCAGAACGCGATCCTTGGCGAGACGATCGCCCGGCTGAAGCAGAGCGGCGCGGCGCTGCATCTGATGGGCCTCGCCTCGCCGGGCGGCGTGCACGCGCATCAGGATCATCTGGTCTTCCTCGCCAACCTGATCGCCGGCCAGGGCGTGCCGGTGTGGATCCATGCGTTCCTCGACGGGCGGGACATGCCGCCGCGCAGTGCGCTTGAATGCCTCGATCATATCCAGGCGGGCCTGAAGCCTGGCCTGCCGATCCGCTTCGCCACGGTGACCGGCCGTTTCTATGCCATGGACCGCGACAAGCGCTGGGAGCGCGTGACCCTGGCCTACGAGGCGATGGTCGATGCCAAGGGCGAAGCTGCAACGGCGCCAAAGGAGGCCGTCGAGAAGGCCTATGCCGCCAAGCTCGATGACGAGTTCGTCCTGCCGACGGTGATCGACGGCTATGCCGGCATGAAGGACGGCGACGGCCTGCTGATGTTCAACTACCGCTCCGACCGCGCGCGCGAGATCCTGACGGCGCTGCTCGATCCGCGGTTCGACGGCTTCAACCGCAACCGGGTTGTCGCCTTCGCGGAGACGGTCGGCATGGTCGAGTATTCGGCCGCGCTCAACCCGTTCCTGAAGACGCTGTTCCCGCCCGAGATCATCAAGATGGGCCTGGGCGAGACGGTGTCGCGTGCGGGGCTGAAGCAACTGCGCATCGCCGAGACCGAGAAATACGCGCACGTCACCTTCTTCTTCAACGGCGGCGAGGAACGCGTGTTCGAGGGTGAGGAGCGCATCCTCGTGCCGTCGCCCAAGGTGAAGACCTACGACATGAAGCCGGAGATGAGCGCGCCGGAAGTGACCGACAAGCTCGTCGAGGCCATCGGCTCAGGCACGTTCGACCTGATCGTCGTCAACTACGCCAACACCGACATGGTGGGCCATACCGGCGACCTCGGTGCGGCGACCCGGGCCGTCGAAGCGGTCGATGGCTGCCTCGGCCGCCTCATGCAGGCCATCCAGGCGGCCGGCGGCGTTATGTTCGTCACTGCCGACCATGGCAATGCCGAACAGATGTACGACGAGCACTCGCATCAGAAACACACCCAGCACACGTTGAATCGCGTGCCGGCGCTGCTGTTCAACGGCCCGGCCTCGGTGCATTCGCTGTCGGACGGGAAACTGGCTGACGTGGCGCCGACGATGCTGGCGCTGATGGGCGTTCCGCAGCCTGCGGAAATGACCGGCACGTCGCTCCTGTCGACCGCCTCGCGGCCGGCGATCCTCACCGCCCCGCACCCTGCGGCCGCGGCCTCTGCCTGATTTGTGAAGCGGCGCCGGACCCCGACGCCTTGATCCTGCCAAAGACGCCCCTGTATCCTCCCACCCACGCTGAAACACCGGATTGCCGGGCCCCTCAAAGCCCCTGGCGACTCCCTCCTGAAGGCACCCAAATGACCTTTCTGCGCTTCGCATCACTCGCCACGGCCGTGGCTTTCCTGGCCACACCCGCCCTCGCGCAGACCAAGGCCGATCCGAAGGCCTCGGGCGGCGACAAGAGCGAGCTCTATCAGCAGCTCAACCTGTTCGGGGACGTGCTCGAGCGCATCCGTCGCGACTATGTCGAGCCGGTCGAGGAGAAGCAGCTCATCGAGAACGCCATCAACGGCATGCTGAGCGCGCTCGACCCGCATTCCAGCTACATGAACCCGAAGTCGTACAAGGACATGCAGGTCCAGACGAAGGGTGAGTTCGGCGGCCTCGGCATCGAGGTCACGATGGAGAATGGCGTCATCAAGGTCGTGTCGCCGATCGACGATACGCCTGCCTCCAAGGCCGGCATCCTGCCGGGTGACCTGATCTTCGCGCTGGACGGCGAGCCGGTTCAGGGCCTCACCCTGCAGGAAGCCGTCGAGAAGATGCGCGGCAAGGTCGGCGCGCCGATCAAGGTCTCGATCCGCCGCGGCACCAAGGATCCGTTCGACGTCACCCTGACCCGCGAGACCATCAAGGTGAAGCCGGTCAAGTTCCGCCTCGAAGGCGGCGACATCGGCTACATCCGCGTCACCTCCTTCACCGAGCAGACCACGCCCGGCGTGCTCGACGCCGTCGAGAAGCTCAAGAAGGAAGCCGGCAACAAGCTCAAGGGCTACATCATCGACCTGCGCAACAATCCGGGCGGCCTGCTCGACCAGGCGATCGCGATGTCGGACGCCTTCCTCGACAAGGGCGAGATCGTCTCGGTCAAGGCGCGCAAGAACGACGAGGTCCAGCGCTGGAACGCCAAGCCGGGCGACGTCGCGGGCGGCCTGCCCATCGTCGTCCTGATGAACGGCGGTTCGGCCTCGGCGTCGGAAATCGTGGCCGGCGCGCTGCAGGACCACCGCCGCGCGATCGTTCTCGGCACCCGCTCCTTCGGCAAGGGGTCGGTCCAGACCATCATGCAGGTGACGGGCGGCGGCGCGATCCGTCTGACCACGGCGCTCTACTTCACGCCGTCGGGTCGCTCGATCCAGAAGGAAGGTATCAAGCCGGACATCGAGGTCGAGCCCGCGAAGATCGAGAACATCCAGCAGCGCTCCAGCTTCCGCGAGGAGAACCTGCGCCGCTCGATCACCAACCCGAACGAGAAGCCCGTGGCCCCGCCGCCGCCGGTGAAGCCCGCCGACGGCAAGCCGGAAGCCGGCAAGCCCGGCGACAAGACCGACGACAAGGCGGCCGGCCAGACCACGCCCCAGGCTGCCCCGCCGGTCGATCCGGACGAGCCGCCGAAGGAGCAGGCGGCCGACTACCAGCTGCTGCGGGCGGCCGACCTGATCCGCGGCATCTCGCTCTACAGCAACAAGGCCAACTGAGCGGCCTGCGAGGATGACGGCGTGGCAATGCCCGGCGAACCATCCAGCCGGCGCGTCGCTCTGGTCGCGAAGCCGCGGCCAGACCGGCGCGGCCTCGTTGCCGCCTACCTGCTGGTCCTCGGCCTGATCGCCGGCACCGCCGGAGCAGCCTTCGGCGATCTCCGCGGGGCCGCCCCTCAGATCGTCGACAGCGCCGTGGCAGCCTCACCGCCGCCGCCCGCCGTCGAGACGATCCACACGACCGAACCGGAACCGGTCGCAGCGACGATCCAGTCGCTGCCCCTGCCCCGCCGTCCCGGACCGACGGGCTTCCGGACGCCGCCGCCCGACGACCTCGCGGGGCTGATCGAGACGACTGACGACGGCCTGCGCCTGCCGAGCATCTCGCCGTCCGGCTGGATGCCCTGGATAGCTCACGCCCGGCGCTTCGACCCGGCGGGCGCCCCGGCGCGCCTCGGACTGCTCGTCATCAATGTCGGGGTCAACGAGGCCATGATGCGCCGGGCGATCGAGGACCTGCCGCCCGAGGTCAGCCTCGCCTTCCTGCCCAGCACGCCCGACCTGCCGCGCTGGCTGGCGCTGGCGCGCGCCTCGGGGCACGAAACCTATCTGATGATGCCGACCGACGATCCCGCCCTTGCCGAGCGCGGCATTCGGCCGATCGAGGCCACCGTCGATGCCGCGGAGAACGTTCGCCGCTTGCGCGCCACCCTGGCGCGCGGCGAGGGCTATGTCGGCCTCGTCATCCCGGCCGCCGACCGTGCGGCCCAGTCGGAGACGGCGATGCGGCCCGTGATCGCGGAAATCGCCGCGCGCGGGCTCGCGCTGATCGAGATCAATCCTGCGCCGGGCGTGACGACAATACAGCGCTTGACCGCGCAGCTGGGCGTCGGCTACGCGCGCAGCTCCGACGTGCTCGACTACAAGCTGGCGGGCGACGGGGTCGGCGGCAACATCGACCGCCTGGCCGGCTGGGTTGCCGAAACCGCCCCCGACCGGCCGCCGCGCCATGCCTTCGGCGTCATGCAGCCGGAGGACGACGCGATCACTGCCATCGCCGCCTGGTTCAAAGGCCAGCAAGGCAATACCGAACTCTCCTTCGTGCCCATCATCGGACATTTCGAATGCCGCGACGCCTGCATGACCCGCCTGCGCGCCCAGCCCGCCCAGCTTCGCCCCTGACGATGGTCCCGACGATCCCCACCATGACGGGCCGCCCCGACGAGTATCGCCGCAACGTCGGGATGATGCTGATCGCGCCCGACCGCCGCGTCTTCGTCGGCTGTCGCGCCAACCAGCCCGACGCCTGGCAGATGCCCCAGGGTGGCATCGACAAGGGCGAGACGCCGGTCGAAGCCGCATGCCGCGAACTGCATGAGGAGGTCGGCACGACCAAGGCGCTGCTGCTGCGCGAGAGTGCCGGCTGGATTTCCTACGAGGTGCCGGCGGACCGGCGGCCGGCCTACTGGAAGGGCCGGTGGCGCGGTCAGGCGCAGAAATGGTTCGCCCTGGCTTTCACCGGCACGGATGGCGACATCGACATCCACGCCCACGACCAGGAATTCGTAGCCTGGCGCTGGATCGCGCCGGCTGAACTCACCGCGCTGATCGTGCCCTTCAAGCGTGCCGTCTACGATGCGGTGTTCGCCGAATTCGCCGACCTGATTTCATAGGTAAGCCCGCTGCGGGCTCTGGTCGAGACGACGGAGGTTCCTTGTACTAAGCGCCCTGCGCCGCCAGCTTGGCAGCGTTGCGACGGAGGAACCAGAGGCCGGCGCGGGTCATCAGATTGTTGAGCCGGCCCTGAGGCTCGAGCCCGACCGCCTTCAGCACCATCGCCATGGCGCGCTGGACATGCGTCTGGCGATAGAGGGGATAGGCGCGCCTCGCATAGGCCTGCATGTTGCGCTTGCGGTCGTAGACCGCGTCCACCGGCTCGTTGGCCGCGAAGTACGCGTAGGCCAACTCGTCATCCTCGCTCTCGGCGAGGCGGCCCCAGCCGATGCGCAGACGGGACCAGCGGTTCAGCCGGTCACGCTTCAGGCAGCGATTGAGATGCTCGTAGAAAAGCTTGTAGTGGCGGAATTCGTCGGCCGCGATCTTCTGGCAGACCTGCTTCAGCACCGGCTCCTCGGTCGCGTCCTTGAGAGCGCTGTAGTAGGAGCTGGTGCCGGTCTCGACGATGCAGCGGGCGATCATCTCGCCGGCCTGGCTGCCGCGCACCGATTCACTGACATGGAGTGGCAGCGTGTAGCCGGTGCGGAATCGCTCGAACGCCGCGTCGAAATCCCATGACGGGTCGGCCAGCTGGGCCCAGCGGCCCAGCGCCATGCCGTGCTGGACCTCCTCGACCACCCAGTTCTGCACGTCGTCCATGAACGCGGCATCGTCGGCGAAGACCCGGCCGAGATAGATGCCGTAGTCGCCACCGTTCCGCTCCACCAGGGCCGCGGCCTTGATGTTGCGAAGGATCTCCGGATCCACCTTCGACGCGTCGAAGCGATCCCATGCGATCGTCTCGAGTGTCCAGCTAGCCATGAACGAGCACCCTCGGCGCGTTGTCTTACCAGCGTAATAAAGCGACCTCCGGCCCGCCTTTCAATGGCGAACCGGAGCACTTTTCGACTGAAAATTGTGCAGTAGCGCTGAAATCAGCGGCTGGCGTAGAAGGCCTGCGCGCGCTTCAGATCCTGGGTGATCGCCAGGTTCTTCTCGGCGGCGGCCTTCTCGGCGGGCGTGTCGGCGTCGGCAATGTCGCTGCGGGCCGCGCGCTCGCGTTCGTCGAGTTGCGCGACGGTCATCTGTTCGAACGGCACGGCCTCGTCGGCCAGCACCGTGCAGCGCTCCGGCGTGACCTCGGCGAAGCCGCCGGCCACCAGGAAGCGCTGCTGGACCTTGCTGCCCTGATAGACCTCGAGGACGCCGGGGCGGACCGTCGAGACCAGCGGGGCGTGGCCCGGCAGGACACCGAAGTCGCCTTCGCTGCCCGGGACGACCACCATGTCGGCCTCGGTCGCGAGCAGCTCGCGCTCGGGCATCACCAGACGGAAGGAGACCTTGGCCATGTGCTTAGGCCGCCTCGGCCGCGAGCTTCTTGGCCTTGGCGACGGCTTCCTCGATCGTGCCGACCATGTAGAAGGCCGGTTCCGGCAGCTCGTCGTACTCGCCGGCGAGGATGCCCTTGAACGCCTTGATCGTGTCCTCGAGCTTCACGAACACGCCCGGCGTGCCGGTGAACACTTCGGCCACGTGGAACGGCTGGCTGAGGAAGCGCTGCATCTTGCGGGCGCGGCTCACGACCAGCTTGTCCTCTTCCGACAGCTCGTCCATGCCCAGGATGGCGATGATGTCCTGCAGCGACTTGTACTGCTGCAGCACGCGCTGCACGGAACGGGCGATGTCGTAATGCTCCTGGCCGACGACACGCGGGTCGAGCATGCGCGAGGTCGAGTCGAGCGGATCGACGGCCGGGAAGATCGCCTGCTCGGCGATCGAGCGGCTAAGCACGGTCGTCGCGTCCAAGTGGGCGAACGAGGCGGCCGGCGCCGGGTCGGTCAAGTCGTCGGCGGGCACGTAGATGGCCTGCACCGAGGTGATCGAACCCTTCTTGGTCGAGGTGATGCGCTCCTGCAGGCCGCCCATGTCGGTGGCCAGGGTCGGCTGATAACCCACCGCCGACGGGATGCGGCCCAGCAGCGCCGACACTTCCGAGCCGGCCTGCGTGAAGCGGAAGATGTTGTCGACGAAGAACAGCACGTCCTGGCCTTCGGCGTCGCGGAAGTACTCGGCGACCGTGAGCCCCGACAGCGCGACGCGGGCGCGGGCACCCGGCGGCTCGTTCATCTGGCCGTACACAAGCGCAACCTTCGAGCCCGGACCGTCGAGCTTGATGACGCCGCCCTCGATCATCTCGTGATAGAGATCGTTGCCCTCGCGGGTACGCTCGCCGACGCCGGCGAACACCGACACGCCGCCGTGGGCCTTCGCGACGTTGTTGATCAGCTCCATGATCGTCACGGTCTTGCCGACGCCGGCGCCGCCGAACAGACCGATCTTGCCGCCCTTGGCGTAGGGCGCGAGCAGGTCGATGACCTTGATGCCCGTGACCAGGATCTGCGCTTCCGTCGACTGCTCGACGAACTCGGGCGCGCTGCGATGGATCGGCAGGGTGGTCTTGTTGCCGACCGGCCCGCGCTCGTCGATCGGCTCTCCGATGACGTTCAGGATGCGGCCGAGCGTTTCCGGACCGACGCGCATCTGGATGGGAGCGCCGGTGTCGACCGCCTTCTCGCCGCGGACCAGGCCGTCGGTCGTGTCCATCGCGATGGTGCGAACCTCGGACTCGCCGAGATGCTGGGCGACTTCCAGCACGATCAGGCGTCCGTCGGCATTCACGTGCAGCGCGTTCAGGATGTTCGGCAAATCGGCGTCGAAACGCACGTCCACGACCGCGCCCGTGATCTGGGTGATCGTGCCGATGTTGTTGGTAGCCATTACGGAGCCCTTTCCTTCGATTGCGTGGCAGCCGGCCTAGACGGCCTCGGCGCCCGAGATGATCTCGATGAGTTCCTTGGTGATCGAGGCCTGGCGCGAGCGGTTCATCTGCAGCGTCAGCTTCTTGATCACGTCGCCTGCGTTGCGCGAGGCGTTGTCCATGGCCGTCATCTGCGAGCCGTAGAAGCTCGCCGCGTTCTCCAGCAGGATGCGGAACATCTGGACGGTGAGATTGCGCGGCAGCAGGTCGGCGAGGATCTCGCCCTCGTCCGGCTCGAACTCGTAGATCGCGCCGCCGGCGGCGGCCGGCGCGGCCGAGGCTTCCGGCATCGGCGGCGGGATGAGCTGCTGCACGGTGACGACCTGGGTCATCGCCGACTTGAAGTGATTGAAGATCACCTTGGCGACGTCGAATTCGCCGGCGTCGTACATTTCCATGACGCGCGCCGCGACCTTCTGAGCGTCGCCGAAGGACAGGCGCGGGCGGCCGAGATCGGTGATCGTCTCGACGATCAGCGAACCGAAGTCGCGGCGGAGCTGATCGCGGCCCTTGCGGCCGACGCAGAAGATCTTGACCGTCTTGCCTTCGGCCAGCAGGGCGCGGATCTGACGGCGCGCCTCGCGCACGATCGTGCTGTTGAAACCGCCGCACAGGCCACGGTCGCCGGTGGCGACGATGACGAGGTGCACCTGGTCGGAACCGGTGCCCACCAGCAGGCGCGGACCGCCGGAAGCGCCCTGGAAGCTCGCACCGAGCGACGCCAGGATCTTATCCATGGACTCCGCATAGGGGCGGGCCGCGGCGGCCTGCTCCTGCGCGCGCCGCAGCTTGGCGGCGGCCACCATCTTCATGGCCTTCGTGATCTTCTGCGTCGACTGGACGCTTCGGATCCGGAGCCGGTAGGTCTTGAGACTGGGCATCTAAACCTGCGAGCGCCTTAGGCGAACTTCTTGACGAAATCGCCGAGGAACGCCTTCAGCTTGTCGTCGGTCTCCTTGACGATCTCGCGCTTCTCGCGGATCGACGCGAGGATCGAGCCTTCGGCGCGGATGGCATCGAGCAGCTGGTGCTCGAAGTCGTTGACCTTGTTCACCGGCAGCGTGTCGAGGAAGCCGCGGGTGCCGGCATAGAGCGAGATGACCTGCTCTTCGACCGGCATCGGTGAGAACTGGCCCTGCTTCAGCAGCTCGGTCAGGCGCTGGCCGCGCGCCAGCAGGCGCTGGGTCGACGCGTCGAGGTCCGAGGCGAACTGGGCAAAGGCCGCCATTTCGCGATACTGCGCGAGCTCCAGCTTGATGGTGCCGGCGACCTGCTTCATCGCCTTGATCTGCGCGGCCGAGCCGACGCGGCTGACCGACAGACCGACGTTAATGGCCGGACGGATGCCCTGATAGAACAGCTCGGTCTCGAGGAAGATCTGGCCGTCGGTGATCGAGATCACGTTGGTCGGGATGTAGGCCGACACGTCGCCGGCCTGCGTCTCGATGATCGGCAGCGCCGTCAGCGAACCCGCGCCGTTCTTCTCGTTCAGCTTGGCGGCGCGCTCGAGCAGGCGCGAATGGAGATAGAACACGTCGCCGGGATAGGCTTCGCGGCCCGGCGGGCGGCGCAGCAGCAGCGACATCTGGCGGTAGGCGACGGCCTGCTTGGAAAGATCGTCATAAACGATCACGGCGTGCATGCCGTTGTCGCGGAAGTACTCGCCCATGGCGCAGCCGGTGTAGGGCGCGAGGAACTGCATGGGCGCCGGGTCGGACGCGGTGGCGGCCACGACGATGGAGTATTCCAGCGCGCCGTTGTCCTCGAGCGTCTTCACGATCTGGGCGACGGTCGAGCGCTTCTGGCCGATGGCGACATAGACACAGTAGAGCTTGCGGCTCTCGTCGGTGCCCTTGTTGATGCCCTTCTGGTTCAGGAAGGTGTCGATCGCGACGGCGGTCTTGCCGGTCTGGCGGTCGCCGATGATCAGCTCGCGCTGGCCGCGGCCGACCGGGACCAGCGAGTCGACGGCCTTGAGGCCGGTCTGCATCGGCTCGTTCACCGACTTGCGCGGAATGATGCCGGGCGCCTTGACCTCGACGAGGCGGCGCTCGGTCGACTGGATCGGGCCCTTGCCGTCGATCGGGTTGCCGAGACCGTCGACCACGCGGCCGAGCAGGCCCTTGCCGACCGGAACGTCGACGATGGTGCCGGTACGCTTGACCGTGTCGCCCTCGCGGATCGTGCGATCTTCGCCGAAGATGACGACGCCGACATTGTCGCTCTCGAGGTTCAGCGCCATGCCCTTGATGCCGCCGGGGAACTCGACCATCTCGCCGGCCTTGACGCTGTCGAGGCCGTAGACGCGCGCGATGCCGTCACCGACGGAGAGGACCTGGCCGACCTCGGCCACCTCGGCCTCGTTGCCGAAATTGGCGATCTGCTGCTTCAGAATGGCCGAGATTTCGGCGGCACGGATATCCATTAGGCAACTCCCTTCATGGCAAGCTGCAAGCGCTGCAGCTTGCTGCGGACAGACGAATCGAACAGGCGCGAGCCGACCTTCACGACGAGACCGCCGAGAATGTCGGGTTCGACGCGAGCGTCGATGGAAACCTTGTTACTGCCCAGCACCGAGCGCAGCGCATCGCTGAGCTGCTGCAGCTGGGCGGGCGACAGCGGAACGGCCGAGGTGACCGTGGCGGTCGTCTCGCCGCGGCGGGCGGCCAGCTCGGCGAGGAACGCCGCAGCCATGGCCGGCAGGTCGCGGGCGCGGCCGTTGGCGGCCACAGTACCGACGAAATTGCGGGTCAGACCGGAAATGCCGGCGGCGTCGAGCACGGCGAGCAGGGCCTTGCCCTGCAGGGCGCGCGGAATGACCGGGCTGGCGATGAGCCGGGCGAGGTCCGAGCTCTCGTCGACCATCTTGCGGAAGGTGGTGAGGTCCTGCGCGACCTGATCGAGGGACTTCGAGCCGTCCGCGAGCTCAAAAAGGGCGCTGGCGTAGCGTCCGGCAACGCCGGTGGTTGCGGTGGTCACGTCGAGAGCCTCTCCCCTGCCGCGGAACGCAGCCGGCAAGCCATTGAAATTACACGCTTTTCTTCAGCAGAACGCCCTGCGTCGCTTGCCGCCCCACCCCGGAAAAGCGCGCGTTGCTACCATGCTGCATTTCCCGGCGCAACGTCGGCAAAGCACTGTTCTACAGCGGTTTTTCGGCGCGGGGGGTCTCAGAGGAAGGAATAGGGGTCGACATCGACCTGCAGACGGACCGAACCGGGCAGGCCGATCCGCTCGAGCCAGGCATGCAGCAAGGGCTGTACGGCCGTGTCGCGGCCGGCCTTGAGCAGGAAGCGCCGCCGGTGCCGGCCGCGCAGCAGCGCCATCGGTGCGACCGACGGCCCCAGGATGGTGACACCTTCCTGATGCGGCGCGTGGCGGGCCAGCGCCGCGCAGACATTGTCCACCGCGGCGGGATCCGGCCCAGAAACGATCAGCGAGGCCAGCCGCCCATAGGGCGGCATGCCGGCCAGAGCCCGGTCCTGGAGCTCGACGTCGACGAATTGGTCGCGATCGCCCGACACCAGCGCCTGCATGACGGGATGCTCGGGATTGTGCGTCTGGATCAGCGCCCGGCCCGGCCGGCCGTCGCGACCGGCACGACCGGCGACCTGGTAGAGGAGTTGGAAGGTTCGCTCGGCCGCGCGCAGGTCGCCGCCGTTCAGGCCGAGATCGGCATCGATCACCGCCACGAGGGTCAGATTGGGAAAATGATGGCCTTTCGCCGCCATCTGCGTGCCGATCAGGATGTCGATCTCCCCCTTCTCCATGCGATCGACCGCCGCCGACGCCTCGTCTCGGCTCATCAGGCTGTCCGAGGTGAAGAGTTCGAGGCGCGCCTCGGGAAACAGCTCCTGCGCTTCCTCGGCCAGCCGTTCGACACCCGGACCACAGGCGACGAACTGGTCGACCGCCCCGCAGTGCCGGCAGGTGTGGGCAGGCGGCTCGGAATAGCCGCAATGATGGCAGACCAG
>Ga0182745_1001687_pt1 | contig 20897 bp, 19 predicted proteins | sample eDN3rd30CKraftBY_FD_128523 | JGI IMG/M metagenome (GOLD analysis project Ga0182745, IMG submission 128523) | Enriched backyard soil microbial communities from Emeryville, California, USA - eDNA 3rd pass 30_C Kraft BY (version 2) (version 2) | ecosystem: Environmental > Terrestrial > Soil >...
TCGAGCACCTCCGGCTCGCCCCACAGGTGCGTGCGCACGCCCCAGCGGCCGATGCCCGTCGCGTCGGCGAGCTCGTCGAGCCGCTCGTCCGACCAGGTGGCGTCGGCGGCGGGGAACTTGCCGAAGTGCTCGGGGAAGTGCACGCCCTGGAGGATGAGGTTCTCGAGCAGCGGTACGCCGCGGATCACGCCCTCCTGGCGGAGCTCACGCAGGATGTCGACCGCCTGTGCCATCTGATGGTCGCGGGGGACCATGAGATACATCGGGCGATACGCCTTCGGCCGCTTCATGAGCCAGACGCCCATCTTGACGACGATGCCGTAGTTGCCTTGCGTGAAGAGCGGCTGGATATCCGGGCCGAGGCCCCGCTTGTAGAGGTGGAAGGACGGGTTGCCGTCCATCGCGCCCATGCCGGTGCGCAGCAAGGAGCCGTCGGCGAGCACGATCTCCATGCCGGTCTGCGCCTGGAAGTCGGAGCCGAGCGGCAGGTATGTCATCCCGTTGTCGAGCGAGTTGCCGACGATCGAGCCCCAGCCGATGTCGGGGATCGAGAGCAGGTGCTGGTCGCCCTTGGCGTGCAGCACGTCGTAGAGGTCGAACCAACGGGCGCCGGGCTCGACGACGGCGTAGCCGAGCTCCTCGTTGTACTCCAGCACCCGGGTCATCTCGCGGAAGGAGATGAGGACGGAGCCGCGCACCCGCGGCGAGGGGCCGCCGTAGCCGTTGTTGCGGCCCTGGCTCGAGGCCCAGAGCGGGACCTCGTGGCGGTTCGCGATCCGCACGATCTCCTGCACCTGCTCGGTGGTGGCGGGGAAGAGCACGAGCGAGGAGTCGTAGGTGCGGTCCTCCTGGTACCAGTAGGGGTCGCGGTACTCGTCCCGCTCAGCGTCGGTCACGAGCGCGTGCTCGCGTCCGACGACCGCGACGAGCTCGTCGCGGACGGCCTCCGGCAGTTCGAACGCCGGAGCGTCGACGTAGGTCACTCGCGGATCCCGTTGAGCTTCGCGGCCGCCTCGTACTCCTCCTCGGTGACCTCGTCGAGCCAGGTCGTCCCGCCGAGCGTGATGGCCGTGTGGCCGCAGAGGGAGTCCTGGGTGCCGCCGTGCCAGTGGCGCTCGCCCGGCTCGATGTAGACGGTGTCGCCTTCCTTCATGAGGCGCGGGACGCCGTCGGCGCCGGCGACGTAGCCCTGGCCGACGAACACCTGGAGGAGCTGGCCCTGCTCGTGGAAGTGCCAGTAGGTGCGGCCGCCGGGGGTGAACGTGACGTTGTTCACCTTCACGTTCGGCAGATCGGTGATGACCGCGTCCTGCCAGACGACGCCGTTGAACGTGTTCGCTGCGGGGTTCGACGGTGCGCCGGAACGGCCGGAGACGATGCGCATGGGATGCCTCTTTCTTGAACGACTTCGTTCACGATTGTCAGACAAATACTAGTCGCACTCGCTGTCCGATTCCTGCGGACTCAGGCCAGATACTGCGGGACTCTGCGCATTCGCTTCAGCACGTCCGCGCCCGCCAATACCGTCCCAGTAACAGCGCCGCTGTTTGCTGTGCGACGGCCGAGACCGGTCGAGCGCGCGGATCGTTCGAGGAGGAACGCGATCGTGTCATTGCTGCGGGTGGAGCACCTGACGCGGCGATTCGGCGGCGTCCTCGCACTCGACGACCTGAGCTTCGACCTCGCCGAGGGCGAGAAGCTCGCCATCATCGGTCCGAACGGCGCCGGCAAGTCCACGCTGCTGCGCCTCGTCGCCGGCCAGGACCGCCCGAGCGCGGGCCGCATCCTGCTCGACGGGGTCGGCGAGGTCCAGGGACGCACCGCGCACCGGCTCGCACGCTCGGGTGTCGCGCTGGCGCGGCAGGTGCCGCGTCCGCTCGCGACGCTGACCGTCGCCGAGAACATCCAGGTCGGTCTGCCCGCGGGGCGGCCGAGAGATGCCCGTCCGGCGAAGGAGCGGCTCGCCGACATCCTCGCCTTGACCGGGCTCGACCGGGTCGCCGATCGCCCGGCCGGCGCCCTCCCGCTCCTCGACCTCAAACGACTCGAGGTCGCCAGGGCACTCGCCTCCCGGCCGCGACTGCTGCTCCTCGACGAGGTCAGCGCCGGTCTCAACGAGACCGACCTCGACGCGGCGATCGAGCTCATCGCCGCGATCCACCGGACCGGTACCTCGCTGCTCATCGTCGAGCACGTCCAGCGCGTCATCCACGAGCTCGCCGATCGGGTGCTCGTGCTCAACTGGGGAGCCCTGCTCACCGAGGGCACGCCGGCAGAGGTCACCGCCGACGAGGATGTGCGGCGGGTGTATCTCGGCGCCGGTCGCCCGGCTCGGGAGCTGGGGCGCGTCGATCCCGCGACGCGGGCGACGCGGTCGGCGGCCGAGGGCGGCGGACTCTCGCTGCGCGGCGTGACGGTGAACCGCGGCAGCCTCACGGCCGTGCGCGACCTCGATCTCGACATCGCGCCCGGCGAGACCGTCGCGGTCCTCGGGGCGAACGGCTCCGGGAAGTCCACCCTGACGCAGACGATCAGCGGTCTGCTGCGGGCACGCGAGGGCCGGATCACCTGGAGCGGCTCGGACATCACGCGCCGCGCCGCGCACGTGCGCGCTCGCGCCGGCATCGCGCACTGCCAGGAGGGCCGCAAGCTGTTCGCCGGTCTCACCGTCGCCGAGAACCTCCGGCTCGGGGCCTTCGGCGCCAGGCAGGGGGAGGTCGCGGCGCGGGAGGCGCAGGTGCACGAGATCTTCCCCGTCCTCGCGGAGCGCGCCGGCCAGATCGCGACGACGATGTCCGGCGGACAGCAGCAGATGCTCGCGATCGGCCGTGCGCTGATGAGCCGCCCGCGCCTGCTGCTCTGCGACGAGGTGACGCTCGGCCTCTCGCCGAAGGTCGCCGACGAGATCTACCTCGCCCTCGGCCGGATCGCGGACGAGGGCACCGCCCTGCTGCTCGTCGAACAGGACGCGGAGCGCTGCCTCGGTGCCGCGCGCCGCGCGTACGTGCTCGAGCGCGGCCGCGTGTTCTGGCAGGGCAAGGCCGACGACCTCGACGACGCGACCCTGGTCGCCGCGTACCTCGGGGCTGACCCAGGGCAGCACGTCTGACCCAGGTCGCGCCGGAGCGATCCGGTCGACCACACCAGAGAAACCGAAATCACGAACCAAGGAGCACAGATGCAGAAGTCAACGAAGATTCTCGCAGCGCTGGGCGTCACCGCGCTCGCGCTCGCGGGGTGCCAGGCCACGGATGGCGGCGGAGGCGGATCGACCGACGCGCCTTCCGCGGGCGACGCGATCAAGATCGGTGCGAGCCTCCCGCTCACCGGCGGCCTCGCGAGCTTCGGCCCGATCATCCAGGCCGGCTACCAGGCCGCGGTCGACGATGTGAACGCCGGCGGCGGCATCGTGCTCGACGGGGTCGCGCACCCGGTCGAGCTCGTCCTCCTCGACAACGAGACCGACCCGAACAAGGTCGCCGACCAGGCGCGCACCCTCGTGCTGAACGACGGCGTCGCGGGCCTGCTCGGTTCCGTCACCCCGGGGCTGACGATCCCGGCATCGAACGTCGCCGACCTCGAGGGCGTGCCGATGGTCAGCACGCTCACGCCGAACGGAGCGTGGGCCGGGGGCAACCCCGACGGCTGGCAGTACGCGTGGAACCTGTTCATGGACGAGCAGCAGTTCTCCGACATCGTCTACGCGACGGCCGACCTCGCCGACACCGACAAGAAGGTCGTGATCTTCGCCGACACGGAAGAGGACGGCGTCGCCACGGGCGGACTGTGGGAGGCCGAAGCGTCCGGTAAGGGCTACGAGATCGTCTACCGCGCCGACAACCCGGCCGGCACGACGGACTTCACGGCCGACATCAACGCGGCGAAGGCCGCCGGGGCGGACATCCTGCTCGCCATCCTGATCCCGCCGGACGCGTTCGCCCTGTGGGAGCAGATGAAGGCGCTCGACTACGTGCCGGACCTCGCGTTCTGCCTGAAGTGCAGCAGCTCGGCCGCGTTCCAGGCGGTGCTCGGCGAGACCGCGGAGGCGACGTCGAACGTCTACCTCGCGAACCCGTCGGACGCGCCCGAGTGGGCGGACCTCGTCGCGAAGGTCGTCGCCGAGTACGGCCAGAACGTCGATGCCAGCTCGGTCCTCGCCTCGTACACGGCCGCCCGGATCCTGCTCGACGCCATCGCGACGGCCGGCACGACGGACGGCGCGGCGGTCAACGACGCGATCGCCGCGACGAACAAGGAGTACCCGACCGGGCACGTGAAGTTCCGCCCCGACCACACCTTCCCCGCGGATGCGGCGACGGTGCAGTGGTTCGGCAACGCGCAGCTGCAGGTGTTCCCCTCGGACGGCGAGGCGGAGCTCGTCACGCCGGTCGTCGGACTCCAGCAGTAGCGGGGAGAGGGACGGGAATGGATCTCGGGGTCATCGTCGCCGGTCTGCTGACCGGTGGACTCTACGCCACGATCGGGCTCGGGCTGTCGCTCGTGTTCGGTGTCATGAAGCTGGTGAACCTGGCGCACGGCGAGCTCATCGTCGTGGGCGCCTATGCCTCATCGCTCGTGGTCACGTGGCTCGGCCTCGATCCATTCCTGTCCCTCGTCCTCGTCGTCCCGGTGCTCGCCGCGCTCGCCTATCCCGTCCAGCGCTACCTGCTCACCGGCTTGCTGCGGCGGGGACTCGAGCCGCCGCTCGTCGCCACTTTCGGACTCTCCCTCGTCATCAGCGCCGGGCTCACGGCGCTCGCGGGCGGCGACCCGCGCAAGCTGCCATCGACGTACTCGACGGCCGGCATGAACCTCTTCGGTCAGCAGGTCCGGGTGATCGACGTCGTCGGTCTCGGGATCGGCGTCGCGCTGACCGTCGTCATCTATCTCGTGATGCGGCACACGCGCTGGGGCGCGGCGTTGCGCGCGGCGTCGACCGACCCGTCGACGGCCGGCACGATGGGGATCAATGTGAACGCGGTGTACGCGATCACGTTCGCGGCGTCGGCCGCGGTCGCTGCGATCGGCGGCGTCTTCATCGGCACCGCCTACTCCTTCACGCCGACCTCGGGCATGGGCTACATCCTGATCGGCTTCACCGTCGTCGTGCTCGGCGGCACGGGCAGCGCGTGGGGCACCCTCATCGGTGGACTCGTCCTCGGGCTCGTGCAGAGCGTGGGCGGGGCACTGCTCGGCGGTCAGTATCGCGACTTCGTCATCTACGCCTTCTTCCTCATCGTGCTCGCGGCCAAGCCGGTCGCCGAGCGCGTGCTCGACGCGGCGCGCAACCGCCAAGGGGCGATTCGCCATTCGGGGGCCCGGGCATGAGGCGGCTGTTCGATGCGGGCGTCGCGCCCGCGCGCAACCGCTCACTGATCGGACTCGTCGTGGGCCTCGCCGTGCTGATCGGTCTGCAGGGCGCGCTCGGCCGCTACCAGGTGTCCGTCCTCACGACACTGCTGCTCTACGTCTGCCTCGTCTCGGCGTGGAACCTCATCGGCGGCGTCGCCGGCCAGTTCTCGCTCGCGCCGTCCGCGTTCGTCGGGGTCGGCTCGTACACCGTCGTCATGCTGCTGCGCGGGCTCGAGACTCCCGTCTGGCTCGCCCTCGCGCTCGCGGTGGTCGCCGGGGCGCTCTTCGCGGCGGTCCTCGGGCTCATCCTGTTCCGGCTGCGCGGCTTCTACTTCACGATCGGCACGCTCGCGGTCGCGCTCGCGGCCATGACCTGGATGACGACCTGGGAGTTCACGGGCGGCACCCGAGGGATCAGCGCACCGCTCGCTCTCATCCCCGACTCCAGGACGCTGTATCTCTGGGCGGTCGCGGCGGCGGGCATCGCGCTTGTGGTCAGCATCCTCGTCATCCACAGCTCGCTCGGCCTGCGGCTGCGGTCCGTGCGCGATGGCGAGGACATCGCCGACAGCCTGGGCATCTCGCCGTTCTCCATGAAGATGATCGCGATGCTGCTCTCCGGTGCGCTGACCGCGCTCGGCGGCGGACTGTTCGCCCTGCAGAAGGCGAGCATCGAGCCGTTCTCCGCGTTCAGCCTCGACTGGTCGATCACCATCATCGTGATGGCGATCATCGGCGGCCTCGGCACCGTCTGGGGGCCGGTCATCGGCGTCGTCGTCATCTACTACGGCATCACGATCCAGCTCCAGTCGCTGCCGGCGGTCAGCGCGCTGCTGTCGGGCCTCATCCTCGTGCTCGTGATCCGCTTCCTGCCCGACGGCATCCTCGGCACGGCGGTCGCCGGCGTCAAGGCGCTCATGGGCCGGCGCACGCGCCGCGCCGGCTGAGCGTCAGCGTCGCAGGGTCTCGGAGGGAGTCTCGCCGTAGCGCTCGCGATAGCTGGCCGCGAACCGGCCGAGGTGGCCGAAGCCGTGACTCAGCGAGATGTCGGCGACGGTCCGGCCGTCGTCGGGCCCGGCGGCGATGAGCGCCTCGCGGGCGCGCTCGAGCCGGAAACGGCGGACGAATGCCATGGGCGTGAGCCCGAACTCGCGCTGGAAGCCGTCGAAGAGCGTGCGCTCGCTGACGTGCGCCGCCTCGGCGAGCGCCGTCGCGGTGAGCGGCTGCGTGTAGTTCTCCTCGATGTGGCGGACGGCTGCGCGCATCGCCTTGCCCGGCAGCGTCGGAATGCGCGATCGGATGGCGTCGGAGAACGAGTGCTCGTGATCGAGCAGCAGCAAGGAGAGCACGAGCTCCTCGTACTCGGTCGCGATGACCGGGGGCAGCCCGTCGACGCCGAAGCGGTCGTGGATCTCGGCGAGCGTGACGATCGTCGAGGTCAGTGCGCGTCCGGCCGCGCCGTTGCCGACGACCGGGGAGAACACGACGGGCGTGGCGACTCGTCGTCCGGTCAGGGCCACGAGCTTGCGCGCGAGCGCCGCGCGCTCGACGCGCAGCACGAGCAGCTCGAGGTCGGCGCTCCAGCGGGTGCGCACCGGTTCACCTTCGGAGAAGAACGCCCCTCCGCCCGGGAGCGCGACCCCCTGTTCTTCGCCGTGCGCGTACTCCATCCGGCCTCGGATGGGCAGCTGCACGGTCGTGAAGTCGGGCAGCGGGGCGGAGTTGATCTCGGTCGCGACGCCGTAGGAGAAGTAGAGCATCGAGACCCCGGCGGTCGGCGTCGCACGGATGTCGGCCCGGAAGCCGTCCGCGTTCGAGCCGAGCCGCATCCGGTGGCGGTTCATCAGCCCGACCGCGAGCTCGTGCGTCTCCTCGGGGGCACCGTGATCGAGCACTCTGAAGGCGTCGAGCGGTGCCATGGGGCGGAGGGAGTCGATCATCGAAACCACACTTCTGCGTGTGACCTCTTGCGAGAGCGGGGTCGCAGACCATTCCACCAGACCAGAGGGGCCAACTCAAGCCAGGCGGTCAGCCGCAAGGCGCACGCATCCTCGCAGGATTCGGACTGCGGTCCGGGGGCGCGGCGGCGAGCATGGATGCATACCGTCGCCGTTCGAAGGGGAACCGCCATGTCCGACACCGCCGAGACCACGACTTCTGCGGAGCGCGTCAAGCCGCTGCTCGCCGCCGCCAAGGCGCTCGCTCCCGACTTCGAGGCGAACTCGCGCCAGGCGGAGCTCGACCGCCGGCTGCCCGCCGAGGTCTCGGACAAGATGAAGGCGGCCGGGCTGTTCTGGATGAAGACACCGCTCGAGCTCGGCGGCGCCGAGCTCCACCCGCTGGACTTCGCCGACGTCATGGAGGAGATCGCCTACCACGATGCCTCGGCGGCCTGGGCGACGATGATCGGCAACGGCACGACGGGCGTCATGGCCGGCTGGCTGCCGGATGAAGGCGTCCAGGACCTCTTCGCCGACAAGGCGGCGCCGCCGGTCACGGCCGGGCAGTTCACGCCGCGGGGCAAGGCGGTCCCGGTCGACGGCGGCTACCGCGTGACGGGTCGCTGGGCCTTCGGCAGCGGCATCGACCACGCGAACTGGGTGATCGGCGCGGCGGTCGTCGAGGGCAGTGACGACATCATCTTCGTCTGCGCGCCGAAGTCCGAGGTCACCGTGCACGACAACTGGAACGTCGCCGGCCTCCAGGGCACCGGCAGCCACGACTACTCGATGGAGGACGTCTTCGTGCCGGCGCACCGCTCGATGAACGCCTACGCCGGCGTCGCGAAGCGCGGCGGCCCGCTCTTCAAGGAGGGCGTGCTCATCTTCATCTCGAACGAGATCTCCCCCCTCGTGGTCGGCGTCGCGCGCCGTGCCATCGACGACATGATCGACCTCGCCCAGTCGACGACCCGAACGGTCGGGGCGCTCATCGACCGTCCCGCGTTCCACAAGGCGATCGGCCAGGCGGAGGCGAAGTGGCACGCCGCGCGCGCGCTCTATCGCGGCGCGCTCGCGGAGGGCTTCGAGATCGCCGAGACCGTCGGGAGCGTCGACCCTGACACCGCCTCGAAGCTCTGGGCCCGGCACGCCTTCACGGGCGAGCTCTGCGCCGACCTCGTCCGGGAGATCTTCCGCTACGGCGGCGGTCGGGTGCTCTCCCTCGATCACCCGATGCAGCGCCACCTGCGCAACCTGCTCGCGACCCTGCAGCACATCCACATGACCGAGGAGAAGTTCGAGTTCGCGGGACTCGCCGCGATCCAGGCGCGCGCGGCGCGATAGGCGGTCGAGCGGCGACCGATCAGCGATCGGCCGAGTCGAGCGCGAGGACCTGTCGGAGCACATCGCGCAGCGTCGCGGTCGGATCGTCCGGGATCGTCCGCGAGCGCCAGGCCACGAAACCGTCCGGACGCACGAGGCTCGCACCGCTCGCGTCGATCCCGTACGCGGCGGCGAGCGCATCCGGGTCGGCCGGCTCGCCGAGGACGGTCAGCGGCACGTCGAGCTCGTCCGCGACCGATGCCGCCGCACGGTCCCATGCCGCGCCGCCTGGGCCGTGGAGCAGCACGAACCCGGATCCGAAGGCGTCGAGGGTCGAGACGCCCGGTGCGATCCAGACATGCGGGGCGCGGGTCCCGGGCGCTCCGCCCGCGTCGCGCGGGTGCCCGACCACCGCGGTCCCGTCGTCGTGCCCCTCCGGCACGACCGCGCTCGAGTGATAGCGATAGCCGATCTCCATGCTGAAGTCGTCGACGAGCTCGGGGACGTCGCCGTCCATGAGCTCGGGGGTCACCCGATGCCGGTAGCGGGAGTAGGCCTGCTCGATCGTGAGCCGCCCGACCGGCCGGCGCTCGGCCTCGTAGCTCGCGAGCAGCCCGGGTCCCGCCGTGCCCCGCAGCACCGCCGCGAGCTTCCACGCCAGGTTGTGCGCGTCCTGGATCCCGGTGTTCCCGCCGAAGCCGCCGTTGGGCGGCACGAGGTGCGCGGCGTCGCCCGCGATCAGGATGCGTCCCGACTGGAATCGGTCGGCCACGTCGGCGGTCGCGACCCACGCTGCGATGTCGTCGACCTCGACCTCGACCGACGGGTCGCCGATGGCGGCGCGGACCAGCTCCCGAGCGCCCGCCTCGTCGAGGCCGGCTGTGACGTCGAGGCCGCCCGGCCTGGTCGGGTCCCCGAGGGTGTTGACGGCGAGGAAGCCGCCCGCGAGGGAGCGTTCGAAGCGGAAGAAGCCGCGCAGCCGATCGTTGTCGATGTAGATGACCCCGAACTCGGTGCCGGCGAGCAACTCGCGGCAGTCGGCGCGGAAGTAGATCGTCGCGCTCTTCGACAGCTCGCCGTAGCCGCTCATCCCGATGCCGAGCCGCTTGCGGGTGGGGCTCCGGCTGCCATCGGCCGCGACGACGTATGAGGCGCGGATGGTGCGCTCGTCGCCGGTCGCCAGGTCTCGGAAGGTGGCGAGCACGCCGTCGGGGTCCTCGCGGAGTCCGACCACCTCCGCCCCGTAGCGCAGGCGTGCGCCGAGCTCCTCCGCGCGTGCCCGCAGCAGTGGCTCGAGCGCGTCCTGCGCGATGAAGAGACGGCGCGAGGGGCTGAACTCCTCCACGCCCTGGTTGAGATCGGGGATGAAGCTCGATACCTCGCCGCCCGCGATCGTGTGCATGAGGTTGATGCCGCCGTTCGGGAAGTACCGCTCGGCAGACAGGCGCTGCAGCTCGGGCTCGAGTCCCGCCGCGCGCATGATCTCGAGGGTGCGTAGCTGCAGGTGCCCCGCGCGAGGGTGGATTGCCGTGCCGGAATGCCGCTCGATCGCCGTTGCCCGGACGCCGTGCAGGCCGAGGAGCATCGCGGTTGTGAGACCCACGAGGCTCCCGCCGATGATGAGGACCGGGACTGCTTCGTCCGTCTCGTGCTGCGTCATGCGTTCATCGTCATCGGCAGAACGTCATTCTCCAAGCTGATCCTGTAGATAGGCATCATCGCTGTCAGTAATATGCCCGGGTGGACCTCTCGCGGATCGATCTCAATCTGCTCGTCGCGCTCGATGCGCTCCTCGCCGAGCGTCATGTCAGCCGGGCGGCCGCCCGCGTCGGGCTCAGCCAACCGGGGATGAGCAGCGCCCTCGCGCGCCTGCGGCGCCTCACAGGCGACCCGCTGCTCGTCCGCGAGGGACCTTCGCTCGTGGCGACCGCGCGGGCGGAGGCGCTCGCGGAGCCGGTCCGCGAGGCGCTCTCGCTCGTCGAGCGCGCGCTGGAGGATCGGCCGGCGTTCGACCCCGCGAGCGACGAGTGCATGATCCGCGTCAGCTGCTCCGACTACAGCGCGGTGCTGGTCATCGCGCCGCTCATGCGCTGGCTGACCGCCGAAGCGCCGGGCGTGACGATCCAGGTCCAGCCGCGGTCGGCCGACCCGGTGCGCAGCCTGCGCCGCGGGGACACCGACCTCGTCATCGAGCCGACCGCGATCATGGGAGAGGCCGCGCTGCCGTCGCAGCATCTCTTCGAGGATCGATGGCTCTGCTGCGCGTGGGCGGGCAACGCCCGTGTCGGCGACACGCTGAGCGCCGCGACGTTCTCCGAGCTCGGCCACATCGTCTACTCGATGGGACGAGGGACGCCGATGTCACTCGCCGACGACTTCCTCGCGAGCAGCGGACTGCGCCGCCGCGTCGAGTTCTCGGTCGAGAGCTTCTTCCTCGCGCCGCTGCTGCTGCAGGGGACCGACCTCGTCGCGCTCGTCCTCGCGCGAGTCATTCCGCTGCTCCAGCGGATGGCGGACATCAAGGTCGTCGAGTCGCCGCTGCCGATCCCGCCGATCGCCCAGACGATGTGGTGGAGCCCGACACGCACGACCGACCCGGCGCACCGATGGGTGCGCGACCGGCTCGCCGCGATCGCGGGGGAGCTCGCTACTTGAGCAGGTCGCGGCGCGTGACCTCGGCGATCGCGCTCCAGTCGTAGTCCGCGAAGCCCTCTTCGAGGGCGCGCTCGTAGACGGCCTTGAGAGCCGGCAACGAGGGGACGTGCGTCCCGGTCGCGTCGGCGACCTGCTCGAGCAGGTCGAGGTCCTTGCGCCCGAGCGTCATCGTGAACGCGGCCGGCGTGTACGACTGCGTCGCGATGATCGGCCCGTAGACCGTGTAGGCGGGGCCGCCGACGAACGTCGAGGTGAGCAGTTCGACGAAGAGTCCCGGGTCGACGTCGAGCCGCTCCGCCATGGCGATCGTCTCGCCGAGCGCCTGGTGCGCCTGGATGAGGATGTAGTTGCAGAGCGCCTTGATGGAGTTCGCGATCGACGGCGTCTCGCCGAAGTGCCAGGTCTGCTTGCCCATCAGCTCGAAGTACGGCTTCGCCGCCTCGAGCACATCGGCGGGACCGGCGGCGAGGATGTTCAGCTGACCGGCAGCGGCGACCGCGGGACGCCCGAGCACGGGCGCTGCGGCGTAGCGCACGCCCGCCGAGGCGAAGCGATCCTCGAGCCGCGTCGCGAACTTCGGCGAGATCGACGCCATGTTGACATGCGTCGTCCCCGCCGTCAGGTGCTCCGCGCTCAGGACCGCGTCCACGGCGGCGTCGTTCGCGAGCATCGAGAACGAGATGTCCGCCGCGAGCGCGTCACGCGCCTCCGGCGCCTCCTTCGCACCCTTCTCGACGAGCTCGGCGACGGGATCCTTGCCGCGGTTCCAGACGAGGACCTCGGCGCCGGACTCGAGCAGCCGGGCCGCCATCCCGGACCCCATGGTCCCGAGACCGAGGAATCCGACGGTGGTCATGCCTCGCCACGCCCCCACGAGGTGTTCTTGTGGGACTGCGAGTCGCGGTTGAGGTTGAGCGGGCCGTCGATCGTGTAGTAGCTGCGGCCGGCGACGATGAGCTCCTCAGCGGGGAACTTCGTGATGACCTCGCACCCGTCGGCCGTCACGACGACCTCCTCCTCGATGCGCGCCGCACCCCAGCCGTCGGCGGCCGGCCAGTACGTCTCGAGGGCGAACACCATGCCCTCCTCGAGCGTCTCCGGGTTGTCGAACGACGTGAGCCGGCTGAAGATCGGCTTCTCCCAGATGGAGAGGCCGACGCCGTGGCCGTACTGCAGCGCGAAGGCCGCCATCTCGTCCTCGAAGCCGAACTCTTCGGCCTTGGGCCAGACGGCGACGATGTCGGCCGTGGTCGCGCCCGGCTTCACCAGCGCGATCGCGCGGTCCATGTACTCGCGCGCCTTCGTGTAGGCATCCTTCTGTGCCTGGCTCGCGGAGCCGACCGCGAACGTGCGGTAGTAGCAGGTGCGGTAGCCGTTCCAGCTGTGCAGGATGTCGAAGAACGCCGGGTCGCCGGGCCGGATGATCCGGTCCGAGAAGACGTGCGGGTGCGGCGAGCAGCGCTCGCCCGAGATCGCGTTGACGCCCTCGACGTACTCCGAGCCGTAGTCGTAGAGCGTCTTCGCGACGAGCCCGACGGCCTCGTTCTCGCGGACGCCCGGGCGCAGGAAGCGGTAGAGCTCCTCGTACGCGCCGTCGACCATCGATGCGGCCTGCGTGAGCAGGCGGATCTCGTCGGGGGACTTGATGCGGCGGGCCTCCATGAAGACCTGCTGGCCGTCGACGACCTCGATGCCCTCCTTCTGGAGCGCGAAGAGCACGGGGAGCTCGATGACGTCGACGCCGAGCGGCTCGTTCTGCAGACCGAGCTTCTCGAGCTCGCGCTTGATCTTGCGCGCGACGTCGCCGGCCATGTCGGCGTCCGGTGGGAACGCGCCGCGCAGCGTCGAGATGCCGGCGCGGGCGCCCGACTCGAGCCGCGGCCGCTTGGCACCGGAGTGCATGTGCGGCTTCGACGGGTCGGCGTCCGCCTCCTGCGTGGTGACGTCGAGCCACGGGTTGTAGAGCGCGTGGTGCTTCGCGGCCGAGCCGAAGTCCCAGACGATCGGGTCGGACTTGCGCGTGACGAGGCAGAAGCGGATGAGCTTGTCCATCGCCCAGGTGCCGATGTGCGTGCCGGATGCGTAGCGGATGTTCGAGAAGTCGAACGCCAGGACCGCACCGAGCGACGACTCCTCGAGCTTCGCGTGCAGGCGCGCGAGTCGGGCGTCGCGCAGTCGCTCCATGTCGACCCGCTCCTCCCAGTCGACGGCGTTCGTGCCGGTGGAACCGGTGCTCTTCATCGAGTCCTCCAGAGTCGATTTTCCAGGCGCGTTGCGATGCACCTGCGTGCAGCCCAGCTTAACGTGTATCCTCGCGACACAGGGATCGACGGCGGAGGCGAGCATGCCGGCAACGGGCATTGGTGCTCGACTCAGGGACGCGAGAATGCAGCGGGGTCTCAGCCTGCGCAGCGTGGCGCAAGCGCTCGGGGTGTCGGCGAGCCTCGTGTCTCAGGTCGAGACCGGCAAGACGCAGCCGTCGGTGTCGACGCTCTACGCGATCGCGAACCATCTCGGCGTCTCGCTCGACGAGCTGCTCGGCATCGTGCCGACCAGCGCGCGCCCCGCTCCGACGATGTTCGGCCACACGGGCGTCCCGCTGCCGAACGTCCAGCGCGCCGAGGACAACCCCATCATCGAGATGGAGAACGGCGTGCGCTGGGAGCGCCTCGCGGTCGGCGCGGGCGGCCCGGCCGACGCGATCCTCGTCACCTACGAGCCCGGCGCCTCCTCCTCGATCGAGGGGAAGCTCATGCGCCACTCCGGCATCGAGTACGCGTACGTCGTGCAGGGCGAGCTCACGCTCCAGCTCGACTTCGAGTCGTATGTGCTGCGGGTCGGCGATTCGCTCCAGTTCGAGTCCGCACGGCCCCACATGTTCGCCAACCGCGGCGACACGATCGCGAAGGGCGTGTGGTTCGTCCTCGGTCGTCGCGCGCAGACGCTCTCGGATGTCGAGACGAATCCGGCCAACGTCGAGGAGCTCGGCGCCCTCCGCCACTGACCGGTCGCGGGATCAGCGGGTGTGCACCGCCGCGCGCGGCTCCGTGATCCACGGGTCGACGAGCGCCTTGATCTGCTGCGCCGAGCCGTCGAGGAGGGGCTGCAGGACGTCGGGGATGAGCCGGTCGAGCGGGAAGGCCTCCGGCGCGATGTCGGTCCAGTCCGGGCGGGACTGCAGGAGCCTGATCGCATCGGGGAAATCGGTCTTGAAGACGTGCGCGACCGTCCCGACGACCTTCATCTCGCGCAGCGTCCAGGTCCCGAGGGGGAGCTCCGGCTCGCCGCGCTGGATGCCGACCGGCACGATCGTGACCCCGGGCCTCGCCGCCTCGAGCACCGACTGCAGGCCGGGACGGGAGCCGCTCACCTCGAAGAACACGTCGACGTCGAAGCCGAGCTCGTCGACCGCCTCGACGAGCGGCTTCGTGCCGGCGACGAGCGTCGCGGTCGCGCCGAGCGCCGTCGCGAGCGCGAGCCGCTCCTCGTTCAGGTCGACGACGAGGACGCGGGCGCCGGTCGCGACCGCGGCGACGGTGATGAAGACGCCGATGCCGCCGACGCCGACGATGACCGCGTCGTCGCCGGCCTTCAGGCCGCTGCGGCGCACCGTGTGCACCGCGATCGCCATCGGCTGCGCGAGACCGAGCGTGTCCATCGCGAGCCCCGTGTCGGAGACGTCGAGCACGATCTCCGCCGGCGCGACGACGTAGCCGGCGAGCCCGCCGTCGAAGGCGAAGCCGAGCGTCTTGTACGAGCGGCAGAGGTTCGTCCTACCAGCCAGGCACGGCTTGCACTCGCCGCAGGAGATGCCGGCGCCGCAGACGACGGTCGCACCGACCTCGAGGCCGGTGACGCCCTCGCCGACGGCCTCGATCGTTCCGGCGAACTCGTGCCCGAGCGCGACGGGCGGCTCGGCGAGGACGAGGCTGCGCCCGTACTCCGTCGCGTCGGAACCGCAGACGCCGCACACGCCGACGCGGATCCGGACCTCGCCCGGACCGGGCTCGCGCACGTCGATCGTCTCGATCCGCAGGTCGCCGGGCTCGTGGAGCACGGCGGCGAGGGTCGAGGTCAAGCGAAGCTCCCGGCCTCGATGGGCAGCTGCACGGCCGAGCGCTCGCCGATCATCCAGCCGAGGTACTTGTCATAGACGGCCTTGTGGAGCGGGTGGTCGATGTACGCGTCGAGGCCGGCCCCGTCGTCGACGATAGCCGCGACGCCGTAGTCGGCGCCTCCGGCGCGCAGGTGGAGGTTCGCCTCGGCGACGTACGACTTGATCTCGGGGATCTCGGCGCGCATCTCGTAGAGGGCGGCGGTCAGCGCGGTGACGTCCGCTTCCGTGACCTCGGGCTTCCAGCGGAATGAGGCGATGTGCAGGACCGGCATGGCGTTCTCCCTCGAGAGTGTTCAGCGACGATTTACATTCTCGCGCCGCAGCACCCAAAATACCAATGCGGGCCGTCGCCGATGTACGCCTGCGCTGTAAGGGAGGAGCTGCGATGACGGAGCCCAGGATCGCGGTGCTCGGAGCGGGTGCCAACGGCGCATCGATCGGTGCCGACCTGATCATGGCCGGACGCGACGTGACGCTCGTCGAGCAGTGGCCGAGCCACGTCGAGCGGATGCGCAGCGACGGCCTCACGATCGAGACGCCCGAGGAGGTCATCCGGGTCGAGCCGAGGGTGATCCATCTCTGCGAGGTCGCCGAGCTCAAGCACGACTTCGACATCGTGCTCATGCTCATGAAGGCATACGACTCGCGCTGGGCGGCGCAGCTCATCGAGCCCTACCTCGCGGCGGACGGCCTCATGGCCGGTGTGCAGAACGGGATGACGACCCGCATCGTCGAGGAGGTGGTCGGCTCGCACCGGACGATCTCGACCGTCATCGAGTGCTCGGCGACGATGGACGAGCCCGCGTTGGTGCACCGCCACACCCCGGTCTCCCGCTCCTGGTACGCGACCGGCGTGCTCCCCGGCGGTCCGAGCGCAGAACGCGAGGAGGAGGTGGCCTCCCTGCTCCGGCACTCCGGGACGGTGCAGCACTTCGACGACATCGAGTCCGCGAAGTGGATGAAGCTCGTCTCGAACTCGACGCTGCTCGTGACCTCCGCGATCCTCGGGCTGCCCATGCTCGACGCCCTGCACGCGCCCGGGTACCGCGACATCATGGTCGCCGCCGGGAACGAGGCGCTCGCGGTCGGCGGGGCGCTCGGATACCAGGTGCTCCCGATCTTCGGGCTGACCGAGGACGAGATCGTCGACCGGGACCGGATCGTCGACGTCATGACGGACAAGCTCTTCACGGGCTTCGTCGTGCCGGGTGCGACGACGACGGTCCTGCAGGACTGGCGCCGCGGCGCCGGCCGGCACAGCGAGGTCGACGACCTCAACGGGCACGTCGCGGCGAAGGGGCGCCAGGTCGGGATCGCGACGCCGGTCAACACGGCGGTCGCCGAGATCGCCCGACGCATCGAGCGCGGGGAGCTCGAGCCGGTTCCCGCGAACATCGAGCTCATGCTCGCGGCACTGTCCTGAGCACCGGGGTGCGTCCGGCCGAACGGCCGGAGGCTCGTGCGCGCGCCGGTCGTCCGACCCGCGCCGTCGTGCTCTCCACGATCGCCGCGATCATCAGCGGCGGATTCGTCGCCGTGCAGACCTCGGCGAACGGCCACGTCAGCGTCATGACCGGCTCGCCCGTGCTCGCCGTCGCGATCAATCACGGCAGCGGGCTCCTCATCGGCCTCCTCGCGTCGCTCGCCGTCGGCGCGTTCCCGCGCGCGTGGCGGAGCCTGCGCGCCCGCCGCAGCGAGATCCGCTGGTGGTGGTTCCTCGGCGGCTTCATGGGCTTCGCCGCGATGATGGGCATCGTCATCTCGACCCCTGAGCTCGGCGTCGTCATGGTCGCCGTCGCGATCACGCTCGGTCAGCTCGGCGGCTCGGTCCTCGCCGACTCCGCCGCGCTCGGGCCCGGCGGCAAGCGACCGCTCAGCGTCCTGCGGATCGTCGGGATCGGCGTCGCGATCATCGCGATCGCCGTCGGCGCGACGGGACACCTCCACCCCGGCAACCTTGTCTTCATCCCGCTCGTCGTGATCGCCGGCGTCATCGTCGCGATCCAGCAGGCGGCGAACGGCTGGATCCTCGTCGTGACCGGCGGCGAGTGGGCGGTCATGACCGTCATCAACTTCATCCTGTCGACGCTCGCGACGGGCACCGCGCTCCTCATCATCATGAGCATCGACCCGCCCGACTTCTCGGCGCTGCCATGGTGGGCGCCTCTCGGCGGCACGGTCGGCGTCATCGTCGGCATCGTCATCGCGGTCACCGTCAAGACGATCGGCGTGCTGAGCTCGATGCTCTGCATCGCCGCCGGGCAGGCGATCGCCTCGATCCTGGTCGACCTCTTCGCGCCGGTCGACGCGATGGGCGTGACCGCGAGCTCGGTCGTCGGGGCGGTCCTCGCCGTCCTCGCGGTCGCGCTCGCGGGGTTAGGGTCGGTTCGGCGCGCGTCGAGCCCCGCTCGCGCGGCACGCGCCGATGGGCCAGAACCGGGAGAACGCCATGCCGACTGACATCACCGCCGCTGTCGCGCACGAGGGCGAGCTGGAGTTCCGGGTCGAGACGGTGCGCTTGCGCGACCCCGGCGAGGGCGACGTCGTCGTCGAGATCGCGGCGACCGCGTTCTGCTATTCCGACTGGCTCTCGATCGACGGGGACGCGGAGGCGCGCGTCCCGGGCATCCGCCCGATCGTGCTCGGCCACTCGGCCGTCGGCACGGTCGTCGACCGCGGGCCCGAGGCGCGCCACCGGCTCGGCCAGCGCGTGCTCATCACCGCGACGCCCGAGTGCGGCGTGTGCTTCTGGTGCACGAGCGGCCGCATCGACCAGTGCGAGGGGCTCTTCGTCCCGGCGCCCGTCATCGGCACGCTCGCGGACGGCTCCGAGGTCCGGGCTCCGGGCCACTCCGGCACCTACGCCGAGCGCTCGGTGCTCCGCGGCATCCAGGCGTTCCCGATCGACTCGGACCTGCCGGACGAGTGGCTCTCGATGTTCGGCTGCGGGATCGTCTCCGGCGTCGGCGCCGTCGTCAACGTCGGCAGGGTCGAGCCCGGGTCGACGGTCGTCGTCGTCGGCTGCGGACAGGTCGGGCTCTGGATGATCCAGGGCGCACGGCTGCGCGGCGCGGCGCGGATCATCGCGGTCGAGCCGCTCGCGCACCGGCGCGCCGTCGCGGCGCGGGTCGGCGCGACCGATGTCATCGATCCGGCCGACGGGCCCGTCGTCGAGGCCGTGCGCGCGCTGACCGATGGCCGCGGCGCGGACTACGGGTTCGACGCGGGCGGCACGCTCGAGGCGGTCAGGGACACGTTCCTCGCGACCCGCAACGGCGGCGTGACCGTGCTCACCTCCTACGTCGAGCGCTGGAGCGAGATCGAGCTGCCGCTCTTCGAGCTGGCCTTGCGCGGGCGCGACGTGCGCTCGTCCCAGTCGGGCCGGCTCGACATGCGCCGCGACATCGCGCAGTTCAGCCGGATGCTCGAGTCGGGCTCGATCGACGTCGACGCGATGATCGGGGGCGTGTATCCGCTGGCCGAGGTGAACGCCGCCCTCGCCGCCTCCCGCGACCGCACCGAGGTCACCCCGATCATCAAGCCCTGACGCCCACCCGTCCACCCCGTCCGAAGTGGACGCAGACGGCTGTCGGGCGCTGCCGGGGTGGACCATTTGCGTCCACTCCGGTCCCGCCTCAAGTACAGCTCAGTAGAGCTCGGGGAGGCGAGGGGCGTAGGGCGCCTCGAGGCGCGCGGCCTGCTCGTCGGTGAGGACGAGGTCGAGCGCGGCGACCGCGTCGGTGAGATGGCTCGGCTTCGTCGCGCCGATGAGCGGCGCGCAGAACGCCGGCTGCCGGCGCAGCCAGGCGATCGCGACGTGCGCCATCGGGCGGCCGAGCTCCTTGGCGACCTGCTCGACGGCGTTCACGACCGCCTCGTCGGACTCGACGGCCTGCTTGTAGAAGCCGAGCTGAATCGGGTCGCTCTCGGTGCGGGCGGTCACGGTGCCCCACGGTCGGGCGAGCTTGCCGCGGCCGAGCGGGCTCCACGGGATGATGCCGACGCCGGCTTCGGCGCAGTAGGGGATCATCTCCCGCTCGTCCTCTCGCGCGATGAGCGAGTACTGGTTCTGCATCGAGACGAACTCGGCGAGCCCGAGCTCGCGCTGACGGTCGCGCGCGTGCACGAAACGCCACGTGTCCATCGATGATGCGCCGAGATAGAGCACCTTCCCGGCTCGGACGAGGTCGTCGAGCGCGGTGAGCGTCTCGTCGAGCGGCGTGACCTTGTCGAAGCGGTGGATCTGCAGCAGGTCGATGTAGTCGACGCCGAGTCGGCGCAGCGACGCGTCGACCTCCTGCCGGATCGCCTTGCGCGAGAGGCCTTCCCTATTTGGGCCGAGGCCCATCCGTCCTTGCACCTTGGTCGCGATGACGACCTCCTCGCGCACCGCCATCTCGCGCAGCAGCGTTCCGAGGATCTCCTCGGCGGTGCCCGCGGAGTAGACGTTCGCGGTATCGAAGAAGTTGAGACCGAGGTCGAGCGCGACGCGGACCATCTCTCGGCTCGCGTCGAGACCAACCGCCCAGGGGTGCGGTCCGCGACCCGCTTCGCCGAAGGCCATCGCCCCGACCGCGATCGACGAGACCTCGAGTCCGCTCGTCCCGAGCCGCACGTATTCCATGTCCCTAGTCTCCCGCAGGATTGAAGATCTCCGGGTGCTGCTCGAGTTGGAGGCGGGTGCGGCGGATGTGGATCGCGAGCACTCGCTCCGCCTCCTCGACGTCGCGGCGGCGCAGCGCCCCGACGATGAGCTGGTGATCGTGGTGGGCGCTGCGGTCGCCCTCGTCGCGGAAGACCCTCGTGAACGCTCGGCGGTAGTGCTGCGTGCGATTCCACAGCTGCGTGATGAAGTCGCCGAGGACGCTCGTGTGCGACGCCGTGTAGCTGGAGAGGTGGAACTCGCGGTCGAGGCGCAGGAACTCCTCGACGTCGCTCGATGCCTCCATCTCGAGGGCGAGCGCCTCGAGCCGGTCGATCGCCTCGTCGCCGAGCAGGGGCGTGTTGAAGCCGAGCAGGAGCGGCTCGACGCGCTCGCGGACGAGGTAGAGCTCCTCGAAGTCGGCGAGGGTGAGCGTCGACACCCAGGCGCCCGCGTTCGCCTTGACCATGACGAGGCCCTCGGCCTCGAGCATGCGCAGCGCGTCGCGGACCGGCAGGCGGGAGGCGCCGTGCTGGTCGGCGAGGTCCTCCTGGCGGATCCGTGCGCCCGGCGCGTACTCGCCGGAGAGGATCGCGTCTCGGATGCGCGCGGCGATGCGGGCGCCGGCCGCGCCGTGCGTTCGCTCGTGCTCCATCGTCATCCTCGGCCCTTCGACTGGCTGCGCTCGCTCGGGGGTCGGTTCACTCGCCCGGGTGTGCTGGGTGCCAAAGCTTGACCGGGGTGTCCTGCTCGTACGCCTTGCCGCCCGGGTAGGAGACGAGCTCGAACTGCATCCCCCACGGGGCGCGGAAGTAGATCCAGCGCTGGCCGAGCGCGGGTCCGGCGCTCGGGATCGGCTCGCCCATCA
>Ga0182745_1001688_pt1 | contig 20853 bp, 19 predicted proteins | sample eDN3rd30CKraftBY_FD_128523 | JGI IMG/M metagenome (GOLD analysis project Ga0182745, IMG submission 128523) | Enriched backyard soil microbial communities from Emeryville, California, USA - eDNA 3rd pass 30_C Kraft BY (version 2) (version 2) | ecosystem: Environmental > Terrestrial > Soil >...
AGCTTGACCGCAAGATCGCCGCCTTCGAGCGTCTGCGTATTTTCGAGCGCCAGCCCCGCCGCCGCGAACCAGCCGCCGATCTGGGCATCGGAAAAGCCAAGGCGCGCGTGCGCCGCGAGCGTGCGCAATTCCTCGTCGGCGTGCGGCGCGAAATCGACGATCAGCAGATGCCCGCCGCCGCGCAGCACCCGCCCCGCCTCGGCGATCACCCGGTCGGGCTCGTGCGCGAAATGCAGCGCCTGATGGATGACGATGCTATCTATGCTCGCATCATCGAGCGGCAGGTTGAGGAAGTCACCCTGCACCAGATCGATCGGCGCCGCCTGCCCGGCAAGCTTGGTGCGCGCGAGGCGAAGCATCTCGGGGCTGCGGTCGAGTGCGGTGACGCGGTGCGCGGCGGGGGCGAAGATTTCGGCCATGCGGCCGGTCCCGGTGCCGATGTCGAGCAGGTGGCCGAGTTCGCGGCCGCTCATCATCGCCAGCATCGCGGCCTCGACCTCGCTTTCGGCGATATGGCGCGACCGGATCGCGTCCCATTCGGCGGCATGGTCGGCGAAATAGCGTTCGGCGGCCGCCGCGCGCTCGGCGCGCACCGCGGCAAGGCGGCGCGCGTCGTTGGCGATGACCAGCGACTCGCCTTCCGAAAAGGGCCACGCCCCCGCCTGGGTGACGATGCCCGACACCGGCCCGTCGGTCGCGATCCGCAGAAAGACCCAGCTCCCCTCGCGCCGCCGTTCGACGATCCCGGCCTCGGCAAGGATGCGGACATGGCGCGAAACGCGCGGCTGGCTCTGGTCGAGCACCGCGGCGAGTTCGCCGATCGCCAGTTCCATTTCGTGCAGCAGCGCGACGACGCGCAGGCGCGTCGGGTCCGCAAGGGCGCGAAAAATGTCGAGCAGCTCGGCCATGAAATGGGATATAAAGCTTTCTTTATATCCGGTCAACCGAGGCGCGCGCTTCCCCTCCGATTTTATGAGGCATGGGTCGATTTGCGACAAAAGGCGGGCGAATTTGCAAAAAGAGCGTTGCACCCCCCTTGGCGAGGCGGTATTTCTGCCGCCGATTGGCAAGTTCACGGGATCGATTGGGTTCCCATGCCGGTCGATCAGTTCAATCGAGAGGGGTATTCCCACATGAAGAAGTTGATCACTCTGTCGCTCGTCGCCGCTGCCTCGCTGGGCCTGGCCGCTTGCGGTGACAAGGCTGCCGACAACGCCGCCACCACCACCGAAACCCCGGCGACCGACACCGTCGAAGGCGCGGCCGATGGCGCGATGCAGGCTGCCGAAGGCGCCGCCGACGCTGCCGCGACCGCGAAGGACGCCGCGACCGACGCCGGCGCCGCTGCCGCTGCCGGCGACACCGCCGCTGCGACGGACAAGGCTGCCGAAGCCGCCGGCGCCGCCAAGGAAGCGACCGACCAGGCGAAGGCCGCCGTCGACGCTGCCAAGAAGTAAGCGCCTTTTCGGCTTTTGGCCGGAGGAATGCAGGGGTCGTCGGCACGCGTCGGCGGCCCCTTTCCTTTGCGGGAATCTTCCCTTGCGGTCGCTGTGCTGCGCGGTTGCCAAGCGGCCGATCCGCGATTAAACTTTTTCCCCAATGGCCGCCGGGCCATTGGATTTGAAAGGAAATTTCATGCGCAAGATCATCATCGCCTCGATGGCCGCCGCGGCCTTCAGCCTGACCGCCTGCTCGGACAAGACCCAGGACGCCGCCGCCGACGCCGCTTCGTCGGCCGCCGACGATGCCGCCGCCGCGGGTGATGCCGCCGCTCAGGGTGCGGCCGACGCCGCCGACGCGACCGCCGACGCAGCGAAGGACGCCGGGGCCGCCGTCGAGGGCGCCGCCAAGGATGCGGGCAATGCCGTCGAAGGCACGGTGAACGCCGCGGGCGACGCCGCCGCCAAGGCGGGCGACAAGATTGCCGAGGAAACCAAGAAAGCCGAAGCCAACGACAAGAAATAAGTCGAAGCTTCGCCTTCGGGCTGGTATCGAAGGGCTCCATCCGCGGATGGAGCCCTTTTTCGTGGGAGCCGAACGATGCGAACCCCTTGGCCCGCGGCGCTGCTCGCGCTGGCGCTGGCTGCGGCAACGGGATGCAGCCGCACCGACAACGAACCCGGCCCCGGCGGCGTGACGGTCAGCGAGGCAAAGGCCCTCGACGATGCCGCCGCAATGCTCGAAAGCCGCGACGGGACGGCGGACCAGAAAAGCGCGGACGGCGGCAAAACCGGCAAATAGCGGCTTTCGCAGCCACCAAGGGACCGCTAGATTGCCGGAGCCCCGCAACTGGCGCTGAAGATGGGTATCCATCGGGGAACGGGGTTCGGCCGCATGGCCGGAAGAGCCGCGCGCCTGGGTGATCCGCTGCCGACGCAAGGAGCATCCGCATGACCGCCACCTCCGAAACCACCCCCAAAATAACCGTCGTCTTCCTGCTGTTCCCGGGCATCACCCAGCTCGATTTCACCGCGCCCGCGCAGGCGCTCAGCCGGATGCCCGGTGCGCGGCTGATCGGCGCCGCCGCGACGCTCGACCCGATCGCGACCGACAGCGGTTTCGCGATCCTGCCGACGCATGATTTTGCAAGCGCGCCGCAGGCCGACATCCTCTGCGTCCCCGGCGGCCACGGCGTGACCGAGGCGCTCGGCGACGCGGCGACGATCGATTTCGTCGCGCGGCAGGCGGCGGGCGCGCAGTGGGTGACGAGCGTGTGCACCGGCGCCTTTCTGCTCGGCCGCGCCGGGCTGCTCGCGGGCAAGCGTGCGACGACGCACTGGGCCTATACGCATCTGCTGCCGCTGGTCGGAGCGGAGTCGGTCGCGGCACGCGTCGTCGAGGACGGCAAACTCGTCACCAGCGGCGGCGTGACCTCGGGCCTCGATTTCGCACTGACCCTGATCGCCCGCGTGCACAGCGACGCGGTCGCGCAGGCGATCCAGCTCGCCATCGAATACGACCCCGCCCCGCCCTTCGCCGGCGGCCACCCCGACCGCGCGCCCGAAAGCGTCACGGCGGGGCTGAAGACCCGCGTCTACGACGCCGCGGCCGCACGGATCGAAGCGGCGCTGCAGGGCTAGAATTAGATTACCCTCCTCTGTCATTGCGAGGAGCGGAGCGACGAAGCAATCTCCAGCCCTCGTCCGCTCGGGACGATAGCTGGAGATTGCTTCCCCCCGGCTTTCGCCGGGGTCGCAATGACGATCAGGCGCAGTCCGCCAGCGCGATCTCATACAGCTTGGGCCAATATTTGCCGGTGACGAACAGCCGCTTCTTCTTCGCGTCCCACGCGATGCCGTTGAGCACGCTGTCGTTTCCGCGTGCCCCCGCATCCGCCTTCAGCCCCGAAAGGTCGACGAGCGACACGACGTCGCCGCTCGCGGGGTCGATGCGGACGATGAGGTCGGTCATCCAGATATTGGCCCAGATTTGCCCGTCGATCGTTTCGAGTTCGTTGATCATGCGCAATGGCCGGCCGCCGAAGCGGACGGTGACGCGGCCTTGCTCCTTCATCGTCGCGGGGTCGAGGAAGCGGAGGTCGGACGAGCCGTCGCTGAGCACCAGGCGATCCCCGACCATGGTGACGCCCCACCCTTCGCCATCATAGGCAAAATCGCCGAGCGGTTTCAGGTCCTTGATCGACCAGCGGTGACCGACGCCATTCTGCCACGTCACGCCGATGATCTGATGCCCCCAGCGCGTGATCCCCTCGCCGAACTGGTCGTCGGGCAGCTTCGTCTCGGCCAGCGCCTTGCCGGTTTCGAGGTCGAGCCGCGCGACGCGCGAATGGCCATATTGGCCGGTGGCTTCGTAAAGATGCCCGCCGTCCCAGAACAGGCCCTGGGTGAAGGACGAACTGTCGTGCGGATAGCTCTGGACGATGCGGTAACCGCAGCGCTCGACCGGTGGCGGTGCGGGGGTTGCGGCAGCGGCGAGCGCGAGGAGCAGAAGCATGAGGGATAGCTATGCCGGACGGCATGAACTGGCAATGAGAGAAGCGCCGTGCCCCTGCGAAGGCAGGGGCCCACACCGGACGGCGCGTTTCCCCGCGACCGGCGGATAAGAGGGCAACGGCAGGTGATGGGCCCCTGCCTTCGCAGGGGCGCGACGCGCAAGAAAAAGGGCCGGAGGATCCCTCCCCCGGCCCCGTTTCTTCGACTGAGCGCCGAACGGTGCGGACTTTAGAAGTCCATACCGCCCATGCCGCCCATGCCGCCGCCGCCCATCGGCATCGCCGGCTTGTCTTCGGGAAGCTCGCTGACCGCCGCTTCGGTGGTGATCAGCAGGCCCGACACCGACGCGGCGTCCTGAAGCGCGGTGCGCACGACCTTGGTCGGGTCGATGACGCCGGCGGCCTTGAGGTTCTCATAGACGTCGGTCGCGGCGTTGAAGCCCTGGTCCTGGTTGTTTTCGCGCAGCAAATTGCCGGCGACAACCGCACCATCGTGACCGGCGTTGGCCGCGATCTGGCGCAGCGGCGCTTCGATCGCCTTGCGGACGATGTCGATGCCGCGGGTCTGGTCGTCGTTGGCGCCCTTGAGGCCGTCGAGAGCCTTGGTCGCATAGAGCAGCGCGGTGCCGCCACCGGGGACGATGCCTTCTTCCACGGCCGCGCGGGTCGCGTGCAGCGCGTCGTCGACGCGGTCCTTGCGTTCCTTCACCTCGACCTCGGTGGCGCCGCCGACCTTGATCACCGCAACGCCGCCGGCGAGCTTCGCCAGACGTTCCTGCAGCTTTTCGCGGTCATAGTCGCTGGTCGTGGTTTCGATCTGCGCGCGGATCTGTTCGACGCGGCCCTTGATCGCCTCGGCTTCACCCGCACCGTCGACGATGGTGGTGTTGTCCTTGTCGATCGTGACGCGCTTCGCCTGGCCGAGCATGTTCAGCGTGACCGACTCGAGCTTGATGCCCAGGTCTTCGCTGATCATTTCGCCGGCGGTCAGGATCGCGATGTCCTGCAGCATCGCCTTGCGGCGATCGCCGAAGCCCGGCGCCTTGACGGCCGCGACCTTGAGGCCGCCGCGCAGGCGGTTGACGACGAGGGTCGCGAGCGCTTCGCCTTCGATGTCCTCGGCGATGATCAGCAGCGGACGGCCCGACTGCACCACCGCTTCGAGGATCGGAAGCATCGACTGGAGGTTCGACAGCTTCTTCTCGAAGATCAGGATGTAAGGATCGGCGAGTTCGACCGTCATCTTCTCAGGGTTGGTGATGAAGTAAGGCGACAGATAGCCGCGGTCGAACTGCATGCCTTCGACGACGTCGAGCTCGAACTCGAGGCCCTTGGCTTCCTCGACGGTGATCACGCCTTCCTTGCCGACCTTGTCCATCGCTTCGGCGATCTTCTCGCCGACTTCGGTGTCGCCGTTGGCCGAGATGATGCCGACCTGCGCGATTTCCGAATTGCCTGCGACCGGGGTCGAACGCGCGGCGAGATCGGCGACGACCTTGCCGACCGCGAGGTCGATGCCGCGCTTGAGGTCCATCGGGTTCATGCCGGCGGCAACCGACTTCATGCCCTCGCGGACGATCGCCTGGGCGAGGACGGTCGCGGTGGTGGTGCCGTCACCGGCCTTGTCGTTCGCCTTGCTGGCGACTTCGCGCAGCATCTGCGCGCCCATATTCTCGAACTTGTCCTTGAGCTCGATTTCCTTGGCGACCGACACACCGTCCTTGGTGATGCGGGGGGCGCCGAAGCTCTTGTCGATCACGACGTTGCGGCCCTTCGGCCCCAGCGTGACCTTGACGGCATCGGCGAGGATGTCGACGCCCTTCAGGATGCGCTCGCGCGCGTCGCGCGAAAATTTAACGTCCTTGGCAGCCATTGGCTCATTCCTTTCAAAGGCGCAGAAAACTGCGCAACTTCACTCTCAATTCGACGGATGGACTCAGGCGATGACGCCGAGGATGTCCGATTCCTTCATGATCAGCAGCTCTTCGCCGTCGACCTTGACTTCGGTGCCCGACCATTTGCCGAACAGGATGCGGTCGCCGGCCTTGACGTCGAGCGGGGTGACCTTGCCGTCGTCGGCGCGGGTGCCCGAGCCGACCGAGACGACTTCGCCTTCCTGCGGCTTTTCCTTGGCGGTGTCGGGGATGATGATGCCGCCGGCCGTCTTTTCTTCGGCTTCGATACGGCGGACGAGCACGCGGTCGTGCAGCGGACGAAATTGCATGGATATCCCTCCAGAGGTGCAAATGATGTCACTTAGCACTCACACGGGGCGAGTGCTAACAGGCGGGCATATGGGTCGCACCCCAAGGGGCGTCAAGCGGGGCCGGAGGAATTTTTTCCGTGCTCTCCCTCCATGTCCGATACGGACGATGCGCGTGGTTCTTTTTGTTTCGCACAAAGACACGAAGCCACAAAGAGGAAGGCTCGGGCCGACAGGCCCCCTATTCTTTCATCGGCGCGGCAAGGCGCGGCGTTGAAAGGGATAGCCGCTTCGCGGCAGGCACGACTTCTTTGTGGCTTCGTGTCTTTGTGCGAAACAAATCAAAAGACCCTAGCCGGGCAACAGTCCCAGCCGCGCCCGCAGCCGCCACCGCGTGAGCAGCAGCGCCGCGACGACGACGAGCCCGACCGCGAGGCCGATCCACACGCCGACCCCCGCCATCGGCGTCCAGAAGCCGAGGTAGATGGCGGTGCCATAGCCCGCGATCCAATAGCCGCAGACCGCGATCAGCATCGGGATGCGCGTGTCCTGCAGCCCGCGCAGCACCCCCGCCGCGACCGTCTGCGCGCCGTCGAAAAGCTGGAAGGCCGCGGCAACGACGAGGAATTGCATCGCGAAGCCGACGAGCAGCGCGTTCTTCGGATCGCCGACATCGACATAGATCGACAGGAAAAGGCTCGGAAACAGCCACATCGACAGCGCGGTGAGCGCCATGAAACCGATGCCCAGCCCCAGCGAGGCGCGGCCCGCGAGCGCGATGCCGCGGCGATCGCCCGCGCCGTACGCGAGCCCGACGCGGATCGTCGCCGCCTGCGCGACCCCGAAGGGAATCTGAAAAGCGAGCGCCGCAATTTGCAGCGCGATCGTATGCCCGGCAAGCTGCGCCTCGCCGATCCGCCCCATCAGGAAGGCGGCGCCGGTGAACAGCCCCGCCTCGGCGAGAATGGTCAGCCCGATCGGGGTGCCGATGCGCAGGATTTCGGTGAAGCGGCTCCATTCGCTGCGCCACCAATTGCCGAACAGATGATAGCGCCGCAGCCGCCGGTCGCTCTGGATCACGACGACATAGGCGACCAGCATCGCGGTGCTGGTGAGAATGCTCGACAGCGCCGAACCGTGGAGGCCGAGCGCGGGCAGGCCGAGATGGCCGAACACCAGCACCCAATTGCCGAACACATTGACGAACAAAGCGAGGAAGGTGATCGCGGTCGCGATCGTCGGCCGCCCGAGCGCCGAGACGAAGATGCGCAGCACGCTCGCCGCGATCATCGGGAACATGCCCCACATCAGGATCAGCAGGAAACTGGCGGCATGACGCGTCAGTTCGGGCTCCTGCCCGGTCGCGCGCATGATCGGCCCGCCCGCCGCGCAGACGCCCATGAAGACGAGCGAGACGAGCAGGCTGATCCACAGCGCCATGCGGACGGTGCGCCGCACCTCGCGCACGCTATGCTTGCGGCGCCCGAGTTCGGCGGCAATCAGCGGCGCCGACGCGCCGACGAGCCCGGTGCCGGTCCAGAGTAAAAGACCGAAGATCGCGACGCCGAGCGACGAAGCCGCGAGCGCCGCATCGCCGAGCCTTGCCACGAAGATGACGTCGACCGCATGAACGAGCATCTGGAGCAGGTTCGCCGCTGCCAGCGGCCAGGCGAGCGCCAGCGTCGCGCGAAATTCGGCGCGGAAATTCTGCGGCGGCGCCGCGGTCAGGGGATGGGCCTGCTCCAGCATAGCCGGCCCGGATAGGCGCGGGGTTTCCGGCGTTCAATAGCGGTGAGGCGCCGCGCGCGGTTTCAGGGGCGGGGGTGATAAAAAGGCAACAATCGTCGCCCCCGCGAAGGCGGGGGCCGCCATCGGTTTACGCATTGCCAAAGGACAAGGCCGCCAGCGGCCCCCGCCTTCGCGGGGGCGACGCTATCGCTTTACCCCCTCCACATCATCGTCATTTCATAGGCGAAGGTGATGAAAGTCAGCGTCAGCCCCACGACGAACAGCCGATAGGCATAGGCCAGGAAGCGATATTTGCGCCGCGCGAGGATCAGCCCGTTCTGATAGGTATCGCGCAGGATCGTCTCATACAGATCCTCCTCGGTCCGCATCCGCGCCTTGACCGCGTCGATGAACTCATCCTCGTCCATCTGCGCGAAGCGGCCGAAGAAGAGGATGTTGCTGTGGTCCTTGCCGTCGCGATAGACGGCGGGCGGCGCCTTGCCGACGCGCGGCAGCACCGCCGAAATCGCGAGCAGCGCGGAGAGGAAGGAAAAGGTCGCGAGTACGGTCAGCGGCATCGCGAACGCGCCGCCCCCGCCCCGCGCCTGTCCGACCGCGAGCGTGAAGACGACGAAGGTCGCGCCCATCAGGATCGACGCTTTCTGATCGGCCATCTGCGACAGCTGCATCGTGATCTGCTGATTGGTGCGCACCAGATGCACCGCGTTCGGGGGAAAGCTGATTGCCGGCCGGTCCGGCTTGGCGTCGGTTGTTTCGCTGTCCATCGCGTCGCGTCCCTGTCGGCGGCCCTGCCGGGGGGATGGCACGAAGCGCCACGAACGGCAAGATGCTGCCCGATTCCCGCCGCATTCGCTTGCCATGCGGGACGCATCGCGGCATTCCCGCGCGCAACATTCCTCTATATGGGACGCACCCGATGAGCACCGCCCTCAAGGACCAGATTTACGGCCTGATCACCCCTTTCAACAAGAAGGGCGTCGCCCTCACCGACGCGACCACCTTCGCGGGCGACCTCGAATGGGACAGTCTGACGGTGATGGATTTCGTCGCCGAGGTCGAGGACACGTTCGACATCATCATCAGCATGAACCAGCAGGCCGAGATCGAGACTGTCGGCCAGTTGATCGCCGCGGTCGAAAAGCTGCAGGGCTGATCCGCCGATGACCGACCTCTTCTCGAAATTCGACCCGCTGATCAAGCAGCGCGAAGATCTGCTCGCGACCGGCGTCACCGACCCGTTCAGCCTGGTGATGGAGAAAGTCCTCTCCCCCACCGTCGCGATCTGCAACGGGCGCGAGACGATCCTGCTCGGCACCTATAATTATATGGGCATGACCTTCGACGCGGACGTCATCGAAGCCGGCAAGGAAGCCCTTGAGAAATTCGGCAGCGGCACCACCGGCAGCCGCGTCCTCAACGGCACCTATCAGGGCCACAAGGAGTGCGAGGAGGCGCTGAAAGAATTCTACGCCATGGACCATGCCATGGTGTTTTCGACCGGCTATCAGGCGAACCTCGGCATCATCTCGACGATCGCGGGCAAGGGCGACTATGTCATCCTCGACATCGACAGCCACGCCTCGATCTACGACGGCTGCAAGATGGGCGATGCCGAGATCGTCGCCTTTCGCCACAACGACATCGAAGCCTTGGAAAAGCGCCTGAAGCGCCTGCCGCCCGAGGCGGGCAAGCTCGTCGTGCTCGAGGGCGTCTATTCGATGCTCGGCGACGTCGCGCCGCTGAAGGACATGATCCGCATCGCCAAGGAAAATGGCGCGATGGTGCTGGTCGACGAGGCGCATTCGATGGGCTTCATCGGCGAGCATGGCCGCGGCGTCGCCGAGGCGCAGGGGGTGATCGACGACGTCGATTTCATCATCGGCACGTTCAGCAAGAGCGTCGGCACCGTCGGCGGCTTCTGCGTCTCGAACCACCCGAAGTTCGAGATCATGCGGCTCGTCTGCCGTCCTTACGTCTTCACCGCCTCGCTGCCGCCGAGCGTCGTCGCGACCGCCGCGACGAGCATCCGCAAGCTGATGCACGGATCGAACAAGCGCGCCCATTTGTGGGAAAATTCGAAGACGCTCCACAAGGGGCTCAAGGATCTCGGCTTCACGCTCGGCACCGAGAAACCGCAATCGGCGATCATCGCCGTCATCATGCCCGACCTCGAAAAGGGCGCGATGATGTGGGAAGCGCTGCTGGAAGAAGGCCTCTACGTCAACCTCGCGCGCCCGCCGGCGACGCCTGCGGGCATGACCCTGCTGCGCTGCTCGCTGTGCGCCGAGCATTCGAGCGAGCAGGTCGGCGAGATTCTCGCCCGCTTCGAACGCGCGGGCCGACGCGCCGGGATTTTGGGCTGAGCCGCCCTCCTCGGGCGTTGGCGCCGACCAGCGGATTCCTTTTCACGGCGAGTCGAGGCGGCGCGCGGCGCCTGCGTCCTTCGCACCTTTGCCCCGCGCCGCTTGTCCGGTAGAACGCACGCGTGTTCGAGCGGGATCTGGACGATGAAACCGAGGAACGGCGGGAGCGGTTTCGCTTCTGGCTGACCGTCGGGCTGGGTGCAATCCTGACCTGCGTGGTCGGGGCGCTCGTCCTGCTGCTCAGCCGCGCCAACGACGATTACGACCGCTCGCTCGGCTGGCAGGCGCACAGCCTGGAGATCATCTCGCAGACGCGCAGCCTCGACGCGGCACTGGCCCGCGCCGAAGCCGCGCTCGGCCGCTTCGCGGTCGGGCTGCAGAAGGAGGACGGCCGCGTCTATCAACAGCAATGGGGGCTGTCGCAGCAATATCTGACGCTGCTCCAGCGCAACGTCCGCGACAATCCCGAGCAGGCCGAGCTCGTCCGCAAGCTGACCGCCGAACTCGATGCGCGCGGCGCACAGCTCGGCGATGCGGCACTCAGCGCCAATTATCGTCAGACCGTCGCCGCCATCTCCAAATATAATGCCGCCGGCCACGACGCCGCGCTGATCCGCATCGACCGGCTCTTGTCCAGCCTCATCCGCAACGAGCGCCGGATATTGTTCGAGCGCAATCGCGTCGCGGCGTCGGACCGCGCCAGCCTCAACCAGGCGATTCTGCTCTTTTCGCTGCTCGGCGCCGCGGCGGCGGTGATCGCGATCGCCGCGACGGTCTCGCTCGTCCGCGCCGAGGGCGAACGCCGCGCGGCGCGGCGCGAAACCCTGTTCGAAAGCGACCGCGCGATGCAGCTCGAGGCCGCGGTCGAGGCGCGCACCACCGAGCTCGCGCAGGCGAACAAAGCGTTGCGCAGCGAGATGGGCGAGCGCGAAGCGGCCGAGGCACAGCTTCGTCAGGCGCAGAAGATGGAAGCGGTCGGCCAATTGACCGGCGGCATCGCGCACGACTTCAACAATATGCTTGCGGTCGTCGTCGGCGGGCTCGAACTCGCGCAGCGGCTCGTCGCGACCGCGCCCGACAAGGCGCAGCGGCACCTCAGCAACGCGATGGACGGCGCCAACCGCGCCGCCGACCTGACCCGCCGCCTGCTCACCTTCGCGCGCTCCGAACCTGCGCGGCCCGAAATGATACCGGTCGACGCGTGCATCTCCAGTTTCGCCGAACTGATCGAGCGGACGATCGGCGACCGTATTGCGCTGACGCTCGACCTCAACGCGCCCACGCTCGCCTGCTGGGCCGATCGCCAGCAGTTCGAAAATGCGCTGCTCAACCTCGCGGTCAACGCGCGCGACGCGATGGAGGGCCATGGCTCGCTGACGATCCGCACCCTGCGCGACGAGGCGGAGGAAGCCGCGGCGCTGGCGGTGCAGGTCATCGACACCGGCTGCGGCATGTCGCCCGAGGTGCTCGAACGCGTCTTCGACCCCTTTTACACCACCAAGCCCGCCGGCCAGGGCACCGGCCTCGGCATGAGCCAGGTCTTCGCCTTCTGCCGCCAGTCGGGCGGCGAGGTGCAGATTTCGTCGACCGAAGGCGAAGGGACGAGCGTCGCGATGCTGCTGCCCGTCGCGCGCGCCGAAACCGGCCTCACCGCCAGCGACGATGCGGGCGAGACGCCCGACGCCACGCCCCCCGCCGACGCCCTGACGATCCTTGTCGTCGAGGACGACCAGCGCGTCCTCGCGGCGACGGTCGGTGCCGTCGAGGAACTGGGGCACACGGCGATCGCGTGCAGCAATCCGCTCGATGCCGAGGCGCTCGTCGATACGCACGGCGGTTTCGACCTCGTCCTGTCGGACGTGCTGATGCCCGAACTCACCGGCCCCGAAATGGTCGCCGGGTTGAAACAGCGCTGGCCCGACCTGCCGGTGCTGTTCGTCACCGGCTATGCCGGCGATGCGAGCGAGGACGCGGCGTTCGGCAACCATGACGTGCTGCGCAAACCCTTCACCCTGACCGCGCTCGACCAGGCGATCCGCCGCAGCAATGCACCGGCGGAGGGGCGGCGGCTGGCGGGCTAGCGAGACCTGTCAAATCCTGATCGCCCCTTTCTCTTTCGTCATCCCGGCGAAGGCTGGGGTCCCGAATGCAGCGTTTCAATCAAATCTGGCCACGCTCCAGAACATGATCGGCTTTGACTGAAACATCTGCGTGTCCCCGCGAAGGCGGGGACCCAGAGCAGCCTTGCGCTACCCCGCCCTGGGTCCCCGCCTTCGCGGGGACACACGGATAAGACGACGTGCTACAACCAACGAGGATCGCGCTCTAACGAATCGCGCCGCTCTTCATCAGGCGTGGCACCAGCGTCACCGCCGCGAGCAGCGGCCAGCGGCGCTGCCAGGGCTTGATCTCGATCTTCGTGCCTGCGTGGCGGTTGATCTTCCACGCCAGATAATCGATCCCGCCAGCATAGGTGAGGCTCGCCTTCGCCAGCCGCGCGACGCTGAGCAGCTTGCCTTCGATGCGGCGGCGCGCCCAGCCGCCGCTCGGTGCGCCGCCGGGGATCGCGGCGATCGCCGGCGCGCTGAAGCGCCGATAGCGCTCGGGGTCGGCATCGACGACCGATTGCGCGCGGTTCGCGCGTTCGGCGCGCAGCTCGACCGAATAGGTCAGCGCGAAGGCGCGGCGCCACCAGTCGAGCGGCTCCTCGCCCGCACGGGCGCCCGCCGCGGCGAGCAACGTCGGCGCGGCGCGCGACACCGCCGCGGCCGCGCGGCCCGCCGCGGTATCATCGACCGACCAGACGAGCCGCGACGGCTGCGCGAAGCGCGCCCAGACCGACACATTACGCGTCTCAGGCCCGTTCAGCCGATCGAAGTCGGCTTCGCTCAGCACCGCATATTTGGCGATCAGCCCGCCATGCTGGAACGGAAAGACATTGGGCGGGATCAGCCGGTTCGCGAGCGCCAGCCAACGCCGCGGATAAGCGTCGCCATAGTCGGAGACGATCAGATAGAAATCGAGCATCAGCCCGTCGAGTTCGCGCTCGCGCAGGCAGCTCCCGTAAAAAAGCACCGCGCGCGCGCTGCCCGGATAGTCGGCGGCGATCGCCGCCGCCATCGCGGCAACGCGCGGATCGACGGGGAGCGACAATTCTTCGCGGACGAGTTCGGCAATCGCGGACATGACAAATCGCTCTACGCTATCCGTTCGGGAGAAATAAAAACGGCGACCTAGGCGGCAAGGCGCAGAAAGGGAACCGGCTGGGTCGAGGTCAGGATGATCGGCTTGCCACCCGTCGCCTCGAAAATCTCGCCGTCGAGGATGACGTTCGAACGCTCGCCCTCGATGCGGATTTCGTCGCCTTGCTGGAAATGGACACCGTCGAGCGGCTTTTGCCCCAGCGTCCCGCGCCACGTCGCGCCGAGCATCCGGAACAGCGCCCCGACGCTGCTTTCGGTCGCCAGCAGCTTCATATGACCGTTCGGCCCGGGACCGTCGCCGGTGCGGATGCTGAGCAGCAATTTCTCGAGCGTCGTGACGATCAGCAGCGAGAATTTGCCCTGGAACTCGCCCTGGCGGACGAGCGACACCGTCATCGGTTCGGGCTTGGGCGGCAGGCGCCCGCCACCGATCCCCAGGATCATCGCGAACAGGCCGAGGATCGCGGCGAGGACGTGCGACACGCCGTTCGGCAGCCCCAGCGGATAGATGCGATGGCGGCAATAGAGCATGACGTCGGCGAGATAGGCGCCGCCAAGGAACATGCCGAGCACCGGCCGGCCCTCGTCACGGTCGAGCGCGATGAGCTGGCGCTCGACGACATGATCCTCGAGCCGGCCATCGTGGACCAGCTCGACGACGCGTTGCAACGCCTTGATCGGATCGCCCTCGGCGCCCAGGTCGAGCGCGATCAAATTGGTCTTGCCGTTGGGCAGCACCGCGACCGGCGGCGGCGAGCCGCCGAAATGGCCGCCTGAATAGAGCTCGGTCAGCGCCGCCTGGACGGTGCCGTCGCCGCCGTTGATCGCGACGATGCGCGGGGACACCATCGCAATGGTGCGGATCGCCTCGCCGATCTGGTCGACATCCTCGACCTCATAATGAAAAATGTCGGGGTGCGCCGCGCAATATTCGCGCACCCGCGGCAACAGGGCCCGGTTGCCCGTCGAGCGTGGATTGGAAAGAAGCGCGACGCTCGCCATTCGTCCCTACATATATTTCATGGTGATGGTGATCGTCCGCGGCGCATTGCCGACCGCAAAGGCGGTCTTCTTGTAGCTCGGCTTGCCGAGGTTGAAGATGTTGATGCTCGGATTGTTCGACATGCCGCCGCCGTCCGAGGTCAGATCGGTCTTGCCGTTGCCGTTGACGTCGTGGCGCACCGCGATGCCATAGCTGCCCGCTTCGGGAAGCGGCACGCACACGGTCATCGACCCTGCGCGCACGGGCACTTCGATCCGGTTGATCCAGCGGCCCTTGGCCAGCCAGTCGGCTGCGGTCGCGCGATAGCTTTGCACGCGCACCTTGCCCGTGCCGCCTTTCAGCCCGTTGATCTGGACCAGCGTGGACGGCCCGCTCCGGCACTTCGACAGGTCGTTCGACATGACCTGTCCCGACGCTTCCGCCGCTCCTGCGGCGAATAGCAAAGCCAGACAGAGGGACGTCGATACAAATTTCGACATGACGCAATAGCTCCCAGTGGTTATAGCCATGCCAGCCAGGCTGGTATGGGCCCCTGTCGCCCTTGAATCGGCATATCGGAAACATTTGCGGCCAAATCATGGTGATGGGGCGACCGAAACTTGAATAAGCTACCCGCCATCGATCGCTACATCGCGCGGCTCATCTTCTTTCACATGCTCGGCACCCTCGTCCTCTCGGCGATGCTGCTGGTGCTCGAGAAGATGCTTCGCCTGTTCGATTTCGTCGCGACCGAGGGCGGGCCGGTCAGCGTCGTGTGGCGGATGCTCGCCAATCTGATCCCCGAATATCTCTCGCTCGGCATTCCGATCGGGCTGATGCTCGGCATCCTGCTCGCCTTTCGCCGCCTCGCGACGTCGAGCGAGCTCGACGTGCTGCGCGGCGTCGGGATGAGCTTCGGGCGGCTGCTCCGCGTCCCCTATGCCTTTGCTTTCGCCCTCGCTTTGCTCAACCTCGCGATCGTCGGATTCATCCAGCCCTATGCGCGCTATGCCTATGAAGGCTTGCAGTTCGATCTGCGCTCGGGCGCGCTCGGGGCGTCGATCAAGGTCGGCGAATTCACCAAGCTCGGCCAGCGGATGACGCTCAGGATCGAGGAAAGCTATAACGACGGCAAGTCGCTGCGCGGCATTTTCGTGCGCGGAGAGAACAAGGACGGGCAGACCGTCTCCGCGACCGCCTCGCGCGGCCAGTTCCTCGCCACCGACGATCCGAACACGATCATCCTGCGCCTGTCGCAGGGCGTGCTGATCCACGAATCGCCCAAATTCGCGGTGCCGCGCGTCCTGACCTTCGACAATCACGACCTGCCGATCCCGCTGCCCAAGATCGAGGCGTTCCGCCTGCGCGGCGGCGCCGACCGCGAGCTGACGATTCCCGAGCTGTTCGTCGTCGGCAAGGACAAGACCGAACCGCTCAAGACGCGGCTCGAATCGCGGGCGAATTTCCATTTCCGCATCGTCGAGGTCATGTCGATGTTCCTCGTCCCGCTGATCGCGATTTCGCTCGCCATCCCGCCCAAGCGGTCGACCTCGGCGCTCGGCGTCTTCCTGTCGATCGTGATGCTGGTGACCCAGCACAAGATCAACCAATATGCCGAAGACCTCGGCGCGCGCGGCGTCATCGACCCACTGCTCGCGCTATGGGTTCCCTTCCTGCTGTTCGCGGGGCTGGCAATCTGGATGTATTACACGCTCGCGCACGTTCCCGGCGGCCAGCCGATCGGTGCGCTCGAACGCGTCGCGGCCAAGGCCGGCGCGCGCATCCGCGGCCTGATCCGCATCTTCCAGCGCAAGCAACAGACGGCCTAGGACCAGATGCACCAGCTTCACTTTTTCCCGTCGCGCACGATGGCGATCTATGTCGGGCGGATGTTCCTGATCCGGTCCTTCGCGATTCTGTTCGCGCTGGTGCTGGTGCTGCAGACGCTCGACCTGCTCGGCGAAAGCGGCAAGATCCTGGCCGTCGCGGGCAACAGCGACAGCGACGTCTGGCGCTATGTCGGGATGCGGATGCCGCAGATCATCGAGACATTCCTGCCCTTTTCAGTGCTGCTCGGGACGATCCTGACGCTGATGACGCTCAATCAGAACAGCGAGGTGATCGCGATGAAGGCGGCGGGGATGTCGGCGCATCAGGTGCTCGCACCGCTGTTCCTCGCCGCGCTGCTCGTCGCGGGTATCAGCTTCGCCTTCAACGAACGCATCGTCACCCGCGCGACCGCGACGCTCAGCGCCTGGCAGAAGGTCGAATATGCCAAGGTGCCGAAGGACAGCGGAATCCGCACCAACATCTGGGTCCGCGAGGGTAGCGACCTGATCAACGCCGCGACGGTCGAAACCGGCGGGCCGGCGATCGTCCTGCGGACCGTCACCATCTATGAACGGACGCAGGGCGTGCTGTCGTCGATGCTCAAGGCGGACAGCGCGCGCCCGGTCGCGGGCGGCTGGGAACTGACCAATGCCCGGCGTTTCCTCCGCCGCTCGGGCACGCTCGAACCGCTCGGCACCGTCATCGCGATGAAGGGCGTGCGTCCCGACCAGTTCACGCTGGCGCAGGTCGACGGCGACGAACTCCCCTTCCCGCAGCTCGCCTCCGCCATCGCCGACCTCGAAGCCGCGGGACGGCCGGTCGATTCGCTGAAGGGCGTGCTGTGGCACAAGATTTCGGGGCCGCTGTCGGCGATCTTGATGCCGCTGCTCGGCGCGGTCGCGGCCTTCGGCCTCGCACGCTCGGGCAAGCTGTTCGTGCGCGCGATCCTCGGCATGGCGCTCGGCTTCGCCTATTTCGTCGCCGACAATTTCGCGCTCGCGATGGGTGACCTCGGCGCCTATTCGCCTTTCCTCGCCGCGTGGGGGCCGTTCATCCTCTTCGCGCTGATCGGCGAGATGATCCTGATCCGCACCGAGGAATAGCTACCCCAGAAACGGCGCCACCACCGCGTCGGTGACGCGCAGCGGCCGCCCGCTCGCCTTGTCGAGCAGTGCCCACACCGTGCGCGCGCGGACATGCACCTTCCCGTCGGCACCGGTGAATTCCATGAAGCGGTCGAACTTCGCGCCCTGCGGCCTGTCGGCCACCCAGGTCCGCGCGGTCACCGTCTCGCCGGGGCCGAGCGCGCGCAGATAGTCGATCTCGTGCCGCACCACGACCCAGATATAGGCGTCCTTGTGGCTCTGCGGCGCCGCCGCGTCCCAATGGCCGGTCGCGACCTGCTGGATCCACTGGACCCAGACGGCATTGTTGACGTGGCCGAGTTCGTCGATGGTGTCGGGGGTGGCGGTGAGGGAGAGTTCAAAGGTTCGCATCATCGATCCCATAGCAATCCCCTCCCGCAAGCGGGAGGGGTCGTGAGACTTGCGAACTTGTTCGCTAGTCGCAGCGGGGTGGGCAAGCAGCGTTGGCGGCCTGCCCACCCCGCTGCGGCTAGGCCCGGCTGCGCCGAGCCAAGTCTCGCTGCCCCTCCCGCAAGCGGGAGGGGAAAAATCAGGCCAATTCCACCGTCGTCACCATATAGCCCGCGTCGCGCAGCGAGGCGACGAGGCTGTCGAGATGCTCGCGGTCGCGCGCCTCGCATTCGATGTCGGTGATCAGCCCCTTGGCGGGCAGCGTCGTGAAGATGCGCTGGTGATAGATTTCGATGATGTTGACCTGCTTCTCGTCGAACAGCTTCATCACCTTGAACAGCGCGCCCGGCCGGTCCTGCAGCCGGATGCGCAGCCGCGCGATGCGGCCCGAGCGCGCGAGGTCGCGCAGCAGCACGTTCGCGAGCAGCCGCGTGTCGATATTGCCGCCGGTGAGCACGAGTCCGACCTTGCGCCCGGCAAACTCCTCGGGGTGCGCGAGCATCGCCGCGAGCCCCGCCGCGCCCGCGCCCTCGACCACCGTCTTCTCGATCTGGAGCAGCAGGCTGACCGCGCGTTCGAGATGGCGCTCGGCCACCAGCACGATGTCGTCGTTGAGTTCGGCGACGATCTTGCGCGTATAGGCGCCCGGTTCCTTGACCGCGATGCCTTCCGCCAGCGTGTCGCCCTCGCACGCCATGTCGACGCCGTTGAGTTCGGCATACATCGACGGATAGAGTTCGGCCTGCACCCCGACGAGGCGCATGTCGTTCTTGATCCCGCGCGCCGCGGTGCCCATGCCGCTGAGCAGCCCGCCGCCGCCGATCGGCACGATCAGCGTGTCGAGCTCGGGCACGTCTTCGAGCATTTCGAGCGCCACCGTTCCCTGCCCCGCCGCGACATGCGGATGGTCGAAGGGATGGACGAAGGTCAGTCCGCGCTCCTTTTCGAGCTCGCGGGCATGGGCATAGGCGTCGTCGAACTTCTCGCCATGGAGGACGATCGTCGCGCCATGGCTCGCGGTCTGCGACACCTTCACCTGCGGCGTCGTGCTCGGCATCACGATCGTGACCGGCACGCCGAGCCGCTTGCCGTGATAGGCAAGCCCCTGCGCATGATTGCCCGCCGACGCCGCGATCACGCCGCGCGCCCGGGCCTCGTCGTCGAGCAGCAGCAGCGCGTTCAACGCACCGCGCTCCTTGTACGCCGCGGTGAATTGCAGATTCTCGAACTTCAGCCACACTTCGGCGCCGACCATCTCGGACAATGTCTGCGACTTCAGCGTCGGCGTCCGCACGACCGCCCCGTTAATTCGCCCCGCCGCCGCGCGCACATCGTCCAATGTGATCGCCGGAAAATCGGCGGCGGAGGTCAGCGTGAGTTGATCGGTCATAGCGATAGGCGCCCTAGCCCATCTGGCGCACGAAGCAAACAATGCTATGGACCGGGTATGAGCGAACAGAAATTGCGCGTCACTTTCATCGGCACCGGCGTCATGGGCGGGCCGATGGCGGGGCATCTCGTCAAGGCGGGGCACGCCCTCACCGTCTACAACCGCACCCGCGCCAAGGCCGACGCCTGGGTCGCCGAATATGGCGGCACGGCGGCGGCGACGCCCGCCGAGGCCGCGCAAAACGCCGATGTCGTGCTGAGCTGCGTTGGCAACGACGACGATCTTGCGCAGGTGACGCTCGGCCGCGACGGCGCCTTCAGGGCGATGAAGAAGGGCGCGCTGTTCATCGACCACACCACCGTTTCGGCGCGCATCGCCCGCCAGCTTTCAGTCGAGGCCGAGGGGCTGGGCCTGCTCGCCGTCGACGCGCCCGTCTCGGGCGGCGAGTCGGGCGCGCAGGCGGGAACGCTGTCGGCGATGTGCGGCGGCACGCAGGCGGCGTTCGACGCCGCCGAGCCGATCATGCGCGCCTATGCCGCGCGCATCACCCACATCGGCGGCCCCGGCGCCGGGCAGACGACCAAGATGGTCAACCAGATCGCGATCGCCGGGGTGCTCCAGGGCCTCTCCGAAGCGGTGCGCTTCGCGCAGGCGTCGAAGCTCGACACCGACAAGGTGTTCGAGGCGGTATCGGGAGGCGCGGCAGCAAGCTGGCAGATGCTCAACCGCTGGGGCACGATGGCGAAGGACGAGTTCGACTTCGGCTTCGCGGTCGACTGGATGCGCAAGGATCTGGGCCTCGCCCTCGACGAAGCGCGGGTGAACGGCGCGACGCTTCCCGCGGCGAGCCTCGTCGATCAATTCTATGCCGACGTGCAGAAGGCCGGCGGCGGACGCAAGGATACGAGTTCGCTCGTGACGAGGCTGCCGAAATGAGGGCGTCCCGCAAGACCCATCCCCTCCCGCAAGCGGGAGGGGCAGCGAAACTTGGTCCGGCAGAGCCGAGCCTGGTTGCAGCGGGGAGGGCCAGCCGCCCGCGCAATCGGCCCTCCCCGCTGCGACTAGCGAGCAAGCTCGCAAGTCTCGCTGCCTCTCCCGCAAGCGGGAGGGGGTTGCTGGTTCTCGCGGCCTTGATGCTCGCCGCACCCGCTCACGCCGACACGCTCGTCGACAATGTCAACGGCATCACCCTCGACAAGGACGGCAAGGTCGTGCGCTTCACCGGCCTGCTCGTCGGCACCGACGGCAAGGTCAAGCAATTGCTCGACCGCAAGGACAAGCGCCCCGAACGCCCCGATTTCAAGGAGGACGGCAAGGGCCGCACCCTCATCCCCGGGCTGATCGACGCGCACGGCCATGTCATGGGGCTCGGCTTCTCGCTGATGCTGCTCGATCTTTCGGACACGACCAGCCTCGCCGAAGCGCAGGCGGCGATCCGCAAATATGCCGCCGACAATCCCGAAATGCCGTGGATCATCGGGTCGGGCTGGAACCAGGAGAAATGGGGGCTCGGCCGCTTCCCCACCGCCGCCGACCTCGACGCGGCGGTCCCCGACCGCCCGGTGTGGCTCGAACGCGTCGACGGTCACGCCGGCTGGGCGAACACGGCGGCGATGAACGCCGCGAAGATCAGCGCGACGACCAAG
>Ga0182745_1001692_pt1 | contig 20848 bp, 23 predicted proteins | sample eDN3rd30CKraftBY_FD_128523 | JGI IMG/M metagenome (GOLD analysis project Ga0182745, IMG submission 128523) | Enriched backyard soil microbial communities from Emeryville, California, USA - eDNA 3rd pass 30_C Kraft BY (version 2) (version 2) | ecosystem: Environmental > Terrestrial > Soil >...
GCCCCGGATGTCGGGCGGCGTCCAGCCCTCGGGCTTGATCACGTCGAACTGGGACTTCCGCTTGTTGTCCTTGCTGGGCGCCCGGAGCTTCTGCATGTTGGCCGCGTGGATGGCCCTGTGGACGGCGCCCATGGGGATGTAGCCCATCCGGGCTATGGTCGACACCAGCTCATCCGCGTGGATCAGCGACGCCCCCGTGGCCTTGTTCGGTCCCGTCTGGACCATCCAGGCGAAGCGAGTCGCGACGTCGCTGATGGCGTGGAGCAGCCGGCCCTGGTAGTACAGGAAGTGCTCCTGCTTGGGCATGGTCGGTGGCTTGTTGCCGAACGACTGCACGACGTCGTTGTCCGGGATCACGATGCCCAGGAGGGCCGCCGTGCCGCACAGGACGTACCGCAGGTCACCCAGGGCGTCGGCGAACTCGGGCAGGTCGTCCGACCGGAACGCCAGGACCATCTCGGCGTACTCCTCGACCATCAGCTGATGCCTGAGCAGGTACTGCTCGATGGACAGCATCCCCTCGACGGTCAGGCCGTACTTCTCCTGGAACGCGACGACGTCTCGATAGTACGGCGCCGCGAAGTCTGGCAGCTTACTTAGCATGGATCAGCTCCCCGTCCTTGACGTCGCTCTCAAAGATGTGGAGCGAGGTCATGTGCATCGAGTACGTCCAGGGCACGACGTCATTCCAGGCCTTCGGGTTGAGCCGCCGGCATTGGTCGATGACCCACAGGAGGAGGCGGACGGCCAGGTAGCAGTCATCCGGCCAGTGCCGGATGAGGTCGCAGGACCGCAGGGGATACCAGATCGCAGCCTTGTCGTCCCGAACGATGATCTGGTAGCCGAGGGTGCACACCTTTCGCCCGCCGTCGCTGATCCCCGTGTCCTCGGGGAAGAAGAGCGGGATGTAGGCCTGGCGGGTGTTCTTCTCCTTCGCCAGGAGCTCGACGAGGTCCCAGAGGTCGCCGTACCCGTGGGCTATGCCGAACTTCGGCCGCTTGTCGCCGTCTGGATACTTCCGGCCGACGGACGGGCCCATGGGAAGCCTGCCGTCGTCAGTCCGCCTGGCAAACTTCGGCCACAGCCGCTCCATGTAGTTGTGGTTGAAGCGTCCCTGGCTGAGGTGCCCGCGGGCTGACTTGCCCCAGGGCCAGTTGGCCCACTCGATGCCGGGGTTGATCGGCTCGCCGCCGACCCTCTCCAGGAAGTGGTCGTCGGCCCAGGGCACGTTGGCCGCCGTGTCCCGCCGCCAGTGGTCGAGGTCCTCGATCCCCGAGAGGGGGACCGAGAAGTTGACGTCGAATATCTCGCGGGTGTCCGTGTTGGCGGACACCCCCTGCCATCGCTCAGTCTTGACCCTGGGCGCGTCCAGGACGGCGCTCTGCAGCGACATGCGGACCTGCGTGAAGTTGTCTCCGATGGGTACGTACACTTGGACTCTCTCCTGTGCCTTGCGGGTTGGGGCTGCGTCACGCCTTCTTGAAGACGCTGATCGTCTGGTAGAACGGCGGCTTCGTGCCGTGCATCTTCTCGTACGCGTTGAGGAACAGCGTCCGGGGGTAGTGGTTGAGGAGCGCCGTGCCGACGAACTGCAGGCCGTCGACGTTTTCCAGGACCTCGCACAGCATCTTGTGGAGCAGGAACGGCTGCTTGTTGCGGACCATGTCCTTGACGCCGATCACGAAGTGCCCGCCGCTGTCCAGGTAGTCCGCGCAGGTCTGGTAGATCTGGCCGATCGTGTCCCAGTACTCTTGGCCCTCCTTCAGGAACGCGATGTTCGGCAGCTCCTTGTCGTAGTCGAACCGGGTCTCCAGGTGGCGGTTCTCCTTGCCCCGGAGGTTGCCCTTGGGCGAGGGCATGCTGATGTCGCCGAAGTATGGCGGGTTGTTCACGACGAGCTTGAACTTCTTTCTCTTCATGTTCGTCTTCAGGAAGTCCCGGAGGTTGCGGGCGTCCCCTCTGGCGAACTTGACGTCGGGCCGGGAGTTGACCTCCAGGGCCTTGCGGATGTTCGCCTCGACGACGTCGCCGAACTCCAGCTCCATCCCCGCCACGCTGCGGCCCTGGGTGATCGCCTCGACGGCCGTGGTGCCGGCGCCGATGGTCGGGTCCAGGACCCAGTCACCCGGAGCGGAGTACTTCTGGATCGCCCAGCGAGCGATGTGCAGCGGCGTCTTGGCGATGTGACCCCCAGGACCCTTCTCGATCGCGTCGTAGTACTTCCGACGCTCCAGTCGGTTGTAGTAGCTGCCGTCGGCGGGACGGAGCTCCCCGAGGAACTTCCCGCAGTACTTGCAGTCGCAGTGGTAGTCCTCGGGCCGCTTCTTGACCACGTTGACAGTGTCGCCCATAGCCATAGTTCTACTCTCCTTTGAAATTCACGACCTGCGTCTCGACTTGCTTGTAGACCTTGGGCGGTCGGGCCGCCCGCGGCGATGACGTCCGGGTCCGGGGAGCAGCCGCGGCGCGGACCTTCCCAGGGATCGGCGCCATGCCGTATTTCTCTGTTCGGATCGAGCACCGGGCGGCCAGCCAGCAGCTGGCGCAGGCCTTCTCCTGGTCCGCGTAGCCGACGTTCTGGCAGTACCACTGCTTGGCCTCGTCCACGTTCTCGTTGCTGGGCTTCACGCGCTGGCCCGAGCACTCGAACTCCTCGCCCCGGATGTGGGCCATGATCTGCTCGGACACGTACGTGCAGAACTGAATGGGCATGGCCTTGCCCGTCTGGCGGATGATGTGCTGGTTCTCGTCGTGGTTCCACTCGCCCTTCTTGTTCAGGATCGTGCCGTAGAACACGAAGTCATCTGGGAAGCCCTGGATGCGGGCGCGCTCTCGCACCGTGTACGGCTCGCACCGCTTGTTGTGGACCGTGGCGTTGCCGCCGGTCAGGACGTGGGCCCAGCCGTCCCAGTGGCCCTTGAGGAAGCCGATCCGCTTCACGACGGGGTCCAGGCCCTTGGCGATCCGCTCGGCCTTCTTCTCCTCGCTGGTCTCGTACCCCAGGGTGAAGCCGCCGGGCTTGTCGCGGAAGTACTCGGCGACGTCGCCCCAGGTGCTCTTCTTTCGGAAGCCGCCCAGGTTGAGGGCCCGGAAGCAGTCGGCGTCCTGCTGGTGCGGGTCGTGGTTCGGGAAGTTCGACCCCTTCCGCGGCTTGGGGAGGTCCCCGATCACGTCCTTGACGTACGTGGTGTGCTCGCGCTCGCCAGGGCGGAAGGCCCATCGCTCCGACTTCAGGGAGCCGATCATGAACATGCGGTCCCGGCCGTGCTGCGGGTTGCCGTAGCCCCAGTTGCTGATCCACTCGGGGAACAGGTCATAGTCGGGCAGCTTCTCCGCATACTTCTCCATGGGGAAGGCCATGAGGGAGCGGGGGAGGTCGTCCATGACGAAGAAGCGCGGCTTCAGCCGCTCGACGATGTCGCAGAACAGGGGGATGTCGGCGGGGTCGAACAGCTTCTCCTGCGCGTTCTTGTTCGCGCTGGACAGCCGGGAGAAGTTGCCGCACTCGGGGTGGCCCATGGCGAAGTCGGCGTTGCTGAACCGCTCGAACTCCTCCTCAGTCATGCGCTCCAGCGAGTAGGGGAAGGGCGTGTTGGGGAAGTTCGCGGTGTAGGTGTTTCGGCCCTGCTCGTCCGCGTCGTGGTAGTAGCTGCGCCACTCCACGTTGCCCACGACCTCGAAGCCCGCGGCCTTGGCGCCGACCATCATGGACCCGATCCCGCAGGTGATGCCGACGACCTTCGGGGTCCTGAGCTCGTCCACTACCCTGGGCGACCGGGTCTTCCTTGACTTAGCCATCTCGACTTCCCCTTATCTCGCCGGCGACTACCGCCAGCCATTCATCGTCCTGAACCTGGAGACCAGGTCCTGTGAGTTCGCCAGGCGGTCCCGAGCGATCGCTCCGGTCCGCAGCGGGATCTTGGGCGCCTGCAGGACAGACTCGGGGACGACGTCCCTGAAGACCTGGCGCAGTATGTCCTTGCCGCGACGGTCGCGGTACTCGAGGCCGAGGGCCAGGGCCATGACCTCGCGGGCCAGGAAGGGCGACCGGACCTCGATCTGGTTCCGCATCATGACGCGGTCCAGTCGCGGCAGGTGCCAGGCGGGCAGCTCCTGGAACACGTCGGACTTCTGGCTGTCGTAGTCCATGGCCCGTCGATAGCCGCCGAACGCCTCGTCGGCCCCGTCGCCAGTCAGGCACACGACGCCGTCCCTGTTCTCCCCGCTCGGCGAGAAGGCCTGGCGGATCGCGTCAGACAGGGCAACCTGGGGGACCAGGGACCCGAGGTCGATGGGCTCCTGCATGACCTCGAGGGACCGCTCCCGGCTGGCCTCGCCGACCTGGACGACGCGGAGCTCCTGTGCCTTGCCGGCGACCTGGTGAGCTCGACTCTCCTCGCCGTCTCCGTCAGACTCGAACAGGTACCCCTGCTTCGGGGGGTCGGCCATCTTGGCAAAGAATGGGCGGACGTCGCCGTGGCGGGACGCGATGGCGTGAACGATGGAGCTGTCCAGGCCTCCGGACAGGAGGCACGCCACGGGAACGTCAGACGAGGTCACCCGCCGGGCCACCGCGCTCTCGATTGCCTGGCGAAGGCGGCCGGGGGCCTGGGACCCGCGAACGACGAGCGGGGTCAGGGGGTCCGCGATCTGCCGGCCCAGGACGCCATCCTCGTTCAGGACGACGTGCTCGCCAGGCAGGACGTGCTTGATCTCTCGGTAGGGGGTCCGCTCCAGGTCGGGGCAATAGCCCCACTTCAGGACGGCGGACAGGTAGATCTCGTCTGGCGTCACCCGGCCGAACGGCTTCAGCGCGTCCAGCTCGGACGCAGCTGCGGGGACGTCGGTGCGGTAGTACATCGGCTTCTGCGCGAGGTAGTCGCACAGGATGTGGAGCTCTGCGGCAGCTGTGTCGAGGGCCATGATGGCCCAGAAGCCATCGTGCTGGCGGAAGCCCTGGGGGCCGCCGTCCACCCAGTTTCGGACGGCGAGGAAGGTGTCTACGTCCTCGTCTGCGTAGCTCCGGAAGTCCAGGATCTCGCCAACGAAGCCGACGATCCACCGTCCCCGGACGATTGGCTGGTCATTGTCCCGGCTGAGGCCCACGATGGGCAGTCGAACGTGTCCCAGGGACCCGCAGCGCGCCGACGCAACGCTCGATCTGATGCCCCTGTGCCCCAGGAGGGACATTGACCTGGTGAGGTCAATGTCCCGGCCCAGGCATGCTACCATGCCGCACACTGTCAGCTGGCCTTGCGACCAGCCTTCTTCGCGGCCTTGGCAGCTTCCTCGCGGCGCTGCTGGGCCCGAAGGCGACGAGCGGTGTTGTGGGGGTCGTCCAAGAGGACCCGCCCGCCGCCCGCGGCCTTGCGGGGTGCCTTCGCTGCTTTGCTGACCTTGCGGGCAGCAGTCTTCGCTGCCTTGGCGACCTTAGTCGCCTTGGCTGCCTTCTGCGGCTTAGCCGCCTTCCGTGGTGCCATAGTCGTCTCTCCTTTCAGTGGTGCGCCAAGAGCTGCGTATCCCTCGATGTCGTCCCAGTGGTCCGGGTGATCCGGGTCACCCGACACGATCCTGTGGATCTTGTGGATGATCATGTGGATCGCCTCCTTCTGAGCTGATCGAAGGATGTTCCAGTTAGGCGAGCTGCGCAGGACGTCCATGACGCTCTGCGTGATGCCCGCCCCAATCTCGAAGTCCCCGTGGGTGCCCCCGCGGACGCCCGTGAGCTGATCTGCCTTCCTCACCATCAATCTCCTCCCTGGACCAAGTCCGCCAGCATCATCCCCACCATCGTCCTGGCGACGGGGTCGTTGTAGTACAGGCACCGCCCGGAGGGGTGGGGGATGAGGCGCCAGACGACGCCGTCCCTCTCCTGGGGGTGTATCGTGAGCGAGGCGTCCAGGGGTCGGCTGAGCCGATCGCTGATGGCCACCCGGACCTGCTGGCCCAGGAGGACCACCCTGGCTCCCCGCGGCACCGCATCGATCGCCCTGGCCCCCAGGGACCGGAGCTCCGACTTCGGCAGGTCGCGCATGTCGGGGGACAGGTTGCGTCGGTCGAACGACTCAGCGTACTCCGACCGGCTCATCCCGCTGACGGCGGACAGCATGGACCACAGGCGGTAGCCGGACGCGCCGAACGGCAGCGGAAAGAGTGCGTGCTCGGGCCTGCGGCTGTGGGGATTGTTCAGTCCTATGAGGATGGGCTTCATGGCGGGGTCTCTGTCGTCGCTTCGCTGGGTCCCATCCTGGGCTACGTCGGCGACGATGTAAAACGCTTCAAAATAAATCGGCGGTTCTCCGGCACGGGGAGACTTAGCGGGGGACCGTCCCTCTTGGCACAGGAGCTCCAGGACGTGCGACTTCCCGGAACGCGACCCACCCGACCGCCTGGACGCATGTTGGCCTAGGACAGCGACGATGTAAACAGGGGGCTCCCCGCATATTCCCCCCGGCCCGTTTTACTTTGAGGCCGTTCCATGGGAATATGGGACGTCCCCCAGGAGGCCCCATGACTTTCTTCCGTCGAACGATCCCCCGAGCATCCACCCTGGGAAAGCCAAAGAAGCGCAGGCGGTCCCCCGAGCACGAGCTCCAGGTGAAGGTCCTGCGGGACCTGGAGCCCATCCTCTTGCCAGACATATACGTGGCAGCGATCCCCAACGGCGGCTTCCGCCGCATCACCGAGGCCATCAGGCTCAAGGCCGAGGGCGTCAAGGCCGGCATCGGCGACCTGATCTTCCTGGCCCCCTACGGCGTGACGGGGTTCATGGAGCTGAAGGCGGGGAAGGGCAGCCTGAGCGACGAGCAGATCGGCTTCCGGTCCATGTGCAAGCGAAACGGCCACCTGTGGGCGGAGGTCCGATCCGTCGAGGACGCCATCCGGGCGTGCCGATCCTGGGGCTTCTTGAGGGAGGGGTCATGACGAACCCGTTCGAGGCCTACGCTGCGTCAGACCGCGTCCCGTCGCCCGTCCGGGCCAAGCACCGGGCGCAGGACAGGAGGGAGGCTGAGAAGGCCGAGCGGGTCCGGGCCGAGATGGTCCCGTCGCCCCTGGAGCGGAAGCAGATGGAGCAGGCCGAGCTGGCTCGCCTCTACCGCGCCTGGCGTCGGGAGGTCAAGGCCAAGATCGTGAGGGAGAACAAGGAGGGGATGGCCGCGCTGAGCCGGATCATCCGCAACCTGAGCACCGAGGGCTTCGACGCCGTCCTGGAGTACGTCCAGGGAGCGCAGTGGCTCCTGGAGGCCGACGAAAACACGCGCCTGGCGACCCTGAGCTACATCGACGTGTCGATGTGCCGGGCCCGGGTGAGGGATGGGCGACCGCCCATGGACGACGGGCTGTGGGATGAGCCTCCCAGCCACTTCGTCCGGATCAGGAAGGTGCTCCTGGGGATCTAGGGGCGCCGAACAAGTGGGCGCTGACGCGCCTGGCACAGGAGAAGAGGAACATGAGCATGGTAGGTTTCACGAAGAAGCGGGCCCCCGAGGGACCGGGCGAGCAGGACAATCCGCTGCAGACCGCGCTGGACAACTACCTCGAGATGGAGCGCCAGCTGATGGTGACCCGGGACGAGCTGGCGCACTTCCAGGAGCGGTCCCTGGCCCTCGAGAACGAGAACGACCGCCTGAAGACCGAGCTGGAGGCCGTGAAGAAGGAGCGTAGCTACCTCCAGGCCTACTGCGTGAACGTGACCACGCGCCTCGACGTCATCCAGGAGAGCATAGCCGCTGCCAAGTCCGAGGCCCTCAAGTTCTCAGTCCGGCAGGGCCCCAGCCCCCACCAGGCCGAGGACAGCCCCGATGGCGATGGGGCCGAGGACCTGATCCGGCGGATCTCGGACCTCTCGGGCCCCAGTGGCCCAGGGCAGGGGTAGCCTAGGACCCCACAAGAACTGAGCCAGGAGCTCGCTGGGCGCGCTCCTGGCTCTAGGGTGGTACCCATCAGGGGTCCTGGTCCTGGCTGATCAGCGAGCTCCTGAGCTGCCCAGACCTCAGAAGATCCGGACTCCCAGGGCCTGGAGGGCAGGTCCCATGACCAGGAAGCCGAGGATCAGGCCCAGGGCGAATGTCCAGCCTAGAGACACCTCAGGCCCCCAGGGTGAACTTGATGTCGCCCGCGCCGAAGGACACAGGCTGGCCGGTCACCACGGAGGCCGTGCCCCCCGTGACCGTCTTGCACGACAGCATCTTGCCCCCCGACGAAGCGTCGAACACGGCCGTGTGGGTGATGTCCGTGTCCCCCTCAGAGTTGCCGAAGCTGACCGCCGCGCTGCTGGCCAGGACGTTGTCCACGTCGTTCGAGGCGGGGACCGACCAGGTGATGGCCTTCCGCCCCGTCGAGGACACGGTCGTCGTGACCTCGGTGCCGGAGGCCCTGGGGTCGCCGTTGAAGAGCGCCATGTAGAGGTTGGTGGGCGCCGTCGGCATGGCCTGGCCGGCCAGCCATCGGGCGATCTTGTTGCCCAGGTACTTCGTTAGGTCGGAGGCCATTTCAACTTCTCCTTATGCGGTCGGGATCACGTGACCGAGGGTTACGACGATGACTGCGGTGATGGCGGCGGCTACCCAGACCCACCGACCCCACCGCGAGGGAGTGAAGAGGTACGTGCACCGGAGCATCGCCACCAGGAGGACGGCGCTGGACGCCGCCATGATGATGCTGATGGGCTGGGCGAGCTTGTCGGGGACGGGGACGCCGTCGTTGATCGATCGGAACGTGGCCCATATCAGGAAGGCCCGGACGGCCTCGGCCGTGAAGATCCACCAGAGAGCGCAGGCCAGGGACACGCCCGGCTGCCTGGTCCACCCGCGCCTGTACGTCCAGAACATGTCTGTGAGATACAGCCCGATGAGGATCGAGAGGAACACGGACAGCGGGAAGACGAACCCCGCCAGCCACTCCCTCAGGAGCATGTTGTCAGTCATGGTGAGCTCTCCGATCTGCATCTTCCGTCTTCCCCCGTATCGAGGACTCAAGGTCAGCGAAGCTCGTCGTCCTCATCCGAGCCAGCTGTATCGCGCGATGGAGGTCCTCGACCTTCTCCGTCGAGGACTTCCGGACCGACCGGGCGAGGGCCACAGCGTCCTCGTGGGCTCGGATGGTCTCCTTGAAGGAGGACGTTATCTCGTCCTCATCCTTGATTGAAAACAACTTCTTGATCCAGCCTATCATGAGCTCACTTGCTCCTGGTCCGACCGCCGCCCTGGTTGACCCGACTGCTCTTCCTAATGATCCTATTTGCAATGTCCAGAACTCCAACCTTGATCTCCGCCAGGGACGCCCTGAACTCCACGATCGCTGAGCGATTGTCAGCCGTCATGGAGGACAGGACCCTGTTGGCCTCGGCCACAGCAGACACGACCTGGGCCTGGCGGTCCATCTCGCGGGTCAAGAACTCGTACTGAAGGCTGACCCGGTCCCTCAGCTGCTCCAGGGAGCCCGAGAGCTCCCGCATGGCCACCGACAGCTCGACCAGCGCCTTGTTCCTCTGCTCGACGAGCTCGGCGTTCTCCTTGATGGCGCTGGCCGAGGAGGTGAGCGCGGCGTTCAGGACGTCGCGCTCGGAGAGCCGGAAGCCATACACCTTCATGGCGTGCTTGTACTGGAACACTATGACCGTGGACAGCACAGCGACGACGCCCATCAGGACGGATATGATAGCGCCGGCGACCCCCATGGTCTGGAGGACGCCGGTGACGACTTGAGAGTCCATTCTTCTAGCCCCCGATGAAGGGATCACTCCTTGTAGTTGTCCGGACAGCCCTGGCTCCGGAGAAGATCGTTGTTGACCAGGTTCTGTCGCTTGGTGTCCGGCGTGTCGTCCTCGCTCACGTGGACGTAGTTCACCAGGCAGATCTTACTTGCGCTTGCGCATCCAGCCAGACTTGCGCAGGCGATCATCAACGCCACTGTCAGGAAGACTCTTGACCTCATCCTCTATCCTCCGCTTGTCCTCAGCAGCTCGTGCCTGCCGAAGATCGTCCATCCTCTTCTCTGCCTCCCGGCCCTTGACTCGGCCGATGCCGTAGAACGTCAGGGCACCGATGACGGCCAGGATCACAGTCTTGACGGGCCCTGGGAGGACCTTCCAGATCGGTCCCCAGTAGGCCCAGGTCACCACCAGGGCGATCCCCGCGATCCCCGGCAGGAGCCACCAGGGGACCCGGTTGACCCAGTAGTCGAAGTAAGTCCAGATCAGGTCCCACATGCTACCGCACTCCGCTGCTGACGTCGTCTTGGATCTTGGCCATGCTCTTCCTGGCGTTCAGGGCCACGTAGGCCAGGATGGCCGCGATCAGGAAGATCCACACGCCGACCGGCACCTTGGACACGAAGCTCGTGGCGTCCCCAGGGATCGAGTCTTTGTTGGCTGAGAAGAACTGCCAGCCCTGCTGGGCCAGGCCCGCCAGCGTGTCCCAGGCCGCAGCTGCGAAGGCCAGGATCGAGGCCCAGAGGGACACGAGGAAGTTGTGCTTGGTCGGCACGATCTCGGGAGCGAGCTTCGCCACGGTCTTGGGATCGGCCTCCCGCCGCTCCGGCGTGACCGGCCGGGTGAAGCTGTGGTCCTCGGCGTCGTCGATCTGGGCCCGGATCTCAGACTCCATCCGCTTGTACTGGTTGAGGGAGGTGGGCGCCGGGATCTGGCCGTTCCAGTCGTTCAGGAAGCCGCTGATGGCCCCCGAGGTCTTGGACCCCCACAACCCGTCCAGGTCGCCGGCGTAGTAGTTCATGGTCTTGAGCTGGGTCTGGACCTCCAGGAGCTCCTCGTCGCCAGCGAAGTCCGCCACGCCGACCGGGGCTGCCTGGGCCTCCGGCCGGGTGCCGGGCCGGTAGTACTTCTTGACCCAACCGTGGCCGCCGCTGGTCTGCATCTTCCTGTCGGCCCAGGCGCGGACCTGGCCCGCGGTCTTGCCCCGGAGGATCGAGGGGTTGGCCTTGATGGCAGCCGGGGACACCAGGACGGACACGGGCGTGCTCGCGCTGGCGCGGTACACGCTCCGGGCATCCCCGACCCCCAGGAAGTGGGCGAGGTAGAGGTCCCCGGGCGTGGCGCCCGCGCCCACGGCGCGCAGGTTGTCCTCGGTGAACCGAGCCAGCATCTCGATGCTGAACGACGGGTCGGTCCGGAGGACCAGGACCTGGGACTGCGTCCGCCCCTGGAAGACGCCGGGAGCGTGGTCCTTGACGACCTTGAGCCAGGTCGCGTTCAAGAACTGCCCGAGGCCCAGGGCGCTCGAGGTGGTCGCCTTGGCCTTCGGGTTGCCCGACGACTCGATCTGGATGATCGAGTCGAGGGTCTCGTCGGACACGGTCTTGCTGACGGTGTTGGTCATATCCTATCTCCCGGTCACTAGCATGAAGAGTTGGGTGGTCGGAGGCGGCAGGCTGCCGATCTCCGCCGAGTACGTCGAGTCGTCCAGGTAGTCGACCTGGAGCTCCAGGGCCCGGAGCGCTGAGTACTCCGAGTCATCGCGGTAGTTCACGACCCACGGGTTGCCGACGCTGACGTTGATCTCAGCGTCGTACTCGCCCTCGTCCAAGTAGTTGGCGTCGAGGAGGAGCGCGTCTGGGGGCCCGTCGTCGCCGCCGAACTCAGTGATGTTGTCGTAGACGCCAGCGTTCGTGTCGCCAGCGAGCTCGCCTCCAGGACCGAGGGACACGAGAGCTGACGCGGATACCCCAGCGACCTTCAGCGTTGACCCCGGGCCTTGCGACAGGACGCCCACTCTCGCGCCCGCGACGCGGAGGGTCGACCCAGAGCCGGTGGAGAGGACCCCGGATGCTTCGCCAGCGATGCGGAGGGCTGACGGCCAGTCGGGGGCTGGGCCAGCGTCGAACAAGATCTCCATGTACCAGGGCGATCCGCTCGTCGAACCGCTGACGCCGACGAGCCTGTAGTATGAGTAGCTCGCCGAGTATGGGAAGAAGCAGAAGCCCGCCACGGGATCGCTGGGCGTCGTCGAGGACGGGAAGGACCAGACGAATGGATCGGAGACGTCGATCCAGGTAGAGTCGTCGTTCGATCCTTGCCACTTCCACGTTCCGTTGTTGCTGACGACATTGGATGACATTCGTATCTTGGCACTGACGAGTGTCTTCGCAGCCGCAAGGGCGAACTTGATGATCGAAGAGGACGTGACAGCTTGCCCGCCCGTCGGAAACCAGGAGTGGGTGGTGTTCTTGCTCTCGTCGCCATCGACGAGGTTCTGGACGGAGCCCCCCGAGGTCGTGATCCCCGATGCCGTGACAGTGATCGATGCGGACCTGCTGCCGACCTCGTAGGCATCTGCGGACTGGGTGGAGAACTCGATCTCGTAGACGCTGCCGTTGTTGATGGAGCCGCTGACGCCCAGGAAGCGGTAGCGACGGTAGGCCGTCGTGTTCGTGAACGTGAACTCCGTCATCCCGCTGGCAGTCGGCCAGTTGAACGTCGTTAGGTCAGTCCACGTCGTCCCGTTGTATCCCTGGAACTTGAAGGAGGGTGTTCCAGAGTGGGTCCCCTGGTAGATCTTGAACGCGTCTATGACGCGCGGGGAGCCGACGATGCGGAACTCGAGGTTCTTCCCAGCGACGGTCTGGTTCTCGAACCAGAAGGAGCTGGTGTTCGAGATACCGTCGATGAGGTAGTCCGGGTTGCGCGAGAGGATGTTCAGGTCAGTCGTGACCTTGAGCTGACCTACGCGATCTCCGGACCCTAGGAGATTTGTGTATGCCGTTGCCATGCCTAGGCTACCACTTCCACGCCGATCTGGAGTGCGTCGAGGCCCGACTTGACCCAGGCTGACCCAGTGTTCGGGTCCTTGTCAAAGACGTCGGATGTGATCGCGTAGCTCGAGCTCGCGGACTTGGTGCTACCATTAGCGACCGTCCCGCCAGACTTGACCTTGCCGCGGTAGGTCCGGGTGGTGATGTCGTCCTTCGCAGCGACTAGGGTCACCTTGACGCCCAGGACGCTGAGCGGGTTGAACGGCAGGTCCGAGGTCTCGTAAAGATCGACGGCGCCAGGGGTCGTGCTCGACACGTAGTCAGTCGTCACGGCCGGGACCTCGTCCACGCAGGCATAGTTGTCTGATCCCGTGCTGGGGGCGAAGTCCTTCTGTGTGGTGTCAGCCGTGACAGTGCGCGGTGAGCAGCGGCACTCGCCGAACCAAGACGCCTCGTCGCAGAAGTAGAAGTCATCGAAGACAGCGGAGCTGTTCATCTTACATATGCGAGTCTGAGTGACTTCGGTCGCACCCGTGTTGACATTGGTCAGCGCGAGGACCTGCACGCCATCGATGTACACGTTGACGCTTCCCGTGGTCGCGTGGCGGACGACCTCGACTCCCATGTGGAACCAGACGCCAGCGGCGACGAGTCCCGTAGCAGATGTTCCCAGAATGTTCGTTGTGGGGTTGCTGCCTCGCGAGACCTGTATACTTCCGTTTGCCTTGATCGCGACACAGAGGTCGTTGGTTGCGGTGCCATCAGAGAATGCAAAGCCGTCGAGATTATAAGATGACGAAGTCGGGTCATTGCGCGTGCTCATCGTCCGCGAGATGGCAGCGGCAAATTCCGTGTTGGGATTGTTGTAGTAGATCAGCTGAGGAGAGCCAGCTCCGCTCAACGAGTATGCCTTGGAGTCTGAGAAGCGCCCGTCGACTTGGTAGGTGACGACGGTGTCCCAGGTCGTGCCGGATGCTGCATACCTCGGGTTGTTGTAGATCGGGAACGTCGAGTTGTAGTCCTCGAAACCGTCGAACCACTCTAGTGCCATGGCAGTTGCTCCTCAGTAGTACACGGGCAGCTTGCCCGGCTGGAACAGGATCATCGTAGCGTTGTCGAACGTGGCTGGAGCGGCCAGCATCTTCTTGGTGATGCGGTTTCCCCCGACCTCGGCATCAAACAGGGCGAAGCACGCCACGGTCACCTCGGCGTCCGGGATGCCGAACTCCACCTTGTTCGTGTTCAGCATGTAGCGGGCCACGATGGTGCCGAAGGTCACCTCCTTCCGACTCAGTCCCCCGGTCCCCGTGAGCTCGGCGCCCGGAGTGTCCGGGTCGTCCGGATCGCCGTCGTACAGGGCCACCCAGACGCTCTCCGGCGGAGTGTCCATCTGCGTTCCCTTGATCCAGCCGAGGACCATGTCACCTGCATAGACGCTCAAGTCGCTCATCGCAAATCCCTCGTGTGTGGACGGGTCATTCTCGCCGCCCGGATCATTCGCACCGCCACCGTCGCCGCCGGGACCCACGCCGCCCTGGCCATCCTCGGCCCAGGGGCGATAGGCGTCGTACGCGAAGTTGGCTGTCTGAAACTTGAGGCCGAGCGACCCGCTGTAGCTGATGCTGTTGACCGTGAAGATCATCTTCAGGTAGCGGTAGAACTTGTCCGTGGTTATCTGCGCGGTCCACCGAAAGACGGCCTCAGCCCCGGGATCAGTCGAGTACGTGCTCTCGCCGCCGCTGGTCGCCAGGCTGGTCCAGGTCGTGCCATCGTTGGAGCCCTCGATCGTGACCGTGGTCCCCAGGGAGCCGTTGAGAGATATCTCGCGCCAGAAAGACGTCGGGTGGACAGCGATGTCCACGAAGTCGAACAGGAACTCGTAGACGCCGCTGATGACGGGGGTGTCCACGTGGACGCTCGGCTCCGACACGCCGTAGGCGGAGTATCGGTCGAGGGTCGACAGCGACCCAGACGTGACCGTCCAGGTGGTGGAGACTGGGGCTACCATGTCACAGGTTCCTCGATCCCACGATCGTGACCATCAGGTCCCGAGCTGCGTCATCCACGACTGTCGGAGGAGCGACGTAGACGTAGTCGCCAACCTCGCCGACCCACTCATTGTCGAACGCGAACACGCCGTCGGTCTCGCCAGCGGAGAACGTTATGCTGCCCAGTGCGGTGGCGTCCTGGTCGAAGATGTTCATGACCAGGTCGACTGCGGGGGCCACGCGGAGCTTGGCGACTGACCCCTCGAGGCCCGCGGGCAACGTGATGGCGTAGGCGAGGATGTGGGCTGCCATGTAGCTGTCCGCCGCTATGCCCTGGCCCGGCCGCATGGGATAGAAGATGCCAAAGCTGTAGACGTATGACGACTCGCCGAACACCAGGGTGTAGACGTCCTCGCCACTGATCTGCTTGCTCGGGTCGAACTCCGCGTCGGCCGTGTGGGAGACGTTGACGAAGTACAGCCCTCGGCCCTTCACGGTCACCAGGTCCAGGAACGCGTAGTTCTCCCCGCCGACCCACTCGCCGCGGGACCGGAACATGACGTATGGCAGCGTGTAGGGCCCGTACTCGTCGCCGTTGCTGAGGTAGATCTTCATCTGCGTGCCGATGACCTCGATGTTCGAGATGTCGGCAGCCTGGGGCGGGTCCTCCTCCAGGGAGATGATGCGCTGGATCGCTTCCCAGAAGTTCTCGTCGACCTCTGCTGGGGTGAGGTTGGCGCCCTTGCCAGCGCCCCAGTCTCCAGCGGTCCTGTAGGTGATTGCCATCTTGGTCTAGCTCCTAGGTGCTGCTCGATCGCTTGTTGCCGCGAGATATGACCTCTGTGGTCTGGGACGACGTCGGCGACGCGAAGCGCAGGGTCGTCCGAGAGCTGTCGATCTTGTTCCTCGCCTTCCACTCCGTCATGACTTCCGTGTCCACGTACTGGTCCGGGTCGTCCGGGTTCTTCACCCTGACCACGTCGTAGGTGCGCTCCGTCTCCTGCTTGTCGTCCTCGACCTTGAAGCCGAACGGCGGCCGCGCTATCGTGAATATGCTGTCGCCCGTGCCTCCCCAGGACACCACGACGTTGTCGTTCTTCGTCTCGTCCCCGACCTGGGCCAGCCTGGGAGCTCCGGGGAGCGGGCGGAAGTCCGCGGTCTGGTTGGGCCGGACGAGGAGCTCGAGCGGATTTGTTCCCATGTCAGGACGCTGCCTCTGCTTCTAGGTCTATCTGCCTCGGGATGATGAGGTCGGTCACGGTGACGCTGACGTCGGTCTCGAATGGCCCCGTGGCGAGCGGCCTCAGCTCCATGTTCACCTTGCTGGGGCTCTCTTGGAGTAGCTGCCGGATCTTGGCCTCGTCGTAGGACGTGCTGCCCTGGACGCCGTAGGTGGCTGGCGTGACCGTGACCGACCCATCCATGACAGACTCGGCTTGGTCGTCGGGCTGGCCGCTGATCGTGAACAGCCGGATGACGTCCCGGGTGCCCAGTCGGGAGGTGAAGTCCACCCCGTCGTCGTCAGGCTCGAAGCTCTCGACCGAGAACGACACGTCGCTCGAGGGCAGGACCATGACCGAGCTGTCGTACCTCTGGTAGCCCTGGGCGACGTAGCCCTCCTCCACGTACGTGGGGTCGCCGGGCTCGACGGTGTAGGGAGCGCCGCCCAGGCCCGCGCAGCTGGCGATCGTGATCTTGGCCCGCAGAGCTCCCGTGGCGCCGTCGAGGCCGTGCTGGATGCCCACGATCTTGCCGACCATCTGGCCTCCGGGGAGGCGGAGGTTGTAGACGACCGCGCTCTTCCGAAGGCTGCAGGGCAGCATGTTGGAGAAGTTGGTCGTGAAGGTCAGGCGGAACGCCCGCGATCGCGATATCAGGTTTGCCCGGCCGATGGCCACCAGGTGGGGAAGGCTGCGGTCCAGGCCCCGGTCGCTGAGGACGTAGCTCCGGCGGCCCACGTCGCCGATCGGGATCTCCCCCAGGAGGACCGCGCTGGCGCTGTTGGCGGGAACGTCGATCGTGATCACGTCGTCCTCGCCGGACAGAGTCAGGACGTCCTGGACAGCGCAGGTCATGGTGATGGTCAAGTTCTCAGTGTAGCTGCGCGAGGCTGCGTACCCGAGGACGAACTTGGGGACGCCCCAGCCCAGTGGGACGTACGTCATGGAGCTCGGCAGGGGCTCGGGGTTGAAGCCAAACTGCCCGATGATGGCCGGTCCCGCGAGCATCAGGGAGCCCACGGGAAGGTTCGACGGAAACTCGAAGTCATCGGCGACGGTGGTGTCCTTCTTGATGTACGGGGGGACGTTCTCGTTCGTCACGTCGCGGAGGTAGCTCTGGTAGACGTAGTAGCCCTTGCCGAGTGACTTCTGGTCCTGGGGCCAGTCGTTCAGGAGGCCGGGGAAGGTGTAGCTCGATATCATCCCCCAGTAGTTCCCCACTGGGTTCCTCCAGGTCTCCAGGATGAGCCCCGTCAGGTCGATCGTCCCCGCGCCCTGGTTGTCCCAGGAGACAGAGGTCCGGACGACGGCCGAGCGCGCGGGCGTGTTGGCCCGAGAGAGCTCCATGTCGCCGTCGTAGTAGTCGTCGCCGGTGAACGTGACCGTGCCGTCCTCGCCGACGAGGATGTCGCTGATCGTGACGACGTGGGTCACGGGGTCGATGTGCCACAGAGCTGTCCGGGCCTCGAGCACGACGTCGGGGTCGTCGAGGGAGTCTTCCTTGACGAACAGGGGGTCCCAGTACGGCGCGACCTTGAGAGTGTCAGCTAGGGCGACCTTCTGATCAGCATAGTCTGCTGGGCGGGCCGTGAACTCGAGCTCGATGGTGTCCTGGAAGATGTTGTCGGGAATGCCGATCAGCCGGCCGAAGAACAGCGGCGTCTGGACACCCTCGTGCAGCTTGGAGAACCACAGCCAGGTCTTCCTCCCCAGGGCGAGGAGGCCGACCCGCGGGTTCTTGATCGTGATCTTCAGCGAGGCGAAGTCGCCCTCCACGTGCTCGAACTCGTAGCTGTAGACCCGCTCGTCCTCGCGAGCGTGGTCGACAGGGTCGAACGTGGTCTCGCTGGCGTCGACCCACGCGAAGTTGAGCATGCGGGCCACTTACTTCTCCTCCAGGGACATGTTCCACCCGACCTGAGCTCCCCACTCGTCCGTCGACAAGCTGAAGGACAGGACGCGCATGACGAGCTGGGGCCGGTAGTACGTGAAGTCGCCCTCAGTCCGGGACGATCCCGCCACGGCCGTCCTCGATGGGGTGCCGCCCACGGTCTTGTAGCACAGCTCGGTGACGCAGCTCACCGTGACCTCCCTGCCCGGCCAGACGCCGTCGCACGCTGGGGAGAGCTGGTCGTTGCACGATATCGTCGACGAGAACTTCTGGAACTGCTCGAGGCCCAGGTCATCGAGGTCCCCGTTCACGGTCCGCAGCATCGACGCCGCCTGCTGTATGGGCGCCAGCGTTTGCGTGGCGCCGCGCGTGGCATAGGGCGCCACGCCGATGCCGGACAGCTCTAGTAGAGTCAGAGGAACAGCCATCTCATCCCACCCACGACGGTTTGCGGCCGGCCGCCCGGCCCTTCTTCTTCACAGAGTATGTGACCAGCCGATCGGCCACGGCAGACGGCGCCATGAGGCCATCGAAGATCTCGTTGCCGAGATGGAGCGAGAACGGCCGCATCGGCGAGTCGCCGGATGAGCCGTCCGCGTCGCTGCTCCCCAGGTAGTTGAACACCGGGGTGCCGACATTCACGAGGCCCCCCGCGGCCAGCTTGAGCGGCTCGCCCAGGCTCAGCCGGCCCTCGTTGAGCGCATTCAGGAAGCCGACGCCGTACTTGGCGACGGCCTTCGCTCGGACGACGAACTCGTTGTTCGACAGCCAGGCCGCGATGCTGTCCGAGGTCGACGTCCCCGACCCCCGGACGTGGCCGGCCGCGTGGCCGCCACGAGCGAAGCCCGGCGGAGAGGATGCCCCCTCGCCTGATCCCCCCGACAGGAAGTTGCCGATGGTCGTGATGAGGTCGACGATTGGCTGGAGGGCCGTCCGGATCGAGTCGACCCACGGCTGGACCAGGGCGGTGACCGCGTCGAAGGCCTGCTGGAAGGCTGCCAGGAGCGCGGTCCCAAGGTCCGCGAAGATCTGGGTGACCTGGTCGGGGAGCCCGACAAACCAGTCGACGATCGACTGGAGCAGCTCGAGGGTGGAGTCTACCCATCCCTGGACAGTCGCCGTCACCCGAGACCACAGGTCCGTGAAGTAGCCCGTGACCTGGTCGGGGAGGCCCGCGAACCACTGGACGAACCCGTTGGCGAAGGCCTGGACGTCAGCCCCAAACTTCTGCCAGTCGACGGCGAGGTAGAGAGCAGTCAGGCCAGCCACCAGGGCCGCGATGGCGATGCCCCAGGGGCCAATGAGGGCGGGGACCAGGCGGAGGAACTGAAGGAAGCCGAGGCCACCCTGCTCCGTGGACTTGAGGGCGAAGCTGAGGACGGTGAACAGGGAGGCTCCCGTCCGGACCAGGCCGAACAAGAGCTGGAAGCCGCCCGTGAGCCGCAGGAGGATCGCCGCGATGCCCAGCATGCCGGGGGTCAGGCTGGTCCCGAAGATCGAGTTGATCGTGTCCAGGACGGCCTTGATCTGAGCATAGGCCGACTGGACGGCCGGGACGATCACGTCGTTGAACAGGGACAGGAACTTGGGGCCGTTCTCGATGACCGCGCTGAAGATCATCCCGGCGGCCGTGCCGATGCTGACCAGCGCCTGTTGGATCTGCGGGCCGTTCTGGCTGACGAACGTCGTGATGGTCTGGGAGGCCGACTGCATGAACGACCGGATGGACGTCATGTTCTCCTGGATCACGCTGTTCACGATGTCCAGGACGCTGCTGGCTGCGGGCCCCAGCGTGTCTCGGAAGTCGTTGGCCACAGTCTGGACAGTCCGGCCCAGGGTGACCAGGCTGCTGGCCAGGGCGCCACCATAGGTGTCCGTGAGGGCCTGCCAGGCCTCCCGGTCGGCCGCCTGCTTCTGGAGCCGCTCGTTCTCGATGCGGACGGCTTCCTGAGCGGCCTCGACTTGTGCAGCGACCCGGACCTGCTCCTGGTACTCCTGCCGCAAGCTGTTCAGGGCATCGCGATACTGGGAGTACTCCATCCCGCCGGCGCGGAACTGCTGGAAGAGCTTCCGCTGGGCCGACTCGTACCCGATGGCCCCCACCTGGGCCTGCAGGGCTGCGTTGTTCGCGTCGATCTGGGCCTTGGTCTGCTCCTGGATCGAGCTGGTGTTGCTGGACGAGGCCCGGGCGACGTTCTGGGCGAGGCGAAGGATGCCCGCCCCAGCCGCTCCCGCGGCAACCGTCAGGGCGGCCACTCGCTGGGTGAACTGCGCGAGGTCCGTGACGTTCTTCTTGATGTTCTGGCCTAGCTTGGTGCCGAGGGCCGCCGCCATGGCGTTCAGCTTCGTGCTGGCCACCTCTGCCTTCTTGGCCGCATCCTCAGCGCCAGCGCTGAAGCCCTTGAAGGCGTCGCTGGCCTTCTGTCCCGCCTTCTCCGTCTTGTCGGCGGCGTCCTCGACGGCGTCCTCGGCCTTCCCCGTGCCGGCGGCAACGTCGTCGCCCGCCTTCTTGGCCGCAGCACCGACCTTGTCGAAGGCCTCCGCGCCCTTGTCGGCGTAGTCCTGGATCTTCTTGGTCGCCTCCTCGGAGCCCTCGATCCGGATCTGGGATACGAGGTCGGTGTCTTCGTTGTCAGCCATTCGACATGGCCTCCCTGTAGTACTGGTTGACCTTCCGGCTCACGTCCTTCGTGATCTCCCGCAGGTGCCACTTCTTGGGGATCGTCACGCTCTCCTTGCCGAAGTACTTGGGCCCCTGGGCGTCCAGGAGGAGCGGGGCCTTGCCCACTCGGTCCACCCGAAACAGCGGAGCCGGGTAGTCCCTGGCGCGGATGCCCCAGGCCTCCACGGCGAAGTGCAGCGGTATCCAGAGCATGGGCCGGCCCTGGATGACCCGGCCCTCCTCGAAGACGCGCCAGTAGGGCACGTCGTGGGTGATGCGGATCGACAGGTCGGCGCGGGACTGGTAGGAGAGCTTCGCGTGGAAGCCCTCCTGCCAGCGGGCGGAGCCGAACCGCCCTCCCGCACGGATGTCGGCGCGA
>Ga0182745_1001695_pt1 | contig 20822 bp, 16 predicted proteins | sample eDN3rd30CKraftBY_FD_128523 | JGI IMG/M metagenome (GOLD analysis project Ga0182745, IMG submission 128523) | Enriched backyard soil microbial communities from Emeryville, California, USA - eDNA 3rd pass 30_C Kraft BY (version 2) (version 2) | ecosystem: Environmental > Terrestrial > Soil >...
GTTCGACTCCGGGGGCCCGGTCGACCCCGAGAGCAACTACCTGTTCGGAGAAGGGGGGGCCGGCACCTTCAGTGATGGAAAACTGACCTGCCGAAGCACCGGACCCGACGTCCAAAAGGTGCTCGAAGTGCTGGCGGACTGCCACGGCAAGCCGTCGATCCTCTATGAGCACCGCCCCCACCTTGGCTCGAACCGGCTCCCCTTGATCGTTCGCACCCTAAGGCGCAAGCTCGAGGAGTTGGGCGGCGAGGTCCGCTTCTCCTGCCGGCTGGAAGATCTCGACATCGCCAACGGACAGCTCAAAGGGCTGGGGACGAGCTCTGGGACCATCGCGGCCAACGCCGCGATCCTGGCCATCGGCCATAGCGCGCGCGACACCTACTCAATGCTCTTGAAGCGAGGGATTCCCCTCGAGGCGAAATCGTTTCAGCTCGGTGTGCGCATCGAGCAGCCGCAAGGGCAGGTGAACGTCGCCCGGCATGGGTCGAAGGCGGGGCACCCCGCCCTGGGGGCGGCGGACTACAACCTGGTGGCTCGGGCACGAGGGCGCGACCTCTTTACGTTCTGCATGTGCGCTGGGGGATATGTGATGCCCAGCGTGAGCGAGCCCGGCTACTTCTGCACCAACGGCATGAGCGAAAGCCGGCACGACTCGCCGTTCGCCAACAGCGGCCTGGTCATGACCATCCACCCGGAGGATACCGGCAGCCGCCACCCGCTGGCCGGTGTCCACTTCCAGCAACGCTACGAACGCCTGGCTTACCTGGCGGGCAAGCGCACCTACGCCGCCCCGATCCAGCGTGCGCGCGACTTTCTGGCCGATCGGCCCAGCCGAGGCACGGTCGCCAGTAGTTATCCCCGAGGGACCGTGCCGATCGACCTCGCCATGATCCTTCCGCCCCTCGTCCTCCAGGTCCTGGAACGGGGGCTTCCGATCATGGATCGGCGCTTCTTCGGCCTCTTCCTCAAGGACGCCACCCTGACCGGCCCTGAAGCCCGAGGGAGCTCCCCCGTCCGCCTCCCCCGCTCGAACGAATCGAAGCAAAGCCCCAGCATCACCGGTCTCTACCCCTGCGGTGAAGGAGCAGGCTACGCCGGCGGCATCATCTCCGCGGCCGTTGATGGGCTCCGCACCGCCCGGGCCCTGGTAGCCACCTACTCCCGCCCCCACTCCTGAGGTTCACCCCAACCAGTTCTCGCTCGATCAGACTAAAGCCAATTCCAAAACCATTGCAAATTAGCATTTTCAACAATTAATAATTTTAATCATTGTACGCATTCTCATTTCGCCTGCCAATCCCATGCAATCAGAATCACCAAAACTCTAAGCCGGATTATTCAAGCCTCCTGACCGGTCCGCGGAATTGCTTGCTGGGATGTCGGGTCGGGCGATGTTAATCTGGGTCACTGTTTGGGTCAGATCGGCGACAACTGCTCATTCAGAAAGAGTTTGCGACGACTAACCAAGGCATTGGCGAATAATCCAGGCTAAGAATCGCCCGTAAGAAATTTACTTGTCCGGTGACGAATTGCGCCAAAACGATTTGATGATACCATTTCGCGAAATCCAGTAGACCTCCCGATCTTCATTCCGTCGCCGCTCCCAAAATTAAGAGACTCCTCGCCGATCCCCACCGGTGTACAGGCGGACCAAATTCGTCGGTTTCTCGAGAAACGTAGGGCTGATCGGCTTCGACGACCGGCCATACTCCCGAGGTGTACCGAGGCCGCCGCGTGAACACCGAAAATCGCCATCAACCGATTATCTGCCAACGATTTACGTTGGATCGGCGGTGGAGATCGGCGAGGAGTCTCGAAATTAACGTAACATATTCATTTAACTTATCATGTTCAAATGTTTTGCAATAGATATTTACTTAAAATTTCAAATTCTTATTCGTTTGATTTCCCAAAAAAAACCAAGAGCAACCAATTTTTTTTATTGACACTCTCAACCCCAGCGACCAATTTAGCAAAAGATTAGATCTCATCGGATTTCCAAGCCTCAGCATATTCTTACCACCAGGAGATAGGCAGCCATGCTTCACTTAGATTACATGGCATCTAAAACCTCTCGACTACCCCTAGATTCATTCAAGACCGCTCGCATTTTGTTCTATATTCTTTCAGATCGATGGAGGCAAAAGGTCGGTCCGCGCAGGCTCACACGTCACTGTTTCCGTCCGGAACCGATTGAAGAAGGTAGATCATGCAACCTGGAACCTAGGAGCTTGGCGGCTCCCATGTTTCAACTCGCCCAGCCTCTACCAGGGTCGCCCTGGGCAATATTTTCGAGCGTGGGAGGCATTGGCGACCTCCAAATTGATTCTGTAGTTTTAAATGGCACAAATACAGCCTACGCCACTGCAACGGACAACAATCCTACGCTTTGGGGTGCCGACCCCTTTACAGTTGCTTCATGGATGGGTGAAGCAATGAATCAAGTTTTTTCACCCAGCACAACATCCATGCTGCCATCAATCGGAATCACTGCGAACCTTACGAACTACTATGAAACAAGCGTTGCGAGCACTGGAACCTTTGGTTTAAACGCAATCACTTCGTGGGCACAATCGGGAAACTCGCTCGGTCTTCCTCCTCAGGAGATTTCTTGGAACATTGTAGACAATACAACAGGACCACCGCAAACCCCCTGGACGGGCCCAGCGGTCAAACTTGAGGCTACAATCGTGGTAACGTATATACCGGCAACTTCAGCTGGGGGTTGGGATCAGTTGGGTTTTACCCCGGATCCACTCGCTCCCTTCTCCCCAACTGCTACGGGGACAAATGTCGGGTTTACTTCCTCGGCATCCGGAATCATCGTGTCAGGTCCAACGATGGGAAACAATCTTGAACCCACCGCATTAGCAATCTCTACCATCAATCCAGATCCAGAGCCTGGCCAACCCGATTGGGACACCGTACTTTACGACGATTTCTTCAGCAGTCAGGGGATGAATGGAGCAGGAGAATCGGTGGTTCGATTCACACACACTGTTTATACAGGTGATACTATCGAAAGCATCCGATATGCTACGAGCTTAACAACTGGACAATCGACAGCGGGTCCCGCTCCAATCTCAGGACTATCCCAATTGACATTTCACTTTGACGAGGATGTCAGTTAGATCATAAGACGTGTCAAGTCCGCGTGAATGCACTATTCTGGACCGACTCTTCTAGTAGTACGAATCGCATGAGGCGTCATGGGAAGGCTAGCTAGCTTTCACCCATCATGGCTACTTCCTGGTGCGTCCGCGCGGACTACAAGGCTGGCGCGTTGCCGTTAAGGCTTACTCTTTCAAAGTAGGGGCACCATTCCGTCGTTCGAAACCGTTGACAAGAGTAACGCATGCTGCTGAAGGGCCATCAATCGCCAGGTGGTGAAAGCCGAGATTCCTCGCGGTTGACAGTGTTCTCCTGGCATACGGCACTTATTCCAAACATAAATCGCTCTCAACGCATTCGTGCTGCTGTTAAATATATTCATTTCTCAAAATTTCGATCAGGAAATTTAATTCCAACGCCCGTTCGCTATCCCTTAACACGTTGATCTAAAGACACGCCTGATCACCACCCCGCGAAACAGGCGGCACATTCCGAAACCAAGCAGGCCTCCCAGGCTATTTAAGAGCACGTCATCGATATCGGCGATGCGCTGACCTGAGGCCAATTGCAGGGCTTCAATGAACGCGCTGAGCAGAAAGGAGCAAAGCACGACTTTCCCAGCCTGATCCAACTCAGGTCGAGACTCAGCCAGCAGGAACCCCAGCGGCACGAAGGCCGCCAGGTTGCCGAGAATGTTGACCATCCAGACCCAACCTCCCTGCTGGAAACAGTCCCAGATCGTCCGGAAGGGGATGAGCCGGAGATGATGCCCTTGACTCTCCGGGTGCGGCACCATCGTTAATGCGAACAACACCGAAAGATAGCCGTACCAAAAGAGAGGACGTAGAAAAGCGCGCAAGGTTTCTTCCTCCTACACCCCAAGCGACTGCCCGAATTACGAACTCATGCCCCAATCTTTCGTTTCCCGATTATTCATCGCATTTGCTCGCCAAACCCGACATTCTTCAATACGATCACACTCCCCACATCACTCTATTATTTGTTAACACACACACAACCCATTCGCATTACTTCGCGACACCACATATCTCGTTCAACAACACCCATTGTTCCACCGCGAGATTCCATGCAAACGTCGCCTTTCCCGGGATCGCGGACATCTTACCCACTCTTCGTATCTCCCAAATTCCATTGCGGGCGGGACGCCCGCGCTCCCAGGGAGGAGAGTCCGCGAGGCCGCGACTCAATCCAGGTGAACCTCTAGAGCGGTTCACGTTCAACCGTCAGGCGAATTGGAAAGAATGGAACGGTGCGGAGTCCATGTCTTTAGGATCGGTTTCTCGCGCATGACTTCGTCTCATCAACACCACGTCATTTTACCACTTATCAATTCATAGGGTGCGTCAAGTCCGCGCGGACGCACCATTTGGGGTCGAAGCCACGGGCGGAGCGATGCGCGAGGCATGATGCGAAGGTGGGTCGCATCCATCACGGACATTCCCCACGAACCAATTTGCCATGTTGGGAGTGAGAAAGCCCCCGGGGTAAAGCGATCGTGGATTGCTCAAGAAGGGCGCGAGCTTCTTCTAACGATGGTCTTATTGATCGATCGTCCCGGAGCGTCGATTCGGTTTGTAACCTCAGGTCGCATATCACCATGCGGTGGTCTGAGTGACGGGTGGGACGAGCGACGGTAAGCACCGAGGTGAATGCGTCGCTCACCCAAACCTGGTCGATCCTCAGGACCGGGAAGTTGTTGAGAATCGTGTTGCCCCAACCGACCCCGCTTTCGATGAAGGCATCGTGCAGCTTTGGGCTCAGGAGACGGGTCACGGCATCTCCCTGAGGGGCGTTGAAGTCACCTCCCACGATCACGGGAACGGGAACGGTTAACCGCTCGATGCGCCGGGCGATCTCCCGAAGTTGCTCGCGCCGACGGCGCCGGTTCCGCATCTGCTCTCGCCAGCAGTCGAGCGACCACAGGTCCACACGGAATAGGGCGGGGAGCAACCGGGTGCTGACGACCTCGATTTCCCGGCCCGAGGCCAGAGTGACCCGAGCCTGCACGAAATACCCGCGCAGGCTGGGAGGGAGTTCCACGGCCACCGCATGGCCACGCGCCACCAGCGAGGCATCCACACCGTAAACGACCCCCGCCTCCGTGCCGAACAAGCGCCTGGCGAGTTCTTCCACGTCCCGCCGACCCGGGGACTCCTGAAGCAGAACGATGTCCGGTCGATACCTCTCTACCTCCTCGGCCGCCAGCCGACTCCCGATCGCGCAGTTGAGCGAGATAACTCTCAGCGTCTCTCCTTGGAATCGGGCCTCTCGCGTCAGCCAAACCGCCCGGACCAGACGACGTCCCAAGCTCCTTGGCTCCTCCGAAACCGAGAGGAGGAAGAGGAGCCAGATCCCAAGTGCTAGCCAGCCCAAGCGGTTCCCGGGACCTCGTAAGTTGAAAGCCGCGAAGAACAGGCCAGGGGCAAGCCAGACCCAGGGCGGAGCGATCGTGATCGCGGCGCAGGCGTCTGGCCTCGCGACATAGCAAACGGCCAGCACGAGGCAGAGGGAAACCGAGACCAACGAAGGGACCCAACGCGCCAGGCGCCTCCAACGCCGAGGCATATGCCCCCCTGGCTGCTCGTCAAGCCCGGCGTCGGGAAGTTCCATAAGGGATCACCGATAGCTGAAGTTGGCGAGTCAGCGTTTATATCTTGTAGTCCGCGACTCATCTACTAGACGAGGCACGACGCGTTTGGTGAGCGGTCTGAAAGCTCGGGAGCGAGTACAAAATGTTTCTTTACCAGCCCGACGCGCAAGCGAGTGAATCTCTTTTTTTCTTCACAAGCCCGACGCGCAAGCGAGTGAATCTCTTTTTTCTTCACAAGCCCGACGCGCAAGCGAGTGAATCTCTTTTTTGCTTCACAAGCCCGACGCGCAAGCGAGTGAATCTCTTTGTCACGTATGATCTAAGTCGTCACGATTTTATTAAAACACGAAATAAAACGATTCACTCGCTTGCGCTTCGGGCTTGTAGAATCAAAGACGATTCATTCCAAAACGACAATTTCGCCAAACAGCACATCTATGATTCATGTTACGATCAATACGGTGGGCAGTGCCCACCCTACAAAGAAAAGGCGAGATTCAACAAGGGTGTGAGAGGAGCAAGGCAAGGATTATGCTGGCCCGGCCCGGTCCCCCATTGCCGGAAGTCGGGCAAGGGGGATGAACGGGCTAGGGATGTACAGACTGGGTCGGTCGGTCGAGATTCGTCCCGATGGTTCAGGACTCGGTCGACTCGGGGGCGGGAGCTTCGGCGGCGGCGGCAGCCTTCTGAGCCGCGGCGACCGCGGCGGCCTCGGCGCGAGCCTTCTTGGCGGCGGCCTTCGTTGCGCGACGCTCGGCCTTGGCGGCCTTGGCCTCGGCGGGAGTCGCCTTGCCGGCCGGGAACCGCTCCTTGAGGCGGACGGCCTTGCCCGAGCGCTCGCGGAGGAAGTAGAGCTTGGCGCGACGGACCTTGCCCGAGCGCTTCACGACGATGTCGGCGATGCGGGGCGAATGGACCGGGAACTTACGCTCGACCCCTTCCCCCTGAACGATGCGCCTGACGACGAACATCTCGCGGGTCTTCGCGCCCGAGCGGGCGATCACGACGCCGTTGAAGATCTGGATTCGCTCTTTCTCGCCTTCCAGAATTCGGACGTGAACATCCACGGTGTCGCCGATCTCGAATTTCGGGATCGACGCCTTCATGCTCGATTGTTCAACGAGCTCCATCAACTGGTTCTGCATAACCTAACCCCTTTGCTTTGCTGCCTTGTATGTAGGTGCCGTCTTGATGGGCAGACATTGTCTTGTCGTCGTTTGCTTGACGATTAGCGTCGATGTTCGCGTCGCCAGCGTGCGATCGCGGCATGGTCGCCGCCGAGGAGGATTTCCGGGACCCCCCGGCCGCGGAACTCGCGGGGGCGGGTATAGTGGGGGTACTCCAGGCCGCCGTCCGGTCCGAACGACTCGTCGATGGCGCTTTCCGCGTCTCCGAGCACCCCTGGCAACAGTCTCATCACGGCATCCACGACGACCATCGCCGCCACTTCACCGCCGGAGAGGACATAATCTCCGATCGAGAGTTGCTCGGGCTCCAGAGTCTCGAGGATCCGCTCATCGAACCCTTCGTACCGACCACAGAGCAGGACAATCCGCGCCTCGCCCGCCAGCTCGCGTACCCAGGCCTGGTCGAGACGTCTCCCTTGGGGAGTCAACGCGATCAGCCGGCCGGGGCATTCCGCCTGAGCCTGGACCGCTTCAACCGCCGCCACCACCGGAGGTGCCATCAGCACCATCCCCGCTCCTCCTCCAAAGGGCCGGTCGTCCACCTGCTTGTGCTTCCCCTCGGCCCATTCTCGCATGTCCCAGCGATGCACCTCGACCCGTTTCTTCTCGATCGCACGTTTGAGAATGCTTTCGCTCAAGAAACCGTCGAAGAGGGCTGGAAACAGGCTGAGCAGGTCAAAGCGGAGCGCGGGTAATGAGGACGAGGACGACGAAGCGGTCTCGACGGAGTTCGCGTCTGCGTTGGCGTCAGGGGCGGAGGACATCTTCAGCCTTCCCAGGGCTCACTGGCGGGTCGGATCAATCCAAGCTGCTCAGGAGGCCGGCGTCGCGGGAGCAGGCGCGGCTTCCGTGGCGGGAGCCTCGGGCGCGGCGGGCGGTTCGGGAAGCTGCCAGGGCTCGCCGGGGGCGGGCTTCTTCACGCCGTGCCGGTTCAACAACGCCTGAACCTTCTCGCTCGGCTGGGCGCCGACGGACAGCCAGTACCGGATCCGGTTGACGTTCAGGACGGTGCGGGCATCGACGTTGCGAACCATCGGGTCGTAGTGCCCGAGTTCCTCGATCGCTCGCCCATCTCGAGGCGTACGCGTATCCATCGCGCAGATACGGAAGAACGGACGGTGACGACGGCCGAACGATTTCATGCGAATACGGACCACTCGAAACTCCTCACAAAAAAACGGGATCCAAACAGGCTCGGACGCATGGCAAGTCCTTCGAGAACTTCGCGGGCCAGCCAGGTTGATCGATCGATGACCTCTTCCCTTAGCGAAGGTCCGCGCGATCATCCCCTGTACCACGAAACGAGGCCGGTCCCGAGCCGCCGGCGGCCTCGCGGGCTCAACCGTTCCAGAGTGGCGAGCGTGACCAGGGACGCCCAACCAGGTTGGACCTGCCCCTTTTGGTTCAATTCGCACACATTTTTTTGAAACGTCGAACCCATTCCCTTTCACGTCACGGCAAACAGTGCTTCCTCAAACCGAATCGGTGTCTTGTCTCTCAAAGCGAACGAGGCCATTCCACTCGGCGAAAGCCAGGGCTCGCCAAAGGAAGGGCGTTGCGACTCATTCCTTCCAAAAACGCGAGCGAACTCGTGAGGAACGAGCTCAAACCCAGGCGAACGGCTCATTTTGCCAGCCAAAAGGAGAGGCAAGTCCGCTGGGGAGAGGAAGGAAAAGGCGTTTGGCTCAATTTGGTCTCAGGCTCTTCCCCGTTCATCTCGGCGTTTCTTGCGTTCTTCCTTTTCACGTTGCTTGCGGAGTTTTTCGCGTTCCTTGGGCGAGAGACGTTTCCCGGTCCCTTGCTTGGGGGCCATCAGTCGAGCGCCTGGGTTGAACGCCCCAGCGCGTCCGAGGCCGCTCATCGCCCTGATCTTGTCGAGCATGGTCATCTGGGCCATCTCTTTGACCAAGGCGGCCATCGCGTCGAACTGCTTGACCAGGGCCGAGATATCGGAGGGATCGACCCCCGCCCCGGCCGAGATTCGGCGCCGGCGAGAGATATCGATCATGTGCGGGTTGCGCCGCTCCTCCGGGGTCATGCTATCGATCATCCCCTGGATACGCTGAACCTCGCCGTCGGCATCGAGCTCATCGAGATTCACGGGCATCTGGCTGAGGCCAGGAATCTTGCCCATGAGCTCCCGGACCGAGCCCATCTTCTTCATCTGCGTGATTTGCTGGCGGAAGTCGTTGAGGTCGAACTTCCCCTTGGCCAGCTTCTCTTGCTGGCGTATGGCCTCTTCCTCATCGACGACCGACTGGGCGGCCTCGACCAGGCCAACGATGTCGCCCATGCCCAGGATCTGCCCGACGATCCGCTGGGGGTCGAAGGGCTGAAGCTTGTCGAGCTTCTCACCCATGCCGACGAACTTGATCGGCACGCCGGTCACTTTGCGGACCGAGAGGGCGGCACCGCCTCGGGCGTCACCGTCGAGCTTGGTCATGATGACGCCATCGAGCTCGAGCGCCTGGTTGAAGGCGCCGGCGGAGGAGACGGCGTCTTGGCCGGTGAGTGCGTCGCAGACGAAGAAGACCTGGTGGGGCTTGACCTTCTTCTCGATCTGCTTGAGCTCGACCATCAGCTCATTGTCGACGTGGAGCCGGCCGGCGGTGTCGAGGATGATCGTGTCGCGTGCCTGGCGGTTGGCCTCGGCCAGGGCGGCCTGGCAGACCTTCACCGGGTTCGAGTCGGACTCGCTATAGACGGGGACCTGAAGCTGCTGCCCAATGACCTTGAGCTGCTCGATCGCCGCGGGGCGTTGAAGGTCGGCGGCGACGAGCAAGGGCTTGCGGCCTTGCGAGAGGAGCAAGCGGGCGAGCTTGCCGCAGGTGGTCGTCTTACCCGAACCCTGAAGGCCGCAGAGCATGATCACCGTCGGTCCACTCTTTTCGAGGCGGATCGTCGGGTCGACGGGGCCCATGAGCTCGATCATCTCGTCATGGACGATTTTGACGATCTGCTGTTCGGGCCGAACGCTCTTGATGATCTGCTGGCCAACGGCACTGGCGCCGACCCGCTCCATGAACTCCTTAACGACCTGAAGATTGACATCCGCCTCGAGCAGCGCGGTGCGAACTTCGCTCAGGCCGTCCTGAATGTTCGCCTCGGTGAGCAATCCTCGCGCACGGAAGCGTCCGAAGGCTGAGGAGAGGCGTTTTTGCAGGTCGTCAAACATGGCCAGGTTGGATCTTTTCGAGGAATTTCCAGAACGATTGAGAATCGACGAGTGTAATGGATTCACTCCGGCTCGACAAGGTCACGGCAAACCTAAAGCTTGAAATTGACGTTGGGGCGGGACAAGCCAGGGGAAAGGCAAGCTGAGTTTGGAAACGGCACCGCCCCAGCCCGGTGAAGGGCTGGGGCGGGCTTTGAGGATCACATTCACGTTCCGAAGTAATTCGGCCCGCTCGCTTCATTCTCAACCACGCATGTGGAGCAGAACAAAAGGGTGGGTCGCCCCGAGACCTAAAAGTTCGCTCAATAGCTATCGGACGAAACCACTTCACCGCCGGCCTTCGTCCCCAGAGACCACCAGGTGGTCTGGTCGATCGAGTCCTTGATGAAGTGGACGCTGCCGTCGCAGAACGCCACGTTCACACCGCCCGAGTGGTTGCTGGTGGCGTTGATGAAGCTGGCGTAGTCGGCACCTGCGTTGCCGTCGGTCCGGCAGGAACTCCAGGGGTACTTGTTCGAGTTGGGGGTGACGACTGTATTGAAGAAGGTGTAACCGGGCGAACCAATTCCCCAGAACTGTCCTCGATTCGAGCCGGTACCGCTGGCAGAGGTGGCCGCGGCGTCCCAAACCCCATTGCATGCGTTCAAACCCGTCAGCACTTCCGCGTGGAGAACACGAGCGGTCCCCGAGATAACGATCGGATCGAGCTTGTTATTTCCCTTTCCGCTGCTACCCGTATTGGTCCCCCCCACTGTAGTCCGCTTGACCATGCGAGGACTGTTGTTCCCAACAAGGGCCTCTGCCCACATGATCGTGTTCGAGGTCCCGTCCACCACGGCCGAGACGTCGTAAGAAAGAGTGTGAGCAAAGATGCCTGTCACGCCGCCCGTAAACCACGGATCGGTGGTGGTCCCCATGCTTCCGTGGTAGTTGTTGAGCCGAATACCGGAACCCGTGGTGATGAGTTGGCCGTCCGAGGGGCAAAGGAAGGCCGCGATCTTGGCGTTGATCGCCGTGCTGTTCATCGGCCCGGTTGGGATGAAGCTGGGATTCGGCGTGCAATTAAAATTGCATGCGTTATAAATCGCCGTTTGCTCCATGAAGCCGAGCATCATGGCCTGGCCGCTGAAGTTGCCCCAGGTGCTGGCGGTACCAGCGCCGGAACTGCTGCCGAAAGTGGAAGTCGCGTTACGAAGGGGGTACGACTGGTAGGTGGACTGGTAGTTATTCGCCGCCAGGCCCATCTGCTTCAGGTTGTTCACGCACTGCGACCGCCTGGCCGCTTCTCGCGCGGCTTGCACGGCGGGCAACAGCAGCGCGATCAAGACCGCGATGATCGCAATGACCACCAGCAACTCGATCAGCGTAAAGCCGGAACGATTGGAACGAGGCCGAATCATGAAGTGATCCTTTCCGGGAGAGACGAACAAGGCAGATCAAAACGATGATGAAATCGAGAAGACAGACCCAGGCTTCCCCTCCAGCAAGAGCTGGAGAAGAAGGAATGAGGGGAGGCTATCCGCGCCCATGATTTCGATCGGAGAGACGACCAAGGCCAGAAGAACCCGGTACTAGCTCCTACGATTAAGCAAGTCTTGCGTGACAGCCGGCCCGTGAAACCAACCAATCACCCATGGCAACCTTCCCCAAGATTGCCGCGCAACGCATTCGAATGAGAAATTAAAAAGTGGGCGGAATCCTCGAACTTCGCACGTCCACCCACCAGGCAGGGAGCATCTCGACTCATTCCTGGAGAACGCGAATCAACCGTTGCCGAAGGGGAGGGCCGGATCCCACGAGCGGAGAACAGTTGCTTTGCGCCCCCGTTGCATCGATTCGTAAGGTGGGCATTGCCCACCGCGCCAAGGCCGATGCCAGGAGAACAGCGACAAGGCCCAGACACCAAGGGAGTGATTGGAAGACACGGCCCTGAATTCCTGCCGGTGGGCGGTGCCCACCCTACGAATGCTGGGTGTCACGCAAAGGGGATTCGCTCAGAATAAAGACCTTGCCCCGTGATCAAGGGGGCATCACGCCAATCGTGCGCTTGCCGGTTTTCGGCCCCTTCGCGGCGGCGTCGTTGGCGGACGTTTGGTCCTCCACCTCTTTTTGCACCTGTTGCTTCTGAGCCTCGGTCATCTCAGGAGCTTCTGAACCCGAGGAGCAACCAATGGAAGTAAAGGCAATCCCCATCGCACATAGGGTCAGGGCCCTTGCCCCGACTTCCCCGATCCATTTCAAGTTCAAGAAGCGCAATTCAAAGACTCCTCATCTCAAAGAGCACAAGTAGAACCAAGACCCTCACGGCGAAACGCCCTAGCCTGTCGAAGATCATCTCGCTCCACAGTTGGAGCAAGCTGAGTGACCTGGTTCCGTCCTATCCAATCATCCCCGAACGATTTTTTTAAGGAAGCCCGCCAATGTCTTGGCGTCCTTAACCATGCCGGCAATGAGAGTATTCCTCTGACTCACTAGCTCACGTCACGTACTGAACCCAATCCACGAGCTCGAACTTGCCACGGGTCGTCAACCCCATCAACTTCAGGCAGAATGTCACGATGCCGATTTCATGACCATTCTGATCCACGAGCACAAAACGCTGAAGTGATTGGTTCAGTCACGAACCTAATCGTAGGGGAGAGCGTGGTTCTCAGCAAAGTTTATAGAATCTTCGCTCGGTTCGTCTCAACTCGTTCAGGAATGAGGAACGGCCTTTTTTGGTGGGTGGCTGGATCCATCATCATCCTCATCCAATCCGTACTTTGCAATCCTGAACGCCAAAAAACTTCTCTCTTTTTTCACACCTTTCGCATCGAGCCCACGTTCGAGCCCCCACTCCCCCTCGCTTTAACTCCCTGAAAGTCAAGCGGTATCGTCCAGCCTCCTCACATATCAGCAAGATTCGGCTCCCCAGGCCAAACCGGTTGCGAACCACACTCCATTGCTGCACTAGCACATGATTGAATGCACTCTAAGAAATAAAAAAAGATCAACTCACCGGTATTTCGTGTCCCATACCCAAAATATTGTAGGCAGTCGTTCAAGAGTTGGTATTAAGGAAACAGTGCGTTCGAGGGAATGAAAGGCCGCCTGAGCCCTGGCGAAGGCTCCCTTTTCCCACAGGAGTTCGACGTTTCACCGGGTCGATCGGTCCGGCTTGAATCAAGCAAGCTTCTCCTCGACGAGGGGCCCACCGTGGCATCTCCCTTCCTCCGTCTCCCGCGTCACACATGACCTGTTGTTTGAACGAAAAAATTCGGACACGTCACGGAGCAATTTCGATGGATCGCGCCGGCAGGAACAAGCAAAGAAATAGGATCGAGCCTCGACTTTTTCGTCCCTTTTCGCCGGGCGTGAAGGCAATATCGTACGATCGACTTCGTTTTACAGGGATCAAGGGTGAGAGCTGATGACCCCGACTTCAGAATCCGACCGAGTCGTCCTTCATGGTCTCAATAGGCGGTCCTTTCTCTCGAAAGCTGGCGCAGGGCTATCGGCCGCGTTGGCTGCCGGGCGTTTGCTCCACGGGCAAAGCCTGGAACAGCCTCGAGAGAAACAGCGAGTCCTCAGGGTCGCTCACCTGACGGACATCCACGTTCAGCCCGAGCGGCGGGCTCCCGAAGGACTGGCTGCATGCCTGAAGCACCTCCAGGACCTGAAGGAGAAGCCCGACCTGATTCTCTCGGGGGGCGACCACGTGATGGACGCCGTGCGGCAAACGCGCGAACGAACCAAGACCCAATGGGACATCTGGACAAACGCCCTGAAGACCGAGAACCAGATTCCGGTCCGCTCTTGCATTGGAAACCACGATATCTGGGGCTGGGAGCAAGATAAGAGCGGAGCCACCGGCAAGGAGCCCGACTACGGCAAGAACTGGGCGACCGAGGCGCTCGGGCTTTCCAGGCGGTTCTATGGCTTCGACCAGGGGGGCTGGCATTTCATCGCGCTTGATAGCGTTCAGCCGCGAGGGCCGGAGGGGGATGGTTCTCACTCAGCCTATCTCGACGAAGAACAGCTCGACTGGTTCCGTCGCGAGCTCGCGACGGTCCCATCGACCACGCCAATCCTGATCTGGTCGCACGTCCCGATCGTCTCGGCCTTGCCCATCACCAACCCTCGGCCCAGCAAGACCGGCAACCTGTACATTGAAGAAGGGCACGTCCATTCCGACGCCGCCATCCTCGTCAACCTGATGGCCAAACACAAGAACATCAAGGCCTGCCTCAGCGGCCACCTGCACCAGGTGGAGACCGTGGAAATCAAGGGAATCCACTTCCACTGCAATGGCGCGGTCTGCGGCGGCTGGTGGCGCGGTAAGAATCGAGGGTTCGCCGAGGGGTATGCCGTCGTGGACCTGTACAACGATGGATCTTACGACTGCCAGTACGTCCCTTACGGCTGGAATGCCAAGCAGGCCTGACGGCGAGGGGAGGGGAACCGCTGACGGTGTTCTCCCCCTCGGCTTCGCGATGCGCTAGTGGGCAACCCGCATCGATTCCAGGGGAGAATCAAGCCCAACATCGCCTTCCCCGAGAGCGCGGGCATCTTACCCGCTCTTCTTCACGCTCCGCGTTGCGCTTCGCTCGGACTTACCTCCCTGGGAGCGCGGGCGTCCCGCCCGCAATTTGGAAATGACGAAGAGCGGGCAGCATGCCACGCCATTAGGGGAAAGCGAAGAGCGGGCGGGACGCCCGCGCTCCCAGGGAAGGCACGAACACGGCTTTTTTTGAGAGCGCGGGCATCTTATCCCACTCTTCGCCACTCCTAATGCGGGCGGGACGCCCGCGCTCCCAGGGAAAAAGATTTCGACATCTCGGGGCCAGCAACTCAATCCTGATTGCCCGCTTGCAAGACCAAGGAAAATGGCATGAGCCCTTGCTCGTCATTGAGTCTTTTTTAGCGTTTACCCTTTCACGCGGTTTCGGCCTGCTCGCTTGGACTCATACATCCGGGCATCGGCGACCCGGATCAACTGTTCGGGGTCGAGCAAGCCGTTGTTGACCACGCTCGCCACCCCGGCGCTAATGGTTACGCGGAACGACTTTCCTCCGAATTCGAATGGAACGGCCTCGACGGCGATCCGAAATTTCTCGGCGATCTCCAGCGCGTCCTTCTTGGAGGTCTCGCTCAGGACCACGGCGAACTCCTCGCCACCGTAACGCGCGAGAAGATCGTACTTGCGAACCTTCGGCCTGAGTCGTTGGGCCAACCCCTTCAAAACCAGGTCGCCCGCCAGGTGTCCGAGCGTGTCATTGATCTGCTTGAAGTGATCCACATCCAGCATGACGAGCGAGAGCGGACGGCCATAGCGGGCGGAGCGGGCGATCTCACGTTCCAGATGATCGAGCAGGTACCGCTTGTTGTGGATTCCGGTCAAGCCGTCGAACAAGGCCATCCGGTAAAGTTCTTCGTGATACTCGGCTTCAACGTTCCCACCCGAGAGGAACCGAAACAGGCAGATCCCCACGCGTAGGTAGTCGCCATCCAACAGCAAAGTCTGCTCGGCCGGTTCATCGTTGACGAAGGTGCCGTTGGTACTATGAAGGTCGGTGACAACGAAGCCCTTCTCCGTCCACTTCAAGACCGAGTGCCTTCGGGAGATCGACTGGTCGTGAATGGTGATATCACACTCATCATCGCGACCCAGCACGGTATCTCGCTCTCGCAAGACGTGCCGCGTCCCGATCGTAATCCCGGTTGGGTAGATCTGGATCAGGCAGGCGTCCTTGAGACTGGCCGAAACCGGCCGGGTTGAGACGATTGGTTTTGTGCCAAACGTCGAATCGGGCTGCGCCAAATCTTCCCCCTTGTGCTCCTTGATCCTCTCTTCCACTCCACGCCCAGGTTTCGTCCCGGCCCCAATCAAACGACGCCCTTCGTGACGAACTGGCTCACTAGTCATGATAGGACACGGTGCCTGACTTCAAAGAGTCATCAGTCTGATAAATTTAGGCTAATAACCACCGAAACGGTCGATTTCCATAAAAAACAAGGAAAGACGATTCAAACGAAAAGCTCCCGCCAATTCCAATTCGACGCCCTTCCCTTAATTATCATCACATTCTTACCATTAATTTCGACTCAATTCAAGCATCGAACATTTTTCCTCAAACCTTGGGACCAGATCAACCACGTCGACAGTCGATTCCGAAGACCCAGAGGACCGCATTTCCACGGATTGAGTGCATCGTCAGCACAAAGTGGTGTGACGGGCACAAAGGTATTCTTATCCTAGTGGGCAACCCGCATCGATCCGAGGGGAGAATCAGGCCCAACATCGCCGTGCCTGGGAGCGCGAGCATCTTGCCCTCTCCTCGTTCTCTAAAATCCATTGTGGGCGGGACGACCTCGCTCCCGGAAAAGGCCACGTTCGGCCTGAATCTCCCCGTGGATCGACGCGAATTGCCCACGACCTTGGAAATCAGGACAACACGCAACTTAAATAAGCCGAATTACCGCCTAATGATCCTTCCCAAGGAAACCACGGGGACTCGATTCGTGACTTAAGGCTCCAATCTTCAACTATCTCGCCTAATTCGGAATTAGTTGGCAGTTTAAGTCGAACAGGAAATCGTCGGTGGTCTCTTGCCTGGCCTGGACCCGCGGTGTTAAGAACGCAAGGACTTGCGTGAAGGGAGCCCACCAGCATGCCGAAATGGCATCGGTTTGCTCGATCGCCCCGGCTGCCCTTCCCATATTTTATTTAGGTAAGGCCCATGGAATCCTTCCTCCCTCCCGCCGGACAAGCCCCATGCCCACCGTTCTGATCACCCCCGAGCCACTTCGCAACCAACCTGGCACGTTTCGAGAGGTCTTTGCCGAGGCAGGCTTTCGCTGTATCGACTTTCAAGGTGAGGCGGTACCGCGCGAGGCTTCGCTGTGCGCCCTCTTACCCGAGGTGGATGCGATTGTCGCGGGGAGCGAATCAATCTCGTCGAGCGTACTTGACTCGGCCCCTCGACTTCGGGTCATCGCCAGAACGGGGGTGGGATACGACGCCGTGGACATCGCGGCGGCCTCGAGACGCAAGGTTCCGGTCGTGGTGACACCCGGCACGAACCAGGAGAGCGTGGCGGAGCAGACCTTCGCCCTCTTGCTCGCCCTCACGCGCAGGATTGTCAAGAACGACCAGATCATCCATGGCGGGGGATGGGACCGGACCCTGGTTCAGCCGATTCGCGGTAAAACGATGGGTTTACTTGGGTTAGGCCGAATTGGGCGGGCGGTCGCGAGTCGAGCGAACGCGTTTGGCATGCGGGTGGTGGCGTTCGACCCCATCAGCGGCGACAACGCGTTCGACGCCCAGTACGGGATCGAGCGGCTCGACCTGGATGCGGTGCTCAGCCGTTCCGACGTGGTCAGCTTGCACCTTCCCTTGCTCCCAGCCACGCGAGGCTTGGTCGATACCCGCTTCCTGGCCCAGATGCGGGAGGGCTCGTACCTGATCAACACCGCTCGGGGAGGGCTCGTGGTGGAGGCGGACCTGGCGGCCAGCCTGGTCTCGGGTCATCTCGCCGGCGCGGGGCTCGACGTCTTGTGCGTGGAGCCAGCCGACCCGAGCAACCCACTTCTCACTGCCCCAAACGTGGTCCTCAGCCCGCACATGGGAGGAATCGACACCAAGAGCATGGCCGACATGGCCGAGCTCGCCGCCCGCTGCATTGTCCGGCTTTACCAGGGGAGCTGGCCCGAGGGATGTGTCGTGAACCAGGAGCTTGCCCAGGGTTGGTGCTGGTAAGCCCGTCGCGTATCGACCCTGAACAGAACAGACGAGAAGCGGGATTGATTCCCTACCAGCCCGAAGCGCGAGCGAGTGAATCGGTTTTTGTGTCATGACCAGCCCGAAGCGCGAGCGAGTGAATCGGGTTTTGTTATTCCGAAGAGATTCACTCGCTCGCGCTTCGGGCTCGTAAAATCAAACGCGAATGGAAGAGACTCACTCGCTCGCGCTTCGGGTCGGTAGAAACAGAAGGCGAGGGTATTCAATCCCTCCGCGAGCGAATCCCATCCAGAAAACAAAAAAGCACAAGGGCTGGAGGAAAAGCTCCTCCAGCCCTTGTGTTTTGTATTTCGATGACTCCTACGAGTCAGACCAGAGCCACGGATACGCCATCAGTCAGGCTGCTCTGCCTCACTGGCAAGAGACGGAAGTGACGCTCGGCCCGGCTCAGACCTGGAACGAGCTGCCGCAACCGCAGGACTTGACAACGTTGGGGTTGTTGAATACGAAGCCTCGCTTTTCGAGGCCATCGTAGAAGTCAACCACCGTGCCGTCGAGGTACGGGTCGAACTTCTTGTCCACCGCCAGCTTGACGCCGTGGATATCCACAACGCGGTCACGCTCGGAAACCGAGGTATCGAAGTTCAGGCTGTAGGAGAAGCCACTGCAGCCACCCCCCTGGACACCAATGCGAAGCACGGTTTCCTCGGGCAGGTTCTGCTCGGTGACGATCTTCTTGACTTCCTCGGCAGCCTTTTCGCTCAGGGTCACACCCATGACTTGGGTCTCCTTAATGCTGGCAAACGTCCCCGGATAATACGACGACGCTGCGTCGCTTCTCAATAATCTTATCATAGCACCCAGTCAATTCCCAACCTCTTCCTCCCCCCGCGACAGGAGCCGCGAAGGGAACGCGGGAACCTGGGTCGTTCCTGGTCCTGTCCTGTCCTGTCCTGTCCTGAAAGAGAGCCGCTCAGCCTTTTCTTTTACGATGGAACCAAGGGCAGTGTTCACGCGACTAGCCTTTCTTTCGTCCCATCGCATGCCCAGCCCAATAAATCGGTCCCTTACCATATTGGCGCATCCAAGGCACGCATCTCAAGGCGTTCGCATCTACCTGGCTTCATGCCGAGCCATCTTCCCAAGTCGAATCGCGTAAGGCCTTGTCTAAACAAAGCTTGGATTGCCCGCAAGAAGGTTCTTCCTGGAAGCGTGGACGTCTTGCCCGTGTGCTAGCTTCCCATTGTGGGCGGGACGCCCGCGCTCCCAGGGAGGGAGCATGGGCAAGGCAAGGGGTCTCGGCCGGATTCGGCGATTATCCGTCGCTTCACGCTTCCGACTCTGTATCTGTATCTGTAAGGCAACTTCCAAATCCGTCAGAGGCGGAAGCGTGAGCGACGCTCTTCTTTCCTTGCTCCGGCGATCTTCCGTCGCTCACGCTTCCGCCTCTGTAAGGCAATTTTCCCGTTCGTCGGCGATGAGATAAGCCCCCTCACCCGCGGGATAGGCATGCCGCGAAAGCTCCACGAGGTCGGCCTTCTTCCCAAATCGCGACGATTTTGCGTCTTCCGAGTTTTTGTGATTTTGTGATCCTTTTGGAATTCCCTAGAAACGCGACAACAGGCACAATGAGATAGTCCCTCCTTGGAGCTTCGAGGACGAGGCCCCGCACAGCGAAAAAGGGAGGGACGCGATGGCGGACGAACGGAGGGCGACCCAAAGCCCTTCCCAACGAGGCATCACCCACCGCGGCAGGGAGGCGAGGCACCATGGCGTACGACCGAGATCAGGCGACGCACGAATTCACCCGCTGGAGTAAAAGCTACGACCGCAGCATCCTGCAGTGGCTTTTGTTCGGACCATCGCACCGGGCCCTGATTCGCCGAATCAAGGCCTTCATGGGGGATCGCCCCGCACGGGTCCTGGATGTCGGCTGCGGCACGGGGGTCTTTGCCGGACGTGTGCGTGAGTCGTTGCCGAACGCCAAGGTCTGGGGAATCGACCTGGTTTCGGACATGCTGACCAAGGGGACCGAGCGGTGGCGGCACCACGCTGGGCACGTCCAACCCGCCCAGGCCGATAGCGAACGCCTGCCGTTCGCGGCTGGCTCGTTCGACGTGGTCACCTGCGCGAACAGCTTCCACCACTATCCGAACCAGGATAAGGCCGTCGCCGAGATGCACCGGGTGCTTCGTCCCGGTGGGCGACTCATGGTGATCGACGGCTATCGCGACGGTCTCTGGGGCTGGTTCATCTACGACGTCTGTGTGGAAGGGGTGGAGGGGGACGTCCACCATGCCTCCTCGAAGCGGTTCCGCGAACTCTTCAGCCAGGCGGGGCTCCGCGCGATCGCTCAGAAGATCCATCGCGGGCCGGCCCCCTTCCTGCTGACCGAAGGGGTCGCCACCGACCCATCCCCCTCGTCGATGGTCCCTTCCCCCCACTTTCGAGAACTGGCGGGCATCGGGGGAGGCCGCGAGAGCACGTCGGCGGCCCTCACACGCGAGAGTTGAGTCAATCCGTCAAGAAGCCGTAAGTACGAGGTTGGCCCAGCTCCTCTCAGGCCAAGCCAAGCCAGCAAGTCGCGGCAACGCCGTACTCCGCCTGGTTGATGCACAAAGATTACATATAAGCTTCGAGGCTAAACATAGCGAGAAGCAGTATTTCCCTACAAGCCCGAAGCGCAAGCGAGTGAATCGGTTTTTATCATGCCGAAGAGATTCACTCGCTTGCGCTTCGGGCTTGTGAAGAAAATAAGAGATTCACTCGCTTGCGCTTCGGGCTTGTGAAGAAAATAAGAGATTCACTCGCTTGCGCTTCGGGCTCGTAAAGTCATTATTGGTATTGATAGTTAGGTTTCGTCAGCACTTTTACGATCCTGAGCCTCGAGCACATACATGATTGCCATCTCAAGATCGGCCTCTTCATTAATCCAACGACAACTTCCGCCCTCTGTCCAGAATCTCTCTCGCCCATCCCCCATGCTCTTCAATTTTCGCGTACACCACGCCTTGA
>Ga0182745_1001697_pt1 | contig 20790 bp, 17 predicted proteins | sample eDN3rd30CKraftBY_FD_128523 | JGI IMG/M metagenome (GOLD analysis project Ga0182745, IMG submission 128523) | Enriched backyard soil microbial communities from Emeryville, California, USA - eDNA 3rd pass 30_C Kraft BY (version 2) (version 2) | ecosystem: Environmental > Terrestrial > Soil >...
CCCGCCTGCTTCGAGGCCCAGGTCGCGAAGGTGGACCAGTTGGCGTTCTCGGTGCCCAGGAGCTCGCCCATGGCGTTGGAGAGGTCCGAGTAGCCCTGCGTAATCGCGTGGTTGCGCGCCACCGGGTCCTGCATGGCGGCGATGTTCCGCACGTCCGCGGCGGTGGGGTAGCTGCCCGGCGCGACGCGCGGGCCCTGCGGCAGGGCCGCGGGGGTGGTCAGCGCCACCGGCTGCTGGCGGGAGGCCGGGGACTCGAACTGGGACACGCCGGACATGCCGGGCCGGCTCGCCAGGGGCCGGGCGTGGGCCTGGGGCTTGGCCTCGTTGTGAGCGGGCCGAGGCGGCTCGCGGAGCTCCGTGGGACGGGCGGGGGCGCGGGGGCTGGTTCGGGAGGTCTTCATCCCTTCCAGTATCGATTTGAAACCCGGAAAAGTTTCGTACCCCGCCCTTGCGGGCACGTCAGACCCCCAAGGTAGGAAGGGCTGGACACGTTGCTCCAGGTGGGGTTCCACTGGGGGGAGGCAGGGCGGATGATAGAGGGGTGGGAGGCGATGGGCCTGCGGAGGGCCGAGATGGGAAATGAGACGAAGCGTCCAGCGACCTACGAGGACCTGGTGGCGCTGCCCGAGAACATGGTCGGGCAGATCATCGATGGTGAGCTCATCGCCCTGCCACGGCCCGCCAGTCCTCACGCGGTGGCGCACTCCGTCCTGGGGGGCCTGCTGGTCTCCCGCTTCCAGGTCGGGCAGCGGGCGCCCGGGGGCTGGTGGATTGTTACTGAGCCCGAGCTGCACTTCGGTGAGGACGTCCTGGTTCCCGATATCGCCGGGTGGCGGCGCGAGCGCATGCCGATGATGCGGCGAGTCCCGTTCTTCACCCTGGCCCCTGACTGGGTGTGCGAGGTGCTGTCTCCGTCGACGCGCAACCTGGACCGCTATCGCAAGCGGGAAATCTACGCGCGCGAGGGCGTCGGGCATGTGTGGCTGGTGGACCCCGCGTTACGGACCCTGGAGGTCTTCGCGCGGCGAGAGGGGGACTGGGTGCCGAAGGGGCAGTACTCAGGGGATGCGCGAGTCCGCGCCGAGCCGTTCGAGGAACTGGAACTCGACCTGGAGTCGCTGTGGCCCCCGGAGTTGGAGGCGCCATGAGCCCTTCCCCGATGACGCTGCGGAGCGTCAGGGGCTCAGGCCGAAGCGCTTCGCGTGGTCGTGCCAGGCCTGCCGTGCCTCTTCGAGGTTCACCGCTCGGAAGCGGATGGGGGCTCCTGGACGGCGCGCGCACAGCCGGCCCCAGTCGGCGCGAATGACGGCGGCAACGAGTGGATAGCCTCCCGTCGTCGGGTGGTCCGGGCCCAGGATGATGGGCGTTCCCGACAACGTGGCCTGGATGGCCCCTCGCACCATGGGGCGCGACGTGCCTGTGCCTTCGTCGCCGTGGGGGAGCGGGGGGCCTTCGAGCCTCATGCCCACGCGGTCGCTCGCGGTGGAGACCGTGAAGGTGGTCGACAGAAGCGTGGACGCTGTCGCCGGCGTGAGGCGCTCTGTGTCCGGCCCCAGGATGATTCGGATGGGCGCCGTCGCGTCCAAGGTGTCGCCGAGGGAGAGAGGCTCCGCGTCCCCATGGGCGCCGTCGAGCGGGAGCGCGTCTCCACGGCGCAGCGCCCGGCCTTCGTGCCCGCCCAGGCGCGCGACCAGCAGCGTGCCTCGCCCGCCCAACACCTCGGGGACCGCGAGCCCGCCGTCCACCGCGACGTAGCGCACGCTCAGCGCGCCGAGAGCAGGCACGGTGAGGCTCTCGCCCTCCGCCACGGTGAAGGTTCGCCCGTCCACGGACACCCGGACATGGCGCCCTCGCGCGCGCAGCGCCAGCTTGCCGAAGGCTTCCAGCGCCGCCGCGCCGCTCGCGTTGCCCACGGCGCGATTCGCCAGGGCCAGCAGCTCCGGCACCAGCGGCCCGCCGGGCGGCACGCCATGGTGCATCTGCCCTGGGCGTCCCGCGTCCTGCACCGTCACCGGGGCGCTCACGCTGGTGATGTCGAGCCAGCCCGTCATCCGTCCACCCGCTCGAAGCGCACCCGGTCGCCGAGCTGCAACGCCGCGCCCTGCTCGGGCGTGAAGGCGGTGAAGTCCAGCGCGGTGCCGATGAGGTTCCACCCTCCGGGCGAGGCGAAGGGATACACGCCCGTGCGCCCGCCCGCGATGCCCACCGCGAGCGCGGGCACCCGCGTGCGTGGCGTGGACAGCCGGGGCACTGCGATGCGCGGGTCCACTTCCCCCAGATAGGCGAACCCGGGCAGGAATCCCACGCAGCGCACCGTGTACTCGCGCGCTGTGTGGCGCCGGGCCACCTCGTCCTCGGAGAGGCCCGCGCGTGCCGCGAGCGCGCGCAGGTCCTGCCCGTCATAGCGCACGCGGATGATGGTGAGGGGGCGCGCGAGCGTGGGGGCCGGCATTCGCAGCAGCCGCGTCAGCGCGAGCCGGGGCTCCTCGGGCGGGGCGTCCGGTCGGAAGTAGACGCAGGCGTGCTCCTCGGTGATGACGGCGTCCTGCACGCCGGGCAGGGCGCGGAGGGCCTCGCGAGCCTCGCGCCGCTCCAATCCCTCGGGGAGCACGAGCCGCAACGCACCATCACCCAGGGGCTCCGCGGGGAGCGCGAGCGCATCCAGCGTGGCGCGGACCTCGCGCGCCAGCGTCACCGCGCCCGGCGTGTCACCGTGGACGCAGAGGGTGTCCACGCCGCCGCCCGAGGCGAGCCGCACGGTGTTCGCGCGCGCCAGGGCAGGGTCGGTCAACACCGCGCCCGGCTGTCCGCGCGGAATGAGCGAGCCGTCCGGCAGCGTGCCCCGGTCCGCGAAGCCCTCGCGCGCAAAGGCCAGGCCGGCCGCGCGGGCGGCGTCGTGGAGTGCTCCCGTGCGCGGGCCGATGACAGTGACGCCCGGGCCGAGCGCCGCCGCCACGCCCTTCACCACCGCCCGGGCCAGCGCGGGGGACGCGTTGGCCGCGTGGTACAGCGCGCCGTGAGGCTTGGCGTATCGCACGGGCAGGCGGCGCTCGGAAGCGAGCGTGGCGAGCCGCGCGCACTGTCTGGAGACCTGGGCGCGCACCTGCTCCGGCGCGACGTCGCGCGCCTGACGGCCGAAGCCCTCGCGGTCCTCATAGGATGGGTGTGCGCCCGCCTGGGCGCCGTGCCGCTCGCACCGCGCCAGGGACTGGCGCATGGAGGCATCGTCCCCCGCGTGCCCGCCACAGGCGATGTTGGCGATGTGGGCCAGCGCATAGAGCTGGGCGTCCTCATCGGGAAGCTCGCCCAGGTCGATGTTGAGGAGGCAGGGCTTCATGCGGCGCACCGTATGCGAGCCGCTCTCCCGGCGCAGCCATCCCAGAAGCCGGAGGCGCGGGCCGGGAAGCCGACGATGGGGGAGGACGCCTCACGCACCATGCAGGGGCTGGGGCAGGGACTCCCCGGGTCAGCTCCAGGACATTTCGGAGCGCCCGCGCCAGCCGCCTCAGCGTGAGGTCGAGGGCAGGGTGTCCAGGCCACCCGCCTTCACCCACCGCACGAGCGCCGTTGCCGTCTGCTCGTCAATCAGCTCCGCGTAGGTGGGCATGGGCGTTCCGGGCAGGAACTGCTCCGGGTTTCGAATCCAACGGACCAACTCCGCGTCGCTGCGCGTGGCGACCTTGGCGAGCCGGTCGTGATAGCGCGCGCCCGGGGCATGGCAGGCCGCGCAGCCGAGCTTCGTGAAGAGGGCGGCCGCGTCCACGGCGGGCGCGCTGCGACGCGGCTCGCGAGCGGGCGCGGGCTTCCGGGCCGGGGGCACGGCCGTGCTGCTGCTCCGCACAGGGCGCGCGGCGACCTGGGCGCTGGCGGTATCGACAGCGGGCGTCGCTGCGTCGCGCGAGGACTCCGAGGTATCGGTGCCAGCCTGGGCCGTCGCGGCAGTGGCCGCGTCAGCCTTCCCGACGGAGCGAGGCGGGCCGTCCGCGACCGAGTCGCCCGGCGCCGAGGTGGCCGCTGTGTCCTCCTGCCGCGCCGCCTCGTCCGTCTCGGTGCTCTCCGTCACCCACAGGGGGCGGACCGAGTTCGCGTTGAGGCGGGGCCGCGCGCCCTTCACGGCGTTCTTCTTCGTGGGCACGGAGCGCAGATAGTCATAGAGCGCCCGGGCCTCCACCTCGTCCATTCCCCGGAAGCGTGGCATGGGGAAGCGCAGCGCGGAGCCATCTGGCGAGAGCCCGTCCCGCACCGCGCGGGTGAAGTCCTCCAGCGTCCAGTGCGCCAGGCCCGTCTCGTGGAACGTGATGTTGCTGGAGTAGACCTTCCGGCCCTCCGGGTCGATGAAGGCCATGCCCCCGGCGAAGACGTCGTCTCCCTCCGTCTTGCGTGGGCTGAAGCCATCCGTATGGCACGAGGCGCAGTCGTAGACGTCATGCGCCATGTAGTGGCCGTATTCGAGGTTCGCCGCCTTGGGGGGCACGGGGATGCCGGAGGCGGGGCGCTGCACCGGCTCGTTGCCGGTGATGACGCGGAAGCCGATGCCGCCGAAGAAGCTGAACTTCGACGGCGGCGCCGGCTCCGGGTTCGGTGTGAAGAGGGGGTGGCCGGAGCGCATGAAGCCCAGCACCGCGGCGAGGTCCGCGTCGCCCATGCCGTAGCTGGGCATCACCATCAGCCGCCCATCGCGGCTCACGCCGTAGCGGATGGCCCGGGCCAGCTCCTCGTCCGTCGCGCCGCCGATGCCCGCCTCCGCGTGTGACGTGAGGTTGGCGGCGTGGAAGCGCCCCATGTACGAGGGCAGCTCGCGCAGCGGCGCGCCGGAGGCCGTCTCCGCGTCGCCGCCCCGGTGGCAGGACTCGCAGCTCGCGTGGAAGATGGTGGCCCCGCGGTCCAGCGCGGCCGGTGACAAGTCCGCGCGGATGGGCGGGTAGGGGGCCTGGACGGTCCCCGCGCAGCCCGCCAGCAGGCTGGCTCCCACGAACAACGTGCTCCTCACGGCGTCCCGGATGGTTCGGCGCATGGGTCCTCTTCGCGTCGCGCAGGACCCGACGCATATCGCATCCACGCCAGGGACGGAAAACGCCCGTTGTCTGTCCGCCACGGACGTCCGCCTCGCGGTCGTTCCGCCGCGGCGCGGCGACGTGGCTAGACTCGCCGGACCATGACGCGCCCGCTCGAATCCTACCGCGACCTCTTCCCCGTGCTGCGGGAGCAGCTCTACCTCAACCATGCCGGGGTGGCCCCCACCAGCCTCCGCGCCGCCGAGGCCGTGCGCGGCTGGATGGAGGACATCGTCCACCATGGCATCCAGCACGAGCGGGGCTGGGAGGCCCACAGCGAGCGCGTGCGCGCCCTGGCCGCGCGCCTCATCAACGCGGAGCCCGGCGAGGTGGCCTTCGTGCGCAACACCAGCCACGGCCTGGGGCTGGTGGCCGAGGGGCTGGACTGGAAGCCCGGCGACGAGGTGGCGGTGGCGGCGTCGCTGGAGTACCCCTCCAACGTCTACCCCTGGCTGCACCTCAAGGACCGGGGCGTGGTGGTCCGTGAAATCCAGACGCCCGAGGGCGGCGTCACGGCGGAGGCGGTGGCCGCGGCCCTCACGCCGCGCACCCGGCTGGTGGCGGTGTCGTCCGTGCAGTTCGCCACCGGCTACCGCACGGACCTGGACGCGGTGGGGGCGCTCTGCGAGCGGGCGGGGGTGCTCTTCTGCGTGGATGGCATCCAGAGCGTGGGCTGCATCCCCGTGGACGTGAAGAAGAGCCGCGTCCACTTCCTCAGCGCGGACAGCCACAAGTGGATGTTGGGCATCTCCGGCATCGGCCTGCTCTACGTGGCGAAGGACGTGCTGCCCCGGCTGCGGCCGGTGCTCGTGGGCTGGCGCAGCACCACCGACGCGTGGAACTTCAACCGCAGCCACTTCGAGCTGCGCCCGGACGCCGGGAAGCTGGAGGAGGGCAGCGCCGCGTACACCGGCATCTACGCGCTGGGCGCCGCGCTGGAGCTCCTGCATGAGGTGGGCATGGAGGCCATCTCCACGCGCATCCGGGAGCTGCTCGTCCGGCTGGAGACGGGGCTGCGCGGGCTGGGGTGCGACGTGGGGCCCGCGCCGGAGCACCGCGCGGGCATCCTCACCTTCCTGCCTCCGGAGGGCGATGGCGGCGCGCTGGGCGCATGGCTCGCCGGGCGTGGCGTCGCCCACTCGGTGCGCCGCGGGCGCGTCCGCCTCTCACCCCACTTCTACAACCTGCCCGAGGAGATGGACCGGCTGGTGGAGCTGGTGCGGACGCGCCAGGGCTGACGGGCTACGACTGGGCGGGGAAGAGCGAGTCGATGGAGAGGTAGCGCTCGCCCGTGTCGTAGTTGAAGACGAGCACGCGGCTGCCGTCGTTCATCTCGCCCAGCTTCTGGTTCACCGCGGACAGGGCGGCGCCGGAGGAGATGCCGCCGAAGATGCCCTCCTCGCGCGCGGCGCGGCGGGTGAACTCGAAGGCGTCCTCCTCGGTCACCTGAATCACGCCGTCCAGCGCTTCCTTGTGCAGGTTCTTGGGGATGAAGCCGGCGCCGAGGCCCTGGAGGGGGTGCGGGCCCGGCTGGCCGCCGCTGATGACGGGCGACTTGGTGGGCTCCACCGCGAAGACCTTCAGCTTCGGCCAGACCTTCTTCAGCTCCTCGGCGCACGCGGTGATGTGGCCGCCGGTGCCCACGCCGGTGATGAGGTAGTCGAGCCCCTCCGGGAAGTCCTTGAGGATCTCCTGGACGGTGGTGCGGCGGTGGGCTTCGATGTTGGCCTCGTTCTCGAACTGCTGCGGCATCCACGCGTTGGGGAGCTGGGCCACCAGCTCGTTGGCGCGGGCGATGGCGCCCTTCATGCCCTGGGCGCGCGGGGTCAGCTCGAAGGTGGCGCCGTAGGCGGCCATCAGCCGGCGGCGCTCGATGCTCATGGAGTCCGGCATGACGAGCACCAGCTTGTAGCCCTTCACCGCCGCCACCATGGCCAGGCCGATGCCGGTGTTGCCGCTGGTGGGCTCGATGATGACGCTGTCCGGCTTGAGCAGGCCGCGCTTCTCCGCGTCCTCAATCATCGACAGGGCGATGCGGTCCTTGATGCTGCCGCCCGGGTTGGCGCGCTCCAGCTTCACGTGGACCGTGACGCGGGAAGGGAACAGCCGGTTGATGCGCACGTGCGGCGTGTTGCCGATGGTCTCCAGGATGTTGTTCGCCTTCATGGCGGGGCCTCGTCGGGTGGGTCAGATGTGGAATTCGAGTGCGTCCAGCGAGCCATCCGCGCCGCGCTGACGCACTTCGCTGCGGCGGGTCACGACGGATTGCGAGGGGATGCTCTGCGTGAGCCACGCGTTGCCGGCGATGATGCTGCCGCGGCCCACCACCGTCTCTCCGCCGAGGATGGTGGCGTTGGCGTAGATGACGACGTCGTCCTCGATGGTGGGGTGACGCTTCTTGTCCGTCAGCCCCTTCTCCACGACGAGCGCGCCCAGGGTGACGCCCTGGTAGAGCTTGACGTTGTCGCCGATGAGCGTCGTCTCGCCGATGACGACGCCGGTGCCGTGGTCGATGACGAAGCGCCGGCCGATGGTGGCCCCCGGGTGGATGTCCACGCCGGTCTGCTGGTGCGCGTACTCGGTCAGCAGCCGGGGCAGCAGCGGGAAGCCCAGCGCGTGCAGGGCGTTGGCCACCCGGTAGATGGCGATGGCGTAGAAGCCCGGGTAGGTGAGGATGACCTCGTCCATCGTGCGCGCGGCCGGGTCCGCATCGAAGATGGCGTCCGCGTCCTGACGCAGCCAGTCATAGAGGCCGGGCAGCCGCTCCATGAAGCGGGCGGGGAGGTCCCGTTCGATGCCGGGGTAGAGCGGGGCCAGGGCATCGCGGATGCGGTGCAGGCTGGCCTCGACGGTGGTGACATCCCGCCGGACGGCGGCGGCCGTACATTCCACGCGCTCGGCGAAGTGGGGGAAGAGCAGGCCCAGCACCTGCCCCACGAATTCGGGGGCGGCGCGCCTGACGTCGGCGGGGAAGCAGTGCCGCTGCCGGGCTTCCAGCAGGGCCGCGACCAGCCTGGCGTTGGAGTCGTCCATGAGCGCTCGTTTCTAACGCGGCGCGTGGGCCGCCTGCACGACGGAATGGCCGATTTCCGGGTGGATTGTCGCCTCCCGGGAGGGGCCCGGCCGGTCCGGACCCATGCTGTCAGTGTGAGCCGTTCTCACCTCGACTCTCCGGCCGGGCGGATGTCGGGTCTCACTCGGGGTGCTTGCTGCGGGCGGCCACTGGCGGGACGATGCCGGCATGTCCCAAGCCCTGATGCCTTCCTACGCCCATGGCACGAGCACCACCCCGTTGCTGGGGGAGACGGTGGGTCAGAACCTGCGCCGGACCGTCGAGCGGCACGGAGACCGGGAGGCCCTGGTGGTCGCCTCCCAGGGGTACCGGGCCACGTACCGGCAGCTCTGGGCGCTGACCACCCAGGTGGCGCGCGGGCTGATGGCGCTGGGCGTCCAGAAGGGGGACCGGGTGGGGCTCTGGTCCCCCAACCGCTTCGAGTGGGTGGCCATCCAGTACGCCACGGCGCGCATCGGGGCCATCCTGGTGAACATCAACCCGGCCTACCGCACCTCGGAGCTGGAGTACGCCCTCAACCAGTCCGGCAGCCAGGTGCTGGTGCTGTCGCGCGGTTTCCGGCAGACGGACTACCGCGCCATGGTGCGGGAGGTCGGGCTGCGCTGCCCGAGCCTGCGCCAGGCGCTGGTGATGGAGGACGACTGGCAGCGGCTGCTCGACGCGGCGAAGGACGTCTCCGAGGACGCGCTGGCCGCGCGCGAGGCGTCGCTCCAGTTCGATGACCCCATCAACATCCAGTACACGTCGGGGACCACGGGCTTTCCGAAGGGCGCCACGCTGTCGCACCACAACGTGCTGAACAACGGCTTCTTCATCGGCGAGGCCCTGCGCTACGGGCCGGAGGACCGGGTCTGCATCCCCGTGCCCTTCTACCACTGTTTCGGCATGGTGATTGGCAACCTGGCCTGTACCAGCCACGGCGCGGCCATGGTGATTCCCGCCGAGGCGTTCGACCCGTTGACGGTGCTCCAGACGGTGCAGGCCGAGCGCTGCACGTCCCTGTACGGCGTGCCCACCATGTTCATCGCGGAGCTGGACCACCCGCGCTTCGGTGAGTTCGACCTGTCGACGCTGCGCACGGGCGTCATGGCCGGCTCGCCGTGCCCCGTGGAGGTGATGAAGCAGGTGCAGTCGCGCATGCACATGCGCGAGGTGACCATCTGCTACGGCATGACGGAGACGTCGCCGGTGTCCACGCAGAGCGCGCTGGACGAGCCGCTGGACAAGCGGGTGTCCACGGTGGGGCGCGTCCATCCGCACCTGGAGATCAAGATCATCGACGCGGGCACGGGCGAGGTGGTGCCCCGGGGCTCGCCGGGCGAGCTGTGCACGCGCGGGTACAGCGTGATGCTCGGCTACTGGGGCAACCCCGAGGCCACCGCGGCGGCGGTGGATGCCGCCGGGTGGATGCACACGGGCGACCTCGCGGTGATGGACGAGGAGGGCTACGTCAAGGTGGTGGGCCGGATCAAGGACACCATCATTCGCGGCGGTGAGAACATCTCCCCGCGCGAGGTCGAGGAGTTCCTCCACACGCACCCGGGCGTGAGCGAGACGCAGGTCATCGGCGTGCCGAGCGCGAAGTACGGCGAGGAGGTGATGGCCTGGGTGCGCGCCAGACCTGGCGTGGCGCTCACCCCCGAGGAGCTGACCCGCTTCTGCACGGGGCGCATCGCGTCCTTCAAGATTCCCCGCTACTGGAAGTTCGTCGACGCGTTCCCCATGACGGTGACGGGCAAGGTGCAGAAGTACAAGATGCGCGAGGCGTCCGTGGTCGAGCTGGGCCTGGAGGACGCCGCGGCCATCAAGACGGCTTGAGGCGCTTCGCGCGCGGCTTCTTCGCCGCTTTCTTCTTCGCCGCTTTCTTCAGCGCCGCCCGGTTCGCCGCGTCCACCGCGCGCCGGGCCCAGGGCAGCAGCGCATACGCGTCGTCCGCCGCGTCCGCGGGCGGCGTCCAGTAGCCCATCTCCACCGGCCTGGCGCCGCCGTCGTAGACGAAGGGCCGGCAGCCGGCGGCCTGGAAGTCGGGCCTGGTGACGTCGTCCACCTTCAGGAAGAGCTGGCCGTCCGCGATGAGCCCGAACATCCGCCCGCCGGAGTACAGCCCCCAGCCGCCGAACATCGCGCGGGCCCGCACGGGCCCCAGCTTCTCCAGCAGTTCGATCGTGTACTCGACGAAGCTGTCCATCCGGGCCATGGCGTGTCTCCGTTTCGGGGGGCGCGGCACGCTAGCGCACTCGGGGACTGGCGGACGGCTTCCTCGCGCCCCACGGCTCGGGCATGGCGCGCACGCGCTCCACGATGAAGCCCTTGAGCGCCCGCGCGGCGGCCGTGAGGTAGCCCTCACCCCGATGTATCAGCGCGACCTGCCGCCTCATGCCTCCGCGTGACAGGGGCACCACGTCGAAGCCGTGGGCCTGGTGGTCCCGGGCCATCAGCTGCGGCACCAGCGCCACGCCCAGGCCTCGCTCCACCATGCGGCGCATGGCCTCGGCGTTGTCTGTTTCGAGCACCAGCCGGGGCGTCACACCCCGCGCCTCGCAGGCGGCCTCCATCGCCCGGGTGCCGCTCATTCCGGGGATGGCGACCCAGGGCTCCTCCACGACTTCGTCCAGTGCCACCGGCTTGCCCAGCCGGGTCAGCCGATGGCCGCGCGGCACCGCGAGCACCAGCGCCTCCTCCCACAGCTTCTGCGCCACCAGGTCCGCCCGGCGCACCGGGAGGGACACGATGGCCAGGTCCAGGGCGCCGCGCGCCACGCCTTCCTCCAACGCTGGTGCGAGGCCCTCGCTCAGCCGGGGCCGGACCTCGCGAAACCGCTGGGCGAAGTCCGGGATGATGTCGGGCAGCAGATAGGCGCCCACGGTGTGCAGCGTGCCGAGCGCCACCACGCCGTGGGGCGTGCCCGACAGCCGCTCCAGCTCCGAGGTGCCGGCCGCGAGCGCATCCATGGCGCGCTGGGCGTGCGGTAGGAAACGCTCGCCCGCGTCCGTCAGCACCGCCCCGCCTGGAGCGCGGACGAGCAGGCGCGTGCCGAGCGCCGCTTCGAGCGACTGGAGCTGCCGGGACAGGCCGGACTGCGACAGTCCCAGGCTCCGCGCGGCGGTGGACAGGCGTCCGGCGCGGGCGACTTCGAGGAAGGCTCGGAGCTGTTCGGAGGTCATGCGGATGTCGCAATGAGCCTATGCGGAAGATGCGATTTCCGCATGGGGGGCCCAGGCGTACAGATAGGCGATGAACGGAAGCGGCCTCTCAGTGGAGCCCACGGCCAGCGCGCGCCCGGGTCTGGCGCGGCGGACGGCGACGGGCGCGGTGCTGCTGGCCCTGGTGGTCAGCGCCTTCGAGGGCACCGTGGTGACCAGCGCCATGCCCACCATCACCCGTGAGCTGGGGGGACAGCACCTCTACTCGTGGGTGTTCTCCGCCTTCCTGTTCGCGTCCACGGTGGGCGTCCTCATCTCCGGCAAGCTGGCGGACCGGCTGGGCCGCAAGCCCGTGTTCTTCGCCGGCATGGGGCTGTTCCTCGTGGGCTCCGCCCTCTGCGGGCTGGCGCAGTCGGTGCCCGGGCTCATCGCCTTTCGCGTGCTCCAGGGACTGGGCGCGGGCGCGTTGCAGCCCACCACGCTCACCATCTCCGCCGACCTCTACACGTTGCGCGAGCGCGCCGCCGTGCAGGGCCTCTTCACCGGCGCCTGGGGCGCGGGGAACGTCGTGGGGCCGCTCATCGGCGGTTGGCTGGTGATGCGGGCCTCCTGGCGCTGGGTGTTCCTGGTCAACGTGCCGGTGGGGCTGTTCGCCGCGGCGCTGCTCTACGTCTCTTACAGGGACCCTCCGCGCCGGCGGGACGTCCAACTGGACCGCTGGGGGCCGGTGCTCGCGGGGGCCTCCGCGGCGCTGCTCCTGTTCTCGCTGGAGCCGGGGGCCGCGAGCCTCCGGTGGCTGTGCGCGCTGGGCGCCGTGGCCGTGGGCTTCCTGCTGGTGCGCCAGCAGCGCAGGGCGGTGGTGCCGCTGGTGCCGGGGGAGCTGCTCAAGGACCCGGCCGTGCTCAGCGGCGTCGCGGGCGGCATGGCCAGTGGCGCCCTGCTCTACAGCATGGCCGCGTGGGTGCCGCTGTGGATGACGGAGCAGGGAGGCCACACGCCGCTGGCGGCGGGCCTGGCGCTGCTGCCCATGCTGCTCGGCTGGTCCGTGGGCTCGACGTTCGGCGTGAAGCTGTTGGTGCGCGGTGGCATGCGGCTGAGCGCGGGGGTGGGCTTCGCGGTGGCCGCCGTGGGCGCCGCGTGGCTGGCCCTGGCGGCGGCGCGAGGGTGGGGCGTGACGGCCGCGCTCGCGGGGCTGGCGGTGCTGGGCCTGGGGCTGGGGCCGGCGGCCAGCACGTCGCTCCTGGGGCCGCAGTCGCGCGCGCCCTGGCACCACCGGGGCATCGTCACCAGCGCGGTCTACGCCACGCGGCTGCTGGGCGGCTCGCTGACGGTCGCCGTGCTCGCGCTGGCGAGCGGGCACTTCGCGGTCCAGTTCGGCATCGCCGCGGGGCTCACCGCCATCGCGGCGCTCGTGCTGGCCCTGGCCGCTCCCGGCCGGGAGGAGCCGGCGGCGCAGGGCGCGTGAGCCGCTCTCCCGGGGCGGAGGCCTGAGGCCCGGGCGCGGTGTCGCGGCCTCCGCGCCGGGCTCCAGCCGAGGCCGCCGCCCGGTGCAGGCGGGGCCCTCCACGAGGACGGTGCCTATGTGCCGTCGGCCGGCTTCCGCGGCAGGGCCAGGGGCCACAGCTTCGCGAGCGCGGAGCGCAGCTCCGCGGCGCTCCGGTAACGGTCCTCGGGGCGCTTCTCCATCAGCTTCAGCACCACGCGCTCGAAGGGCTCGGGGAGGTCCGGCCGGAGCGTGCGCGGCGACACGGGCCGCTCCTGCACGTGCAGGAACATGAGCGGCACAGGCTCGGCGTGGCGGAAGGGGAGCTGTCCGGTGAGCAGCTCGTAGGCCACCACGCCCAGCGCGTACAGGTCCGTGGCGGGGGAGACCGCGGGGCTCCCCATGACCTGCTCGGGGGCCATGTATTCGGGCGTGCCGAGCACCGCGCCCTGGGCCGTCGTCCCCGCCACGTGGGTGCTCTTCGCGAGCCCGAAGTCCATCAACTTGAGCACGCCGGTGCGGGTGATGAAGAGGTTGGCGGGCTTGACGTCACGGTGCAGCACCCCACGCCCATGGGCATGCTCCAGCGCCACCGTCGCGTGGGTGAGCCAGCGCAGCGCCTCGGCCAGCGTGGGGCGGCGCTCCAGCAGCCGCTGCCGCAGGTCCATGCCGTCCAGCAGCTCCACGGTGAGGAAGTGCCGCTCGCCGTCCACGCCCACGTCGTAGACGCGCAGGATGTTGACGTGCTCCAGCGCCCGCGCGTGCTCCACTTCCTGACGGAAGCGCGCCACGAGCGCCGCGTCCGCGTGCGGCACCGCGAGGACCTTGAGCGCCACCCGGGTGTCCTGCCGCAGGTCCGTGGCCTCGTACACGGTGGAGCTGCCACCGGCGCCGAGCCAGCGCTCCACGCGGTAGCGCTGCGCCACCGTCTGTCCGGGCACCAGCCCGCGCACCATGCCCGCGGGCACGGGGATGCCCTGGAGCAGGGTGCCGTGGGGCGACATGGGCGTCACCGGCCGCAGCGTCTCGGCCAGTGACAGGGCGGGCGGTGGTGTCACCGGGCGGAGCGACGCCTCCGGGGGTGTGAAGGGGCGGCCGGGGCCCGGCGTGAGCTGGGCGCGCGGCGCTGGGGGCCTGGCGGCCGGGGGCGGCGGTAGCACCGGCCGCTCCGGCTCCAGCATGGCGCCCCCCAGGTACGCCACGCCCTCTTCATCCTCGGTCGAGCTCACCTCGGCCTACCTCCAGCATCTGCGTCGTCGCGGCGTGGGGTTCAGGGGTCCAGCAGCGAGACGTGGGACGGCGCTCCCATGCCCTCGATGTCCAGGTGCGGGGTGGGCAGGTTGTACTCGGCCGCGGCGCTGGTGGCCTCGACGATGATGGGGCCGGCAATCTCCGACGGCTCGCCGTGGCACAGCAGGTCCACCACGTGCTCCAGCGTCCACTTGCCCAGCCGGTTCACCACCAGCCGCGTGCCGTCATACTGCGAGGTGTCCGACAGCTCCTGGCTCGTCGCGAGCTTGGCCTCCACCGCGTCTCCCAGGTAGCCGCGCGCCAGCGTCAGCACCCGGTCCAGCACGGAGTTCCACGCCTGGAGGTGCGTGCGGTCCTGGGCCTCGTCCATGATGTCCAGGCCCACCTGGAGCTTCTCCATGCGCTCCAGGAACTGCTGCACCAGGGGCCCGCGGATGATGCGGCCGTGCTGTGGCGCAATCATCTCCACGCCCGGCTCCAGCTTGCGGATGGCGGCCACCGCGCGCTGCAGCGCCGAGTTCACCGGCATGTAGATTTGATGGAAGGCGCGGATGCCCGCCCAGTCGGACTCGTCCGCCCACAGGCCCTTGGCGTTGGAGTCCGTGAGGCCGCCGAAGAGGTCCCCGGTGAACAGCACGCGCGTCTGCGGGTCATAGAGCATGACGGCGCCGCGGAAGTGGCAGAAGGGCGAGGGCACCGGGAGGAGCCGGTGGCCCGTGGGCACGCTGAGCCCCTGCGCGAACTTCTCCGTGGGGATGAAGCGGTGGCGCGGCAGGTTCTGATGGACGATGAGCCGCCAGGTGTCCTCCGAGCAGAGCAGGCCGGCCCGGGGCGCGTAGCGCGCGGAGATGATGCTCGCCGACGAGCCCACGTCCGGGTCCTGGTGGTTGATGAACAGGGCGGACAGCCGCTCCATGCCACCGATGAGCGACGTCACCTTGGTGTGGATGGTGGAGAAGTCGCTGCTCGAGCCTGGGTCCACGAGGAGGTTGAACTCCGTGGGGCGCTGCGTCTTCTTGTCCGTGCCGCGGAACCGCAGCAGGTAGGGGTTGGCGTAGAAGATGTTGCCGGGCTCGCGCTTGCCCACCCAGAACGTCTCGGGGGCTATCTCCACCGGCACGAGGCGGAGGTCGGAGCTCGGGCTCGGGACTGGGGCAACGGTGCTGCTCATGGGCGAGGAGTTCCTTCCCTCTCTTGGGTGTATGCCCTGGCTCGTAGCAATCCCCGCGCCGAGGCCGCCTCCCCTCGGAGGCGCCATGCGTCCGCCCGAGCGTGGCGCAATTCCTGCGCACTCATGGGGTGCCGCGCAGGTCTTGCGTCTCCGGGCGTTGCTGGCCGTGCACGGGCGCCGGCGGCGTGGCAGGCTCGGGCGCCTCACCCACGATCCGCCCATGCCCGACCCGTCCTTACTCGCCACCTGGGGGCTCCCGGGGCTGTTCCTCGTCGCGATGCTGGCGGGCTCGGTGGTGCCGGTGCCCTCGGAGGCGCTGCTCGCCGCGCTCGTCTATGGCGGGACGCCGCCGGTGGTTGCCGTGGCGGTGGCCACCGTGGGCAACGTGCTGGGGGCCATGTCGCTCTACCTGCTGGGGCTGTGGGTGGCCCAGGGTGGAGGGGGCGCCGTGGGGCGCTGGTACGCGCGGCGGCGCGAGAAGGAAGGCCCGCGCCTGCAGCGAATCGAGGCGTGGATGCGGAGGTGGGGCGCGCCGGTGCTGGTGCTGTCATGGCTGCCCGTGGTGGGCGACGCCTTCGTCCTCGCTGGCGGCATGTTGGGGGTGCGCCCGCTGCCCTTCGTCTTCTTCGTCGCGCTGGGGAAAGGCTTGCGATACCTCGCAGTCGCTGTATCCGCCGCCGCAGCAGCGTAGCAAGTGAGGCTGACGTTTCACGAATGTCTCACGCAACGCGGCTGTGTCTCGGTCGATAAATGAGACGGGTGAACATTGCATTCCAAGTGAATCTTGTAATGTGTGGATGTCTCACCCGACCTCTCAACAGCTCCTCGTTTGGGGCAGGACCGGACATCGTGCGTGACAACGCAACTCCTTCAAGGCTCGTGCAGTCCCATTGGCGGCGGCATGCCGCCGCGCTGCTCCTGGCAGTGCTCGCTGCGTGTGGTGGTGAGGACGTGTCGCGGCCGGACCCGGGCCTCGACGATGCCGCTGCCGGACAGCGGCAGGACGCGCTGGGCAACGTCCGCCTCCGGCTGATGGCGGCCAACACGTCCAGCGGCAACGGGCAGGACTACGACCCGGGGCACGGCATCCGCATCTTTCAAGGCACGGACGCCGACGTGGTGATGATTCAGGAGTTCAATTACCTGTCGAACTCGGCGGCGGACCTCCGGAGCTTCGTGGATACGGCCTTCGGTCCGGAGTTCCACTACTACCGCGAGGGCGGAGCGCAGATTCCCAACGGCATCATCAGCCGCTATCCCATCATCGCCTCGGGCGAGTGGGATGACCCGTACGTCTCTAACCGTGACTTCGCCTGGGCGCGCATCGACATCCCGGGCCCCCGGGACCTCTGGGCGGTGAGCGTGCACCTGCTCACCACGAGCAGCGGCAATCGCAACTTGGAGGCGAGCAGCCTGGTCAGCCGCATCAAGGCCAACATCCCCGCGGGCGACTACCTGGTCATCGGCGGTGACCTGAACACCGGCAGCCGCACCGAGGCCGCCTTCAGCACGCTGGCCGAGGTGGTGCGCACCGCCGGTCCGCATCCGGCGGACAAGAACGGCAACACCAACACCAACGCGGGCCGCAACCGGCCCTATGACCACGTGCTGGTGGACAATGACCTGTACGCGTACCAGACGCCGGTCGTCATCGGCGGCAGCGTCTTCGCCAACGGCCTGGTGGTGGACACGCGCGTGTACACGCCGCTGAGCGAGATTGCTCCCGCCCTCTCCGGTGACAGCGCGGCCTCCGGCATGCAGCACATGGCCATCATCAAGGACTTCCTCATCCCCGGGGACGTCGCCACCCTCGCCTTGACGGCGCCCAATGGCGGCGAGCGCTGGGCGGCCGGCAGCGTGCAGGCCATCACCTGGACGTCCTCGGGCGTCAGCCAGGTGAAGCTGGAGTACACGCTGAACGGCAGCACCTGGAGCACCCTGGTCGCCAGCACCTCCGCCGCAGCGGGCAGCTATGCGTGGACGGTGCCCTCCTCCGCCTCCACCTCGGCGCGGGTGCGCATCAGCGACGCCTCCAATTCCACCCTCAGCGCCACCAGCGCCGCGGCCTTCGCCATCACCACCTCCACGGGGGGCGGCACGGGCAAGGTCCTCATCAACGAGGTCATGGTGAACGAGCCGGGCTCGGACGTCCGGGGCGAGTTCGTGGAGCTGGTGAATACGGGCAGCTCGGCGGTGGACATCAGCGGCTGGACGATGTCCGACGATGTCAGCGTCCGCCACACCTTCCCCAGCGGCACCTCGCTGCCAGCGGGCGGCGTCATCGTGGTGTTCGGCGGCGCCGCGGGGATTCCGGCCGGGACGCCCAACGCGGTGGCCGCGTCCTCGGGGACCCTGGGCCTGTCCAACAGCGGCGATACCGTCACGGTGCGGTCCGCGGCGGGCACGGCGATGGACATCGCGGTGCTGGGCAGCGGCGTGAGCGGAACGGACGGCGTGTCCGCCAACCGCAACCCGGACCTGGGTGAGGGCGCGCCCTTCGTGCTGCACACCAGCCTGTCCAGCCTGACGTCCTCTCCGGGCCGGCGCGTCACCGGCGCGGCGTTCTGAGCGAGGCCGTCTGAAGCGCCGCGGCCCTGCTTCCTCCCGAGGGGGAAGCGGAGCCGTGTCGTCTCCGGGGCTCAGTGTCGCTCGGGCGGCGTGGGCGACAGGGGCACATGCTCGCGCGTCTCCGCCGACAACACCGAGGGGCGGGGGGTGACGCCCTCGTCGCCGCCCGGACCGCCTCCGGGCGTGGCCGGGTCTCCGGGGCGCGGCGTGGGCCGGCCGTAGTCGCGCTCGTAGATGCGCAGCAGGGCCAGGAAGAAGGCCACGATGAGCGGCCCCAGCAGCAGGCCCACCGTGCCGAAGGCGGCCAGGCCGCCGAGCAACGCGAAGAAGACGATGGCCCCGTGCTGGTGCATGCCGCGCTTGGCCAGTAGTGGCTTCACGATGTTGTCCACCAGCCCCACCACCACCGTGCCCCAGATGGCCAGGAACAGCGCCGCCCACGGGTGGCCGCTGAAGAACATCAGCGCCGCGGCGACCAGCACCACGATGGCCGCGCCCACGGCGGGGATGAGCGCCATGAAGAAGGCCACGCCCGCGAAGAAGAGCGCGGCGGGGACGCGCGCGATGAGGAACCCGACGAGCGCCGCCGCCGCCTGCACCCCGGCCGTGGCCACCGATGACACCAGCACCGCGATGGAGACGCCACGGAACTCGCGCAGGATTTCTTCCGTCTGGCCTCGCCGCAGCGGCGACACGCTCTCCACCCACGTCACCAGCCGCGCGCCCTCCGTCAGCAGGAAGAAGAGGGCGATGAGCATCATCACCGTCTGGAAGGCGATGGAGCCCGTCGCCGCCACCACGCCTGTCACCGCCCGCGCCGCCGTACCGCCCTGGGTGCTCACCTGCTGTTGGAGCGTCGCGTCGAGCTGGGCCTGCTCCAGCGGGATGCGCTCCAGCAGGCGCTCCACCGGCCCGCGAACGGGGCTGGGCAGCTTGTCAATCAGCCCCTCCACGCCCTCGCGCTGCACGGTCTCCGAGACGAACTTCACGCCGTCGGACACCTCGGTGACGACGAAGGCCGTCAGGCCCCCCAGGGGAAGCAGCAGGGCCAGGATGACCCCGGAGACGATGAACCCCGCCGCCAGGCTGTTGCGCCCGCGCAGCTTCCGGGTCAGCCGGGAGTAGAGGCCATGGAAGGTTCCCGCGAGCACCGCCGCCAGGAAGAAGGCCTTGGCAAACGGGCGGACGACCAGGGCCAGCAGGACGATGGAGAGGAGGATGAGGCCGGTGAACACCCGCCGGGCGGTCTGCTCGGTTGCCATGCCTGGCAAGGTAGGGCTGCCTTCTGGGCTGGGCAGGGATGGGTGGCATTTCGGGCCGCCCGCTCGGCCCCCTGGCAAGAGGGCTTGGGCCCGGCTCCAGGGCGGCTAGAGTGGCTGCGCCATGCCCCCCTTCGAATCCACCCAGTTCACCCTCTGGCTGCTCCAGGCGCTCTGCGCCAGCTTCCTGGCCATCCTCTTCCTCCAGTCCGGGCTCGACAAGGTCATCGACTGGAAGGGCAACCTGGGTTGGCTCACGGGCCACTTCGCCAAGAGCCCGCTGCGCGGCGTGGTGACGCCGATGCTGGCCACCCTCACGCTGATGGAGCTGGCCGCGGGCGCGCTCAGCGCCGCGGGGCTGGTGGCGCTGGTGGCGACGGGCAGCGCGACGCTGGCCTTCTGGGGCGCGCTCGTCTCCGCGGTGTCCCTGGTGGCGCTCTTCTTCGGTCAGCGCATGGCCAAGGAGTACGCGGGGGCCGGCGGCCTCGTGCCGTATTTCCTGCTGACACTGGTGGCCGTGTACATCACCCGCATGAGGTGAGGTGGCGCGCCCCGCCTCAGAGCACCTTGCGCGTGGGGACCAGGGCGTTGGCGGATAGGAGCCCCGCCACCAGCGCCACGGCCACCATCAGCATGGAGAAGGCCGTGTCCACGCCCGCCACCACGTCGCGCTCCAGGAGCGAGGACAGGCTGCGGAAGCCGACGCTGCCCGGCACCAGGAGCATCAGTCCGGGCACCAGGGTGGTGATGGAGGGCCGGTTGCGCAGCCGGGCCAGCGCGTTGCTGCCCATGGCGAGGAGCAGCGAGCCGGCGAAGGCGCCCAGCTGCGCGCCCAGCAGCAGCGAGCCCAGCCGGGCTCCCGCGAAGGCGAAGGTGCAGGCCCCGGCAATCCAGCCCCAGTCCCGGGGGCGGGCCCGGAAGAGCACGCACACCGCGAAGATGGCCACCAGCAGCATCAGCACCTGCGTCCAATCCGGCAGCGCGGGCGGCAGCGGCGACATGGGAGGGGCGGGCAGCACCACCGACAGCCGGCTGCCCAGCGCAACGCCGAAGCCGAGCTGGAGGAAGACGAGCGCCGCGGCGGTGAGCCGCGAAGTTCCCGAGATGAGGTTGCGCGTGGCCAGCTCGTTGATGGCCACCGTCAGTGACAGGCCGGGCAGCAGGACGATGAGGCCGGCCAGCGTGGCTACCTGGGCGGACAGGGGGCCCATCAGGCTGGCGGCCAGCGCGGCGATGGCGGAGGACAGGATGGCCGCCACGGGCTCCAGCACGCGGGCCGTGCTGGGCTGACTGCGCGTGAGGACGCTCAGGGTGCCGATGAGCAGGCTGCTGAACGCCGCCACCGCCATCTCCTTGAGGCCACCGCCGAACAGCCTCCCCGCCGCGCCGCCCGCCAGCGTCCAGCACAGCAATTGGAGCGCGGGGCCGAAGCGTTCAGGCTGGGCCAGGATGGCGTCCACGCGCCGGCTGCCCTCGGTGGGGTGGACGTCGCCATGGATGACCTCGTCCGCCAGCGTGTCCAGCAGCGTCAGCCGCTCCAGGTCCATGTCCCCGGGCTCCACGCGGATGAGCGAGGTGCGCAGGGCCTCCGGGGGACCAAAGGAAGAGAAGATGGACGTGGGCGTGGAGAAGAAGCGCCCCTCCAACCCGAAGCGCTCCGACACGCGCTGCATCAGCAGCTCCAGGCGGTGCGCGGGCGTGCCGTAGCGGTGCAGCGCCTCACCCAGCCGAATCGTGAAGGCGACGGCGGGGCCCGGCGGCGGAGGGTGATTGGCGGCGGCGAGGTGC
>Ga0182745_1001698_pt1 | contig 20787 bp, 19 predicted proteins | sample eDN3rd30CKraftBY_FD_128523 | JGI IMG/M metagenome (GOLD analysis project Ga0182745, IMG submission 128523) | Enriched backyard soil microbial communities from Emeryville, California, USA - eDNA 3rd pass 30_C Kraft BY (version 2) (version 2) | ecosystem: Environmental > Terrestrial > Soil >...
CCGCCGCCCGCGGTGCCCGCCTCGTCACCGGTGCTGGTGCTGAAGTTCGAGTCCTCGACGCACACCGGCTTGCCGTCCACCGAGACCTTCGTCGTGCCCTTCGCCGTGTCCGAGGACATGGCGACGTTGGGGTAGGGAATGGGCACGGGACCGGCGGGGCTGGGCGTCTTGCAGACGTCCGGGAAGGCGATGGTGGTGCCTCCGGTGTCCTTGTGGACGACGGACAGCTTGTTGACGCCGACGGTCGCGCTCATGCGGGTGGCTCCTCGTCCTGGGAGTGTATCGCTCCTGGCCTCGTGGCACGAGTCAGGCTGGTGGCTCGTTGTATCGTGCAGTGGAAGGCTGTCCCTCTGGAGTAGGAGGCTGTGTCGCGCATGTTGGGATGGGTCCAGGCGGTGGGAATGGCGTCGTCGCTGGGGGGGCTGGTGCCTGCCTCGGCGGCGTTCCGTGCGGGGCTGTCCTGGCCCTCGGCGGCGCCAGACTTCGAGGTCTTCCTGAAGGGCGACGAGGCGCCGAGCCCCGTCACCGTGCACGCGGCGGGAGAAGCCACGCTGGGGTTCTCGGGCGTGGGGCGGCTGGTGGCGCTGCTGGCGGAAGCGCTGGTGGACCTGCGGACGCGGGTGGACGTCGCGGCGCTGGGGCTCGGCGTGGGGCTCTACCTGGTGCTGCCCGACCCGGAGGAGCGGGGCTTCACGACGGGGAAGGACCCCTACGAGGAAGACCCGGACGACGCACGCGAGCGCATCGCGCGGCTGGTGGACCGGCTGGTGAAAGGGACGTGGCAGGCGCTGGGATGGCCTGCGTGGAAGGGACAGGTGCGCGCGTTCCCCACGGGGAACGTGGCCTTCGCCCAGGCGCTGGCCGCGGCGGGCGAGGACCTGCGGGCGTCCAGGGTGGAGCGCGCGCTCCTCTGCGCGGTGGACAGCTTCACCTCCCCGGAGACGTTGACGTTGCTGCACCAGCAGCAGCGCCTGAAGACACCGGGGCGGCCCACGGGGTTGATGGCGGGCGAGGCCGCGGTGGCCTTGCTGCTCACGCGCGAGGAAACCGCGGAGTCCTCCATGGCCGTGGTGCGGGTGGCGCAGGGACGCGCCGCGGCGCCGCTGGATGGGGAGCAGCCACCGGACGGGCAGGAACTGGCGCGGCAGGTCCTCGCGGCCTTGGGGCCCTTGGGACAGGACGCGTCCGCGCCGTTGATGGTGTCGGACCACGACGGGCAATACGCGCGCGCCTTCGAGTGGGGGATGCTCCAGGTCCGGCTCAGGGAGACAGACGCCCGCTTCGAGCAAGGCGCGGTGTGGATGCCGGCCAAGAGCTTCGGACACACGGGCGTGGCCTCGGGCGCGGTGGCCACGGCGATGGCCTTCCGGGGGCTGGCGCGAGGTTACGCGCCCAGGTCGTCGGTGCTGGTGCTCTCCTCCGCGGAAGCAGGGGAGCGCGCCGTGATTCACCTCACAGCTCCAGGCCGTTCCAACCCTCGGCTGCGTAGACCTTGAAGCCGGTGAGGCCCGCCTGGACGAAGGCGGCGTGCACGTCCTCGCGGATGAGGATGAGGCGGCGTTCCATGGTGCAGCGGAACAGCTTCGCCTGCGGGGAGATGGCGTCGTACTTCAGGGCCAGCTTCTTCACGCGGCCAATCTGGTCCTTCTCAAGATGGTCCATTTTATAGACCGACCGCTCCATATCGATGGCGTCTTCGGCACCCTGGAGATTGAGGAAGGCGTAATCGGGACCCACAACGGCGCCTTGATGGTCCTTGACCACGACAGGAAGCCATTCTGCGTTGGTGACCTCCAGGGATTCGATGAGCTTGCGCGCGCGGCCTGAGGCAAGCAGGCCGCTCATCAGGTTCGGTTGGAAGTCATAGAGGTTCCTGTCGTCTGGATAGTTTGGGGAGAAGGAAGTCTCACCCCCGACAGGGAACTGATTGATGAGACTGATGCCTTCAGCGAACTTCCATTCGGTGGGACTTCCACGAGGATAGGCATCAATGAAACCTGCCTCTTTTGCCCTGACCTTGAACACGAAGTAGTTCACGGACGACTCCAATCCTGCATGAGGTGCCGGGCCATCCCCTGGCGGCTGTGCCTCAAGATTCTTCGTCCACCTCGCCGTCCTCCTCTTCAAGCCAGCGTAGGAAACGCATGGCGCCGACCAAGGCGAGCACTGGTTCTCCCTCTTCGTCCGTGAAGCGGATGGCATCCTTTTCATCAGACAGGCTGACCTGGACGCAGTACATGGCCATGTCCTTGCCAGGGCGGATCAGGTCCTTCATGCGGGCATTGATGACGCGCGGATGTGCTTCCAGCACCTCTGTGTAGACCTCATCCAAGGGCACCAGCACCCCCCGGACGCCCTCGCGTGCGGTGACGAAGCATGGAGACTGTTCTTCCACGACTCGAGCAACGATGTCGGCGGGCTGCTCTTCTATGCAATTGGCTTCGAACATGATGGCTATAGCTCCAGTCCGTTCCATCCTTCTGCTTCATAGACCTTGAAGCCGGTCAGGCCCGCTTGCTCGAAGGCAGCGTGGACGTCTTCACGAATGAGGATGAGACGGCGCTCCTTCGTGCAACGGAACATCTTGGCTTGCTCATGGATGGAGTCATATTTGAGCGAGAGTTTCTTGACTCGGCCAATCTGATCCTTTTCCAGGGAATCCATCCGGTAAACGGAACGCTCCATGTCGATGGCGTCTTCTGCGCCCTGGAGATTGAGGAAGGCGTAGTCGGGACCGACGATATTTCCCTTGTGATCCTTGACGGTGACGGGAAGCCACTCCGCGTTGGTGACCTCCAGGGATTCGATGAGCTTGCGCGCGCGCCCTGAGACAAGCAGGTCGCTCATCAGGTTCGGTTGGAAGTCATAGAGGTTCCTGTCGTCTGGGTAGTTCCTGGAGAAGGAGACTTCACCACCCACAGGAAACTGTTTGATGAGGCTGATGCCTTCGTCGAACTTCCAGTCTGTCGGACTTCCATGTGGGTAGCTCTCAATGAACCCCGCCTCTTCAGCCATGACCTTGAAGACGAAGTACTTCATGAGAGTGCGGGGCTGCTGCCTCGACGCGTCAAAGTTCCAGGCCATTCCAACCTTCGGCCTCGTAGACCTTGAAACCGGTGAGTCCCGCTTGCTCGAAAGCAGCGTGGACGTCTTCACGGATGAGGATGAGACGACGCTCATTGGTGCAACGGAATATCTTCGCCTGGGGCCGAATCGTCTCGTGTTTGACTACGAGCTTCTTGATTCGACCGATTTGATCCTTGGCGATTGCGTTCATCCGATAGACCGAACGCTCCATGTCGATGGCATCTTCGGCGCCTTGCAGATTGAGGAATGCATAATCCGGACCGACGACGTTGTTCTTGTGATCCTTGACGACTACCGGAAGCCATTCGGCGTTATCAACGTCAAGGGACTCAAGAAGCTTGCGTGTCCGCCCGGAGACCAGCAGAGCGCTCATGAGATTGGGCTGGAAGTCTCTCAAATCGCGCGCATCAGGAAAGTTGTCCGAGAAGGAAACCTCGCCTCCTGCTGGAAACTCCTTCGCAAGGCTAATGCCTTTATCGAACTTCCAGTCCGTTGGGCTGCCGCGAGGGTATGCGTCAATGAATCCAGCGTCGGCTCCTTTGACTTTGAGAATGAAGTAGTTCATGAAGATTCTTGCCTTTCTTTAGAAAAGAGAGCCCCACTCATACCGGCTTGTGGCCTTCTTCCCCTTGGGTACATAACGTACAAGGTCGTGTTTGTACTCTTTCCCAGCGGTAACTGCTGCAACGACAGCCCGGCTCAAGCCTACAAGGAGATCCCAATAGTCTTCTTCGAGTTCTTTGAGTCTCGTAAAAATGTCTAATGACAATGTTTTGTGGTCTTTGTTTTCGTCAATCTTTTCCTGGATTTCAGAGGCGATGCCCTTCATGTCCCGCATCACCTGCTGCGTGTAGTTGGGATGGTCGCCTGGATGCTGCAGCAGCGCGTGGACGGGCACGGCCCAGGCTTGGTCCGGCAGCATGATGATGTTGTGGCCGTGGTTCAGATTGTAGTCGGACTGGAGGATGAGGCGGAGCTGCCGGTACGTGAAGGCAGGCCCGTCCTTCAACTCGTAGTAGAACGCCGAGCCCGGGAGGATGTGGTGTGCCTCCCACGCGTACGGGTACTTCTGGAGCGCGGGCTTCTTGTCCTTGTCCTTGGCCCTCGGGTTGAAGTTCTCCGGTGGCCCCCCGGGAAACTCAGCGGCCTGCTTCACCAGGTCCCGGATTTCATCCAGGTAGGAGTGGTCGAAGACGCGGTACACGTCGCGGCCGTCCAGGGACGCGATGTAGTCAGAGCCGTTCTGCGCGTAGTCGCTGTCCTTGCCGAGCACTCCCCGGGGCACCGCGCTGTCGTCCACGTGGTCGGCGTCGTCCGCGGCGCTGGCCGCGGGCTTCGGCTTCTTCTTCTTTGCCGCCTTGGCCGCGGCGTACTTCCGGTCCCGGCTCCGCTCGAAGATGGCCAGGAGCCGCTGCGCTAGCTCTGTGTTCATCTCGCTCGCACTCAGGTTGCTCATGCGCGCACCCACCTCTCACGTTGTATGGTGCCTGAACGCCCCGTTCCAGGCTACGCTCACCCGCACCTCCCATCATGGCCCGTCTCATCTCCCTCCGTGTAGATGCCGCTGACTCCCTGGGAGCAAGGCTGAGCCGGTTCGACCCGGGTGCGGACCGCTCCAGCATTCTCGCGGGGTTGGACGCCATCACGCTCGACCTGCACCTCATCGCCGTGGCCACGCTGCTGGTGGATGGTAATCCCCAGGGGTTCTTCCTCAACCTCTGCCGGATGGCGGAGAACGGCCGCCGGGTGCAGCGCCTCCTCGCGGACCGGGGCCTCCCGCCACCGCCCGCGCGGCGCAACACGCCCCTGCTGGGCGCGCTCGTGGCGGGCCATTTCTCCCTCGCGGAGGCCGTGGCCGCGAGCTCCGCCACCCAGTGGCAGCAGGGCGCCGAATACGAGGATGAGTTCCTCTGGGCCGCCGCCCTCCAGCACCTCACCCGCACGCCGTCCGCTCCGCTGGAGTCCATCCTCGTCCCGCTGGAGAAGGTGGGCCAGGAGCCCTACGTCAGCCGGGTGGCCATGGCCCGAGCCTTGGTGTCCAGGGACGCCGCCGCCTTCGCTGAGTCCTTCGCCGCCGCCTGCCTGGACCACGGCATCGTCACGGAGAAGCGCGCCCGCTCGCTGGCCACACCCGTGACGTCCTTCGCGCCGCACCGGTTCGTCTGGCTCGAAGGACTGGCCCTCCTGCGCCTCGCCGAGCGCGCCAGCATCGCCCCCGAGGACACCGGCTTCCGCTACTGCCCGCCCCTGGCCCGCGTCCCGATGACGGCGACGTACTCGGGCGACTGGGCCGTCGACACGGCGCCGGCCCGATAGCCTCGTCAGTCCGTTCCGACGGGTTGCCCCGGCTCCAGCGTCTCCGCGCCCTCGCACGTCACCTGGATGGAGCGCAGCTCCGTGGGCTCGCGCTGCAACGCGAAGGTGCCGCGCCACACGAGGAACAGCTTCATCGCGTCCGTGTCCAGGACCACGGTGTCCAGCCGCAGCGCGCCTTCCAGAGCATCCAGCCCCCGGGCCCTGGGCGCGAGGACCTCGGGAGACGGCAGCGCGGGCAACCTGAACGTCAGCGGCGCACCCGGCGCGACGTGCTTCAGCAGCACCGGCTCTCCCCCTCGCAGGTAGCCCGGGACGAGCTGGTCCCGCGGCGCGCCGTTGAGGAAGCGCCGGTCGAAGTCCTTTGGCAGCAGCGGGCTGCGCGCCTTCTTCCATGCGTCATCGTAGGTACCCGCGTAGGCGGCCCGGGGCTGCCAGTAGGGTTCGATGAACCCGAAGCCCATGGGCGGTGGACGCTGGCCCCAGGACTTCAGCGGCTCGGTGGGGGACTCCAGGTTTGGCAGCCGCAGGCCCTCCTCGAACCGGCTGACCTTCTCACGGTAGCCGGTGCCCAGCGGGTTGCGCGGCTCGAAGGTGTCGCCGTCCTTCCCGCCAAAGGCGCGCTCATAGCGCAGCGGGATGCGCTCGAAGGGCAGGGGCTGCGTCACCCCGATGCCGCCCATGCTCTTGAACCACGTGCGGTCCCCCAGCACGCGGACCTGCTTGTGCACAGGCCCGACATGCAGCTCCGCGATGAGCTCGCGAGTCCCCGCCGCGGGCGCATGGGCATGCCCCACCAGCACCACGTCCGTGGCGGCCTTGAAGAAGGCCCCCTCGGGCTCCAGGCGGAGGCTGGCCGTCTCCCCGCCCTCCCAGCGCTCCCCCCCGGGCAGCAGCGGCGCCTGCTCCGCGGCCAGCACCGGCGCGCCCCGGGGCCGCAGGTCGAACGTGGCCTTCAGCACGGGGACGAACAGGGGCCGCAGCGCCTCGTCGGTGAGGAACAGCGGCTCGAAGGTGAAGGGCGTGAGGTTCTCGGTGGAGGGGTGCCCCATGGAACACCTGTCTACCAGCCCCTGCCCGTTCGGAACACGGGGAGCCAGCGGCCGGCTGTCAGCCCACGCCCCAGGCCCCCGTCCACGCCGGGCCCTCACACAAGGACACGGCCATGGGAGACCCACGCAATCCGAAGCGGGCGCACGAGCGCTGGAACCCGGAGCGCCTGCGCGCCTGCGAGGCGGAGGTGCGCGCCCTGGCGCCCTGGGTGACGGTGTCGGGCGGCTGGGCCTGGCACTTCATGGCCCCGCCGCACGAGGAGCTGAAGCGCTTCCACGACCACAAGGACGTGGACCTCTTCGTGGAGCCGTCGCGCTTCCCGGAGCTGATCGCCGTGCTCACCGGGCGCGGCTACCACCGCATCTGGACGCGCTTCGACGCCACCTCCACGCACTTCTACCGCTACGCCCGGCATGACCCGGGCGGCAAAATCCTGCTGGATGTCTTCGTCCGGCGCGTGCCGTCCGTGGACGCCGGCGGGATTCGAGTGGTGGACCCGGCCACGCTGCTCACCTTCTACGGAGACATCCACAGCACGGATGACTGCGTGTCGGTGCTGGCGGCGCGGCGGCTCCTGGCGAAGGGCCACAGCCCCCTGGGCCGCGCGGAGCTCGTCACGTGGGCTCACTGAATGCCCCGTGGGCGCGGAACACCTGTCCGCGCCCACGGGCCCGCCGTCACTGCACGGTGAAGAGGTGATGGTGCCGCGGCACTGCGTCAGCCGGTCGACGGCGGCGGCGAGACACCGACGGGGAATGACGCGGCAAGGCATGGCTTCGGGTTGAGAGGGGACGGCATTGCGGATACGCACACCGGGACGACCCTCGGCTGTGACAGTCCGCGAGTGGACCCACACCGGTTTGTGCCGCTCAATCGCTGGACTCCTCTACAGTCAGGCTCCTCACTCCCTACGCTCCGCGCCATGGCCGACTTCCTCCCAAGCTTCTTCCGACTCGCCGTCCGCGTGGACGCCCAGTACGACGCGCTGAGCCGTAAGCTTCGTCAGAAGCTGGGAATCGCTCCGCCGCTGCGCATCCTTCCCTACCGGGGCTACGGCACGCCCGAGCGCGCCGTCGTCAAGGCCCGCGTGCTGGAGGACCGGCACGTGCGTCCGCCGCAGCGGCGGCACACGCTGGTGGGCAGCGCGGTGGCCTCCTACAAGCGCTACATGACGCGCGAGGTGCCGGGCGCGCGCGTCGCGGTGCGCTGGGGTGACAAGCGCTGGGAGGGCACCACCGACGAGGAGGGCTTCCTGGAGCTGTGGGTGCCGCCGCCGGAGGGCGTCCGCTCGGGCTGGCACATGGTGGAGCTGGAGCTGCTCTCCCCGGACCCGGAGGGCGTGTCCCGCGTGGCCGCGCCGGTGCGCATGGCCGGGCCCGGCGCGGAGTTCGGCGTCATCAGCGACATCGACGACACCGTCATCGTCACCGGCGTCACGGACCTGCTCAAGCGCGCCTGGGCGCTCTTCCTCACCGAGCACCGGGTGCGGCTGCCCTTCCCGGGCGTGGACGCCTTCTACGCCGCGCTCCAGCACGGCCGGGGCGTCAACGCGGACAACCCCATCTTCTACGTGTCCAGCAGCCCGTGGAACCTCTACGAGCACCTGGACGAGTTCCTCTCCCTGCACCACATCCCCACCGGGCCGCTGCTGCTGCGCGACTGGGGGTTGTCCAGCCAGGGCTTCGCGCCCGGCGGGGGACACGGTCACAAGCTGGAGAAGATTCGCGCGGTGCTCGGCACGCTGTCGCACCTGCCCTTCATCCTCATCGGTGACAGCGGTCAGGAGGACGCGGAGCACTACCGCACCATCGTCCACGAGTTCCCCGGGCGCATCCTCTGCGTGTACATCCGCAACGTGCCCGGCCACGCGCGCCGGGCCCAGGAACTGGCGCTCATCGCGGAGGACATCCGCGCCGCGGGCAGCAAGATGATTGCCGTGGATGACACCACCGAGGCGGCCCGCCACGCGGCCCGCGAGGGGTGGATTCACTGGCGCGAGGTCCGCGAGGTGGAGGCCCACCGCCGCGAGGACGCCGAGCGCTGACGCCGCCGCTCCCCGCGTCCGGTGACAGTTCCTCTCCAGGAAGTGACGCGAGCCATGCACCCTGCGCGAGTGCGCCGCCGCGGGCGTCGTCAGGACAGCGGGCGTCCGCCCTGGAACTGGGCCAAGCGCTGGGCGCGCTCCATCATCTCGCCCTGGGCCCAGCGCTTCTCCTCTCCCGCGCGGGGCTGGCGGCGGCGCCAGGAGCCACCAGCCGTCAGCTCCCAGGCCGAGGTGTTGTCGGCCATGCAGCGCTCCAGCGAGTCCCGCACCTGGGCGGCCAGGTTGGCGTCCTCCACCGGCGCGAGGATTTCCACGCGGTGGTCCAGGTTGCGCGGCATGAGGTCCGCCGAGCCGATGTAGCAGCGCAGCTCCGTCCCGCGCTCGAAGATGTAGATGCGCGAGTGCTCCAGGAAGCGGCCCAGCACGGACACCACGCGGATGTTCTCCGACACGCCGGGCACACCCGGGCGCAGGCAGCAGATGCCGCGCACGTTCAGCTCCACCTTCACGCCCGCCCGGGACGCATCGTAGAGCGCGTGGATGATGCCGGGGTCCACCAGCGCGTTCATCTTCATCTGGATGCGCGCGGGGCGCTCGGCGGTGTGCGCGGCGACGGTGCGCTTGATTTCCTCCAGCAGGCCCTGGCGCATGGTGAGCGGGGCCACCAGCAGCTTGCGGAAGGACTTCGGACGGCCGAAGCCGGTGAGGTAGTTGAAGACGTCCGCCACGTCCGCGCCGATGTCCGGGTCCGTGGTGAACAGGCCCATGTCCGTGTAGAGGCGCGCCGTCTTCGGGTTGTAGTTGCCGGTGCCGATGTGGACGTAGTGCCGGACCTTGTCGCCCTCGCGCCGGACGATGAGGATGGCCTTGGCGTGCGTCTTGAGGGAGGGAATCCCGTAGACGACGTGCACGCCCGCCTCTTCCAGCGCGTTGGCCCAGCGGATGTTGGTGCGCTCGTCGAAGCGGGCCTTCAGCTCCACCATGCACACGGCCTGCTTGCCGCGCTCGGTGGCGGTGATCAGCGCGGGCACCAGCGGCGAGCTGTCCGACGTGCGGTACACCGTCTGCTTGATGGCGAGCACGTCCGGGTCCGCCACCGCCTCGGTGACGAAGCGCTCCACGGAGGTGGCGAAGGACTCGTAGGGGTGGTGGACCAGCAAGTCCCCCCGGCGCATGGCCGACATCACCGTGCCGCCCTCCGGCGCTTCCGCGTCCGGGCGCAGGCGGGGCTGGGTGACGGGCGTCCAGGGCGCGTCTCGCAGCTCCGGGAAGCCCGAGGAGAAGGCGATGGCCTGGAGGTCGTTGAGGCCCACCAGGCCGTGCTCCTCGTAGACCTGCCGCGCCTCCAGGCCCAGCGCCTCCACCAGCGGCTCGAGCAGCTTGGGGCTCATGCCGGCCTGGACCTCCAGGCGGATGACGTCGCCGAAGCGGCGCTCGCGCAGCTCCGTCTCCACGGCCTTGAGCAGGTCCTCGGCGTCCTCGGACACGGTGAAGTCGGCGTCGCGGGTGACGCGGAAGGTGCCCCAGCTCAGCACCTCCATGCCGGGGAACAGGTCCCCCAGGTGCTGGGCGATGACCTCCTCCTGCGGCACGAAGACGTTGCCCTTGAGGGGCAGGAAGCGCGGCAGCAGCTCCTTGGGCACCTTCACCCGGGCCACGCTCTCCTCGTCCGCCTCCGGGTCCCTCAGCAGCACCGCGAGGCTGAGCGACAGGTTGGAGATGTAGGGAAAGTGGCGTCCCAGGCCGATGGCCAGCGGGGTGAGGACGGGGAAGATCTGCTCCTTGAAGCGCTGGTCCACCTGGGCGCGCTGCTCGGCGTTCAGGTCCCTGGCGGAGAGGATGCGCAGGCCCTTCTCCGCGAGGGCGGGGCGCAGCACCTTCTCGAAGGCGTCGCCGTGGCGCCGCGCCTGCTTGAGGATGCCCTCGTGCAGCCTGTCCAGCGTGTCGCTGGGGGAGGCGCCGTCGGGGACCAGGCGCGCCACGCCGCCGCGAAGCTGCTCGTGCAGGCGGGCGACGCGAATCATGAAGAACTCGTCCAGGTTGCGCGCGTAGATGGAGACGAACTTCAGGCGCTCCAGAAGCGGCACTTCCGGGGATTCGGCGAGCTGGAGGACGCGGTCGTTGAAGGCCATCCAGGACAGCTCCCGGTTGAAGAAGAGCTCCGAGTCCTTCGACTCCGCGCCGGCCGGGAGGACATCCCGGTTGGATGGCTTCTGGGTGACGCCGCGACCGCCGCCGCCGCGCTTCGGCATGGTGACTTGACTCCTCGTTGACTCCCCTGAGAGGGGATGTAGCAGGCCGACCCCCTCTTCATTGTAAACTCGCGTGTGACCTGAGAGAGGGAGCCGTCAGGCGATGTAAGTCCTCCCAGGTGGGCGGGCAGGGGCAAAGGGCGGCAGGCGTGGACTTTGTTGCATCCGCGATATGAGGACTGCATGTCAGGCGACGTGAGCGCGATGGAGACGAACCCCCAGGCGGACGCGGCCAGCGGCCTCTTCACGGCCTTCCAGAAGGACAGGAAGGTGCCTCGGGGACGGTGGGTGGGCGCCCTGCTGATGGCCCTGATACCGGTGGTGCTGGGCGTGGGCTTCTGGGCGCTCGCGAAGGGTGAGGAGCAGACGTTCCGCATCGTCACGCCCCATGGCTTCAAGTCCATGCGGGGAGGCATGACGACGGAGCAGGTGCGCGCCGTGCTCGGGCGGCCCATCACCCTGGAGCAGGACGCGAGCGGGGCGGACTGCTACCGCTACGGCCAGCCCAACCTGGTGAACCCGCAGTTCCTCATCTATTCGGTCTGCTACGAGGACGGGAGGCTGCGGGACGTGAAGACGCACAAGTACTCGGCCTGGAACGTGGACCCCGCGACGGGGACGTTCGAGGCGCCGGACGAAGAGGGCGCTCCCGCTGCGACTCCGCCGTCGCAGGAAGGCTGAGCTGGGCGGGCGTGCCCGGTTCACCAGGCCGCCTCTCGCCAACGGCGGTCCAGTTCCTCCGCGCAGCGGCCCGTCTCCGTCGCGGCGTCCTCGCTGATGTGGAGCGTGTAGTGGATGGGCGTGTCCTGGTCGGGGTTGGCCATGCCGTCCACCACCACCAGCACCGACTGCCCCTGCGCCAGCGTCACCTTCACGGCGGGCGAGTCATGGGGTCCCGGGGTCGGGTTGGCCGAGCAGCCCAGCTCCTTGCCCCGGCAGCCGGTGAGCACGTAGAGCGCGTTGCCCCACTCATTCGATGCGGTGCCGAAGACGTAGGTGCCCGCCCTGGGCGCCGTCCACAGGTGCGCGCGGTCCTGCTGGAGCAGCGCGCCGCACGTGCCCTGGAAGCCATCTCCGGAGCCCGCCGTCTCGCCGTGGAACGTCACCGGCAGCGCGCTGCCCAGGTCATGGTGCGCGCAGCCGGGGCCGGCGCAGCCCGGCGCGTCGTGGCAGTCCGTGTCCGCGCAGTCCACCCACCGGTCACCGTCATTGTCCATGCCGTCGAAGCAGGAGCCCGACTCGCTCGCCCACTGCTCGTCGATGTGCAGCTCGAAGTACCCCGCGCTGAAGCGGTCGGTGCTCGTCGAGTCCACCACCACCAGCACCGACTGCCCCTGCACCAGCGGCACCGAGACGCGCGCGCCGCCGCCGTAGCTGATGCCGTCCGTCGCGCACGCCAGCTCCGCGCCGCCGCAGCCCCCGCTGCGCACGGAGATGAGTGAGCGCATCGCCGACTTCGCCGTGTCGAAGGTGAAGACAGCGCTCCTGGGCGCCATCCACAGGAAGCCCCGGTCCGGCGCGCCACTCCCGCCGCACGAGGATTGGTGGTCATCCCCCGCGTGCGCCGTGGAGCCCTTCAGCATCACCGGCAGCGCGCTGCCCAGGTCGTGGTCCACGCACATGGACGCGCTCACCTCGCAGACGTTGGGGACACCCGTGGCGCCGCACGACCCGGGCGCCGTGCAGGTGCCGCACTCCAGGAAGCCGCCACACCCGTCTGGCACCGTGCCGCAGTTCTTACCCAGTGACTCGCACGTGGCCGGCGTGCAGGGGGACTGGCCGCAGACGTTGGGTGTTCCACCGCCGCCGCAGGACTCGGGCGCCGCGCAGTCGCCGCAGTCGAGGACGCCTCCGCATCCGTCCGGGACCTGGCCACAATCGTGCCCCAGGGCCTCGCAGGCGGTGGGCTCGCAGGGCGCCGGTCCACAGACGTTGTGCCGTCCGCCGCCGCCGCACACCTGCCCCGGTCCGCACGGTCCACAGTCGAGCGTGCCGCCACAGCCGTCGATGGCGATGCCGCAGTCCATCCCCTGCGAGGCGCAGGTCATCGGCCGGCACGCGGACGAGCGCCCCCGAGGGTCCGCCGCCTCGTCGGGCCACGCAGGGCTGCACGCGGCCCACAGCGTCAGGCCACACACCCAGAACCACGCTCCCCCTCGCCCCTCTCCGCGCATTCGCTCCCGTCCCGCCCTGACCACTCCGCCCAACGTGGGGCGGACGCCTGCTCGCGCACAGCCACGGTGCGGCCGGAGGTTGGACGGTGCACACACGGCGGCGCGGTGGTGGGGGCGTCATCGGCGCGGCCGCACGGTTCCCGACGCTCGCGTACCCGGCGAGCCCCCTGGAACCCGGGGGGCGGGCAGTTCACCCTGCCATGCAGTGGGCGGGAAACGTCTGGGGAGGAGGGGAGGTGGCACGTCCGTGGACGTTCGCGCAGCGGGCGGGCGCCGGCTTCATCGTGTCGCTGCTGGTGGCGCTCGTGCTGGCCGGAACGTCCGTGCTGGCGCTGCTCTCCGTGCGGGCCAACCACAAGGCGCGCATCCTGGAGCTGTCCCGGAACGTGCTGGACATCAAGCACCTGGAGCGGACCTTCAATGACAAGGTGGTGAGCGGCCGGGCCTTCGCCTTGTCGGGAGAGCCGTTCCTCTCCCAGGACATGTCCGTCGCGCGCGAGCGCTTCATCTCCACCTACGAGTCCCTGAAGAGCCGGCTCACCGAGGAGCCCCTGGCCACGCTGCTGGAGGCCGTCTCCCACGCGGAGCTGGAGCACGAGGAGGCCATGCAGGCGCTCATCATGGAGCGCGAGGATGGGGCGCCGCGCCAGCGCCTGAGGCAGCTGCTCGACGGGCACGTCGCGGAGACCCGGCGCCGCACCCTGGACGACCTCCAGTCACTCCACCAGCAGGCCGAGGCCCGGCTGGCCCGGGGCATCCACGAGGGACTGGCGGCGGACCGGGGCGCGCTCTCGCTGTCCCTGTTCGCCGGGAGCCTGGGGCTGGCGGGCGCGACGATGCTGGCGTGGACGCTGACGCGCAAGCTGCGGCCCATCCAGCAGGAGGCGGAGGCCAGCGTCGAGCGCTTCCAGCTCCTCGTGGAGGGCGTGCGCGACTACGCCCTCTTCCTGCTGGACGCGCAGGGACGGGTGGAGAGCTGGAACCCGGGGGCGGAGCGCATCATGGGCTACCACGAGGAGGAAATCCTGGGACAGCCAGCCAGCGTGTTCTACCCCCCGGAGGCGGTAGCGGCGGGCCTGCCCGGCAAGGAGCTGGAGCGGGCGCGGCGTGACGGGCGGTTGCAGACGGAGGGCTGGCGCGTGCGGAAGGATGGCTCGCGCTATCTGGCGGAGGTCATCGTCACCGTGCTGTACGACCGCGACGGGCGGCCGCGCGGCTTCGCGAAGGTGACACGCGACATCACCGAGCGGCGGCGGGCCGAGCGCACCCAGCGGCTGCTGGCGGAGGCGGGGGGCCTCTTCCACCAGTTCCAGGACCCGGACCAGACGGTGGCCGAGCTGGCGCGGATGATGGTGCCGGAGGTGGCGGACGCCTGCATGTTGTACCTGGTGGCGCCCGGCGGGGACCTCTGGGTCCGCGCCGTGGCCCACGCGGTGCCGGAGAAGGAGCAGTGGCTGTGGAGCATGGCGCGGCGTTTTCCTCCGGCGCGCGAGATGCCGAGCGGCCCCTGGCAGGTGCTGCGCACGGGGCGCTCCGAGCTGGACAGCAACGTGACGCCCGAGGACCTGTCCCGCGCGATGCGGGGGCCCGAGCACCTGGCGTTGATGGAGAAGGTGGGCGTGCGCTCCTACCTGGCGGTGCCGCTGCGGGTGGGGCCGCAGCCGCTGGGTGTGTTCGTCCTGCTGACCTCCACGCCGGAGCGCCGGCTGACGGTGGCGGACCAGGTGCTGGTGGAGGAGGTGGCGGGGCGGGCCGCGCTCGCGCTGGACAACGCGAGGCTGTGGGCCGAGGCGCAGGACGCGCTGGAGCTCGTCGGCGTGGCCGCGCACGACCTGGGCAACCCGCTGAACACGTTGCAGCTGTTGCTGAGCAGGCTCCAGGCGCTGGAGCTGTCGGGCGGCCAGAAGTCGCGCGAGGGGCTGACGGCGGCGCTGAAGCAGACGCAGCGGCTGGGGCAACTGCTGCACAACCTGCTGGACCTGTCGCGGTTGTCGGCGGGGAAGCTGATGCTGGACGTGGCGCCGGTGGACCTGTCGGAGCTGGTGGGTGAGGTGGTGGGGCGCTTCTCCGAGCAGGCGGCCGAGGCGGGCTGCAAGCTGGAGCTCGACGCGGAGCTGGGGCTGGTGGGCCGGTGGGACCGGCTCCGCCTGGACCGGGTGGTGACGAACCTGCTGTCGAACGCGCTGAAGTTCGGCAAGGGCCATCCGGTGGAGGTCCGGGTGGAGCGCGCGGGGGGCGCGCGGGCGCGGCTGGTGGTGAGGGACCACGGCGTGGGCATCGCGCCGGAGTCGCAGCGGCGCATCTTCGAGCGCTTCGAGCGGGAGCTGTCCGGGCGACAGCACGCGGGCTTCGGCCTGGGGCTCTATATCGTCCGGCAGCTGGTGGAGGCCCACGGCGGCACCATCCGCGTGGAGAGCGTCCAGGACGAGGGCGCCACCTTCACGGTGGAGCTGCCGCTGATGCTGCTGAGCCCGGAGCTGCTCGACCCTCCGGGCGCGCCGATGCACCCGTGAGCCGGCCGGCGCGTGTCACACATGCTGCGACGGCTGCGTGTCCACGAAGGCCCGCAGGGGAGACGCCTCCGGCAGCTTCTTCTCCTGCCCCTCCAGCAGCTCGAACTCCAGCGAGTCGTGCGCGCAGAACACCGTGACGTCCTGTCCGTGCCGCCGCACCAGCTCGCGCAGGCGGCGCAGGTTGTGCCAGCGCAGGTAGCCGTCCTTCTGCATCAGCTTCTGGTAGGCGCGCAGGACGGGCGTGCACCGGTACCGGTCCGGGGCCATCTCCCCGTGGTAGAAGTACGCGTCTCCGGCGTGCAGCAGCCACCCGCCACCGTGGCGGATGGCCACCCCGGCGTGGCCCAGCGTGTGGCCCGGGAGCGGCACCAGCAGGATTTCCGGCGGCAGGCCGGTCAGGTCCCGCACGCACTCGAAGCCGAACCAGCGCTCACCCTCGCCACCGGAGAGGTACGTCATCCAGTGCGTCTCGTGCATCCACTGCTGCGGCCGGTACCGGCGCCGGTCCAGCGGCGTCTGCTGCGCCACGGCGCTCTGGTACTCGTCCGACAGCAGGTGGACCCGGGCATGCGGGAAGTCGTCCAGGCCGCCCGCGTGGTCGAAGTCCAGGTGCGTGAGGACGATGTCGCGCACGTCCTCGGCCCGGAAGCCCATGTGCTCGAGCTGCCGGATGGCCGTGGACCCTTCGTTGAGCTGGGGCCGAATCAAATAGTCGAGGAACAGCGGAGCCAGCCGGGGGCGCGGGTACTTCACGTCCTCCAGGCCGAAGCCGGTGTCCACCAGGATGAGCCCCCGCGGGCCTTCCACCAGCAGGCAGTGGCACGTCAGCGCCGAGGGCCCCGTGAAGCCCCTCCGCCCGTCCGCCAGGCGGCCGCCCGGTGGGCACAGGGTGGTGCAGTTCAGGTGGTGGATGCGCATCGCTTCCGCTCCTCGGCAGGGAGCCGCCCAGCGGCCCGGGTCCGGAGCTGAAGGTGCGCCGCATGCCGCCGCGAAGGAATCCGCGCGGGCGAGGTGACACGAGGCCCGCCCGCCCGGCCGGGGCCGGGGCGTCCGCTTCAGAGGTGCTGAAGCTGCTCGGCGGTGCGCGCCTCGCGCACGTCGCCGGTGTTGAGCGTGCTGGCGGGCTCGAAGAGGAGGACGTGGACCTCCTCCTCCGCCACCGGCCGGTGCTCGACGCCGCGAGGGATGATGATGAACTCACCGGGCCCCACGTCCACCGTGCGCTCCCGCAGCTCCATGCGCAGGTGGCCGTGCAGCACCAGGAACAGCTCGTCCTCGGCTTCGTGCCGGTGCCAGACGAAGGGGCCGTGCAGCCGCGCCAGCCGCACGTGCTGGCCATTCAACTCCCCCACCACCTTCGGGGACCAGACCTCGGAGAACAGCGCCAGCTTCTGCGCGAGGTTGACCTTGTCCACCTCGGGAGAGGGCACGTCGAGAGGCAGCGTGGAGGCGGCGGCCTCCACCGCCCGGGCCGGGCCCGCGCGGCGGCGGGAGTCCCACCGTGGGGGGCGTCCGGTGAGGACTGTCGGACTTCGATGGGGCGCGCTCATGCGGGTGTGGCCTCCTTCCGCGGCGCCGCTCGGATGGCTCGCGCCATGTTCTCGTCTTCGGATTGTCTGTCTTCTGAAGAGGATAATCCCGCCTGTCAGCGCGCGGGAGTGGCCGCGAGGTCGATTACCCGACGGATAGCGTGAAACAGCGCGGCCGCGTGTCGCGAAACCGTCTCAAGCTCAGTCTGGGAAGAACATCGGGTCGCGCGTGGTGACGAACGAGGCGATGGCGCTGGCCACCTCCGGTGGCAGCCCGGTGAACTGCACGCCCACGCCCGGCATCAGCTCTGGTGTGCGCGGATTGGCCTCGCGCACCCAGCGCACCACGCCCGTCACCTTCATGGGCCGCCCGCCCGGCAGCGTGAAGTCCAGCTCCACCTGCGTGCCGCGTGGCACCGCGTCCACCGTGGCGATGAAGACGCCGCCCTCGCTGATGTCCAGTGAGAAGCCGGTGAAGAAGTTCGAGTCGCTGCGCATGTCGATGGACGTGTGCATCCGCACCCGACCGTTGCGGCGCGCGTCGTTCCCGTCCATCGGCGTGGCGGGCCGCGCCGCGGCCGCGGGGACGGGGGCGTGCCCCTGGGCCCTCGCCGCCGCGGCGGCCCGGGCCAGCTCGGCCTGCCGGGCCTTCGCCGCCGCCTCCTGCTGTGCCCGCGAGGCGGCCTCCTGCCGGGCCCTGGCCGCCTCGGCCTGCCGCTGGAGGGTGGACTCCGCCTCGGCCACGGCGCGCGCCACCCGCGCCGTCTGCTCCTGATGGGCCCGCAGCAGCGACTGCATCTCCGAGCCGGCCTGCCGCCGCGCCAGGAGCGCCGCCTGACGGGCCTCCAGGGCCCTCACGCGAGGCGCCTCCACCTCCAGCGCGGGCACCGCGGCGAGCTGCAGCCGGGCCGCCTGCTCCCCCAGCATGGGGTCCGCGCCGGGCGCCTGGTGCGCCCTCGCCAACGCCTGACGGGTCTGCTCCAGCCGGGCGGCGAGCGCGGAGGCCTCCGCGTCGGCGTGGGCCAGTTGTTCATGGAGCCGGGCCTCCAGCGTGGACAGCTCGCTCTCGGCGCGAGCCAGCTCCGCTTCACGGGAAACAGCCGGGGGCATGCGGACGGCAGGGGACGGCGAAGTCATTCTCTAGGGACTCCAGGGGCGCCCACTGTAGCGCCCCCCCAGCGGTGTCACGAGCCCCACGCGCGGCGCTGGAAATGACCCGGGGCCCGGCCGCCCTGCCGGGAGCAGGCAGGCGGCCCCGGCCGGGCCGCCGCCGCTCAGTCCGCGCCCTTGATGCAGGCCACCGGCTTCAGGCGGTGGGCCACCCGGGCGAGCCCGGCCATCTCCACCGTCTCCAGGACGTCGTCCAGGTTCTTGTAGCAAGGCCCGGATTCATCCAGCGGCGTCTGCCGGGTGTTGAGGAGGATGCCGGCCGCGGCCATGCGCTTGTCGGTGGCGTCCTGCTCCAGCACGCGCCGCGCCTCCCCGCGCGACATGCGCCGGCCGGAGCCATGGTTCACCGAGTAGATGGACTTCTCCGCGCCCGGCTCCGCGAAGAGGATGGCGCTGCCCGTCTCCATGGAGCCCGGGATGAGGATGGGGTGGCCCGTCTTCTCCCACGGCGTGCCCTTGAGCGCGGGGTGTCCGCCGGGGAACGCGCGCGTGGCGCCCTTGCGCGCGACGAACTTCCCCGCCTCCTTCTGGATGAGGTTGTGGGAGATTTCGTAATAGACGCTGGCCGTGCCGCCGAAGACGTCCTCGAGCGCGGCGCACACCGCCTCGCCGATGATGAGCCGGTTGGCCACCGCGAAGTTGGCCGCCATGTTGTGGAGGTTCCAGTAGTCGCGGCCCAGCGGGCTGTCCGCGTCCAGCCAGACATGGTCCTCGCTGTGGCGCTTGAGGCCCCGCAGCGCGGCGCCCTCCACGAAGAAGTGCTTGGCGATGTTCCACCCGAAGCCGCGGCTGCCGGTGTGCAGCATCACCCACACGCGGCCGTCCTGGTCCACCTGCATCTCGGTGAAGTGGTTGCCGCCGCCCAGGCTGCCCAGCTGCTGGCGCTTGTCGAAGGCGCGCTCGGGAATGTCCACCCGGTCGTCCTCGACGGGGATGTAGTCACGCTCCGTGACGGAGGAGCCCCGGCCCAGGGCCTTGGCGCCGTGGCGCACCACGTCCCCGAAGGTGCGGTCGGTGACACGCCGCTGCTTCTGCACGCGGCTGGCGCCCACGCCCACGGCGATGCGCTTCGTCACCTCGTCAATCCAGCGGCGGCGCTTCGCGGGCTCGGCGATGTCCTCGGCCATGAGCGTCGTCTGGAGCTGCACCATGCCGCAGCCGATGTCATAGCCGGCGGCGGTGGGCAGCAGGATGCCGTCCGTCTCCACCACCGTGCCGATGGGGACCCCGTAGCCCAGGTGACAGTCGGGGGTGACGGCCACGCGGGTGACCCCCGGGAAGGACGCGGCATTCACCACCTGGTCAAAGACCGAGTCCTCCAGGCCGGGTTGCTCGGGGCCCTCCCCCCACAGCAACTTGTCGGACAGGAACAGGTCCGCATCGACCTTCATGCTCCGGGTCTTCGACAGGACGTAATGCCCCTCCGAGACCTTCTCCAGCCGCTGCTTCCAACTCATGACTTGAATCCCCCAGGTGGGACGAACACGCGGCAGCGACGGAAGCGTCCAGGGAAGCTGACGCCAGGAGCCGGAAAGCCGAGAACAGGAGAAGAGGATGCTGTGGGCACAGGCGGGAAGGCGAGCGGATTCGGAGCCGCGCGCGGCGGAGGCTCGCACCGGCACGGTGGGACGAGCGTCCGCTCGCGAGCGGACGGCGAGGCTCCGATCGGCGCGGGACTTGTCACGTGCCGATTTCATTCCCATCCATTTCACAGCATCCAGGTAGGGGGTGGGCGATGGGTTTCCTTGGTGGGATTTTCCTGGCGATGGCGTTGCAAGCGGGACCCGTGGAGAAGGCGCGGGAGCAGAAGCCGGTGGAAGTGGCGGCCCCCGTGTTCAATCCGTCCGCGTGCGCGAAGAAGCGGGTGGACCCCTGCGGCTGCCACCATGTGTACGGAATCCGGCACTGCCACCCGAACCGCAAGGGTGACCACTGCGAGGCGCCGGTGAAGGCGGAGGTCGAATCCCCGCGCAAGCGCCAGGACCCCTCGAAGAAGCCCGACACGCAGGCCCGGACGAGCGGCTCCGAGAAGAAGCAGCTCGACCCGAGCAAGTCCGTGTCCATGTAGGGCCGGGGCGCGCGGGCACGGTGTGACGTGGGCCCGCGCCTTCGCGAGCGCAGGGTGGAAACGGGGGGAGGGAACGGGTAACAAGGCGGGCGGGCCGCGCCGCTCCCGGCACGTGCCGTGTCGAGGTGCGCATGCGAACGCAGCAGAGCCGCTCGCTCGTCTTCCTCCAGCAGCTCGGCCCCGGGGCATGTGAGGGCTATGCGGACCTCCCCGGGCTGGAGGACACGCTGGCGTCGCTGGACGCCGAGGCGCGACAGGCGTGGCCGGGCGTGACGCTGGCGGAAGAGGACTTCCTGCGCCACCTCGCCGGGTGTCTGCCACGGGACGAGGACCCCGCGCGGGTGCTGGCCACGGTGCACGCCGCCGACCTCTTCCTGGCGTGCGCCTGCGCGCGGGGGGACGTCGCGGCGCATGCGGCGCTGGAGCGTCACGTTCTTCCCAAGGCGGCGGCGTCCGTGGCCCGCTTGAGGGATACGGGGGTGGACCCCTCCGAGGTGCTCCAACAGCTGCGTGAGCGGCTGCTCGTTCCGGAAGGTGACCGGCCCGCGCGCATGGCGGAGTACCAGGGCACCGGTCCGCTCGCG
>Ga0182745_1001699_pt1 | contig 20778 bp, 13 predicted proteins | sample eDN3rd30CKraftBY_FD_128523 | JGI IMG/M metagenome (GOLD analysis project Ga0182745, IMG submission 128523) | Enriched backyard soil microbial communities from Emeryville, California, USA - eDNA 3rd pass 30_C Kraft BY (version 2) (version 2) | ecosystem: Environmental > Terrestrial > Soil >...
CGCACGCGCCAGCCGCCAGAGAATGCGCGAACTGCACGAGTCTCGTCCTCGGGCGAAAATCCCAGGCCGTGAAGCAGGCGCCCGGCGCGGCTGCGTGCGTCGTAGCCGCCGAGAGCGGCATAACGTGCATGGAGCTCGCCGAGCTTGACGCCGTCGTCGGCGCCTTCGGCCTTGGCGATGGCGCGCTCGGTCGCCCTCAATTCTTCGTCGCCGTCCATGACGAATTCGATTGCAGGTTGATCGGTCGCATCCAGTTCCTGCGCCACGTGCGCCAGTACCAGCTGCGACGGCCGGTCGAAGCTGCCGGCATCCGGCTGCAGCTCGCCCAGGATCAGCTGCAGCAAGCTGGACTTGCCGGTGCCGTTCTTGCCGACGATGCCGACTTTCTCACCGCGGTAGATGGTGAACGAGGCATCCTTGATGAGCAGCCGTGTGCCGCGGCGCAGGCTGAGAGAGGAAAACGTGAGCATGGGAGGCGGGACAGACTACCGACGATGCGCCACAGAAGCGAAACCCGAAGGCTACAGGACTTGATGCAGCACCCGGAAGAGGCTGCGCCTCATCTCACTGCGAACAGTCGGCTCACGCGTGAACGGCCGTTGGCCTGCGCCAGTAGCAGCGACATGAACTCCTCCGAGCTCATCGCATCGCCGAACAACCGGCCCTGCGCGTAATTGCAACCACGGGCGCGCAGCAGGTTGAACTGTTCTTCGTTCTCCACGCCTTCGGCGACCACTTCGACTTCCAGCGCCTTGCCCATGTCGATGATGGTGCGCACGATGGTGGCGTCATTGGGATTGACGGCGGCGTCGCGTACGAAGGACTGGTCGATCTTGAGCGTGCCGATGGGGAACTGTTGCAGCGCGCTCAGCGAGGAATAGCCGGTGCCGAAATCGTCGATGGACAGGTGCAGGCCCATGCTGTGCAGCTCGTTCAGCAGCTTGATCGTGCGCCGGGGGTCAGCCATCAGGGTGGTTTCGGTGATCTCCAGCTCGAAGCAGGTGGGCGAGACTTCGTGGCGACGGAACACGGAGCGGCAGCGTGTGATGAAGCTCGCCTGGCGCAATTGCTTCAGCGACAGGTTGATGGACACGCGGCCGGGATTCGGGATGCGCTCCAGCCAGCGGCGGTAATCGGAGCAGACCCGGTTCAGCACCCATTCGCCGATGCCGAGGATCAAGTTGGTTTCCTCGGCCAGCGGAATGAACTGCGACGGCGGAATGTCGCCATGTCCCGGCAGGCGCCAGCGCAGCAGCGCCTCGGCGCCGACGATGCGGCCGTTGGTCAGATCCACCTTGGGCTGATAGAACATCACCAGCTCGTCGCGCTCCAGCGCGCGGCGCAGCTTGCTTCGCAGCATCAGCCGTTCCACTGCCGCGGCGTTCATGTCCGGCGAATAGAACGCGAAGCTGTTGCCGCCGTTCTGCTTGGAGTGATACATCGCCGCGTCCGCGTTGCGGATCAGGTCGATCACGTTCTCCGCATCCTTGGGGCACAGCGCGATGCCGACGCTGGCGGTGAGGAACACTTCCTGCTGATCGACGTAGTAGGCCTTGCCGACTTCGGCCAGCACCATGCGGGCGAGATTCGCGGCCTGGGCGCGCTCGTGCTCGGATTCGGCGAAGCCTTCGATGAACAGGCCGAACTCGTCGCCTGCCAGTCGGCCGACCACCGCTTCGCGCGGCAGGATGCGGGTCAGCCGCTCGGTCAGCACTTCCAGCGTGCGGTCGCCGGCGGCGTGACCGAAGGTGTCGTTGATTTCCTTGAACCGGTCCATGTCCAGGTACAGCAGCACGATGCCGCGATCGGCACGCCGTGCGCGTGCGATGGCCTGCTGCAGCATGTGCTGGAACTGCATGCGGTTCGGTACTTTCGTCAGCGCGTCGTAACGAGCGAGATAGCGGATGCGGCGTTCGGCGCGCTTGCGCTCGGTGATGTTGCGAATGACGAAGATGGTGCCCTGGAATTGCGGATCGTCCGCAGCGATGGGCGCACCCGACAACGAAACCGGAATGGTCTGGCCGCTGCGGGTGGCGATCACCGTCTCGCGCGTTTCCACCGCGGAGGTTTCCATCGAGAACGAGTCGCGCTCGTTGTCGGCCAGCAGCGTGATGAACGGCTTGCCGGCGATCTCTTCTTCCTTGTAGCCGAACAATCGCACTGCGGCGTCGTTGACGCGCGTGACGATGCCGGCGGGCGAGGTGACCAGCACGGCGTCGTTCATGCTGTTCAGCACGCTGTTGAGATAGTCCTTGGTGATGGTGGTCTGGCGCAGGTTCTGGCGCATCCGGTCCAGCGCCACTTCCAGGTCGGCGATCTCGTCGTTGCTGGTGACCTTGTGCGGCCGGGTGTAGTCGCCTTCGCCGATGCGCTCTGCCGAGCGGATCAGCTCGACGATGGGGCGCTCCAGCCGGCGCGCCAGCAGCCACGCGACCGCGGCCAGTACGCCGGTGATGAGCAGACCCGCACCGGCGATGCTCCACAGGCGGCGATTGAAATCGTGGCGCTCCACGCTTTCGAGTTGCGCCCGCAGGCCCTTGGCCGAAGCGATCAGGCCAGCCCGTGCGATGCGGATCTCGACTACGCCGAGCGTCTGCAATCCGCCGAGCGTACGGCGCGCTTCGCGTTCTTCCGAAGGTTGCAATGACCCTACCCACGGCTCGTCGCGAGCAGCTTCGTACACGGACTTGCCAGTGGCATCGTCGATGCGCACGAACGTGACCATGCGGTTGGCCAGCATCAACTCGCCGATGCGGCGGATGGCGTTCTCGTCACGGGCGCGTAGCGCGCTTTCCAGATCGGCCGTGTGCGCGGCGATGATGTCGCTGCCGGCCACGTCGAGCCGTTGCAGCTCGGCGGCGATCAGCGAGCGCTCACCCTGGATGCCGGTGGTCGCGCTGGAATGACGATAGTCGAGATAGCCAAGAGCGAGCAGCACGGTCGTGATGCACAGGCCCGCGGCGACCGCGATCACGAGTAGTCTGGTTTTGAGGCCGTGCGTTCTCAAACTGCGATGCTCCCGACGCCCCGTCTGTCCTTGCGTTGTCGAAGGGCCCCACCCTCGGCTGTTCGATTATTCGTCACAGCCCAGGTCACCATAAATGAGTATTGATCCGGGGAACCGCCCCGCAACGGCGTCGTACCCTGCAGGATTCTGCCGGCCGCGACTGCATCCCCATCGACGCATCATAGCGGGCTTTCGCAGCCGGCAGTGTTATCCAGAAGCTGAAAATGTTTCGACCCGTCGCGAAGTCCGCTGGGTTGTCGGATTTTTTGACATACTTGCAGCCCTTGACTCAAAGAGGTCGTCCGAAGCATGAATGAGCTCGAGCTCACTGGCCGAGCCCGCACGCACGTCGTGGAGCTGAATCAGCTGCGCTGTGTATTGCACTACGAGGTCGTGGCCTCGTTCCTGGCGATGCGCGATGCTGCGGCCTACGACGGCATCGATCTGGCGGCGCGCTCGAGCTTCCGCGATTTCGATACTCAACTGGCGATATGGAATCGCAAGTGGGCGGGCGAGCGGCCGCTCTACGATCGCAGCGGCGAACTCATCGATCGCGCGCGAGTGTCGGACAGTGAGATGGTGGACGCCATTCTGTGCTGGTCAGCGATTCCTGGCGGCAGTCGTCATCATTGGGGCACCGATGTCGACGTGATCGATGCAGCGGCGGTGCCGGCCGGCTATCAGGTCGAGCTGCTGCCGCGCGAGTATGCAAAAGATGGAGTCTTCGCGCGTTTGAGCGCCTGGCTCGACGCGAACATGCACAGCTTCGGTTTTTTCCGTCCGTACCGCTTCGATCGCGGCGGCGTGAGTCCCGAGCCCTGGCATTTGAGTTACGCGCCGGTGTCGTTGCCGGCGTTGGAATCGCTCAGCCTGTCCATGCTGCGACAAGTGATCGATGGCAGCACGATATCGGGCAAGCCGTACGTGCTGGCGCGCCTGCCGGAGATTTACACACGTTTCCTGTTGTCGATCGATTCACCGTAGTGGAGCGCGGTGCGACGTGCATCGTTGCTGATGCGTTGCGGGCGCGCTGATAGAGAACGACGAGAGCCTCCGCAGGCAGCGAGGGCTGAAGATCAGGACGCCAGTCCCTGCCGCATTCGCTCGCGCATCTGGGTCACGCGGCGCAGGAACAGATTCGGCATCCAGCGTTTCATGCGCCACAAGCGACGTGCCGACTTGGGCAGCACGATGTAGGTTTCGCCGTTTGCAGCCAGGGTCAGCAGGTCGCGCGCAAGCTCGGTGGCTGGATAGTTGGAGTTCTCCATCAATGCCGCGGCTGTGACGCGCGCGTGATCGGGGCCACGGAACGATTCCAGCAAGCTGCTCTTGAAGAACGTCGGCATCACGACGCTCACCTGCGTACCCGAGTCGCGCAGCTCCGCATTCAACGTTTCGCTCAATGACAGCACGGCGGCCTTGCTGGCGTTGTACGAGCCCATGCCGGGTGCGCTGGCGAAGGCTGCGGCGCTCGCGACGTTGATGAGCAGCCCCGAACTGTTGCGCTGCAGGTGCGGAACGGCGGCGCGGCAGCCGTGCACCACGCCCATGAGATTGGTATCGATGATCCAGCGCCAGTCTTCCAGTGCAACTTCCATCAAGGCGCCGCTGCCGGCAACGCCGGCGTTGTTGATCATCACGTCCAGCCCGTCGCGCGTGGCGGCGAACGAGTTGACCGCCACGGTGAGCTCGCTCGCTTGTGTTACATCCCCAGGGTAGGCCAGCACCGGGATGCCCGATGCCGAGAGGTCGCCTTCCACCGCCGTGAGTCGTTCCAGATTGTGATCGAACAATCCGAGCGACCAGCCATCGGCGGCGAGCGCGTGCGCCAGTTCCAATCCCAGGCCGTTGCCGGCTCCCGTAATGAAGGCGCGTCGGCGTGGAAAGCGAATGGCAAGACGGGCGAACTGCTGGTTCATGGGGAACTCTTGATGACTGGGGCCAAGCCTACCTGCAAGGGCACCTGCAAAAGCTAGCGTAGGGAGGCTCGGTGTCGGCGGCTACTCCGGTCCCTCAGTGCGGCATCGATGGCGGGCCGGTGGTGCGAAAGCGCCGGGCATTCCATGTCGGTCATCGTGGCGGGTGCGTGCAGCGGCAGGCGGCAGTATCAGGCCCCGTTGAAAAGGCGCAGGCCGAACAGCCCGGCCCAGGAGGCTGCGACGCTCAGCACGATGCCGGGCGCCAGCGCCAACGCATAGTGGCGGTCGCCCAGGCTGAAAGCCACGATCAGCTTGCTCAGGGCGTTGGTGGTGAATCCGGCCAGAACTGCCATAGCGGCCAGGTCCAGCGTGGCAGCGCCATTCGCGGCGAGCGATGCGGCCGAGATCGCCGAGGCGTGCGCATCGCCGAGGCCGCTGACGGCGCTGGCCAGAAGCAGGCCGCGAGTCCCCAGCCATTGAGTGAGCAGCGCGGTGGCAACGAGTGCAGCGCCCACCACTACGACGAATACGAGCGCGGTTTTCGGATCGAACGGCCGCCCCGCCGGCGCTGTGCTTTCGCCGCGTTGGCGCACGCTGCGAACGGTGAACAAGCCTGCGTAGATGGCCGCCATCAAGCCCGCTGCCGCCAGTGGCAGGGCCAGCTCGAGCAGCAGCGCCGTGCTGACCAGCCCAATGACCACCGCCAGCTGCACGACCGTGGCGACGGAAGAAACCGCGGCTCCGGCTACCGCGCCATGTCGCAACTCGGGTTGTTCCTTCGCCCGCGTTCCCATGGCGCCGATGGTCGCGGTGCTGGAAACGAAGCCGGAAAAAAAGCCCGCCAGTGCCAGGCCGATCTTCGGCCCGAGCACGCGCAAGGCGATGTAGCCGACGCCGTTGATCGCCATCACCGTCACCGCGAGCGCCCACAGCTGGCGTGGCTTGATCACGCCCCAGGAATCGATCGCCTCCTGCGGCGTCAGTGGCAGGATGACCAGGGCGGCGGCGGCCAGCAGCAGGCCGTCGCGAATCTCCTGGTCGGTCAGTATGTGATGGATCCAGTTGTGCAGTCGGGTGCGCGCCGCAAGCAGAATGGCGACGACGACTCCAAGGGCGGCCGCGAGTTGCGGTTCGCGCATGGCCAGCCCGCCGAGCAGGAACGTGGCGAGCTGCGCGACTTCGGTCGTCATGCCCGGATCGCGATGGCGCGTGCGGCCGTAGCCGACGGCGATGAGTGCGCCGAGGATCAAGGCGAAGGCGATGAACGCCAGCTCCTGTCCGAGCTGCAGGCTGATGGCGCCGACCAGTGCCGTCAGCGTGAACGTGCGGACGCCGGCCGCTTCGTTGGACTGGTTCTTGTTGTGGCTGCGCTCGCGCTCGATGCCGATCAGCAGACCGGCACCCAGCGCCACGGCCAGGCGCACGACGAGATGATCGGGCAGATACATGGGCCGCAAGGCTACAGGCCGGCATCAGCGGCAGCCAGTGCCGGGCTTTTCAGGTTTTCCAGACCTGCTTCATGTGGCCCAGCATCAGCGAGCGGATGTTCTGCACCGGGTTCTTTTCCCAGGTGAAGCAGGGCGGATCCCGTCGCAACATGGGCCAGCGGCCGGTGCGCAGCACTTCGGCCAGGTAGTCCAGATTGCCCTGGATCGCTTCCATGTATGGGTTGCGGCCGTTGAACAGCACCCGCAGATGGCGGTAGAGCCCGTTGAATTCGCCGTCCAGCCGCGTGCGCCGCACTTCTTCCACGAACTCCGGTGTCTGGCGCAACACGTCCAGCCCCGAGCGATAGCGCACCGAGGTGTTGCCCTGCGCATCGTTCGGCATGGCGATGCCGCCGAGCACGAACTCCGGGTACAGACGGTCGCGGCATTTTTCCAAGTAGCAGCGATCCGACATCTGCGCGATCAGATCGCCGGTGCCGACCACGTGGCCCACCACGCGGTCGCGGTTGTCGTCGAGCCGGATCTGGTCGAACTGCACTTCGTAGCCGGTGAAGTGCACCACCTTGGTGGCTACCGGCACCCACTCGGCCATGCCGATGGTGGGTAGATAACGGCCGATGAACTGCGCACTGCGGCTGACGTGGCTCAAGGTGAATTCGGCGCCGTTGCGATGCGTCTGATCGTCGGTCTGGCGGATGTAGCCGGCGTCATGAAACAGCGCGATGACCACGCCGAGAATGGCGCGCTCCGGTCCGAGCTTCTCTTCAGTGCCGTGGGTGCGGTCGTGGCTGACGATCAGCCGCGCTACTGCCAACGTGCCGTCGAGCGAGTGCTGCAGGTCGTGATAGACCGTGTCGCAGCCGTAGTAGCCGGGGAACTGGCCGTTGAACAGCCTTTCGAAATCGCGGAAGGCGCTGTCGATGCGATCGAACGGATAGTGCGGCCAAGCCTGGCGGTACAGCTCGTTGACGGCGCGCCGCACGGCGTCCGCCGAGCTGACCTGCACCGTGTTCGTGACGTCGAAATCGCTGCGCCGATATTGCATTGGAAGTGTCGGTCGCGTCGTGCGTCGACGCGAGAGATCGGGCGAGTCTAGCTACTCGCCGCGGTTTGTCCATGTCGGAAAAGTTGCCAGAAGGCGCTGCAGCGTCGCCGGGAAAAGGCTGCTTTTCACGGGAAAAGCGCACTTGCGGACGCTTCGCGTGCGCTCCTCTTTCAATGTGACGAGCGTCACAGAACCCGACATCGAGGGCGCGCGCCGGATCGGGGATTGTGCGATGCCGACCCGCAGCCCGGGATGGGATTGGCCAGGCTCACAAAGCCGGGGCGTCTCCCCCCAGCAACGTGCAGGGTGAATTACTTTGCTGCGAAGCTGGGATCGGACAGCTTCATTTCGGTGATCGGGCCGTACTTGCGCAGGCTGTCGCGCAGGGCGGCTGCCTTGCCGATGACCACCAGGATCAGGTCGTCACGGGTCGGAAAGCGTTCGCGGATCACCCTGCGCGCATCGTCGCTCGATACTTTATCGAGCGCCTCGCCGTAGCCGTCGATGTAACCGCGATCCAGGCCATAGAACGCCAGATCGGCGAGTACGCGCGCCCATTCGTCCGCCGTTTCGAGCGCCAGCGGGAACTGGCCCTGCACGTAGGTCTTGGCGGATTCCAGCGCAGTCGGATCGAGCATCTGCGCATGCAGTTGGTCCAGGACCGACAGCGCCAGGTCGATGGCCTGCTGGGTCGTGTCGGTCTGGGTGTAAGAGCTCATCTGCCAGCTGCCGGGCTGTGTCAGGCGCTCGAAGCGTGAGCGCGCCCCGTAGGACAGTCCGCTGCGGATACGCAGCTCGGTATTGAGCATGGAGGTGAAGCGGCCGCCGAACAGCGTGTTCACTACATCGAGCGAAGCGCGTTCAGGAGAAGTGCGCGCGACACCAACATTGCCCGCCCAGAAATAGGATTGCACCGAGTCGGGCGCATCGATCAGCACCACGCGATGGCCGGTCTGCCGTGCCGGCGCGGTTACCGCTGGCAATGCCGCAGCTGCTTTGCGCCAGCCATTGAACGCCTGCGTCAGCGCGCGCTTCATCGAAGCGGTCTGGAAATCACCGGTGACAGCGAGAATCAACCGGTCGGCGCCGTACTGTTCCTGATAGTGACGCTCGAGATCCGCGTGAGCGATGCCGGCCAGTCCGCTTTCACTGCCAATCACGGAGCGGCCGTAGGGGTGAGCGCCGAACAGCGCTGCCTTGCCGTAGATTCCGGTCAGCGATTCCAGGTCCGAATCCTTGGCGGCACGAATGAACTCGATCTGGCGGGCCCGCAGCGATTCGAACTGCGTCTGGTCGAGGCGCGGGCGCTGCAGCATGTCCGCGAGCAGCTCGACCATGAGCGCCTGGTCGCGCGCCAGGAACGAACCTTGGATTACGGTGCTTTCAGTGTCCGCGTCGGTCGCGATCGTGGCGCCGACCGAGGCGAGAGCGTCGGCGAAAGCAAAGGCATCGCGCTTGCCCGCGCCTTTTTCGAGCAAATGCACCAGGAGCTGGCTCATGCCCGATTGCTGCGCCGGATCGGTGAGTGCTCCGCCGCGCATGACGGCATTGAACGCGATCAGCGGTACGTCATGTCGCTCCATCAGCAACAGCACAGCGCCGTTGTCGAGTTGCACGCGCTCGAATGGAGGTACATGCACGCCTGCGTCGTCAGCTTTGGCCGGCACTATTGTCTGGCAGGCGATGAGTACGAGGATCAGCGCGAGCGCGTGCGCAATCACGTTCCGGCCAGGACGGCTCCACATTCGTTTCATGCTCACTCCTTGCTCGCTGCGGCAGCGGCGGTCAGCACGCCGACGGTGCGGTTGGACGGTCGCAGCAGCTCGACTGCGAGCTTCTTCACGTCTTCGGCCGTGACCTGCTCGTAGGCGTGCGGTGCATCGAAGAGCTTCTGATAGCCGCCCTTCAGTACGGCATAGGAGCCGAGCGCGCTGGCCTTGCCGTCGATGGTGGCGAGCCTGCGCCAGAAATCTGCGAGTGCCTGGTTGCGGGCGCGGTTGAGTTCGGCCGCACTGACGCCTTGGGTGCGGATCTTCTCGATCTCGGCATCGAACGCGGCTTCGGCGCCCTTCAGATCTCCCTGTGCGGGCAGCGACAGGAACAGCCACGCGAGTCCCGGATCGAAGCCGGCATCGATGTGACTGTCCGCAGCGATGGCGAGCTTGCGTTCTTCCACCAGCGAACGATGCAGTCGCGACGCATCACCGTCGGTGAGAATGCGCATCAGCAGCTCCAGGGCCGGCAGCCGCGGGTCGGAGCCCGCGATGCTGTGATAGGCGAACTGCAACAGCGGCGTCTGCGCGTCGGCTTCGATGAGAACGCGTCGCTCGCCGCGCTGCTGCGGCTCCTTGGTGCGAATCGGCTCGGCCGGTGGCTGTCGCGGAATGGACTCGAAATGCTGGCGTATCTGGGCAATGACGCTCTTGGGATCGACATCGCCCACCAGCACCAGCGTGCAGTTGTTGGGCGCGTAGTGAGTGGCGAAGAATTTCTTCAGGTCTTCGACTTTCCAGGACTCGATGTCGGAGGGCCAGCCCACGGTCGGAATGCCATAAGGATGTGCCAGGAAGGCGGTGGCCTGCACCTGCTCCATCAGGCGGCCGAAGTTGCTGTCATCGACGCTGAGCCGCCGCTCGGAGTAGACCACGCCGCGCTCGCTCTCGATGACCTTCGGATCGAAGGCCAGGTTGCGCAGGCGATCGGCTTCCAGTCCCAGCACCAGTTCGAGCGAACCGCGCGGCAACCAGTCCTGGTAGACCGTGACGTCGTTCGAGGTCGATGCATTGTTGCGTGCGCCGCCCGCTTCCAGCAGCCGGTCGAAATCGCCGGGCGGATGCGTGCTGGTGCCGTTGAACATCATGTGCTCGAAGAAATGCGCCAGGCCGGTGATGCCCGGCACTTCGTTGCGGCTGCCCACGCGCACCCAGTTGTACAGCGCCACGTTGGGAATGTCGTGATCCGGCCAGACGATCACGGTCATGCCGTTCGCCAGCGTCACCGACTCGATCCGCTCGGCGCCGGGCACCTGCGTGTCGGGCTGCGCGGCGGCGCTTGCATCGAGCTGCATCGCAAGGATCGTCGACAGCGCGAGCGCCGGCAGCGAGAACATCCTGGGTCGCAACGGCATGGGCGTGAGGCCTCGTTGAGCACGAAGATGCGCATCATAGAAAAAAGACGCCGCCAGCGGGGAAGGATGCGTGGCGGCGATGAATGCGAACCCAAGTGCCTTCGGGGGGCGTGGAGGTTCAGCGCATGCCCGGCTGTTGCAAGGCATGTGCCAGCGACGCAGGCCCCAATCAATCAGGTGCTTAGGCGCATGCTGCCCCCCGAACGCCGGTGACGAGGCGGGTCAGCTTTGGACAATCCGCTGGCAGCGGTCGGCAGGCGACGCCGATTGGCGACGCTTCCGATCCTGCAACGGCCGGTCCCGCAGTGAATAATCGCAGGCTCACATCTCATATTGTCGTTTGAGGAGAGCTCATCCATGACGGACACCCCACGCCGACGGCTCACGGACCGCGTCTCGAGCAGCCCGACCTTCATCGGCGTCGGCACCAAGCTGACCGGCAACCTGCAATGCAACGGCGACCTGATCGTCGGCGGCAGCATCGTCGGTGAGAGCATCGTGCACGGTGCCTGCACGCTGGCGGAAGGCGGCCGCTGGGAAGGCCGGCTGCAGGTGAAGAACGCAGTGATCGCCGGTGAATGGCTCGGTGAAATCGAAGTGGCCGAGAAGCTCGAGATCCGCAAGAGCGCGCGCATTCGCGGCTCGGTGACGGCACGCACCATTGCAGTTGCCCGCGGTGCTGTGATCGACGGGGAAATGTCCGTCACCAGTGGGGCGCCGGTGGTTCATTATGAGGAGAAGCGGAAGGAGTGATCCGCGATGCGCCCGATGGCCTGACGATTCCGTCTCCCGTCGCCGCCGCGCAGGCGGGAGTCCATCTGGCAGATTCACATAGGAATCCCGCCTCCGCCTACGCAGGCAGGCTCTGCGCGGGAGTGACGAGTAAATCGGAACGCTTCTAGCAACCGCTCAGACTGTTGATCCACTGCGTCAACAACGCGACGCCGTCAGCATCAACTACGTTTGACGCCAATGGCGGCATCGCATTGGCGTCGCGGCGATTCGCGCGGTTGACCATGATCGAGGTCGCTGCGCTGCCCGGCGCTATCAGGCGCGCAGCGGTTCCCAATCCCAGATCGCCCGACTGCGGTGGCGCATCGCATGCGCCGGTCTGGCCAAGCGGTGTCGTGTAGCGCAGATCCATCGCGCTTGGCGTCGGGCCGCCGTGGCGGTGGCATTGCGAGCAGTTGGTATGCAGGTAGGCGCGAGCGCGATCGTCCAGTGCCGCGGTGGTATCGGCCGGGTCGGCCATGCTGGGCTGAGCGGAGGGATCCGGAATCGGCGGACTCAGCACGGCAATATGGTTGAGCGTGAACAGCTCATTGGCGTTGCGGCTGGTCTGCGGATACAGCAAGTCGCGATTGAGCTGCGCGGTCTCCAATCCCAGCGCGCCACCGGCAGCACTGGTATGGCATTGCGAGCACTGTGATTCGCTCGGGAAGATCCACTGCTGCCCTCCGACATCGCGCACCGCACCGTCGCGCAGCAGGGTGGCGTCGGTCTGTTCCGCATTCCATTCGTAGGTGAAGCCGCCCCAGCCGCCGTCCGGGTGACGCATGAACAGGCGCGTTTCGACCAGCCGTGTGCCGAGACTGAAGTTCTTCATGAGCACCGTGCCGCGAGGCAAGTCCCAGTCGCCGCTGGCGCCTACCGTGATCTTCGAATCCTCCGGCAGACCGATCCAACGGTTCTTGCTGGCGCCGTCGGACCAGAACGGTGCGTTGATGTCGTACGGGATCAGGCCAGCCGCGGGCTTGCGCGCGTCCTCTGAATCGACGCAACCGGTGGTGCTGAGCTTCGTCGGCACGTTGCCGCCGCTGGTTGCCTGGAAATCGATGTGGTAGAGCGCGCCGTAGTCGACCACGTACAGCTCGCCATCGTTGCCCTGGCCGAAGGAGGAAATGCTGAGCGAGGTATCGAGCAACTCGGTGGGCCCGCGCGGCTGCGCGGCGCTTTCCTCGATCCAGGCCCAGATGCGCCCGGAACCGAAGTCACCGAACAGATAGCGGCCGCTCAATGCCGTCGGCTGCGAGCCGCGGTAGACGTACCCGCCGGTGATCGACGAGCCGAGGCTGTGGCCGTACTCGGCCACCGGATCGATCAGCGACGCACCACTGCAGGCCGGTGTTCCGGAGCTGTTGTAGTCGTGTGCGCCCTCGCGGCAGCGCCAGCCGTAGTTGCCGCCCAACGTGACGCGATCGACCTCTTCCCAAGCATTCTGGCCGACATCGCCGACCCACAGATCGCCGTTGCCGCGATCGAAGCTCCAGCGCCAGGGATTGCGGAAGCCCCAGGCGTAGATTTCCGGGCACTCGCCGCTGGTACGACCGGCAGCGGGGCAGCGCGCGTTACTTGCAAATGGATTGCCGGGTGGAATCGCATAAGGCGTCGCGCCATTGACGTCGATACGCAGCATCTTGCCGAGCAGGGTGGTGAGGCGCTGGCCATTGCCGTTGCTGCCGTGGGCGTCGCCGCCACCGCCGCCGTCGCCGAACCCGATGTAGAGAAAGCCGTCCGGACCGAAGGCGATGTTGCCGCCGTTGTGATTGTCCTCGGGTTGATCGACGCTGAGCAGGACCTCTTCTGCGGCAGCATCGAGCGTTGCGCCTCCATCCGTAGTACGGAACGCCGAGATGTGCGACACGCGTTGACCGGAGGTGCCCGTCGTGTACGACAGGAACACGCGTGGGTCCGTCGGGAAGTCCGGGTGGAACGCCATTCCCAGTAACCCGAGTTCACCGCCTGAAGCGACGCGCGAGGTGATGTCGATGAAAGTGGTCGCAGCGGCCGGGTTGGTCCCGCTGAACTGTCTGACCGCACCCGCCTGCTCGACGACGAACCAGCGGGCGTTGTCGTGCGGCGCCTGCAACATCGCCACGGATGAGTCGAACGTCAGGTCGGTGAAGCGCGTGAGCGAGATCGAGCCGCTCGCTGGACGTGCCCACGCCACACAAGTCTTGTTCGATGGCCGGGAGTCCAGGCCGGACACGCCGGGCACGGCGGCTGCCAGCGTCGTCGCGACCACAGCGGCAGGCGGGGAGGATTCGTTGCCCGCGCCGTCGAAGGCGCGAACGACATAGCTGTACTGGGTGTTGGCCGTCAGCCCCGTATCCGAATAGGTGGTCAGGGGAGCGTTCACAGTGGCCACGGCGGCCGTCGCGTCATCCCGGTAAATGCGATAACCGCTGAGATCCGAACCGCCGGTGTCGGCCGACGCGTTCCAGCTCAGGTCGATGCGCGAGTCGCTGGCGGCGGTTGCCGTGACGCCGTCCGGTACGGAAGGCGCGGTGGTATCGCCAGCGGCTGGCGGCGGCGTGTCAGAGCCGCCATCGTTATCACCGCCGCCGCTACAGGCTGCTTGCAATACCACGAACGTGCACAGTACGAACGGCGCGACGGCCGTGCGCACGGCCGACCGTGAACTGCGATGGCAGCCGATGATCGAGCTCACCATGTGCCCGTCCTTTGCCGGCCAGGCGGAAGTTGCGGACATGACCCTATCGGTCGCGAAGCGTTGTCGGTGAACGCATACGGTGCCGTTTCGGGTCCCGGCTCCGGCATACTGCTCACGCGGCAACGACCATTCGAGCTGCATCGATAGCTGCAAGGAGCCGCGAAGGATGTCCCCACCCCCACTGCCGGACCTGATCGCTCACCGCGGCAACGCAGCAGAGTATCCGGAAAACACCTTACCGGCGATCCGCTCCGCGCTCGAGCTCGGCGTGCACTACGTGGCGTTCGACGTGCAGCTGTCGGCGGACCGCCAGCCGGTGCTGCTGAACGATTCCAGTCTCAAGAGAACCGCGGGCCTGGATCGCGATGCGCTGCAGATGACTTTGCAGGAACTGGCGGAGGTGTCGGTCAACGAGTCGCAGCGCTTGCAGTCGCGCTTCACCGATGTGGGGATTCCTACGCTGGTGCAGGCGGCGGATCTGCTGGCGTCGCATCCGACGGCAACCGCCTTCGTGCAACTCAAGCGCGCCAGCCTGCGGGCGCTGGGGCACGAGACGGTAGTGCACCGGGTTTGCGAGGTCCTCAAGCCGATCGCGCGCCAATGCGTCATCACGTCGTCCGATCTCGCTGCGGTGTACCACGTGCGGCAGGCGTCGTCCTATCGAATCGGCTGGATCCTGCCCGAGTACACCAGCCTGTCGGCGCTCAAGTGCGAGGCGCTGGCGCCGGACTATGTTTTCTGCGATCACCAGCTGCTGACGGAGAACACCGCCAAGCTCTGGCGCGGCAACTGGCGCTGGGCGATCTATGACGTGACCTCGCGTCAGCTTGCGCTCGAGCTGGCGTCACGCGGTGCGCGGCTGATCGAAACCACTGAGGTCAGGCAAATGCTGCGCGAGTTGCGCAGCAGGCAGATGCGGGCCTAGCGCGGCATCAGCAGCTGCGCGATCTGCCGGTCGGCCCAGCTTTCCGAGTTGATGCGATCCATGAAGCCGCAGTGACCGCCGTTGGCGGCCGCGGTGACGTGCAGATTGGGGTTGCGGGCCAGGTCCTTCAGGTCGCGGGCAGGAATGATCGGATCGTCCAGCGCCATCAGCAGGTGCGCCGGCACTTCCAGGTTAGCGAGCACGTTGCCAACGATGGCGTAGCCGTTCAGATAGGAGTCCAGGTCGGCGAACTCGCTGTAGCGCGCCACCAGCAGCTCGGTCATGGTGCGGATGCTGCGTTGATCCAGGATGGCGCTGAAGTCGTAGCGCTGCGGGAAGAGCTGCTGCTTGATGCGCAGCGAGCGCTTCCACTTGCTCAGGAAGTATTGCTGGTAGATGAACGGGCCGTTCTCCAGCACTTGCATCGTGCTGTGCGGACTCAGGACCGGGCACACCGCGACGGCGCGTTCCAGGCGGATGCTGGCGGCCGGTGCGCGAGCCGCGACGCGCAGCGCGAAATTACCGCCCAGGGAAAAGCCGGCGATGCTCAGGCGCCGCTCCGGATACTGCTTCTGGATGCACTGCACGGCGCCGACCACTTCGTCCAGGCGGCAGGAATGGAAGATGTCCTCGTTGAGATGGTGGCTGGCGCCGTGGTCGCGGAAGTTCAGCCGGAAGACGTCGCAGCCGCGCTCGAACAGATGGCTGCCCAGCGACAGCACGTAAAGCGAATCGGCGCTGCCTTCCCAGCCGTGCAGCAGCACCACCAGGTCCTTGGCCGGCGGCTTTCCGGCAGCTTCCCGGCTCGAGTAATGCCCCAGCAGGCGCACGCCGGCGCCGCAATCCAGGATCTGCTCGGTGGAGCACGCCAGCAGGTCATGCGCCCGCGACGCAAGCAGCAGCCGGCGCAGTTTCAGGCTCGGCAGGATCGATTGCAGGTGTGGATTCGACAGCCAGCCGGGCGGCGCGAAGCCGTCCGCGTCGGGTTGAGCGGGCGCAAGCGGGGCAGTGATCGTTTCGTTCATGCGTCGAGGCGGATCTGCGAGGAGCCGGGCAGGGTGCTGACGAAATCGGCGCCGACCAGCATGCCGGGCGTGGCATGGCCGGGCGGAGGGCGACCTTCGAGCACGTCGGCCATGATAGCCAGCGAAGCGGCGACCGTCAGTGAGTATCCATTCGCAGTCACTACTCGGGCAGTCACTACTGTGCCTGCGTCATTGCGCACTTCTCCCCAGACGAAACTGGGATTGCTGTCGCGCTGGGCCGCGCTCGGCGGCTGCAGGCGACGCTCGATGGCGTATTTGAGGAGAGTTCGCGCCCAGCGTCGGCGCAGCAGCGGGCGCAGCAGATTGGCGCGCCGCATGCGGGCAACGGCTTTGGCCGAGGTCGCCGTGAACACTTCGATATTGCCGATGCCGGTACTGTAATACGCGGTGCTCACGTCGCCCCACGCAATGCCCACCGCCAGTCGCTCGCCATTGCCGAAATCCACGCGACGGGTCCGTGAAGCCAGCGGGACTTCGACGATCCGGCCGTCGCGACGCACGCGCGACCCTTCGCTGACGGCCTCGATCATGGTCTTGGCCGTGCCCTTGCTGAAACCGCTGCGGCTGTCGAAGCCGAGCGCCAGGTGCGTGGCGTCGGGCAGCGCCTGCTTGAGCTTGAGCGCGACGCAATCGGTGGGAACCACATCGAAGCCCACACCGGGGCACAACACGATTCCCGAACGCTGCGCCTTCTCATGGACGCTGTGCGCCAACTCGAATACGGCAATTTCCCCGGTGATGTCCAGGTAATGCACGTGCGAGGCCAGGCAGGCCTGCATCATCGAACGCGCCGTCGCCGAGAAAGGCCCGGCGCAATGCAGAACCGCACCGACATTCGCAAGCGAAGCAACCAGTGCCGTGTGATCGTCCAGGTCGTAGACGGCGCAGCGGCAATCCAGCTCGGCCGCCAGTCGTTCGATCTTCGCCTTGGAGCGCCCCGCCAGGATGGGGCGCATGCCGCGCCGGACCGCTTCGCGTGCGATCAGCTCGCCGGTGTAGCCATTCGCGCCGTACAGCAGCCAGTCATTCACTCCATCGCCTCGGCGACGAACTCGACCCGATTGTTCTGGGCCGCAATGCGGTTCCATTCGCCGGCCGTGGCTTTCGCCAGCGCGTCGCCTTCGGGATAGGCAAGGCTCGGCCGCCGGCCGCCGCCGGTGATTTCGACCGTGAGTGCGTCGCCGGTCTGCTGGCGCACGCTGGCGATGAGATTGGCGAAGCCGAGCGATTGGTGCTGCGTGCCGGTGAGGCTGTCGTCGAAGGGGTTGCCCACCAGGTCGCAGCGCTTCACCGGCAGATCGTCGGCGGCCACCGAATAGCCTTCGATGCCGTTGCCGGTGAGGCAGAATTCGCCCACGTAGGTCGCCACTTTCACCTTGCCGTGAAAGCCGCTGTTCCTGAGGTTGTCCAGCATCTCGCGCAGGCGTTCCAACCGCGCGCCGGACAGCGGCGTTTCGCCGTAAGGCACCATCTCGCGTTCGACCTTGCCGGCCGTCGCAGCGGGACTGGCTGTCGCCGTCGCTACCGCGGCGTGCATGGCCTGCTGCAATGTTGCCAACTGTGATTGCTGTTCCTCGACCACCGAGGCGAGATGTGCGTTCGACTGCATCAGCGACCTGGTCGAGTTCAGTGTCTGTGCGTACAGCAGCGCCAGCACGATGGTCGGGATCAGCGCGATTGCTGCAACCGTGGCGAGCATCGGCCAGCGTATCGTGGCCGGCGCAGGTGATGGCAACGCTTCACTCGTGCCCGCGGTATCAACACTGGCCGTCGCTTCGTTCGCCGCCGGCTTGCCTTCGGCTGCGAGCTTACGCGTGACCACTTCGAGGCTGGCGGCGATGTAGCGGCGCAGCTCCGCGCTCTGCTCCTTGAGTGCCGGCGCGATGGCGCTGCGGATCGCGGTTTCGAGCTCTCCGGCGACGATGTTCGGCGGCGGCTCGACTTCGACGCTTGCGATCTCGACCGTGGAGGACGTTGCTGCGTGCTCCCCCTTGGAGCGCTCTTCCACCACGGTGGCCAATGGTGTGGTCAACGCCTGCGGGCGCGTTTCGCGACGTTCCGGCAGCAGGTGCAGCTGATACAGCACTCGCGACACGTCGCCCTGCTTGACGGTCTTCGGCAGCACGCCCACGGCACCCAGTGCACGAGCCTGACTCACGTACAGCTCGCCTTCCTGCGAGGTGTACATCATCACCGGGATCATTGCGGTCTGCGGGTTGCTCTTGATGGCCTGGATCGCCTGGAAGCCGTCCATACCCGGCATCAGGTGGTCCATGAAGACCACGTCCGGGCGCGTCTGGCGCAGGTATTCCAGTGCCTGCTCGGCCGACTCGGCGGCGTCGACTTCCAGATCGTAGGCCTCGAGCATGCGACTCAAGATCACGCGTGCAGATCGCGAGTCGTCCACGATGAGGGCGCGCTTGGCGTTCATGGAATTCCTGCTTGGATGTGCCCGCGGACAGTCGGGTCGTGTTGTAGGCACTTTCTACCGCGAAAGCGTGAGGCTGCCAAGAAGCGGCGTGCCCAGCCCGCCACTTCTTGGCATTCCCGTGCAGGGCCTGCTCTGCATAGGCGGGAGCGGAATTCATTCCGGCCGCATTGCGGGATGAGGCAAGGATGGATTCCCACCTGCGCGGGAATGACGACGGGGGCGCGCATGACGGAACGCCGGAACGCACCGGGTAGTCAGAATCCGCTATCGGTCCACCCACCTCCCGGGGAGTATCCTCGACCGCGTCCAAGCGCCCGGCTCCATTCTCAATTTACCGCTCGTAAGCCGCGCTGCGGTTGCAGGGGAGGATCGCTCCAATGGCGTACTCGACCGCGGACATCCGCAATATCGCGTTGGTGGGACAGGCCGGCGCCGGCAAGACGCTGCTGGCCGAGAGCGTGCTGCTGCAGGCCGGCGTGATTCGCAGCCGCGGCAGCCGGGAACGCGGCACGCTGGTTTGCGATTTCGATCCGCAGGAGAAGCAGCTCGGCCACTCCCTCGACGCGGCCGTCGTCGGTTTCGAGACCCAGGGCTGCCACATCAACCTGATCGATACGCCCGGCTATCCCGATTTCCTGGGTCGCGCGCTGACGGTGCTGGAGGCGGTCGAGACCGCGGCCGTGGTCATCAGCGCCACGGCCGGCATCGAGCCCATGACCCAGCGCATGATGGAATTCGCGCGCGACCGCGAACTGTGTCGCCTGGTCATCATCGACAAGATCGACAGTCGCGATGCGCATCCGGAACGTGTGCTTGCCGAAGTGCGCGAGGCGTTCGGGCGCGAATGCCTGCCGCTGAATCTGCCCTGCGGCAAAGGCAGTGCCGTGGTCGATTGCTTCTTCAAGCCCGGCAGCGCCACGCCGGATTTCGCCAGCGTTGCGGCTGCGCACACCGAGATCATCGACCAGGTGGTCGAAGTCGACGAGGACCTGATGGCGCTGTACCTGGAGCAGGGCGAGGAGCTCTCACCCGAGCAGCTGCACGATCCATTCGAGCGGGCGTTGCGCGAAGGTCATCTGGTGCCGGTGTGTTTCGTCTCAGGCGAGACCGGCGCGGGCGTGCCCGAGCTGCTGGAGATCGTGGCACGGCTGATGCCGAATCCATTCGAGGGCAATCCGCCGCCCTTTCTCAAGGGCGTGGGCGAGCGTGCCGAGCGTGTCCGGGTCACGCCCGATGCCGACCGGCACGTCATTGCCCATGTGTTCAAAGTCGTCATCGACCCGTTCGTCGGCAAGCTCGGCGTGTTTCGCGTGCACCAGGGCACCGTGCGCAACGGCTCGCAGCTGTTCGTCGGCGACGCGCGCAAGCCATTCAAGGTGGCGCACCTATACAAGCTGCTCGGCAAGGAGCATGTCGAGGTGCCGCAGGCCATTCCGGGCGACATCTGCGCGGTGTCGAAGGTCGATGAGCTGCACTTCGATGCGGTGCTGCACGATTCGCACGACGAGGATCATTTCCATCTGAAGTCGATCACGTTTCCGCCGGCCATGGCTGGCCTGACGATCGAGCCGGAACGGCGCGGCGAGGAACAGAAGCTGTCGGATGCACTGCATCGACTGGTGGCGGAAGACCCCTGCGTGCGGGTCGAGCATCAGGCGAGCCTGAACGAGACGGTGCTGTATGGCATGGGCGATCTGCATCTGCGGGTGCTGCTCGAGCGCATGAAGGACCGCTATGGTGTGCACTGCAAGACGCACATTCCCAGCATCCCGTATCGCGAAACGATTACACGCCCGGCCGACGGGCACCATCGGCACAAGAAACAGACCGGCGGCGCCGGGCAGTTCGGCGAGGTGTTCCTGAGGGTCGAACCGCTGGATCGCGGTCAGGGCTTCGAGTTCGTCGATGAAGTCGTGGGCGGCGCGATTCCCTCGCAGTTCATTCCGGCGGTAGAGAAGGGCGTGCGCCAGGTGTTGCTGGAGGGCGCGATCGCCGGGTTTCCGCTACAGGACCTGCGCGTCATCGTCTACGACGGCAAGCATCACTCGGTGGACTCCAAGGAAGTGGCGTTCATCGCCGCCGGACGGCGAGCTTTTCATAAGGCCTTCCGCGAAGCCGGGCCGATCGTGCTCGAACCGGTAGTGCGGGTCGAAATCACCACCCCCAGCACCGCTACTGGAGACATCACAGGAGATCTCGCAACGCGCCGTGGCCGCATCAGCGGCAACAGCGCGTTGGGAGGACATAGAACACGCATCACTGCAGCGGTGCCGCTGGCGGAAATCAACGATTACCAGTCCCGCCTCAAATCCCTCACCGGCGGCGAAGGCACCTTCACCATGGAGCTGAGCCACTACGACCCCGTCCCGCCGCGCA
>Ga0182745_1001700_pt1 | contig 20775 bp, 18 predicted proteins | sample eDN3rd30CKraftBY_FD_128523 | JGI IMG/M metagenome (GOLD analysis project Ga0182745, IMG submission 128523) | Enriched backyard soil microbial communities from Emeryville, California, USA - eDNA 3rd pass 30_C Kraft BY (version 2) (version 2) | ecosystem: Environmental > Terrestrial > Soil >...
AGCAGGCGGATGGCCTGGATCAGGATCAGGCTGATGCCCCAGGTGGCCAGCAGGGTTTCCAGTGGGCGGCCGTACAGGTGGCGGATCACCGTGCGCTCCAGCGCCATGCCTACCCCGGCACTGACAGCAAACGCCACCGGCAGTGCAATCAGCGGGTAGAACTCGATGGCGCCTGGGGCGAAACGCTGCAGCAGTACCTGGACCATGTAGGTGCTGTAGGCGCCGAGCATCAACATTTCGCCATGGGCCATGTTGATCACCCCGAGCAGGCCGAAGGTGATCGCAAGGCCCAGCGCTGCCAGCAGCAGGACCGAACCCAGCGACAGGCCGCTGAAGGCCTGGCCGAGCAGTTCGCCGACCAGCAGTTTGCGTTTGACCTGGGCCAGGCTCGTTTCGGCGGCTGTACGCACGCCCGGGTCGCGTTCCGCATCGGGCTGCAGCAGGGCTTCGAGGCGGGTGCGGGCCAGCGGGTCGCCGGTTTCACCCAGCAGGCGCACGGCGGCCAGGCGTACTGCAGGCTCGCTGGCGCCCAGTTGCAGGTTGGCCAGTGCCAGGCCGAGGGCGGCCTGCACGGCGGCGTCCGGCTCGCTGGCGAAGCGCCGGTCAAGGAAGGCCATTTGCGCGGGTTTTGCGGTTTTTTGCAGTTGTTGTGCGGCGGCCAGGCGGGTGTCGCTGTTGTCGCTGAGCAACTGATGGCTAGCCAGGGCGTTGTTGATCAGGCCGCGCAGGCGGTTGTTCAGGCGTACCTTGCGCGTGTCATCGGTGGCGATGCGGCCCTGGCGCAGGTTTTCCAGTAGCGGCAGGCGCGCGGCATCGGGTTGCGCCGCCCAGCCTTCGAGCAGGCGGGCCTGCTCGGCGGGCTTGGCGGTGAGAAAGAATTCACCCTCGCTGGCGTGGGTTGCCAAGGGCATTAGCAGGAGAAGTGTGAGCAGGAGTCTGAGCATGCGGGCAATCCTGGAAATCGGTGTTGGATTCTTCGCGGGTGAACCCGCTCCTACAGGGATTTCACCGGTCCAGAGGGCAGTGGGGATCCTGTGGGAGCGGGCAAGCTCGCGAATGGGCTGCAAAGCAGCCCCATGCACTCAGTTACCTTTCACGGCGTAATCTGGCCGCTTGTCATTGCCCGGAATGAACGGGCTCCATGGCTGCGCCCGCAGTGGCTGCTCGGTTTCCCACACTACGCTGAACTGCCCGTCATCCTGAATCTCGCCGATCATCACCGGCTTGTGCAGGTGGTGGTTGGTCTTGTCCATGGTCAGGGTGAAGCCCGACGGTGCCTCGAAGCTCTGCCCGGCAAGCGCTTCACGCACCTTGTCGACGTCGGTGGACTTGGCTTTTTCCACCGCTTGCGCCCACATGTGGATGCCTACGTAGGTGGCTTCCATGGGGTCGTTGGTCACGGCCTTGTCGGCACCCGGCAGGCCCTTGGCCTTGGCGTAGGCCTTCCAGTCGGCGACAAATTTCTGGTTGACCGGGTTATCCACCGATTCGAAGTAGTTCCATGCCGCCAAGTGGCCCACCAGCGGTTTGGTGTCGATGCCGCGCAGTTCCTCCTCGCCCACCGAGAAGGCCACCACCGGCACGTCGGTGGCCTTCAGTCCCTGGTTGGCCAGTTCCTTGTAGAACGGCACGTTGGAGTCACCATTGACTGTGGAAATGACAGCGGTCTTGCCGCCGGCGGAGAACTTTTTGATGCTGGCGACAATGGTCTGGTAATCAGCGTGGCCGAACGGCGTGTACACCTCTTCGATGTCCTTGTCGGCCACGCCTTTGCTGTGCAGGAATGCGCGCAGGATCTTGTTGGTAGTGCGCGGGTAGACGTAGTCGGTGCCCAACAGGAAGAAGCGCTTGGCGCTGCCGCCGTCCTCGCTCATCAGGTATTCCACGGCCGGGATGGCCTGCTGGTTCGGGGCGGCGCCCGTGTAGAACACGTTCGGCGACATTTCTTCGCCCTCGTACTGCACCGGGTAGAACAGCAGGCCGTTGAGTTCTTCGAATACCGGCAGAACGGACTTGCGCGACACGGAGGTCCAGCAGCCGAACACCACGGCCACTTTGTCCTGGGTCAGCAGTTGGCGGCTCTTTTCAGCGAACAGCGGCCAGTTGGAAGCCGGGTCGACCACCACCGGTTCCAGCATCTTGCCGTTCACGCCACCCTTGGCGTTGATCTGCTCGATGGTCATCAGCGCCATGTCCTTGAGCGATGTCTCGGAAATGGCCATGGTCCCGGAAAGCGAATGCAGGATACCGACCTTGATGGTCTCGGCGGCCTGGATACTCCAGCTCAGGCCCATCGCCGCAATCGATGCGCTGAGGGTAAGGGCCTTGATCAGACTGCGACGCTTCATGTGCTCTCTCCGCTGAGTTTTTTATGGTGTTGGGCAAGCGGGGAGGGCGTTGCAAGGGGTGTGCCTAGTGGAGAAAGGTGCGGGATAGAGGGGTTGTGCGAGGTGTTGGGGCGTTGGTTGGATCCAGGTTGGTGCCTGATGGATTTGTGTGCACAGGATTGGGGCTGCAGAGCAGCCCCAGAGGCCATCAGCCGTTACGCACTGCCGTGCGCGGATGACGCTTGCTGCGCACACCCTGATAGGTCACCGCCAGCAATACAAACCAGATCGGCGTTACCACCAGCGCTGAACGCGTATCCGCCTCCAGGCTCAGCAGCACCAGGATGAACGCAAAGAACGACAGGCACACGTAGCACATGAAGCGCCCGCCCGGCATCTTGTAGTTCGAGGCCTGATGCAGCGCCGCGCGGTTTTTGCGGTACTTCAGGTACGACAGCAGGATCAGCGTCCACACGAACATGAACAGCACCGCCGAGACGGTGGTGACCAGGGTGAACGCCTCGACCACGTTCGGCACCAGGTAGATCAGCACCGCACCGAGCAACAGGCAGGTGCACGAGAAGTACAGGCCGTTGGCCGGCACCGAACGGCTCGACAGTTTTTCGAAGGCCTTGGGCGCGTCACCTTCCTGCGACAGGCCGTAGAGCATGCGGCTGGTGGAGAATACGCCGCTGTTGGCCGACGAGGCCGCTGAGGTCAGCACCACGAAGTTGATGATGCTCGCCGCCGCTGGCAGGCCTGCCAGCACGAACAACTCAACGAACGGGCTCTTGCCTGGCACCACGTCGCGCCACGGGGTTACGGCCATGATCGCGATCAGCGCCAGCACATAAAACACGATGATACGGATCGGGATCGAGTTGATCGCCCGCGGCAGGGTGCGTTCCGGGTTCTTCGCTTCGGCGGCGGTGGTACCCACCAGCTCGATGCCGACGAAGGCGAACACGGCGATCTGGAAACCGGCGAAGAAACCCATCAGGCCATGGGGGAACATGCCGCCATCATTCCACAGGTTGGCCAGTTGGGCGGTGCGCCCGCTGGGCGAGGTGAAGCCGGTGATGACCATGTACAGGCCGGTGGCAACCAGGCCAAGGATGGCCACGATCTTGACCAGGGCAAACCAGAACTCCAGTTCGCCGAACATTTTTACGGTTACCAGGTTCAGCGACAGCAGCAACCCTACGCAGGTCAGCGCTGGAATCCACTGCGGCAGGTCGGGGAACCAGAACTGCGTGTAGGCGGCGATCGCGACCACATCGGCAATGCCGGTGACCACCCAGCAGAACCAGTAGGTCCAGCCGGTAAAGTAGCCGGCCCAAGGGCCGAGCAGGTCCGCGGAGAAGTCGATGAACGATTTGTAGTTCAGGTTCGACAGCAGCAGTTCGCCCATGGCGCGCATGACGAAGAACAGCATGAAGCCGATAATCATGTAGACGAAGATGATGGATGGCCCAGCCAGGCTGATGGTTTTGCCCGAGCCCATGAACAGGCCGGTACCGATCGCGCCGCCGATGGCGATCAGCTGGATGTGGCGGTTGGTCAGGTTGCGTTGCAGGTGCGGTTCATCTGTCGCTATGGGTGAGGTTTGCGTCATAGGCTGCATTCCCTTGTAAAGGCCAGTCTTCTTGTCAGAGGTAGCCGGCTAGGCTAACACGCGCGTTCCAGTTCGGGGCGCGACAGATCGACTCTCCATTTGCAGCTCAGCATTTGGCCTGTACCGGCCTCTTCGCGGGTAAACCCGCCCCTACAAAGGCAACGCGGTCCCCTGTAGGAGCGGGTTTACCCGCGAAGAGGCCAGCACAGGCAACACAAGGCTCAAGCGCTGGCCAAGACCCTGCGGCGCCTCACCACCAAACTATCCACCCCCCACATCACCACCATCGACACCCCTACCAGCGGGAACATCACCCCCAGCACCAGCATCACTGCCACCGCCGCCTTCCAGCGTGGCAGGTCATGACGCAAAGGCGGTACGCCCAGGCCGCCGTCCGGCCGGCGCTTCCACCACATCACCAGCCCGCTCACCGAACCCAGCAGGATCATCAGGCACACCAGCAGGATGATGATCTGGTTCAGCGGCCCGAACATCTTGCCTTCGTGCAGCATCACGCCCAGCTCGGTGGCGCGGGCAACCGGGCTGTAGTCGTGCCAGCGCACATCGGCCAGAACCTTGCCGGTGTATTGGTCGACATGCAGGGTGGCGTCGTTGCGCGGGTCATCGGCGAACACGGCAATGGTGAACACGCCGCCGGCAGTGGTGGGCAGAGTAATGCTGTAGCCCGGCTCGACCTGACGCGAGGTGGCAATGTCTTCGACTTGCTGCAAGCTCACCAGGGGCGCTGCGGGCATGTCCGACATCATGTGGTGCCCGGCATGCTCAGCGTGTGCACCGGACTGCGGCATCGGCGTGTTTTCCATGGCCCAGGGCACAGTCTGACGGTGCGCGCTGTTCAGTTCACGCGCCTGCTGGTCCGACTTGGGCACGTCGTTCCACATGGCTGCCGGGAAGCGGTTCCACAAATCAGCGTACTGCTTGCCCCACAGGCCGGTCCAGGTCATGCCGCTGAGCAGCATCAACAACAGCAAGGCCGAACCCCAAAAGCCGGTTACCGCGTGCAGGTCACGCCACAGCAGTCGGCCGCGTGCCGACAGCCGCGGCCAAAGTACGCCGGCGCCATTGCGCCCGCGCGGCCACCACAGGTACAGGCCCGATACCACCAGCACGATGCCCCAGCCCGCAGCCAGTTCCACCAGCCGGTCGCCGACCGTGCCGACCATCAGTTCGCCGTGCAGGGCGCGGGCGACGGCCTGCAGGTTCTGCTTGCCGTCCTGCTCACCGAGGACCTTGCCGCTGTATGGGTCGACGAACACGTTCAGTTCACGCCCGCCGTCCTGCACCACGAACTGCGCACTACGCTCTGCATTCAGTGGCGGCAGGTATTGGCTGATGTGGCCCTTGGGGTAGGCCTGGCGCACTTCAGCCAGCATCATGTCTGCGCCCTGGCGGTGGTGGCCGGCCTCGACCACCATCAGATCGCGGTACAGCAGCGGGTCGAGCTGGGGCTTGAATAGGTAGATGATGCCGGTGATTGCCAGCAGGATCATGAACGGGGCCACGAACAGCCCTGCATAGAAATGCCAACGCCAGGCCAGGTTATAGAATGAGACGCGTGTTCCTCTCATGGGAACCTCCTTATTGACCAGCTGAGGGGCGCAACCGAAGCTGCGCCCGTTGTTGTCAGAAGCTGAAGTCGACCTTGGTCCAGAAGGTCCTGCCTGGCTCGTTGACCGGCTGTGGATCTGTAGCCGGGTAGCCAAACCCGGCGTTCCCGGCCAGGTTCAAGTGCTCGGCGTAGGTTTTGTCGAACAGGTTGTCGACCCCTGCGCTGAGCTTGAGGTTGTTGTTCACCTTGTAGGCGCCGTTCAGGGAGAACACGCCGAAGCCGGCGCTCTTGTCGTAGTCCTTGCCAACGACGTTCCCTTGGTTTTCGGCAATGCGGTTTTGCGCCGCCACCAGCCGCCACAGTGCGCCGACGCTCCACACATCGCGGCTGTACGTCAGGCCCATGCGGCTTTCCAGGGGAGGCATTTGAGGTAGCGCTTTGCCATCGCTGCTGTTCTTGCCCCAAGCGTAGGCAAGCGTGGCGTCGGCCTTCCAGTTTTCAGTCAGCTGGTAGGCGGCGCCCAGTTCGCCACCCATGATGCGGGCATCGATGTTCTGCGCCTGCGAGGTGCTCATGCCCATCATGCCAGTGCGATAGTCGAACAGGATGTAGTCGCGAATCTGCCCGACATAGCCCGAAGCCCAGGCCTCCAGGCGTTCAGTGCGGTACTGGATGCCGAAGTCGAGCTGGGTGGTTTTTTCTGGCTTGATGCCGTCGAAGGCATTGGCCGAGCCGGGTGGTGCCAGCTTGGGTGAGAACAGCTCCCAGTAGTCGGGGAAGCGCTGGGCATGGCCGAGGCCGATGTAGGTGGTGGCCGGGATGGCCGCCAGGTCGTGCTCGTAACGGATGAAGCCGCTTGGCAGGGTATCGGCGCGGGTGTCGCCTTCGGTGGCGCTGGTTTTGCGGAAGTCGCGCGCCGAGGCGCGGTCCAGACGGGCGCCGGTAATCAAGCGGTCCTCACCGCTGACGTACCAGGTCAGTTCGCTGAAGGCGCCGTAGTTGTGGAAGTCGGCGTCCTTGGTCCAGGCCTGGCCCTTGTGTGCGTCCACACCCATACCGCCACGCTGTCGATGTTCATTGGTTTGCGCGTCGATGCCGCTGATCAGCTGCACGTCGGCCCAGCGCCAGGTGGCTTTGATGCGTGCCCCCATGGTGCGGCGGTCGACGTTGCTGACCATCGGCATGCCCATCTTGCCGGTGCCCGACGGTGTGCGCAGGCTGTAGTTGTCCATCACATGGTCGGCGTAGTTGTAGTAGACCTGCGCCTCGACCTTGTCGAGCACCTCGCCGAGGTTGGACTTCTCAAAGCGCAGGCCCAGGCTTTCGCGCTTGAACTGCGAGCCGTCCATGCCGCGCCCGGCGTAGCGGGCTTCGCCATCACCCTTGCCGGCAGTCAGCTCCAGCAATGTGTCCTGGTCGGGAGTCCAACCGAGAGCGACATCGCCGTTCCACTTGTCCCAGCGCGACGGCACGGTGTCGTTGTTGCCGTCGTGGTAGTCATCCGAACGTGACTGGTTGCCGACGAAGCGGGCGTAGGCCTGACTGTTGCCGGCCGCGGCATCCAGCACCTTGTCGAAGCGGCCGTTGGAGCCGGCCAGCAGGCTTGCGTTGACGCGGCTGCCGAGGGTGCCGAATTTCTCCGGTTCGCGCTCGAAGAGGATGGTGCCTGCCGAGCCGCCGGGGCCCCAGATGACGCTCTGCGGGCCTTTGATCACGGTCAGGCGGTCATAGGTTTCTGGCGAAATATAGGACGTGGGCGCGTCCATGCGATTGGGGCAGGCCCCAAGCATCAGGCCTCCGTTGGTGAGGATGTTCAGACGCGAGCCGAACATGCCGCGCAGTACCGGGTCGCCGTTGGTACCGCCGGCACGGATTGCCGAGAAGCCGGGGATGGTCTTCAGGTAGTCGGCTCCGTCGCTGGCCGGCACTGGCTGGCGCGGGTCTTTCGGGTTGGTGACCACGGTCAGCGGCGAACTCGGGGCCACGGCGGTGATCACCGTCGGGCTTAACTCGGGTGCGTCGTGCACATGGCCTTCATGGCCAGGTTCGGCGGCAAGGGCCATGGGTGCGAGCAGCGAGCCGCACAGGGCGGCGATGGTCCCACGCAGGGACAAGGCAAAAACAGGGGTGCAGCCGGACATAATGATTCCAGTCGATCAGTCATGAGTTAGCGCGAAGCCTCCTGGCTTCGTGCGCAAAATGTGGTTTCAGACGTTGATCGAAGAAGGCGGGGCGCGGCTGCGCGCACCGGGGAATACAGCCTGCCGGGCATGGCCCTGGTGCGTTGGCGCAAGCAGGTGGCTGGTGGGGACGATGCTGCCGGCGCTGAGCGGGCTGAGGGCCTGGGGCAGGGCCGGGCAGTTGAACAACAGGCTGCAGTAACCGCACTTTTCCCACATCACATGCAGCTGGCCATCGCCGCCGTGGCCGTGATGGGTGTCACCGCCATGCTGATGGGCAGCCGCCATCGGCATGTCCATCGGCATGTTCATGCCCGCGTGGTGGTCCATCGGCATCGACTGGGAAATCAGCGGGCCGATGAAGATCATCCACATGGCGAACAGGCTCAGCCATCCGCCACCGGCGCGCCTGAATTCAGGGCGGGTGGTACGGCCGATGCGGTTGCGCGGCAGGCTCATGGCGAGTGCCTGTCAGCAGGTGTCAGTGTGCGTGTTCGTGGGCTTGCGACTGGTCCGCTGGCGCCTGCTTCTGCACGGCCACTTCGACGGTGATATCGCCGGCCTTTTCGAAGTGCAGGGTCAACGGGAAGCGCTTGCCGTCGCTGAGCAGGCTGCGGTCCTTGGGCTGCATCAGCATCACGTGGTACGCGCCGGGGGCAAAGGTCAGGTCCTTGCCGGCAGGCACTACCACGCTGGGCACCTGTTGCATCTTCATGGCGCCGCTGGCGCTCATGGCATGCTCGTGCAGTTGCGCGTCATCGCTGATGGGGCTGTCCACGCTGAGCAGGCGGTCATCGGCCTGGCCATTGTTGTGCACCACGAAATATGCGGCGACGTTGGGCGCGTTGGGTGGCAGTTGCAGCGACCACGGGTGAGCAATATGCAGGTCACCCACGCTGTATTCGTGGGCGTTGGCAAAGGCGCCAGGCAGCAGCAGGGCGGCCATGACGAGGGCGTGCTTGAGCATGGTGAATCTCCGTTTCCGTTCTGGTTCAGGCAGACAGCGTGATGAACTCAGGTTAGCGGAGAGGCACGAGGGTTTAGCCCAGGCCAGAGCTGGCGCGGCGTAGGCTGGTACTTTGCAGGTGGCGGCAGCAGCCCGCCGAGCAGTGTCGGCGGGTTGTGCAACTGTGGCGGGTAGCTGGGCAGGGCCAGCAGCGGCACGGCACCGGAGCAGCACCAGCAGTTCATCATGCCGGCGCTGGCATCACTTTGCGGGCCGAGGTCGATCTTGGCCAAGGCCTGGACGTCGACGTTGGCCTTGTTGGCCATGCTGGAACAGAAAGCCCCCCACAGCAGCTGCTCGGCCGGGCCCTTGGGCGCAGCAGAGGACAGCGGCATGGCCAGCAGGTTGAACAGCACTGCAAGGCAGGCTATCCAGGCAATGTGCCGACGTGGGGGCATGGAGAGATCCGGTCAGGAATCGTGGTGGCTATTGTACGGCGGAGTATAGGTAAAAATGCCGGGGTGCGGTGAAGTGACGCAGGGGCCGGGTATCGGGGCTGCGCAGCAGCCCCTGGCATGCTCAAACCTTGCCACGCCCCATCAAGCCACGCACGGTCTCCTGCAGATCCGCGGGTAACACCACCACCTTGGCATTGCTGCTGCCCGCCAGGTTCTCCATCGCGCCCACATAGCGCTCGCCCAGCAGGTACATGGCCGGTACGGTCTCGTTGCCCACCGCTTCCTTCACCAGCGAAATCGCCCGCGCCGATGCCTCGGCCAGGCTGATCTGTGCCTCGGCATCCAGCCTGGCCGCCTGCAGGCGCGCTTCTGCTTCGAGGATTGCTGCCTGCTTGGCCCCTTCGGCACGGGTGACGTCGGCCTTGCGCTCACGCTCGGCCGCGGCCTGGCGTTCCATGGCCAGTTGCATGTTTTCCGAAGGTTTGATGTCTTGAATTTCCACCGAGCGCACGGTCACGCCCCAGTCTTCGGTCTGCTCGGACATTGCATCGCGCAGGCGGGCCTTGATCTGCTCGCGGCTGGACAGCGCCTCGTCGAGGTCCATTGCACCGACGATGGCGCGCAGCGAGGTCATGGTCAGGCTGGTGACGGCGAACGAGAAGTCCTGCACGCCATACGAGGCTTTCTGCGGGTCGACTACCTTGGCGAAACACAGGGCGTTGGCGACGATTACCGCGTTGTCCTTGGTGATGATTTCCTGCTGCTGCACATCGAGGATGATGTCCTTGGTCGGCAGGCGGTAGGCGACCACGTCCATGTAGGGGATGACGATGTTGAGGCCCGGCTTGAGGGTGTTGTTGTAGCGGCCCAGGCGTTCGACGATCCACTCCTCGCCCTGGGGCACGATGCGCACCCCCTTGAACACGGTGATCAGGACGAACAGGGCGATGGCGCCGACGACGATGAGGCTGGTCATGCTGCAAAATTCCTTTTAATGCGGATTCAGGCCCGGATAACACGGGCGGTGTTTCCCTCGATGGCGGTCAGGCGTACTCGCTCGCCGACGGCGATCTGGCTATCGGCGATGCAGGTCCACTCTTCGTTGCCGAGGATCGGCTTCTGGAAGCGTACGCGGCCCTTCTGAAACTCCGACACGGCAGCGGTCAGCAGGCCCACTTCGCCGATCACGCTATCGGCGGTCCAGCGCACATCCGGCTGCTTGCGCCGAAACACTTTGAACCACAGTACAGTGGTGGCCGACGACAGCAGTACCCACAGCAGGGCCTGCATGTCCAGTTGCAGGCTGGGTGCGGCGAGCGAGATAAGCGAGACCAGCACGGCGCCGATGCCGAACCAGAGTATGAAGAACGTTGGCAGGACCAGTTCAAGCAGGATCAGCGCGATGCCGAAGACCAGCCAGATCCACCATTGCATTTCCATATGGGTGAAACCTTCCGAGGGAGGGGCGTTGAGTTTAAGGCAGCAGGGCTGCAACAGGCCACTTGGTTAGTTGGAAGAAAAGTCTGAAATCGTTGTAGGAGCGCCTTTGGGCAGCGAAAAGGCAGCGCCTAAAGGGCGAGCGCTGTTGCCAGCTCCGCCAGTGAGTCGAATGTCCGGTCCACCTCCGGCAGCGTCGGACGTTTCAGGACAAGCACCGGCACGCCAAGCTCCCGCGCCACTTCCAGCTTCGGCTCGGTCGCCACACTGCCGCTGTTCTTGCTGATCAGCACATCGATGTGGCGGCGCTGGAACAACGCCCGCTCATCCTCGATATGAAACGGCCCACGTGCGCCAATCACTTCGCAGCGCTCGTTGCCAGGGCACGCCTCCAGCGCACGCAGGGTCCAGAACTGCTCCGGCGGAATCTCGTCCAGGTGCTGCAGCGGCTCGCGCCCCAGCGTGAACAGTGGCCTGCGGAACGGCTTCAGTGCTTCGATCAACCCTGCCCAGTCCTCGACTTCTCGCCAGTCGTCGCCTGCTTGTGCCTGCCAGGCGGGGCGACGCAAGGCCCAGCACGGGATGCCGGCGTTGCGTGCGGCGCTGGCGGCATTGCGGCTGATTTGCGCGGCATAGGGATGGGTGGCGTCGATCAGCAGGGTGATCCCTGCTTCGCGCAGGTAGCGGGTCAGGCCCTCGACACCGCCATAGCCCCCGACCCGGACCTGGCATTGCAAGCCCTGTGGCACGCGGCCGATACCGGCCAGGCTATAGACGTGTTGAGGCCCGAGCCGGCGGGCCATAGCCAGGGCTTCAGTGACCCCCCCCAGCAACAGGATGCGCGCGGTCATTGCACACCCGCCTGGCCGACGATGCCGCCTTGGCGGTCGATGGCGAACACTTCCACTTGCACCTGCGCCGGCACGACGCTACGGGCAAAGGCCAGGGCGTGGGCACACACCGCGTCACCCAAGGCAATGCCGGCCGCATGAGCCAGGGCGAGCGCTTGCTGGCTGGTGTTGGCAGCAATGATGGCGGCCTGTAACGCTTCGTCAGCGCCAATGTCTGCGGCCCAACCGGCCAGTTGCGGCAAGTCGATGCTGGAGTGACGGCTGTGCAGGTCCATGTGCCCGGCGGCCAGTTTGCTGATCTTGCCGAAGCCGCCACACAGGGTCAGGCGTGGCACCGGTACCTTGCGCAGGTGCTTGAGCACCGCACCGACGAAATCGCCCATTTCGATCAGGGCGATTTCCGGCAGACCGTAGACGCGGCGCATGGTGTCTTCGCTGGCATTGCCGGTGCACGCGGCTATGTGTGTGTAGCCGTTGGTGTGGGCCACGTCGATGCCTTGGTGGATCGAGGCAATGTAGGCCGCGCAGGAGAACGGCCGGACGATTCCGCTGGTGCCGAGGATCGACAGCCCGCCGAGGATGCCCAGACGCGGGTTCATGGTTTTCAGGGCCAGTTGCTCGCCACCTTGCACATTGACCGTGACCTCGAAGCCGCCAAGGTAGCCGCACGCGTCGGCCAGGCGTTGCAGGTGTTCACTGATCATGCGCCGAGGTACCGGGTTGATGGCCGGTTCACCCACAGCCAGCACCAGCCCCGGCCGGGTCACCGTGCCCACGCCGCTGCCGGCGACAAAACCAATGCCAGGTTCCGCCAGCAGGCGCACCTGGCTATAGAGCAGGGCACCGTGGGTCACGTCCGGGTCGTCACCCGCATCCTTGAGGGTACCGGCTTCGGCGTACTCGTCAGTCAGGCGGCAGAACTCCAGGCGCATCTGCACGACCTTGCCTTTGGGCAGGGTGATGTCCACCGCATCGTCGCGCTGCCCGGTGAGCAGCAGCTTGGCCGCTGCCAGACTGGTAGCGGTGGCGCAGCTGCCGGTGGTAAGGCCGCTGCGCAGAGGCGCGGGCTGTTCGCGGGTTTCTTCACGCATCGGCGGGTTTCAATACTTCCAGGAGGGTGATCGGCAGTGCCTGGCGCCAGGTGTCGAACGCACCCAAGGGCTGGGCATGAGCGACATGGATGCGGGTTAGCTCACCACCGTGCTGTTCGCGAAAATGTGCCAGGGCCAGTTCGCTTTGCAAGGTTACGGCGTTGGCCACCAGGCGGCCGCCGGGGCGCAGGCTTGCCCAGCACAGGTCCAGTACACCTTCGCGGGTAACGCCACCTCCGATGAAGATCGCATCCGGTTGCTCCAGGCCTTGCAGCGCCGCTGGCGCCTTGCCGCGAACCAGTTGCAGGCCAGGTACCCCCAACGTATCGCGGTTATGCTCGATCAAACCCTGGCGGCCTTCGTCGGCCTCGATGGCCAGGGCACGGCATGACGGATGGGCGCGCATCCATTCGATGCCGATCGAGCCGCAGCCCGCGCCCACATCCCACAACAGTTCGCCAGGCTGCGGTGCCAGGCGCGCCAGGGTGATGGCGCGGACATCACGCTTGGTCAACTGGCCATCGTGCCGGAATGCGGTGTCTGGCAGCCCGGCCAGCCGGTGCAGGCGGGGCGCATCGGGTGTAGCCAGGCATTCGATGGCTACCAGGTTGAGCGCCGCGATCCCGGTGTGCGGCCAGTCCTGGGCGGTGCCGGCCAGTGCACGTTCGTCCACGCCCCCCAGGTGCTCGAACACCTGCAGGCGGCTTGGGCCGAAGCCTTGCTCGCGCAGCTGCGCGGCAATTGCCGCCGGGCTGTCGCCAGCGTTGCTCAGCACCAGCAGGCGCATGCCGCTGTGCAAGTGGGCATTGAGCGCTGCCAGGGGGCGGGCCACCAGCGACACCACCTGCAGGTCTTGCAGCGGCCAGCCCAGGCGGGCAGCGGCCAGGGCGCAGGAAGAGGGCATCGACAGCACGCGCATTTCTGCAGCAGGCACCTGGCGCGCCAGGCTGGCGCCGACGCCGTAGAACATGGGGTCGCCGCTGGCCAGCACGCACACCGGCTCGCCACGCAGGCTCAACACCGGGGCCAGCGAGAACGGGCTGGGCCAGGCCTGTTGTTCAGCGGTCACGCAACGTGGCAGCAAGGCCAACTGGCGCGGGCTGCCGAAGACCCGCCCAGCGCCCAGCAGGGCGCGTCGGGCTTGCTTGCCCAGGCCGCTGAAGCCGTCTTCACCGATGCCTACTACCGTCAGCCAGGGTGTCATGTATTTCAATCCGCCATTTTTGGGGCCGCTTCGCCCCTTCGCGGGCAAGCCCGCTCCTACAGATACAGTGCAGCATGTGCGGCCTGCAGTGATCCTGTGGGAGCGGGCGAGCCCGCGAAGAAGGCGACGCGGCCCTGAATTTCTACTTAATCGCCGAGGTGCTCGACCACCGGCTTTTCATGCCGCCGGACAAAGCAGGCATAATACCGCGCCTTCTACACTCAAGCGCACTTTCACAGACTGCCGGATGCCCCTTTGACGCAGGCTCATACCCCCCACATATCGCCTCGCCCCTCGGCCTGCCCGGGGTTGTGGCGCATTGTCAGTGCCCGTGATGGCGGTATCTGCCGCATCAAGCTGCCGGGCGGCCTGCTGCTCGCCGAGCAGGCCGAAGCTGTGGCGGCGGCGGCCGAGCGCTTTGCTGGCGGCGTGATCGAGGCTACCAACCGTGGCAACCTGCAGATTCGCGGCATCGGTAACGAGCACCGAGCCCTGGTCGACACCTTGCTCGCTGCCGGCCTGGGCCCACGCGAGGCGGCCGGTGACGATGTGCGCAACCTGATGCTCAGCCCGCTGGCCGGGCATGACCCGGCGATGCTGCTGGACGCCAGGCCGCTGGCCGGGCAGATCCTCGACCTGTTGGAAGGCACCCCGCGCTTTCACCAGCTGTCGGCCAAGTTCGCCGTGCAGCTGGATGCAGGTGAGCGCCTGGCGATGCTCGAACACCCCCATGACCTGTGGCTGTCGCCCCTGCACCTGGAGCAGCAGACCTGGCTGGCGTTTGGCCTGGCAGGTTGCCCGGCAGAGGGCCAGGCGCTCGGTGCGGTGCCGCTGGCACAGGGCCTGATGCTGGTGCGCGCCGTGCTGGAGCGCTTCCTCGATCTGGCATCCCCGACGCAGGCGCGCATGCGCCAGCTGCTTGAGGTGTACCCGTCAGCTGATTTTGTCGCTGGGCTCGGTCTGGACATCCGCCGCGATGCCGCCGTGCTCACATGGCGGCGTGAACAGCACCGCGCCTCGTGGTTGGGCAGGCTGCCCCAGGCGCAGGGTATTGCCCTTGGCGTCGCCCCGCCGCAAGGCCGCCTGACCCCCGCGATGCTGCGCGGTGCCGCACGTATTGCCCGTGAACTGGGCGATGCCAGCATGCGCCTTAGCCCTTGGCAAAGCCTGGTGCTGACCAACCTGCAAGAACAACACTTCGATCAGGCCCTGGCCGAACTGTCTGCGCTGGGGTTGCTGTGCCACGACCGTGAACCTCTGGCGCGTATCAGCGCCTGCACCGGTGCCAGCGGCTGCGCCAAGGCCCTTGCCGAGACCAAGGCCGACGCGGTTGTCCTGGCCGCACTGCTGGGCCCTGGCGTGCCGGCCAGCGTGCACCTGTCCGGCTGCCCCCGTTCCTGTGCTGTGGCCCATGTTGCCCCGGCCACCCTGCTGGCCCGTTCCCCGGGCCGTTACGACCTGTACCTGCGTGATGCGCGCCAGCCGGGTTTCGGTGCCCTGCGCGCCACCGACCTTACCTTGAATGAAGCAGGCGCCATGCTCGACCTGCCGACGGAGCACCTTGATGATTGACTACATCCGCGATGGTCAGGAGATCTATCGCAACTCCTTCCGGATCATCCGCGAGGAAGCCCGACTCGAGCGGATCCCCGCAGACCTTGAAAAGCTCGCCGTGCGCGTGATCCACGCCTGTGGCATGGTCGACGCCATCGATGGCCTGCAGTTCTCCGAAGGTGCCGGACGGGCCGGGCGCGAGGCGCTGCTCAACGGCGCGCCGATCCTGTGCGATGCGCACATGGTGGCCGAAGGCATCACCCGGGCCCGCCTGCCAGCCGACAACAAAGTCATCTGCACCCTGCGTGACCCGAGCGTGCCGGGCCTGGCCAAAGACGCCGGCAACACCCGCTCCGCTGTAGCCCTGGAACTGTGGCGCCCGCACCTGGAAGGCAGTGTGGTGGTTATCGGCAATGCCCCTACCGCGCTGTTCTACCTGTTGGAAATGCTTGATGCCGGCGCGCCCAAACCGGCGCTGATCCTCGGTTTCCCGGTCGGTTTCGTCGGCGCTGCCGAGTCCAAGGCCATGCTCGCCGCCGACAGCCGTGGCGTGCCGTTCGTGATCATGCAAGGCCGCCTGGGCGGCAGCGCGATGGCCGCGGCGGCGGTCAACGCCCTGGCCACGGAGGTGGAATGATGGCCCTGCGCGGACGGCTGCTTGGCCTGGGCGTGGGCCCTGGCGATCCTGAACTGATTACCCTCAAGGCCCTGCGCCTGTTGCGTGAGGCGCCGGTGGTCGGCTACTTCGTGGCCAAGGGCAAGCGTGGCAATGCCTTCGGCATTATCGAGGCGCACCTGCAGCCCGAGCAGACCTTGCTGCCGCTGGTTTACCCGGTCACCACCGAAGTGCTGCCGGCGCCGCTGTCCTATGAGCAAGTGATCAGCGACTTCTACGACGAGGCCAGCGTGCAGGTGGCCGAGCACCTGGATGCCGGCCGCGACGTGGCGGTGATTTGCGAAGGCGACCCGTTCTTCTATGGCTCCTACATGTACTTGCATGACCGCCTGGCGCAGCGCTACGAGGCAGAAGTGATTCCCGGTGTCTGCTCGATGCTCGGTGGCGCTTCGGTGCTGGGGGCGCCGCTGGTGTACCGCAACCAGAGCCTGTCGGTGTTGTCTGGTGTGTTGCCCGCCGAAGAGCTCAAGCGCCGCCTGGCCGACGCCGATGCAGCGGTAATCATGAAACTTGGGCGCAACTTCCCCAAGGTGCGCGAAGTACTGGCCGAACTGGGGCTGGATCGGCGTGCGTTGTATGTGGAGCGGGCGACCATGGCCAACCAGAAGATCGTGCCGCTGGACCAGGTCGACCCGCAGTCGTCGCCCTACTTCTCGCTGATTATCGTGCCGGGGGAAAAATGGCAGGGCTGAACATGCACAAGGCACCGGCCATCGTCATTCTCGGCCCGGGCAGCCTTGCGACAGCGCAGCGTATCCAGGCCTGTTATCCACAGGCCACGATCCATGGCCTTGAGGGGCGTGTCGAGGGTGCGGACCAGTCGTACGCGTCCTTCGGCGATACCCTGCGCGGGTTGTACCAGCAAGACACGCCGATCATCGCGTTGTGCGCCGCGGGTATCGTCATCCGCAGCCTCGCCAGCCTGCTCAGCGAGAAGGGCAGCGAGCCGCCAGTACTGGCCGTGGCCGAGGATGGTAGCGCGGTAGTGCCGTTGCTCGGAGGCCTCGGCGGAGTGAACGTGATGGCGCGTGAAATCGCTGACGCACTGGGCGTTTCCGCGGCCATTACCACCAGTGGCGAGCTGCGCTTCGGTACTTGCCTGCTGAATCCGCCGCGGGGCTATGCATTGGCCGACATCGAGCAAGGCAAACGCTTTGTATCCGACCTGCTGGCGGGTGAGTCTGTGCGTATCGAAGGTAACGCTCCGTGGCTGCAACTGGCGCAGTTGCCTGCTAGCGAAGCGGCGCAGCGCACTATCCATGTGGGGCATCAGGCGCGCCCGGCCAACCGCGACGAGCTGCTGATCCACCCGCGCCTGGTGGTGGTGGGCGTTGCAGGTGGCAATCTGCACAGCATTCGCGCAGCACTGCAGCAGGCCGGCATCGCCGAGCCCTCGGTAGCCTGCGTGCTGGCAGACGAGCGAACCATGGCCGACAGCGCGTTGCACGAAGCTGCGCAGGCTCTGGGTGTCCCTTTGCGCTTCGCCACCCGCCCAGGCGATGTGGCCAGCATGGTCGCTGCGGCGGTGCCCGATAGTGAGTTGATAGCGCTTGGAGAAGTCGTGGTCGCGGTGGCGCCTGCCCCGGTCGACGTAGCGCAGATCGGCCGCCGCCGCGGTCGCCTGGCGGTCATCGGTCTTGGCCCAGGTGCGGCGGAACTGATGGTGCCGGCGGTCAAGGCCGAACTTGCGCAGGCCGAAGATGTGCTCGGTTACGAAACCTACGTGCGTATGGCTGGCCCGTTCCGCGGCGACCAGGTGCTGCACTGCACCGACAACCGCGAAGAGATGCAGCGCGCCCGACATGCCTTCGAACTGGCGGCTCAAGGCCGTTCGGTGGTGGTGGTGTCTTCGGGTGACCCGGGCGTTTTCGCCATGGCTGCTGCGGTGCTCGAAGCGCTGCACGAATCCAGTGACCCCGCCTGGCATCGCGTCGACCTGCAGATCCTGCCGGGGGTTTCAGCCTCGCTGGCAACCGCCGCCCAGGCAGGGGCACCGCTGGGGCATGACTTCTGTGTCATGTCGCTGTCGGACAACCTCAAGCCCTGGTCCATCATTGAAAGACGCCTGGACTTGGCTGCCCAGGCCGACCTGGTGCTGGCCTTCTACAACCCGATCTCCAAGGCCAGGCCGCACCAGCTCGGTGTGGCCCTGGAGGTAGTGCGCCGACACCGTGACGGGAACACGCCTGTAGTCCTTGGTCGTGACATCGGTAGGCCGGGGCAGACGCTGAAGGTAGTCACCCTGGCCGAACTGCTGCCAGAAATGGTCGACATGCGCACCATGGTGCTGGTTGGATCCTCCACTACCTGCACCTTCGACCGCGCAGCTGGGGGGCTCTGGGTCTATACCCCACGCTGGTATGGCGCAAAGCCGTAAGCGGCGGCAGCCCGGGCAGATGAGGAACTGCTTCGTGGCAGATTGATGGAAAGGTCACCGGTAGGTTTGCGGCTGGAGCCATTTGGCTTCAACCGTACCCTTCCTGGAGACCTTCCCATGACGACCGATAAAGAAAAGCTTCAGCTTCAGGTTCTGCCGGACAAGAATCTGTTCGTGTTCCCCGACCAAATGGGGGAGCAAAACCGCGATGCTGCAAAGGCCTGTCATGCCCTGGCAACGCAAGGTGCCAACAGGCAGCATGACCCCATCCGTGAAACACAGCTTTGGTTCAAGCACTACATCTACCTGATGTCCAAGATGGGCTGGGCGCCGACCAATGTCGATGTACAGCAGATTACTGAACGCAATATGCACCTTGAGATCAGCAACCTGCTAGGCAAGGGCTTGCAGGCAGCATATGGCGTTTTCACTGGCGATGTGGCAACCGCCCTGGACAATCTTGGCAAAACGGTTGTTTCAGCCTTGGCCGCCAGTACCAAAAACGTCGAGTTGCTCGATCGCAAGTCGGTGGAGGATGACCGAACCGAGCTGAGCCTGGTCAAGTGCGAGCAAACTGGCCAAGGTCAGGTGGCGATGCTGGTCAGTGCGATCCAGACCGACGCCAAGCCTGACAAGTCTGCCAACTATCTTTTGGCCAAGTGGGAAAGCAGCGGCACCTCCAATTTTGCCTGTGGTGCGGTGTTGAATTTCGATAAGCGCCAATACGACAAAGTTCGCGCCATTGTAGAAACCAAACTTGACGACAATGCCCTGCAGATCCTGCTGGCACTGGAACTCTGACTATGAAGTTGGCCTGTCGACATGGCGTCGACAGGCCTGGAGGGCATACTGATGCACGCCAATTACACTTTGTGGTTGAACGGCAACAGCCTGGTATTGATCGACAACTCCGTCAGTGCTTCACGAGTAGAAGCACTGTTGGATGTTCAACTGGCAGCCTACCTGACCGCTAACAAGGGGCACGCCCTTCAGGACGCTGGGTGGCACAAGGAATATCTGCGAATTCAGGGTAACTTCGGCTGCACTGTCGCGACCTTGCATTCCAGCGCTGTGCTTGCTGCACCCGCAGTGGCCTGTGAGCCGTGGAAGATACTGCGGAGCAGTCTCTTGGCAGGTGTGCCCAGCGCCCTGCAGGGGTCGGTAGCCAAATGCCTCGACGCCTATTCCGCCCAACCAGACGGTGGCATAGAACAGTTGTTATGGGCGGAATGTGTTCGGTCCCCGGACGATAAAGGCATGAGCCATGTACGTATGGAGTTGCGCCTGATACTGGCCAATTCAGACGTCCTCAGTACTGAGTTGGGCTTTAGCACAGCAGAGAACCTGGCGACGGATTGGCTGTGGCAGCCGCTGAATCTTGCAAGTGCCCATGCCACTCAGCAGTTCGATGCCAGTTATTTCACCCATGAAAAGGTGATCAGTTCGATAAGTGCAGGCTTGCATGACTCTATCAAGGTCAAGCAATTGCAGTACCGCAGCCAGGTAAAACTTGCGACATCATCAGGAGTCGACGATGAGTGAATTCAATCTAAATGCCGCCAGTGGCAAACTCGTACACAGCAGCCTGCTGTCATTCTTGCCAGGTGTTAGCCGCGAAGCCCGTGACGATATCCTGTTGGCCAATGCGTTTGCCCAGCAAGTTGCCTGGGGGGACTATAACGAAGGCCTGGAGCCGGACTGGTTCAGGAACTACTGGCGTAACCTCGCGTTTCTGGGCTTTGATGGCAAGCTCGCGCCTACTGCGACTCGACCGGGGCCGGACAGGTCCAGCCTTGCCGAGCAGGCTCTTGCCCAGGTTCGTCAGAAAGGCTCCGCCGGTCATTATCAATCTGCCCAGTCGTCGCTTCAGGCACTGCGTAATCACAGCCAGACCTTAACCGCGTTTGAATCCCGGGCAGTCTCGAAAGCTGTTGGACGTTTTCAGTTGCTGCCTTGCTCTCAGCAGTCGAGCGGCTTCATCGACATGGTGTTGGTCCACATGGAAATGTCGATGAAAAAGACCTCCAAGGACTTCCTGTTCATGCAGTTGAGCAGTGAAGTAAAAATCCTGGACATGCGTGTCGAAGTGATCCACTTCAACTTGCAGGGGTTCCGCGAGGATTACCGCAAGCGGGCCCAGGCCAGTGTCGACAAGCAAAATGGCAAGGCTATCCTTGAGCTGCAATTGTAGGCGCCCGGCTTGGAAAGCTCAGGGCAGCAGGTAACCGCGAATCCCGGTAAAGATGATCTGTGCTGCCAGGGCACAGACGAATAGCCCCATCAGGCGGCTGACGATTTGCAAACCCTGGTCACCGAGCAGGCGCTCGATACCGTGCGATAGATACAGCACCAGGCCTACGGTAAAGCTGGCCAGGGCAATGCTGACGATGGCCAGCAGTTTTTCATCCCAGTGCGGCTGGCTTACCCCCATCACCAACAGCGCACCGATGGTGCCGGGGCCAACCGTCAGCGGAATGGTCAGCGGTACG
>Ga0182745_1001701_pt1 | contig 20774 bp, 22 predicted proteins | sample eDN3rd30CKraftBY_FD_128523 | JGI IMG/M metagenome (GOLD analysis project Ga0182745, IMG submission 128523) | Enriched backyard soil microbial communities from Emeryville, California, USA - eDNA 3rd pass 30_C Kraft BY (version 2) (version 2) | ecosystem: Environmental > Terrestrial > Soil >...
CGGGGCTGCCGGTCCCGGGCATCGACCCCATCGGCGACGTCTACGAGGGCTACCGGGTCGATGCCGCTCCCTGCGACCTCGGTGGTACGGCGCTCACGGCGGACGTCGAGCCCGTCGGCACGATCTCGGTGACGGTCCCGAGCACGGGGGAGGAGGTCACGGTCATCGATCGGGCGGCGGCGGCGGGCGCGATCGACCAGATCGTGACCGAGACGACCGGGGTCATCCGCACGAAGCTGGTCGAGCTGTCGCAGCTCGGAAGCACGTCGGGGCAGCCGGTCGATCCGAACGAGGCGCCGGTGGAGCTCCCGCTGCTCGACACCGAGGGTGCACCGCTGGTGTGGGTGGTGTGCGATGACGCCACGTGCGGGGTTGTCGATGCGAGGGACGCCAACTTCCTGATGGGCGGCGGCAGCCTCGGCGACCGCTTCGACGAGCTCGAGGACCTGGCGCCCCAGTAGGCGCGAGCAGCGATCAGTCGATGGTGCCGGCTTGGCGCTCCTGGCGGCGCGTGAGGCGGCCGAGCTCCTCGGCGTGGGCCAGGGCGTTGGCGACGTGTTCGGCGAGGGCGGCGCGGTTCTGGGCGATCAGCTCCTCGAGCTGGTCGCGGCGGGTGGCCAGCTCGGGATCGGTCTCCAGCAGGGCCGGGTCGATGTCGTGGTCCTTGTGGAGCCGCACGTTGTGGAGCGCGGCACCGGCCTTGCCCCAGTAGGCCTTGAACATGCCCTGGTCGAACTGGCCGTCGCGCACCCGGGCGGCCGCCTTCACGCGGGCCGGGGGCTCCTTGATGTCGCGGGCCAGGCGCAAGAAGCCGAGGACGCGGATGACGTAGTAGCTGACGTCGAGCTCCCACCAGAAGAAGCCCTGGCGGGCCGAAGCCTGGAAGTAGTGGTGGTTGTTGTGCCACCCCTCGCCGAGGGTGAGCAAGGCGAGGAACACCGAGTTCCGGCTGGTGTCGGTGGTGGCGTAGCGGCGCCGGCCCATGACGTGGGCGAGCGAGTTGATGAAGAACGTCGAGTGCCAGAGCAAGACGGTGGAGCCGAGGAAGCCGAACACCAGCCCGCTCCAGCCGCCGATGAGGTAGCAGCTGACGCCGGCGACCCATGGCGGGATCCAGTCGTGCTTGGTGAGGAAGCGCAGCTCCGGGTACTTGTTGAAGTCGCGGATGCCGTCGGCATCCCACCCGTTGTTCTTGTCGCAGAGGATCCAGCCGACGTGGCTCCACCAGAAGCCCTTCTGCGGCGAGTGGAGGTCCAGCTCGGTGTCCGAGTAGCGGTGGTGGTTGCGGTGGTGGCTGGCCCACCACAGGGCGCCCTTCTGGGCGGACATGCCGCCGCCGAAGGCCATCACGAACTGCATGGCCCGGCCCAGCTTGTACGAGCGGTGCGAGAAGTAGCGGTGGTAGCCGGCGGTGATGAAGAACATCCGGCCCCAGTACATGACCAAGAAGATGGCGACGGCCGTGCCGGTGACCCCGGTGACGAAGCTCAGCAGGACGAGGGCGTGGACCAAGAAGAACGGGAACGAGGTCTTCCAGTTGACCCGCTCGTCGGGTGCTCGCTCGATGCCGTGCAGGTTCATCTGGTCTCGCTTCGGTGGTGAGGGTACCGATCTCCAGCCTACCTACCAGTAGGTAGGCTGGAGAAGGCGGGTCCGTGTTGCATCGGTCACGTGGCGGAGATCTGGAGGAATCTCCGGTGCCGGCGTCATGGATCAGGTCCTGACCGGCTCTTTGTGTACGAATCCACTCGGTTCGCCGGGATGCGGTTCGGCCGGATGAGCAGGGGTGGCTTGACGGCTGGGCTCGGATTCTCAGAGGGGGGTCGGGGCATCGCCCCGGCCCCCGTCTCTGGGCCGGCCCTGGCAGGATGGCCGGGTCCGCTTCCGACCAGGAGGACCCGTGCCGGTCACCGAAGAGCCAGATCCCGCGCCCGACGGCGCCGACGAGCCCGCTGCGGGCAGCGTCGAGGGCGGCGACGGCGGGCTCGAGGAGGTACCGGCGGCGCCCGTCCGGCAGCGTTGGCTCTCCACGGGGCAGGTCATCGTGTTGGTGGCGGCCGTCGCCTTCCTCGTCGGCGCCATCGCCTACGTCGTCGGTGACGACCAGGGGAGCGCGGACCCGCTCAACGACGTCGACGTCGGCTTCATGCAGGACATGGGGTACCACCACGACCAGGCGGTGCAGATGGCGCTCCTGCTGCTCGACAAGGACGACGTCGACCCGAACCTCACGTCCTTCGCCACCGAGGTGGTGGTCGGGCAGCGCTACGAGCAGGGCGTCTTCTCGGCCACGCTCGACCGCTTCGGGCACTCGTCCGACGTCGGCGACACGGTCATGGGCTGGATGGGCGAACCCCAGCCCACCGACACCATGTCCGGCCTCGCCACCGAGGAGCAGATGCAGGAGCTGCGCGATGCCGAGGGCGAGGAGGCCGAGGCGCTCTGGATCGCGCTCATGTCCGAGCACCACCTGGCGGGACTCCACATGGCGGACTACGCCGCTCGCCACGGAAGGGACACGACCACGGTGAACCTGGCCAACGCCATCGTGAAGAACCAGCGCTCCGAGATCCTCGACTACGCCCGCTACCGGCGCGACCACGGGCTGCCGATCCCGAAGGGCTTCACCGATCCGACGAAGGACCAGCGGCTCAACCCGCTGAGCTTCCGGGAGCACCACGACTGATGGGGCGCAGAGCGAGGGTCGTCGCTGCCGCAGCGGTGGCAGCGGGGCTGCTGGCCTCGTGCTCGGGGTCGAGCGGAGGCGGGTCGGACGCCGGCCCGGTGGACACGACGGCGAAGGCCACCTCCACCACGGCGCCTCAGGACCTCGTCTTGCGGGCAGAGGCCGCAGGGGAGTCAGACGTCGACGGCAACTACCGGCAGGGCATCGCCCGGTCTGGCGACGGATGGCTCTTCACCACCAACAACGCGATCTACCGCACCGACGCCGCGTTCAACCAGACCGACCAGCTGCTCGACGCCATCCCTGCCGACCTGGCGGTGCAGGGCTACGACCACCTCGGCGACCCTGACGTGGCCGAGGGGCTCATCTGGGTGCCGGTCGAGCGCGACGACAAGGACGCCGGCCAGCAGGTCACCGCTCGCTACGACGAGGAGACGCTCGAGTTCGTCGATGCGGTCACGGTGGAGCAGCACCACAACGCGTTCATCGGTGTCGATGACGACGGCACCGCCTACTCGGCCGACGAGTTCAGCGACGACGCGATCGTCCGCTACCGGATCGTCGACGGGAAGGTCGAAGCGATGGACCCGCTGCCGCTCAGCCAGACCGTCGAGCGCATCCAAGGCGGTGACATCAGCGGTGGGGCGCTGTGGCTCTCCACCGACGACGACCACAACGGCGTCTACCGCGTCGACCTGGAGACCGGCGAGGTGCACGACCTCGGTTCGACTGGACACGTCGACGGCGAAGGCGAGGGGATCGACGCCACCGACGTCGACGGCTCCCTGCTGCACGTCCTGGTCGCCGACGCCGCCATCGTCCCCATGTGGGTGGTGGACCTGCAGGTCACGTCGAAGCCGGCCTGAGACCCTGGGCGCGCTCCCCGTCGTGGTGCGGCCCAGCCCGAACCGCGACGAGGAGCGAAGCGCAGCGGTGAACCTACGGTCCGCCTCGCGGCCGTGGGTTTCGGCCGGGTGAACCCTGGCTGGGGTCGATCTGACGCCTCCGGATCGCGGGATCGACCGCCGACGCGGCCTCGCGTGCTGGGCCGCGAAGCACAGGGAACCGGAGCATGTTCTCAGGGGTTTCTCTGTCTTTGGGCATGTTCTGCTGTGTTCATCCAGCTTCGATGTCTTCAGATGCCTCATGTTCAGCACCGATCGGCCGAAGGTGGAAGGGCCGGCATCTGACCGACTGCCTTGGACCCAACCGTTCCGGGACCTTCCACGAAAGGCACATCCCGTGACCGCCAAGGCCGTCCGATCCCCTCGCAAGCCCCTCGGGCTCGCCGTTGTCCTGCTCATCGTCGTCGCCTACCTCGCGGTCGGCGCCGGGCGCGCCGAGGCCGGACCGGTCGGGTTGGGCACGGCCACGAGCTACGGCGTGCTGGCCGCCTCGGCGGTCACCAGCACGAGCACGGTCCTGGACCCGACGGTCGTGAACGGTGATCTCGGCGTCAGCCCCGGGACCTCCGTCACCGGCTTCCCTCCAGGCATCGTCAACGGTGCACAGCACCGCGCCGATGCGGAGTCGCTGCAGGCGCAGACCGACCTGGTGCTGGCGTACGACGACGCGGCCGGCCGTACCCCGGTGACCTCCGTCGCGACCGAGTTGGGCGGCACGACGCTGCTCCCGGGCAACTACACGGGAGCCACGCTCGGGTTGACCGGAACGGTCACGCTCGACGCCAAGGGGGATCCTGACGCCGTGTTCGTGATCAAGTCGAACGAGACCCTGATCACCGCTGAGGGCAGCAGCGTGTCGCTCATCGGAAGCGCCAACCCGTGCAACGTGTACTGGGTCGTGGGCTCCTCGGCCACGTTCGGCGTGAACTCGGACTTCGTCGGGACGACCATGGCGATGGCATCGATCACCGCCACCACCGGCGCCGACTTCGAGGGCCGCCTGCTGGCGCGGACCGGTGCGGTCACGCTCGACACCAACACGATCACCCGACCGGTGTGCGACACGCTGCCGGCGGGTTCGACCACCACGGCGGCGCCGACCACCACGGCGGCGCCGACCACCACGGCGGCGCCGACCACCACGACGTCGAGCACGGTGATCCCCGGCAGTTCGACCACGCTCGCCCCGACGACGACCGCGGTCCCCGCCACGACGACCCCCGACGAGACCCCGACGACGGTGGCCGAGGGCTCCACGACGCTCGCCCCGACACCGTCCACGACGCTGCCCGAGCAGGTCACGGTGCCAGGCAGCGAGGTCGAGGGCACCACGACCATGCCGGGGACCGACCTGACCGGCGGGACCGCCTCGACGTCCACCACGGCGGGCGGGACCGGGACATCTGGCGGTTCCGACACGCCGGGGACCACGACCGTCGAGCTCGCTCGGACCGGCTCGGACTCCGGGCGGCTGGCTGGGATCGGCGCCTTGACCCTCGCCGCTGGGTGCTGTTTCGTGGTGGCGAGCCGACGCCGCATCCGGTCAGCCTGAGGCCGACACGACCGCTGGCCTGGGCAGGTGCCCAGGCCAGGAGATCGAGACAAGTGGGTTGGTGGAGCTGGGGAGAATCGAACTCCCGTCCGCGAGGCGGTTGACGACCGCGCTACGACCGTTCCCGAGACGAGCCGTGACGGCTGGCTCCCTGCCGGGTCAGGTGGGCTTGCGCCCTCCGCCTCGTCTTTCCGAGGCGTCAGCGGTCTTTCTCGCCGTCAGTGGTCTTTCCCACCGTCAACCGCTACTTCTGTTGCCGGGCTGGAGCGGTCAGGCCCCGTGCGCCATTGCTGGTCACGATGTCTCTCTTGGCTAGATCAGTGAATGATCAGGCGGCGAGAGCGAAGTCGCCATCGGCGCTTCTGTTGGTTCCCCGTTTAACGAGTCTGAGAAACTCGGGTCGCACGTTCGGCTTCCAGGTCCCCACGTCGAAACCGGTCAGCCCCTTGTCAAGCAACCGCCCACGGTCACGTGGTGGATGGGCGGCTGGACCAGCGTACCGGCCGGCGCGGGAAGGACCACCAGGGGTTCGGGGGCTCGACCTCTGGTCAGCCGCCGAGGGCCTCGGTGGAGAGCGCCAAGAGGTCGTCCGCCGAGGTGAGGTCGAGCGCGGCGCCTTCGTCGTTGTCGAAGTCGAACACCTTGATCGTCACGACGTACCGGTCCACCTGCCGCCAGGCGAACAGCGTGCCCTCCTCTCCCCGTTCGATGAGCAGGATCTGCTCGAGCTGGTCACCCGTCGTCGTCGTGGACGAGTCGGTGATCTCGCCGCCGTCGACCTGCATGTGCCGGACGCTCGACTCCACCCCGTCGGGGATGCAGGCGAGGAACGCATCGGTCTGGCGGCTCTCGATCGCCCGCCGGGCTTCCGCCACGGAGCCCAGCTCATGGATCCGGGCATCCACCTCGACACCGCCGCCCGATGCGGTCCAGGCTCGCCAGGCTCCCTCCACCGCGTCGGGCGCCACATCGCTGCAGAAGGCCTTGGCCGGTCCAGGTTCGAGGTACTCCTCGATCTGCATGGTGACGCGTCCGTCGGAGATCTCGAGGAGGTCCTCGATGTCCTCGTCGGCGGGGAGGGCGGCGAAGAGGTCGCCGGTGGCTGCGAACGGCTCCTCGTCGTCCATCGGGTCCGTGTCCCACTCGCCCGACGAGTGATCCGAGTCGGAGCCGGCGATCGACTGGCCGACCGTCACGAACTTCGACCCGGCCGTCGCTCGGGGACCGCCGTCGACGGCCGTGAAGGCCAGGACGACGATGGCTCCGGTGAGGGCCAGGACGAGGGCGACCTCGACGATCCGGTGGCGCGACCGGGGCCGTGGCGGCGAGGGCGGCACGTGCCCCTTCGACGTCACCGGCTACCGGGCGGAGCCGGTCCCCGGGCTGCTCGGGCTACTCCCCGCGGCGGCGGGCGGCCATGGCGCGCTTGGCGTCCATGTCGGAGTCGCGCTGGGCGATCACCTGGCGCTTGTCGTAGTGCTTGCGGCCCTTGCCGATGCCGAGCTCCAGCTTGGCCCGGCCCTTCTTGAAGTAGAGGGAGAGCGGGACGAGCGTGAGGTGCTCCTGGTCGATCCGGGCCTTCATCTCGGTGAGCTCGTGCTCGTGGAGCAGGAGCTTGCGGGTGCGCTCGAGCTCGTGGCCGCCCTGGGCCGAGGCGTTGGAGTACGACGCGATGTGCAGGCCGACGAGGAACAGCTCTCGTCCGGTGAAGCGGGCGTAGGCGTCGCGCAGCTGCACCTTGGCCTCGCGCAGCGACTTCACCTCGCTGCCCTTCAGCATGATGCCGGCCTCCCAGGTGTCGAGGATCTCGTAGTCCCGATGGGCTTGCCGGTTGGTGGCGACGACGTTGTCGCCCGTTCGCTTGGGTGCCATGACGGGGGCGAGGCTACCGGTCGGCTGGGCTCCGCCACCCGGCCACTACGGTGACGCCGTGCTGCGCATCGCCCGGTCGGCCCACCTCGCCATGATCCGCCATGCGGTTGCCGGCCTGCCGAACGAGGCGTGCGGCCTGCTGGGCGGTCCGGTCGGCGGCGGCCACGTGTCGGCGTTCGCGCCCACCCGCAACGCCGATGCGTCGGCGAAGACGTACTCGATCGCGGTCGATGGCTGGACCGAGGCGGATCGGATCTTCCTCCCGCTCGGCATCGACGCCGTGGGGATCATGCACTCGCACACCCACACCGACCCGTACCCGTCGCCGACGGACGTCGACTCGGCCAACCCGATGCTGATGGGGTTCCACTACGTGATCGTGTCGCTGCGCGACCGCGAGCCGATGCTGCGCTCGTGGCTCCTCGATGACGGCAGGATCGTCGAGACGCCCGTCGCCATCGTTGAGGGCTGACCCGGCTCCTCGTCCCCGCCCAGCCGCGGCTGCCAAGGCGGACGTCGTAGGCGAGCGCGCTCGAAAGGGCGTTCGAAACGGCGTCGTGACCGACGAAGTTCGGGTGGGGTTTGGGGGATCGGCGCGATGGGCCTCCTAGAATCCTGAGCGTTCCAGTCACCTTTCGAGGAGCCCACCGTGGCGGTCTACGACAGCGTCACCGATCTCATCGGCAACACCCCGATCGTCGATGTCAGCGCGCTGAGCCCGAACCCGAACGTCCGGATCCTCGCCAAGCTCGAGGGCCAGAACCCGGGCGGATCGGTCAAAGACCGCGCCGCCAAGTGGATGATCGAGGCGGCCGAGGCCAGCGGTGACCTGAAGCCGGGCATGACCGTGCTGGAGTCGTCGTCGGGCAACACCGGCATCGCCCTGGCGATGATCTGCAAGATGAAGGGCTACCCCTTCAAGGTCGTCTTGCCGGAGAACGTGTCCGAGGAGCGGCGCCAGGCCCTCGAGGTGTGGGGATCGGAGATCATCTCGTCACCAGCGGGCGAAGGGTCGAACGGTGCGATGCGCCGCGCTCGGGTGCTCGCCGCCGACAACCCCGAGTGGTTCTTCCCGTTCCAGTACGGCAACGACGCCAACCCGCGTGCGCACTACGAGACCACCGGGCCGGAGATCTGGCGTGACGTCCCCGACATCACCCACTTCATCGCCGGGCTCGGCACCGCCGGGACCCTCATGGGCGTGAGCACCTTCCTCAAGGAGCAGAACCCCGACATCCAGGTGTGGGCCATCGAGCCGCCGGCCGGGGAGATGGTCGACGGGCTCAAGAACATCGACGAGACCGACGCGTTCATCCCGCCGGTGTACGAGGACTGGAACGGCCCGAAGCTGCTGAACCGCAAGATCATCGTGCGCCCGCGGGAGTCCATCGAGTGGACCCGTCGCTTCACCGAGATCGGGCTGTTCACCGGCATCTCCTCGGGGGCGATCATGGCGGGCGCGGCCAAGGCCGCCAACGAGATCGATGAGGGCGTCATCGTCACCATCGTCTGCGACAGCGGCTGGAAGTACCTGAGCACGGGCGTGTGGACCCTCCCGATCGACGAGGTCGAGAAGCGGGCCAAGGCCACGATCTACTTCTGATCTGACCCGGGTGATCGGACCCCGGACGCGGAGGTGCCCGGGCCGTGGGCCCGGGCACCTCATCACCGTCCTGGCGGGAGGGACGGTGCGATCAGTCGCCGCCGGTGTTGCCGCCGAACGACGGCGTGGTGGTGGTCGAGCCACCGCCTGACGGGGCCTCGCCATCGGCGGGCGGAGCATCGGGGCGCTCGCCCTTGCCCGGACCGCCGGGGCCGCGCTTGAAGCCGTCGTTCACGAAGCCGGTGATCCGCTCGGTCAGCGACTCCAGCCGCTTGTCGGCCTGCTCCTGGGTGATCTTGCCCTCCTTGACGGCCGCCGCCGTCTTGGTCTTGGCCTCGGCGACGAGGGCATCGATGACCTTCTGGGCGTCGACGCCCTTCTCCTTGGCGACCTCGGCGATGGTCTTGCCGTCCCGGAGGGCCGACTTCAAGTCGTCCTCGGAGACGCCGAGGGCCTTGGCGGCGGTCGCGAGGCCGGCGCCGTCGAAGCCACGACCGCCGGGCCCTCGGCCCCCGCGGCCGAACCCACCCTCACCGGGTACGTGGGCGGCGTCGACGGCTTCGGCCACGCGGTCGGGCAGGTTCGCCTTGGCCTCGTCGAGACGCTTCTCACCGGCGGCGACGAGCGCATCGATGAGCTTCTGCTTGTCGACGCCCTGGGCCTTGGCGACCTCCGCGAGGCTCTTGCCGTCGCGGAGCTGGGTGCGCAGCTCGTCGGTGCTCAGACCGAGCGTCTTGGCGGCGACCTCGAGTTCGATGCCGCCACCGGCCATGCGGAAGCGGGGGCCGGGCCGGCCGTCGTGATCGGCGGAGCCCTTGGGCGCCGTGGTCGTGGTGGACGGGGTGTCTTGGGCTCCGGATGTGAGCGGGTTGCCGAGCGTGGAGCCGATGAGCGCTCCGCCGGCGAGGGCGGCGGTCATGGCGACCGCGGCGATGGTCTTCTGCTTGCGCATGGACGAATCCTCAAGTTGACGATGTCTGGGACAGGTGGGGTGGAGCACGTCGATCCAACCAGACGAACCTGTGAACTCCCTGGCAATCACGGTGCACCTTGCCCAGAGGCCATCGGCGCATCGGATGCCCGGCTCAAGCAGCGGGGTCGGGCGGGAGGAGGCGGGGTTGCTTGGGCAGGCTGACGCGGACGAGCGTGCCGTGGCCGGGGGAGGACTCCAGGTCGACGGTGCCTCCGTGGGCGGCGACGGCCCCGGCCACGATCGAGAGACCGAGGCCCGAGCCGCCGCGGTGGCGGGTCCGGGCCGGGTCGGCGCGGTAGAAGCGCTCGAAGGCGTGGGCCGCGACCTCGGGCACCATGCCGGGCCCCTGGTCGATCACTTCGAGCAGGACGTGCTCTCCGACGTCGCGGACCCGGACCGTGATCGAGGTGCCGGCATCGGTGTGGACCCGGGCGTTGGCGACGAGGTTGGCGAGGACCTGGCGCAGCAGGGCCTCGTCGCCGACGACGACGGCCGAGGCCGGTGCGTCGAGCGACAGGGGGCGGTCGGGCTCCACCGCACCGGCGTCGGCGACCGCGTCGGCTGCCAGCGTGGAGACGTCGGTCGGGCTCAGGTTGAGCGGCCGGCCCTGGTCGAGGCGGGCGAGGTCGAGCAGGTCGCCCACGAGTTGGCCCATGCGCGCCGCCTCCTGTTCGGTCCGGCGCATGGCCTCGCTGATGTCGTGGTCGGTGCTGAGGCCGCCGAGGCGGTACAGCTCGGCGTAGCCGCGGATCGTCGTGACCGGGGTGCGCAGCTCGTGGGAGGCGTCGGCGACGAACTGCCGGAGGCGAGCTTCGGAGCGCGCCCGCTCGTCGAACGACTCCTCGATGCGGCCGAGCATCTGGTTCAGCGCCACGCCCAGCCTGCCGGCTTCGGTCCCGGGCGCCGTCTCGGGGATGCGCTGGGACAGGTCGCCCTCGCCGATGGCCTTCGCGGTGGCGGTCATCTGCTGGACGGGCCGGACACCGAGGCGCAGGACCCAGAAGGTGACGAGGCCCATCGTGGCCAAGATGGCGGCGGCCGCCATCGCCTCGATGGCGAGGAGCCGGTCGATCGTCTCGTCGACGTCTTCGAGGGGGAGGGCCAGGACCAGGGTCTGGCGCAGTGGCCCGCCCTGGCGCACGACCACCCGGTACCGGAGGTCGCCGTCGAGGGCCGGCACGGTGAACGCCGGCCGGCCGTCGTGCTCGGTGGCCTGGCCGAAGGTGAGGTCGGGCGGACTGGCGGAGTCGGTGCCCGACGGCAGGTACAGGGTGTTCAGCTCGCCGGTCCGCCGGTTGAACCGGGCGATGTAGAGCGCGCTCGGCGGTCCTCCGTCTTGGCCCCCGCTGCCGTAGTTGCCCTGGCGGGCCTGGGGACCGGAGCGGGCCAGTTGCTGGTCGACCTGGCGGATGAGGTTGTGCTCGGTGGCGCGCGTGATCGAGAGTGAGGCGACGACGAGGACCACGGCCACGACGGCCATGCCGAGCAGCAGGCGGGCGCGCAGCGACATCGCGTCAGGTCCGCGGTTCGCGGATCGTGTAGCCCACCCCTCGGACCGTTTGGATGAGGCGGGGCTCGACGGAGTCGACCTTCTTGCGGAGGTACCCGATGTAGGTCTCGACCACGCCGCCGTCGCCGCCGAAGTCGTACTGCCACACGTGATCGAGGATCTGCGCCTTCGACAGCACCCGGCCCTGGTTGAGCAGGAGGTAGCGCAAGAGGTTGTACTCGGTGGGCGAGAGCGAGGCCTCGACGCCGGCACGGGTCACGAGGTGAGCTTCGTCGTCGAGCTCCAGGTCAGCGCAGGCCAGCACCGCCCCCTCCTTGGCGTTGCCGGTGCGTCGCAGCACGGCGTGGATGCGGGCGACGAGCTCGTCCAGGCTGAACGGCTTCACCAGGTAGTCGTCGCCGCCCATCGTGAGGCCGCGGACCTTGTCCTCGGTGGCGTCACGTGCCGTGAGGAACAAGACGGGCGTCCGGTCGCCGGCGCTGCGGAGCCGCTGGCACACGTCGAACCCGTCGAGGTCCGGCAGCATCACGTCGAGCACGATCAGGTCGGGCTTCACCTCGGGCACGGCGTCGAGGGCGTCGCGGCCGTTGGCGGCAGGGTGGACCTCGAAGCCGCTGTGGCGCAGGGCCGCCTCGAGCATCGATCGCAGGTTGTCCTCGTCGTCGACGAGCAGGAGTCGTTCACCGGTCACGACCACCAGCCTCGCACCTGTTCCTGGGAAGTTCCTGAGAATCCTCTGGACTCCTCGTCAGTCCCGGTCGCGGAGGTGGTGCGGCCACCCCGAGTTAGGGTTCGCCAACCGGTTCAGGAGGCACCACGCCGTGGCGATCACAGGGGGACGGAGGACGTGCTGAAGAGGCTGGTGGCCCCCGCCGCGGCGCTCGTCGGCGCCCTGCTGGCCGTTCGGCGCGGGCACGAGGCCATCGCCTTCGCCATCCTCGTGGGCGCCTTCTTCCTGGCACAGCTGGCGTGGGTGGCACCGGCGGTGATGGACCGCATCGACGCCGGGCTTCGCCGTGGGGTGCAGCTCCTGCTCCACGGTCTCGTCGGCCTGCTCGGCAGCCTGCTCCTGCTGCCGCTGTGGGCACTGTTCAAGGTGGTGCGGGTGGACCCCATCCGCCCCGCCAGCCGGGTGCCCGGTCGGTGGCGTCGGATCGAGGGGCCCGCGACGATCGACACCTACTCCTCGATGCCGGCACCGAGCGGCTCGGAGCGCTGGCGCGTCCGCCTCGGCGGTGCTGCGGTGATCGCGGCCGTCCTCGGTCTGGTCTACGTGCTCCCCATCCCTATCCCCGGCATCAGCTCGTCGTCGAGCGACGATGCGGTGCCCAGCGGCCTCACCCGTCCGGTCGTCGAGGACGACGGCGGTATCCCCTACCGGGCGTTCGCCTTCGCCGACGAGCCGTGGGGCAAGGCCCTGATGGACGAGCGGGCCAAGGCGCCGCTCGTCGCCGATCCGGAGACGATCTGGCAGAGCGGGGACTTCGCCGGGACGTACCACAACGTCAAGGACCGGGTCCGGCGATCATGGACCCCGGACGACCCGCAGCTGACGGTCTGGTTCCTCGGCGGTTCGGCGGCCTGGGGCGTCGGCCAGCGGGACGGACGCACCATCCCGTCGATGCTGGCCCGGGACGCCGCGGCCGACGGCATCCGCTTGAAGGTGGTCAACATGGCCGTGCCGGCGTTCACGAGCTGGCAGGAGACGGCGACCTTGCGGCGGGAGCTGGCCCGCCAGGATCCACCGGATCTCGTCATCGTGTACCACGGCTCGAACGACATCGGTACCCTCGACGCCCGCGCGTCCGAGGGGATCACGCCGCTCGACCGGCCCGGCAACCTGATGAACGCCTACGCCTACGGCTTCGCCCCGCCGACCACGGGCGTGCCGGTCGCTGACGTGGATGCCATCGCCCGGGGCGGGCTGCGCATCCTGAAGGAGGAGACGCGGGCGATGACGGATGCGGCGGAGGCGGCTGGGGTGCCGATCGACTTCGCCTGGCAGCCGTCGCTGTGGTCGGGCGGACCGAACCGGTTCGACAAGGACGCGATCGCCGCCAACGGGCTCTACCCCGAATCCCTCGCTCGTCGGCGCGCCATGGAGGACCAGATCGTCGCCGGTCTGCCCCCGGGGCTCATCGACCTGCGGACCTCGCTCGATGACGCCGAGAAGCCGACGTTCTTCGACATCGTCCACACCAACGAGTACGGGGCGGCGCTGATCGCAGACGCCCTCTGGAAGCAGATCGCCCCCCAGGTCCGGATGCTCGCCAGCGCGTCCTGAAGCTGGGGGCGGGAAGGGCCGCGGCCGTAGCCTGGGGCGGTGACCGCTGATCGCACCGACGACCGTCCCATCGGGATGTTCGACAGCGGGTTCGGCGGCCTCACCGTGGCTCGGGCGTTCCTGGACCTGCTGCCCGACGAGGACCTCGTGTACGTCGGCGACACCGGCCGCTACCCGTACGGACCGCGCTCGCTCGACGAGGTCGCGGGGTACGCCCACGAGATCGCCCGGTTCCTGGTGGACGAGCACGATGTGAAGCTCCTCGTGGTCGCCTGCAACACCGCGGCCGCCGCAGCGCTGGGCAGCCTACGCGACCAGCTCGACGTGCCGGTCATGGGCGTGATCGACCCCGGGGTCCGCTCCCTCGTGCGCGCGTCCGAGACCGGGCGGGTCGGGGTCATCGGCACGGTCGGGACGGTCGGCTCCGGCGCCTACCAGCGGGCGGTGGCCGCGAGCGGGGCACCAGTCGAGCTCACCGTCGCCGCCTGCCCGGGCTTCGTTGAGTTCGTCGAGGGCGGCGAGACCGACAGCGACCAGGTCCACGTCCTCGCCGAGCGCCTCCTCGCCCCGGTCGTGGAGGCCAAGGTCGACGCCCTGCTGCTCGGGTGCACGCACTACCCGTACCTGGCTCGCACCATCACCGACGTCGTCGGCCGCGACGTGGTGCTCGTGTCCTCGGCCGACGAGACCGCGTTCGAGGCGCTCGCCCTGTTCCACCAGCCGTCGCCTGGACCCGGCGAGCCGGCGCTCGAACCGGCGACCCAGGGCCGAGTCGGTGCCCACCGGTTCGTGTCGTCGGGCGACGTCGACCGCTTCCGCGACCTCGGTGCCCGCCTCCTCGGCCCCGAGCTCGCCGCCGCCGAGCGCGCCCCCTGGTCCCCCTGAAGCTGGGGCGGGTCTGCGACGATGGGCGGCCCGCCTTCCCCACCTTCTGCAGGAGCCACCATGCGCGCCGACGGCCGCCAGAACGACGAACTCCGACCCATCCGCTTCGAGCGCGACTTCACGGTGCAGGCCGCCGGATCGGTGCTGGTGTCGTTCGGGGGCACCCGGGTGCTGTGCACGGCGTCGGTCGACGAGAACGTGCCGCGGTGGATGAAGGGCAAGGGCAAGGGCTGGGTCACCGCCGAGTACTCGATGCTCCCGGGCGCCTCCGCCGAGCGCATCAACCGCGAGGCCGCCAAGGGCAAGCAGTCCGGCCGCACCCAGGAGATCCAGCGGCTCATCGGCCGCTCGCTGCGCTCGGTCTGCGACATGAAGGCCCTGGGCGAGCGCCAGGTCATCGTCGACTGCGACGTCCTCCAGGCCGACGGCGGCACCCGCACCGCGTCGATCTGCGGCGGCTACGTGGCCCTGCACGACGCCCTCACCCGGACCCTGCAGGCCGGTGGTCTCGCCACCCACCCGCTGACCACCGAGTGCGCGGCCATCTCGGTCGGTGTCATCGGCGGCGTGCCGATGCTCGACCTGCCGTACGTCGAAGACGCCACGGCCGAGACCGACATGAACGTGGTGATGACGGGGACGGGCGGCTTCGTCGAGGTGCAGGGCACCGCCGAGGGTGCGCCGTACTCCCGGACCGAGCTCGACGCGCTGCTCGACCTGGCCGAGGGCGGCATCGCCCAGATCGTCGAGCTCCAGCGAGCCGTGCTGGCCACGCCGCCGGCGCCCCGCTGAGGCGGCCCGGTGGGGGAGCGCACGCCCATCGTCTTGGCGTCGGCCAACCCGAAGAAGGCCGCCGAGATCGCCGAGATCCTCGCCGATCACCTGGAGCTGGTGCCCCGGCCCGCCGAGGTGCCCGACGTGATCGAAGATGCGAGCACCTTCGAGGGCAACGCTCGGCTCAAGGCCGTCGCGCTGTGCGAGGCCACGGGTCTGGCCGCGCTCGCCGACGACTCGGGTCTCGAGGTCGACGCCCTCGGCGGCGCACCGGGCGTCTGGTCGGCCCGCTACGCCGGGGAGGACGCCACCGACGAGCAGAACGTCGACGAGCTCCTCGCCGCCCTGGCCGACCGTCCCGACCCGGCCGACCGCACGGCCCGCTTCCGTGCCGTCGTCGTGCTCCGGTACTCCGACGGCCGCGAGCGGGTGGCCGCCGGGCACGTCGAGGGCCGCATCGCCGACGCACCCCGCGGCCCGGGCGGCTTCGGCTACGACCCGGTGTTCGTCCCCGCCGAAGGCGACGGCCGCACGTTCGGCGAGATGACCCAGGACGAGAAGCACGCGATCAGCCACCGCGGCCGCGCCCTCCGCGACCTGCTCGCCCAGCTCGACGCCTGACGCGGGGTCTCGCTCGGACCGGCGCTACCAGCCGCGGAGGTCGATGGGCCAGCAGTCGACGACCTCGCCAGCCTGGTGGACCCACAGCTGCTCGTGCTGCGAGACGGTGGGATCGACGTGGGCGGGCCACACCAGGGCCCGGTCGCCCACGTTCGGAAGCGGTGCACCGTCGTCCACCGAGAACACCGTGTGCTCGTCGGCGTGGTACCAGACCGTCGCCCCGTCGATCGCGCTGTTGCCGTGGTCCATGCCCAGGGCCTTGAGGCCGCCGTCGGCGGCGGCCCACCCGCCGGTGCGGTTCACCGAGACGACGGTGAGCGCCAGCCCGAGCGCCTTGGCGAAGCCGACCCCGGCCGTCTCGTTGTGGGTGTCCATCAGGGTGAAGCTGCCGGCCTGGAGCTCGGTCACCCAGTGGTTCCTCTTCCACGTGCCGGTCCCGCCGCCCGAGACCACCTCACCGCCGACCGAGTCATGGGCGTCGAGGAGGATGGCCATGGCCTCCTCGACCTTCGCCCCCTGGTCGACGTCTTCGGTCATGAGATGGCCCTCGTACCCCATCACGCCCCGCACGGTCAGGCCCCGCGACCGGGCGAGCTCGCCGAGGCGACCGGCGTCTTCGGGCCGACAGCCGCACCGGGGCATGCCGACGTCGACGTCGACGAGCACCTCGCGCACGCCGGAGCGGGCCGCGACCTCGATGGTCTCCGGGGAATCCACGGCGACGGTGATCCGGGCGTCGGGGACGTGGGCGACGAGCGCCGTCAGGCGGCCGATGTCGACGACCTCGTTCGCGAGCAGCAGGTCGTCGCCGAGCCCGGCGGCGGCCAGGCCGGCCAGCTCCCGCACCGTCGCCCCGCAGAAGGACCGGTGGCCCTTGTCGGCGAGCCGCTGGGCGAGGGCGGTGGACTTGAACGCCTTGGCGTGAGGCCGCAGCTTGGCGCCAGGCCAGGCCGCCCCCATCCGGGCGATGTTGGCGTCGAGCGCCTCGATGTCGACCACCAGCGCCGGTGTCGGCAGCTCCTCGATCCGCATGGGCAGGACCCTAGAGGTGCTTCTGGAGCCCGTGGCGGCCGCCGGGCTCGTCGTCGAACGACTCGGCCGGGTCGACCGGGTCGACCGGGTCGACCACCCAGAACAGCACGGCCGGCCCCGCGCCGGTGACCCTCCCGACGGCGTCGCGAACGACGTCGGTCAAGGGCACGCCGCCAGGTTGCTGGTGACCTGGAGCTCGGCCGTGGTGCCGCCGTCGGCAGCCGATACCTCGACCAGGAGCTGGTACGGGTCCTTCGTGTAGAGCTCCTTGCCGTCCGGAAGGTCCTCGTGCTGCCAACCGAGGCCTTCGAGGTCGGTCGTCAGCTGGCTCGCCACCTCGGCGGGGGCGAGCGACGATCGGTCGATCCTCGTGATCTGGGGTGCCTTGCCCTCCGGGCAGACCTTGGTGCTCTTGGCGAACACGCCGACAGCGCCGGGGAGGCGGATCGTCGACAGCACCCGCTCGTCAGCGTCGAACGCCTTCTGCTGCGACTTGGCATCGCTCGGCGGGCCGGCGGCGGTGGTCGTCGTGGCCTCGGGAGCGCGACCGCCGTCGTCCTTGCTGCAGCCAGCGGCGAGGGAGGCAACGGCGAGCAGGGCGAAGGCCACCGCCAACGGCCTCGAACGCCGATGCCCCCTCTTCGGTCGGCTCGTCCCAGGTGTGGCGGGCTGCTCTTGCGTCACCGGCTCGTGCCCCTTCACATCGTCGGTGCGGGCACCGATCGGTGCCCACTGGCTCACGCAGGTTGGCACACGGGGCAGGACCAGGTGGTGCGACCGGCGATGGGGTAGATCTCCAGCTCGGTCCCGCAGCGGCCGCAGTGCTCCTGCTTGTAGACGTAGCGGCCTTCGCCCCGCTGCAGCTTCGACAGAGGGCGGGGAAGCTCGTCGGTGTCCATGGTCACGATGCGGTTGCGGCGGACGCCGAGCTTGAGCTGGCGGACCGTCTCGGCCCACAGGGCGTCGAACTCCTCCCGCTGGATGGAGCGTCCCGGGCGACGAGGGTCGATGCCCACGATGTTCAAGACCTCCGACCGGTAGACGTTGCCGATGCCGGCCACGACGTCTTGGTCCATCACGAGCAGGCCGACCGGCTTGCCGCTGCGCTGGAGCTTCGTCCAGGCCTTCTCCGGGTCGGCATCCTTGCGGAGCGGATCGGGGCCGAGGCGTGCGGTCACGGCTCGCTTGTCCGCGGGGGTGATGGCCGCGGCGAGCATCGGCCCGATCAGGTCCCACGCCACGTCGTCTTCGGTGCGGGCGAGCCGCAGGCGGGTGGTGTCGGTGGGATCGGGGAGGGTCCCGTCCGCGCCACCGGGCGCCCGGCGGAACCACTTGCCGATGAGCCCGAGGTGCACGTGGAGGATCTGGTGCGATTCGAAGGTGACGAAGAGGTGCTTGCCCCATGCCTCGGTGCGTCGGAGGGTGTGCCCGTCGAGCAGGGCGGCGGTGTCTTCGGCCCGGGCCTGCGCGCTGGTCACGCGCAGCGCGCGGCCTCCGAGGTCAGCCCGGAGATCCCTCGCCAGTCGGTGGATGGTGTGACCTTCGGGCATGGAGGAGCAGGGTGCCAGACGACCGGTACGATCGGCCACCTCGCCGGCGTAGCCCAATTGGCAGAGGCACCAGGTTTAGGTCCTGGGGGTTGCGAGTTCGAGTCCCGCCGCCGGCACGGCCAACGGGGAAGTTGGAGGATCGGTGCCGGTCACGGGCACCTTTCCTCCAACTTCTGCCACCATCCGCCAACTTGGTGGATCGAGGTCGGTATGCGCCAACATCCTCCAAGTTGGAGGCGAGGGAGCGGTGAGGAAGCGGCGAGGAGCGGTGACGTGCCAGGTCGCGGGAAGGGCTTGGGCGGCCGCTAGCCTGCGCCGCTATGGATACCCCGCTCGTGATGCCCGTCGCCCAAGGCCCTGGCGGCTTCGACCCCGGCTCGGACATCTACAACCGGCTCCTCAAGGAGCGCATCGTCTTCCTCGGCACCGATGTCAACGACACCATCGCCAACCAGCTCGCGGCGCAGATCCTGTACCTCGACGGGCAGGACTCCGAGAAGGACATCTACCTCTACATCAACTCGCCCGGCGGCTCCATCAGCGCCGGCATGGCCATCTACGACACGATGCAGTTCGTGACGGCCGATGTCGCCACCGTGTGCATGGGCCTCGCGGCCAGCATGGGCCAGTTCCTGCTCTGCGCCGGTGCGCCGGGGAAGCGCTCGGCGCTGCCCCACAGCCAGATCATGATGCACCAGCCCTCGGGTGGCATCCAGGGCCAGGCATCGGACATCGCCATCCAGGCGGAGCGGATGGTCTACATCAAGCGCCTCATGGCCGAGAAGATCGCCGAGCACTCCGGCCAGTCGGTGGAGCAGATCGAAGAGGACTCCGAGCGCGACCGCTGGTTCACGGCGAACGAGGCCAAGGAGTACGGCCTCATCGACAACGTCATCACGCGTCGGGCAGCCATCGAGAGCTGACCAGCGCCACGACCCGGCGGCTCAGCCGCCGGTCGTCGCAGCCGTCGTCGAGGTGGCCGGGCCTGATGGCGGCGCCGTGATCACGGAGTCGACCTCGGTGGTGGTCGTGGTGGCGGCCGTGGTCGGCGCCGTGGCGTCGGTGAGGGTCGCGTCGAGTCGCACGTCGCAGTGCTCCTGGGCGAACGCGGCGACCTCGGCGCGGTCGGCCTCGACGCCCTTGCGCGCCGCCACGGCCTTGCGCAGCTGCGCGGATGCCTTGGCGGGATCGGTCGGGTGCTGCTCGACGGCGTCGAGGACGGCGTCGACGAGGCCGACCACCTGGTCGGTCGCTTCCGCGATCTGCTTCGGTGCGGCGTCGGCGAGGTCGTCGTAGGCGGTGCGGGCCTTGTCGATGCGATCGGCGAGCGCACCGGGATCGGCCTCGCTGAAGCGGTCGAGCACGGTCTCGAGCGCCGGGACCTGCTTGACCCGGGTGCAGAACTCCGCGGTGGACCCGCTGTGCTTGCTGCATCCCGCTGCGGCGGTGGCGAGCAGCAGCGCAGCGGTGAGGGCCCGTGCGGCCCCGCTGGGGGAGCGGTGCATCGGTCAGGCGGCGTGGACGCCGGCCTGCGCGGACTGGGCCCGGGTCCGCAGGTCCTCGATGGCGTGGGCCAGTCCGGCGGGGTCGCGGAACAAGGCGCTGCCGGCGACGAACACGTTGGCGCCGGCGGCGGTGGCGTCGGCGATGGTGCTCGGGGCGATGCCGCCGTCCACCTCGATGTCGATCTCGAGCCCCCGCTCCACGATCAGGCGGCGGAGCCCGGCCACCTTGGCCTCCTGCGAGGCGAGGTAGGTCTGGCCGCCGAAGCCGGGGTTGACCGTCATGATCAGCACCATGTCCACCAGGTCGAGGACATGCTCGATGGCCGAGACCGGCGTCGAGGGCACGATGGTCACCGCCGCCCGGGAGCCGCCCTCGTTGATCTGCGACAGGCACCGGTGGAGGTGGATCGTGGACTCTGCATGGATGGTGATGAGCTGGCACCCGGCATCGATGTACTGCGACAGCAGCACCTCGGGGGTGTTCACCATGAGGTGGGCTTCGAACGGCAGGTCCACGGCCGACCGGCAGGCGGCGATCATCGCCGGCCCGAACGTCATGTTGGGGACGAACTGGCCGTCCATCACGTCCCAGTGGATGCGGTCGGCGCCCGCATCGGCCACCCGCCTCAGCTCGTCGCCCATCTTCGCGAAGTCGGCGGGGAGCACGGACGGAGCGATGTGGATCGGGCGGGGAGGAGCATCGGAGGGCACCTCGGCATCCTACGGCCCGGGCGTCGGACGGTAGGGTGCGCTGGTGACGACGGTGGAGCTGACGACCACCGCGATGGCGGTCGGAGGAGAGGCGGTCGCCCGAGAGGGTTCGGGCCGCGTCGTGTTCGTGTCCGGTGCCCTTCCCGGAGAGACGGTGGCGGTCGAGCTGGTGGAGGAGAAGAAGACGTTCGCCCGGGGCGTCGTGGCCGAGGTCATGCGCCCGGCGCCCGAGCGGGTCGATCCCCCGTGCCCGAACGTGGCGCTCGGGTGCGGCGGCTGCGACTGGCAGCACATCGACGTGGATGCCCAGC
>Ga0182745_1001702_pt1 | contig 20774 bp, 16 predicted proteins | sample eDN3rd30CKraftBY_FD_128523 | JGI IMG/M metagenome (GOLD analysis project Ga0182745, IMG submission 128523) | Enriched backyard soil microbial communities from Emeryville, California, USA - eDNA 3rd pass 30_C Kraft BY (version 2) (version 2) | ecosystem: Environmental > Terrestrial > Soil >...
AGCCAACGAGCCAACGAGCCAACGAGCCAACGAGCCAACGAGCCAACGAGCCAACGAGCCAACGAGCCAACGAGCCAACGAGCCACTACCGGGTCCCGGTCGGCCCTGAGGCTGCTCGCTGGGTAACGGTCCCTGTCGAGCGGACGATCCTCGTCGTGGCCCGGAACCACGCTTCGCTCAACTGGGTGCTCGAACTGCTTCCGGCCCTGGTCGAAGACAGGCGACTCCAAGTCGTGTTCTCGTTGCCCACGACGAACACCTCTGCATGGACCCATGGCGTCGCCGACGCCATCGCTCGAGCTGGCGGGATCGCCATCCCGTGGTCGCAGGCGATCTCGGAGCGGTTCGACCTTGCGATCGCGGCGAACCCGCTCGGGGACCTCGCAGCGCTCCGCTCGCCGCTGCTCTTGTTGACGCACGGGCCGGGGTTCACTCGGGCGGTCGGGCTGCCGCCACGAGGCGAGGTCCCGATCCCACAACTCAGCTCGTCGGATGGCCGAGTGGCCACGACGCTCGTGCTGACCCACCCGAGCCAGGCCCAGCAGTTCGCTCCTGGGGCCTACGACGTGTTCGTGGGCGGGGACCCCTGCTGGGACGAGCTCGCAGCCGGACAGTCGCATCGGCCGGTCTACCGTGAAGCGCTCGCCGTCGACCACGATCAACGGCTGGTGGTGATCTCGTCGACCTGGGGCGGTCAATCGCTTCTCGGCGCTCACCCCGAAGCACTCGAGGACATCGTCGGAGCGCTTCCCTCCGACTCGTGCCGCGTCGCGCTGGTGCTGCATCCCAACATCTGGGCGGCGCACAGCGAGTGGCAGCTCCGAGCATGGCTCGGGCCGGTTCGTCGGGCCGGGCTGCGGGTCGTGCCACCGGAGCACGGCTGGCGGGCCTCCATCGTCGCCTCAGATGTGGTGATCGGCGACCACGGAAGCGTGACGTTCTACGCGGCCATGCTCGGGCGTCCCGTGCTGCTCGGCTCCTTCGGCACCTCGGAGCTGGTGCCGGGAACGACCACCGACCTCCTGGGCAAGGTGGCGCCACGAGTCGACGGCGACGGTCCCCTGGGCGAACAGATCGACGAGGTGCTACCGCTTGCACCGCACGTTCGCGACCCCATCCGTGACGCGGCCTTCGCGTTCCAAGGACAGGCGCTGCCCCGGCACCGGGATCTGCTGTACCGCCTGATCGACCTCCCCGTCCCCAACCGTCCCGTCGCGCCGCGGCTGCCAGCTGTTCCCGAGGCGCGCTGGGACGAACCCTCGGCATGGCTCGTGGAGACCGAGATCTGCTCCATCGATCCGATCCGGATCCGGGTCGACAGGTTCGCGCCCGGCCTCACCGCGAGGCGCCAGCCAAGTCCTCGGCAGAACCACCTCGCCGTCGTCGACGGCATCGATGCTGCTCACCTGCTCGAGAGCGCGGGCGTGATCATCACCTCGCCTTCCCGGCTACGAACCAACCCGATCAGCGGACTTCGGTCCGTCGCCGCACGGTGGCCGGGTTGCCGGGTGGTCGCCGCGCCAGACGGGCCGGACCGCTGGCAGGTCTTCACCCGGGACGGGCACCGCACCGTGGCCAGTTGGGACTCGTCCACCGGCCTCGACCAGGTGCCGGCTTCGGTCGTTCCTTCCGTGGTGTACGCGTGGAGCCTGACCGAGCGCTGGGGGCCGACCGACGCCCCGGTGACCATCGAGATCGAGGTGGCCGATCGGGTCACGGCGTTGAGCATCACCGTGGCCCGAGCCGACTAGCAGCTACCCGATCTGCGCCAACCTCGCTCGGACCGCGTCGGCATCGGGGCTACCGACCGCGACCAGCAGGTCGTGGGCCCGCTGCCAGCAGCGCCGCGCCCCGGCCCCATCCCCCTGGTCGATCAGGACCTGACCGAGCAGGACACCGGCGGTCGCCTCGTCGAAGGGCAGCGGGACCGCCCGAGCAAGCCGAACCGCCTCCTCAAGGTGGTCGCGGGCCGTTCGCACGGAGCCCTCGGCGAGCAGCGCCCTCGCGAGGTCGATCATGATCTGGCTGGCCGTGATGCGGTCGTCCACGGTGTCCACCGCGCCCAGCGCCGCCTCCAGGGAGCCGATCGCCTGCGACGGATTCCCTGCCCGCAGGTGCGCCCGTCCCAGGTGGAACTCCTGGAGGAGCACCGCTCGACGGCCGCCGAGGCGGGTGTAGAGGTCACGTGAGCGCTCCAACCACTGGACCGCATCGACATGGCGGCCGGACTCGGTGCAGAGGATCCCGGTGAACTCCATGATCGACCCTGAGAGCGCCTCGTGGCCGGCGGCGAGGCGCGCTGCTTCGGTGAGCTCTTCTTCGGCCTCCTCGTACTGGCCGAGCTCGATGGAGGCACGGGCCAGCTGCATCCGCACCCGCGCTTGGGCGTACGGGTCCTCACAGGCGGCCGCAGCTTCGATCCCGATCCGGTGGGTCGCGACCCAGTCCACATGGTGCTTGCGGTTGAAGAGGAACGGCCACAGCGCCTCGCACATCGCCCAAGCATCCTCGTGCCAGCCGCGACGGTGGGCCTCCTCGATGACCGCCACGAACGTCGGCCGCTCCTCCTCGAGCCACCCGAACGCGTCCGCCGCGCTGTCGAAGCGCAACGGCGGATGCATCGCCTCCCCTCTCGGCGCTGCGAGGCGGAGGCGGTCCGGCAGGATCGCCCGGTCTGCTCGCATCGTGGCGGCCAGGTACCACGTGACCACTCGACGCGTCACCGTCTCGATCCGAGCGCTGGTGTCTTCGAGGAGCGCACGCCGGCGGGCGTGGGCCCGCACCAGGCCGTGGATCCGATACCGACGGTCACCCACCACGTCGAGGAGGTGCCGCTCTGCCAGCTCCTCGAGGCACCGCAGCGCGTCGCGCTCCGACGAACCCCACAGCGCTCCGGCAGATTCGGGCGACAGCACGCTGCTCGGCAGGAGACCCAGATCCCGGTAGCGGCCGGCCAGATCATCCGGCAGCTCCCCGTACGCCATGTCGAAGATCCCCACGATGGGTTCGGCGTCACGGTCATCCAAGGTCGCGTTGAGGTCCGCAATGGTCCGCGACGGCCGCCGCACCAGCCATGCGGCACACATCCTCAGTGCCAGCGGGAGGCCTCCGCAGTGGTCGCGGAGCGCCTGCACGTCCGGTGACCCGGCGACGACACGAGCAGGGCCGATCATCTCGATGAGCAGCAGCTCTGCATGATCGGGCGACAGGGGGAGCATCTCCACCACGCCCGCACCATCGACGATCAGCTCCTCGAGGTAGCCCTGGCTGGTGACCACCACCACCGCCCCAGAGGAGCTCGGGATGAGGGGCCGGACCTCAGCGTCGTGCGCAACGTCGTCGAGGAACACGAGCATCCGCATCTCGGCGGTCGCGCTGCGGTACAAGGCGGTCCGCTCAGCGAGACCCGGCGGGATGGCAGCGTCCGGCAGCCCCAACGCTCGCAGAAAGCCGCCGAGCACGTCGCTGACCCCCACCCCGCCGCCGACGCGAAGGTCTCCGAAGTTCGCGTACAAGTGGGCCTCGTCGAACGTCGCGCCGACCGTGTGGGCCCAGTACCGGCCGATTGCGCTCTTGCCCACTCCGGGCATGCCGGTGATCACCGCCACGGCCGGCCCAAGGCCTCTGTGCTCCACCAGATCATCGAGGGCCGCCATCTCGACCGCCCGGTTGACGAACTGCTTCGGCGAGGGAGGCAGCTGGCGCGGCGAAGGCAGCCCGTCTGGATGGGGAACGATCAGCGACAAGACGCCGATGTCGCGCGCCTGGACGCTGACGTGCGCCTCACCTGAGAACCAGTTGCGTGGCCCAGCCGACGGTGAACTGCCGTCGCTCAACGGCACCTCCATGAACGCCGTCGCCTCCCCATCGCCGAGTAGCAGGTCCCAGGAGCATACGCGTCGATGACGATGACGAGCGCCCGCATCAGCAACTCCGCGCCGATGCCGAACCGACCTGTCACCCCTTTGACGCTCCCCGGAGCAGGCTCGCCACACGGGCGACGGAAGCCCTCAAGACCTGCAGGGTCTGCTGGACCTGCGATGGGCTGGCGAGTTGCTCAGGGATCTCGGACCTGTCCCAGATCAGATGCCCTGCAGTGAGCTCACCGAGGGCCCCGAAGCCAGAAAATGAACCATGCCCAGGTCTGTGACCTGGGCATGTTCCGTGTCGGAGGGGGGACTTGAACCCCCACGCCCCTAAGGGCACTAGCCCCTCAAGCTAGCGCGTCTGCCAATTCCGCCACTCCGACGTGGCTGGCCGGGCGAACCCGGCCGGAGGGTGACCTTAGCCGACCGGGTGGGCCGGCCAAGAACCCGGATCGCTCTCCGTCAGGCCGGAGTCGAGAGGAACAGCCCCAGGGAGAGGGTGGTGAAGGTGAAGCACACCGCCGCGATCACCGTGGCCCGGTCGAGGTTCTTCTCCACGACCGTGGAGCCCTGCGCCGCCGCGCCCATGCCGCCGCCGAACATGTCCGACAGACCGCCGCCCTTGCCGCTGTGCAGGAGCACGAGGAACAGGAGCACCAGTGAGTCGATCACGTGGAGTCCGACCAGGAACCATTTGAACGGGGTCATGCACAAGCCTCTCGAGAGCACGCCCCTGTCTCCAGAGGCTGGATCATGGTAGCCGCACCACCCGGCAACCCCGAATCAGCCGGCCACACCGTCGAACGTTCGATGCGACCACTGCTCGAACTCGCCAACCACGAGCATCGAACGTCGGGTGGACAGGCGGCCGGGCGGTTCGGATGGTCGGGCCGTCCGGTGGTCGAGTGAGGGCCGGCGGTTGGCGGGGTGACGACGGGGCCGATGGTCGAGGAACCCAGGAGGACGGGGGTCTCCACCGGGTGGTGGCCGTGTCAGGTGTGGTTCTGAAAATCCACGATTCCGGCGAAATCTTCGGCGACGAGGGACGCACCTCCGACCAGCGCCCCATCGATATCGGGTCGAGCCATCAGCTCTGCCGCGTTGGCCGGCTTCACCGAACCGCCGTACTGGATGCGGACGGATGCGGCCGCGTCCGGCCCGGCCACCTCCGCCACCACCGAGCGGACGAGCCGGCACGTCTCCTGCGCGTCGTCGGCACTGGCGGTCTTGCCGGTGCCGATCGCCCAGATCGGCTCGTAGGCGATCACCATCGAACCGACCTGCTCCGCGGTCAGGCCCGCCAGCCCAGCGCGCACCTGGCCGGCGACCTTCTCCTCGGTGCCCCCCGCCTCACGCTCCTCGTCGGTCTCGCCGCAGCAGAGGATCGGGGTCATCCCCCACTTGAAGATGGCGTGCACCTTCTTGTTGATCAGCTCGTCGGTCTCCCCGAAGATCTCGCGGCGCTCGGAGTGGCCCGCGATCACGTACTCGACGTTGAGCTTGGCGAGCATCGCCGGCGACACCTCACCGGTGAAGGCGCCCTTCTCCTCGATGTAGCAGTGCTGGGCCCCGATGCTGATGGGGATGTCGTCGGCCTCGAGCACCGTCTGCACCGACCGGATGTCGGTGAAGGGCGGGTGCACGGACACGTCGACGGTCTCGTAGGTGTCCTTGTGCAGCAGGTAGGCCAGCTTCTGGACCGTCTGGATGGCCTCGAAGTGGTTGTGGTGCATCTTCCAGTTGCCCGAGATGAGCGGCGTACGGGTGGACTTGGCCATGGTGGACTCCTGGTCCCTGTCGATTTCGGGTCACGCGTGCACCGTCGTGGTGCTCAGGTGACCCGAAATGGGCTGGTGGTGCGGACGATCGAGGTTTCGGGTCACGCGTGCACCGTCGTGGTGCTCAGGTGACCCGAAATCGGGTGCTCAGGATGCGTTGGGGGCGCTGCGGAGGGCGGCGAGGCCGGGGAGGTCGCCCTGCTCGATGAGCTCGAGCGAGGCACCGCCGCCGGTGGAGACGTGGTCGATCTGGTCGGCGAGGCCGAACTGGGCGGCGGCGGCGGCGCTGTCGCCGCCGCCGATGACGGTGAAGCCGCGGCAGTCGGCCACGGCCTCGGCCACCGTACGGGTGCCGGCTTCGAAGCGGGGATCCTCGAACACGCCCATCGGGCCGTTCCAGAGGACCTGGCGGGCTTCGCCGATGACGTCGGAGAACTCCGCCGCGGTGCCGGGGCCGATGTCGAGGCCCATCCAGCCGTCCGGCAGGTCCTTGCCGAACTGCCGCACCTCTCCCCCGGCCGACGGATCGCCGATCTTGCCGCCGGGACCGAGGCCGGTGATGTCGTGGGGCAGGTGGATCGTGGCGCCGCTGGCGAGCAGCTCACGGCAGGTGTCGACCTGGTCGTCCTCGCAGAGCGAGGCGCCGATCGAGTGGCCCTGCGCCTTGAGGAAGGTGAAGCACATGCCGCCGCCGATGACGAGGCCGTCGCACACGTCGAGCAGGGCGTTGATGACGCCGAGCTTGTCGGACACCTTGGAGCCGCCGAGGATGGCGGTGAACGGCCGGCGGGGGTCGTTGCGGGCGCCGAGGAGGACCTCGACCTCCTTCTCCAGCAGCCGGCCGGCCGCCGACGGGAGGGTCTGGGGCGGACCCACGATCGACGCGTGCGACCGGTGCGACGCACCGAACGCATCGTTCACGTAGAGGTCCTGGCCCTCGGTGAGCTTGGCCACGAAGGCCGGGTCGTTGCCCGTCTCCCCGACGTCGAAGCGGAGGTTCTCGATCAGCTCGACGCCCGGTGCGAGCTCGGCGAGGCGAGCCCGCACCGGGTCCATCGAGTACTGCGGGTCCGGCGCGCCCTTGGGGCGGCCGAGGTGGCTGCAGGCCGTGACCGTGGCGCCGTGCTCCTGCAGCCACCGGAGGGTGGGCAGGGCGGCACGGATGCGGAGGTCGTCGGTGATCTGGCCGTCGCGAATCGGCACGTTGAAGTCGCAACGCACCAGGACCCGCTTGCCGGCCACATCGCCGAGGTCTTCCAACTGAGGAACGCCGTTGATCACCGGTTGCAGCCTGTTCTGTTGGGTCGTTCGAGACGATCGTGTCGATCGAGGTCGGTCGGCCGACTACTTGTTGGCGGCGCCGACGATCTTGGTCAGGTCGACGAGGCGGTTGCTGTAGCCCCACTCGTTGTCGTACCAGCCGAGGATCTTCACCAGGTTTCCCATGGCCATGGTCAGGCCGGAGTCGAACGTGACCGAGTACGGCGTGCCGACGATGTCCGACGACACGAGCGGCTCCTCGGAGTACTTGAGGATGCCCTTGAGCCGGCCTTCGGAAGCGGCCTGCTTGAACGCCTCGTTCACGGCCTCGACCGTGGTGTCGGTCTTGAGGACGCCGGTGAAGTCGGTGATGGAGCCGGTGGGGACCGGGACCCGCAGCGAGGTGCCGTCGAGGCGGCCCTGCATGGCCTGCAGCACCAGGCCGGTGGCCCGGGCGGCGCCCGTGGAGGTGGGGACGATGTTGATGGCGGCGGCGCGGGCCCGGCGGAGGTCCGAGTGCGGGCCGTCGACCAGCTGCTGGTCACCGGTGTAGGCGTGGATCGTGTTCATGAGCCCCTTCTCGACGCCGAAGGCGTCGTCGAGGACCTTGATCATCGGCACGAAGCAGTTGGTGGTGCACGAGGCGTTGGAGACGACGAGGTCCTTCGACGGGTCGAAGGTGTCCTCGTTGACGCCCACCACGAAGGTGTTGTCGGCGTTGGTGGCCGGGGCCGAGACGATGACGCGCGGCGCGCCGGCGTCGAGGTGGGCCGACGCCTTCTCCTTGGAGGTGAAGAAGCCGGTGGACTCGATCACGACGTCGACCCCGAGGTCGCCCCAGGGGAGCTTCGCCGGGTCGCGCTCGGCGAGGATCTTGATGACGTCGCCGTCCACCTCGATGCCATCCGCGTGCTCGGAGACCTCGCCGTCGAAGCGGCCCATCACGGAGTCGTTCTTCAGGAGGTGGGCCATGGTGGCCACCGAGCCGAGGTCGTTGGCGGCGACGAAGTCGATGTCCGCCCCCTGCTCCTTGACGGCCCGGAAGAAGTTCCGGCCGATGCGCCCGAAGCCGTTGATGCCGACACGGATGGTCATGGGTGATGCAACCTCGCTGTTGTTGTCCCGGCGCGGCGGGCCTGATCGACCCGATTCCCGCGCGCCTCTCGTGCTTCGGAACCTATCCGACCCGTCAGACACCGACCCAACGGAGACAGGCGGTCAGGACGCCTGTCCTGACGGTCCGTCAGGCGAGGAGGCCGGCCAGCGCGGCCGCGAGGAGGGCGGGGTCGTGCACCCGCCCTCCGGCGCCCGCGACCGGCCACGAGCACACGGGCATCGCCTCGGCGAAGGCGGCCCCGTCGCCCAACCCGCGAGCGGGGTCGGCCACCACCACGTCGACCGGGATCCCGTGGCGGCCGAGCGCGGCGACCTCGTCGCCGACGGTGAAGCCCGCCGTCTCGGGCAGCTGCGGCCCCAGGTTGGCCACGTACACCCGCTGCGCCGACGCGGCCGCGAGGGCGTCTTTCACCGACGGCACGATCGCCGCCGCGAGCACGCTCGTGAACAGGGAGCCGGGCCCGATCACCACCTGGTCGGCGGCCAGGATCGCCTCGGCCACCTCAGGCGACGATGCCGGGGCCGCGGGCTCCAGGCCCACCTCGAAGACGCCGGTGGCGTTCTGCACCGCGACCTGGCCGTCGATCAAGGCGACGGGCGCGTCCGAGGCGCTGGGCTGCGCCCGCCGGCCCCGCAGGTCGACCGGGCCGATGGTGGCGGGCAGCACCCGCCCGACCGCCCCGACCCGGCGGGCCACCTCGTCGACCGCGGCCGAGAACGAGCCCATCTCCTGGCACAGGGCGACGAGGAGGAGGTTGCCGAGGGCGTGGCCCTCGAGATCGCCCTCGCCGAAGCGGTGCTCGAGCACCCGGCCGAACGCCGAGCCCTCCTCGGCCAGCGCACCGAGGCACTTGCGGACGTCGCCGGGTGCGGGCAGATCGGGCATGACCGCCCGCAGCGCACCCGAGGACCCGCCGTCGTCGGCCACCGACACGATCGCGGTGACCGATCCGGCGTAGCGGCGCACGGCACGCAGCGACGCCGACAGGCCGTGACCGCCCCCGAGCGCGACGACGGCAGGGCCCGCCGGGCGGACCTCTGGCGTCCGCTCGGGCACGGCCGCCAGAGGGCGGTCGGGGGCCACGGGGCTCAGCCGCCCTTGGCGATGTCGCGGTGCTGGACCCCCGGCGCGAGGCCGCGCCCGCGGAGGCGCCTGGCCACCTCCTCGGAGATGGCGACCGACCGGTGGCGCCCGCCGGTGCACCCGAACGCGAGGGTCAGGTACGCCTTGCCCTCCTGCTGGAACGCCGGGAGCAGCACGTCGAGCAGGTCGTCGACCTTGTTCAGGAACTCCTCGGCCAGATCCGAGCCCAGCACGTAGTCGCGCACGGGGGCATCGGTCCCGTTCTGGGGCCGGAGCTCGTCGACCCAGTGCGGGTTCGGGAGGAAGCGGCAGTCGAGGACCATGTCGACGTCGCTCGGCAGCCCGTGCTTGAACCCGAACGAGGTGACCGTGACCTGCATGCCCGGCGACCGGTGCTCGTCGTCGAACAGCTCGACCATGCGGTCGCGGAGCTGGTGGACGTTGAGATCGCTGGTGTCGACGACGACATCGGCCTCGGCCCGCAGGGGCTCGAGGACCTGGCGCTCCTGCTCGATGGCCGCACCGAGCAGGTCGCCCGAACTGGCCGGGTGGCGGCGGCGGGTGCTCTCGTAGCGCCGGATCAGCACGTCGGTGCTGGCGTCGAGGAACACCATCCGGACCCGGGCGCCGGACCGGCGGAGCGCCTCGAGCATGGGGCCCAGCTCGCGGGGGTCGGTGTTCCAGCCGGCGACGAAGCCCACGCGGTCGCTGGGCGATCCGGGGGCATCGGCGAGCTCGGCCACCTTCGGCATGAGGGCCACGGGCATGTTGTCGATGACGAACCAGCCCTGGTCCTCCAGCACGTCGGCCGCGGTGGAACGGCCCGCGCCCGACAACCCCGTGATCACGACGAAGTCCGTCATGGCGCCCAGCCTACGGGCCACCGGTGCTCAGGCCGGCCGGGGGCCGACGGGGCTGTCGACCACGGCCGCACCCGTGGGCGCCGGGAGCGCGACCAGCGCCGCGGTGGCCGCCCCGATGAGGCCCGAGAGCACGACCGCACCCGTCCACATCGACGTGCTCCACACCAGCCGGTCCTCCGAGCGCAGCAGCAGGAAGGTCGCCAGCCACAGCACGGTGCCGAGCAGGGCGCCCGCGACCGACGCCGCCAGGCGCCCGAGGGTGGGCTTGCCGGCGATGGCCGTCACCGCCTCGGTGGCCACGCCGGCCACCAGGTAGCCGATGACCAGCGGCTTGATGGTCCGCGGGTCGGTGAGCAGCAGGGCCGGCGCCCCGCACAGGAAGATGCTGGCGGTGAGCAGCCCCGGCATGGGCCGGAAGCGGACGAGCACGACGGTGAACGCGGCGACCAGCACCGCCGTGGTCCACACGACGATGCCGAGGCCCCGCACCTGGTCGTAGTCGTTGATGGTCTCGCCCACCATCGGCTCGATGTACCCGTACGACAGGGACATGCCGCTGGCGAGCGGCGACAGGTACCCCGTGAACAGCGAGATGACGAGGATGGTGGTGACCACCGACACGAGGGCCACGATCGACGCGACCCAGCCGAGGCGCCGTGCCGGTCGGCGCCAGAGCACGACCACCGGCGAGGCCAGGAGGAACGCGAGCCCGGCGAACACGGTGAGGTGGGGCGGGCTGACCAGGGCCTCGACGTTGGCCTCGGTGCCGAACTGGGCGTGCCAGATCGAGTCGAACACACCGCCGAAGGCGAGCAGCAAGAAGCCGATGGTGGTGGTCCCGGCGGACCACACGAACGCCGGACCGTGGCGCAGGGCGCCGACACCCAGCCAGAGGGCGACCGTCGTGACGCCGCCGTAGAGCACGAGGTGCCAGCCCGACAAGAAGTCGCCCGACAGGTTGTCGGGGTTCTGGAGGTGCCGGGCGATGTCGCCGGCGAGGCCCACCGTCGTGAGGACGTTGCAGGCGATGAGCACGACGAGCTCGAGGTCGTTGATGTCGACGTGGTCGTCGCCGCGCACCTGGCGGATCCGCTCCCGGAGGACGAGCCCGCGGCTGCTCACGAGCACGTCCCCTTGCGCCGGTGGCCGACGATCACCCCCGCCACGCAGACCGTCGTGTACACCGCCACCACCGCCCACACCGTCAAGTCGAACGTGTCTTGGATGTACATGCTGTACCCCACCCCGGCGGCGATGGCGCCGGCACCCGACAGCCACATCTGGCGGCGGGGCTCGTAGTCGATGAGCCCCACGTTGTCGAGGACGAACTCGACGACGCCGGGCAGCGGGAACAGCCACAGCACCCACGGGTCGATGCCGTCGGGCCACCAGGACCCGAGGCTGATCGCCACGCCGGTCACGAGCGCGACCGGGTACAGCACCAGGCACCGGCGGCAGACGTGGAAGCCGCCGACGACGGCGCAGCGGTCGTAGTCCTGAGGCCAGTGGTGCGAGAGGTACATCGGCGTGTCGGCGACCGGTCCGCCGGAGACCGGCTCGTCGCTCAACGGGACGTACGGCTCGAGCGGCTCGTCGTCGAACCGGTCCGGGTTCACGGCTGGCCCAGCTCCGCCTTGTCGGCCACCAAGACGAGCAGGCGCGGGATCGACGCCGCCTCGCGGTACTCCGCCGCCCGCTCCAGGAAGCCCGGAGGGGGTGCCGGCTCGAGCATCCGGCGCAGGACCAGCCCGGCTTCCGACATCGCGTTCACGTACCGACTCATCGGCCGGTGGATGAAGGGGATGAACACATCCTTCTCCACCTCCTCGACCGAGTTGTCCTCGACGAGGTACGGCCCGATCCGCCAGTACTGCTCGGGCGGGTCGACCAGGTGGTCGTCGATCCACCCGCTGTTGGGCGTCTGCAGGAGGGGGTGGTTGAGGAAGAAGGCGAAGCGGCCGCCGGGGCGCAGGACCCGGGCCACCTCGTCGATGGCGGCGTCGACCGCCTCGATGTGCTCGAACACGAGGCAGGCCACGACGGCGTCGAACGCTCCGTCGGGGAATGGCAGGGCATCGGCGCCGGATCGGGCGTACACCGGACCGCCGGCCCGCCGGGCCGCCTCGGTCACCTGGTTCGCCGTCGGGTCGATGCCGGCCACGAGCGACGAGCCCTGGGCGGCGACGAGCCGGGCCACCTGCCCCTCCCCCGTGCCCACGTCGAGGATCCGGTCGTAGCCGCTCAGCACGTTGGCGGCGATGGGGAGGATCTGCTCCTCGTACTCCGGGTCGGCGCCGTCGGTGAAGCCGTCCTGCCACCAGTCCGAGTGCGCTTCCCAGAGATCGATGTCGTCGGCCACGCCGACGACGCTAGGTGACCCGCCGAGCCGCCCTCGCGACCCCTGGAGAACGCCCGATCCACGCCGGAGGAGGGGGTGACGACCCAGCAGATGCGCGCGCTGGCGCGGGCGGAGGCCGCCGCCTCGTCGCGGCCAGTGCCCTCCCGGCCGTGACGGCCGCGCTGTGGCCGGGCTGTGGTCGGCGGGCCTGTCGACCAGGGACGAACCGTGCGGTCGGCGGCGAGACCGAACAGGTGTACGATCACCGTCGATGCCCGCTGACGCTGTCCCCGAAGGCTCCTACTGCGCGGTGGCGCCTGGTCACGAGTGGCACGGGCCCTACCACGACGAGGTGTACGGCTTCCCCGTCCAAGACGAGGCGGCCCTCTTCGAGCGCCTGGTCCTGGAGATCAACCAGGCCGGGCTCTCGTGGCTCACCGTCTTGAAGAAGCAAGCCGGGTTCCGGGCCGCCTACGACGGCTTCGACGTCGACGCCGTGGCCGCCTACGGCGACGAGGACCGAGCCCGGCTGCTGGCCGATGCCGGCATCATCCGCAACCGCCTCAAGGTCGACGCCGCCATCGCCAACGCCGCGGTCATCGCCGGCATGCGAGCCTCCTACGGCGGCTTCGCCGGCTGGCTCGACGCCCACCAGCCGCTCGAGAGGGCCGAGTGGGTGAAGCTGTTCAAGAGGACCTTCCGCTTCACCGGCGGTGAGATCACCGGCGAGTTCCTGATGTCCACCGGCCGCATCGACGGCGCCCACCACCCGGCCTGCCCCGTCTACGCCGAGATCGCCGCCCTCTCCCCTCCTTGGCTCGGGCCGGCCTGACGCCGAGGGGCCGGGCGCGGCTCGGGGCGCCGGTCACTGGCGTCGTCGCGCCGGCCTCGACCGGGGTCGACCGGGGTCGCACGGTCCGTCACCGGTGACGGGGGTCGTGGAGCTTGGCGTGCACGGCCTCGGCCACCGGATCCGGGAGCCAGCTCAGGTCCTTGAGGGTCTCGAGCGACGCCTCCTTCACGGCCTTGATCCCGCCGAGCTCCTTGGTGAGCCGCTTCTTGCGGGTCTCGCCGAGGCCGGGGATGCCGTCGAGCGCTGAGGCGGTCATGCGCTTGCCGCGCAGCTCGCGGTGGAACGTGATGGCGAACCGGTGCGACTCGTCGCGCAGGCGCTGGAGCATGTACAGCGCCTCGGACTGCCGCGGGATGCGGACCGGGTCGGCCAGGCCGGGGACGTAGACCTCCTCGAACCGCTTGGCGAGCGACGCCACCGGGATCTCCTCGTCGAGGCCGAGCTCGGTGAGCACCTTCACGGCCACGCCGAGCTGGCCCTTGCCGCCGTCGACCAGCAGCAGCTGCGGCGGGTACTGGAACCGGCCCCGCTCGCTGACCGGCAGCTCCCGCTCGGCCAGGTAGGCGGTGAGGCGCCGGGTCAGGACCTCCTCCATCGCCCGGAAGTCGTCGTTGCCCTGGCCGCTCTTGATCTTGAAGCGGCGGTACTCGGACTTCTTCGGGAGGCCGTCCTCCATCACCACCATCGAGCCCACGTAGTCGGTGCCCTGGAGGTGGCTCATGTCGTAGCACTCGATGCGCAGCGGCGGCTCGGGCAGGCCGAGCGCATCCTGCAGCTCGTTGAGGGCCTTGGCCCGGCTGTTGTGGTCCTGCGCCCGCTTGAGGCGGTGGCGGACCAGCTCCTCCTTGGCGTTCTTGGTGACGGTCTCCTGGAGCGTGCGCTTGCCACCCCGTCGGGGGACCCGGATGGTGACCGCGGAGCCCCGCTCGAGGCTCAACCACTCCTGGTAGAGACCGAGGTCGTCGGGGTCGTGGGGCACCAGCACCTGCTTCGGCATGCCGATGCGCGGCGGCTCGTCGTAGAACCCCTCGAGGATGCGGCCGGTCAGCTCGTGGACGTCGAGGTCCTCGACCTTGTCCATCACGAAGCCCTTGCGCCCGACGACTCGGCCCCTGCGGATGTGGAACACCTGCACCGCCGCCTCGAGCTCGTCGTCGGCGACCCCGATCACATCGATGTCCTCGTTGCGATCCGCCACCATCTGCTGGCGCTCGATGGCCTTGTTCACCGTGGCCAGCCGGTCCCGCAGGCGGGCGGCCCGCTCGAACTCCAGCTCGTCGGCCGCCTCGCGCATCTCGGCCTGGAGCCGCTTCACGACGTCGTCGGTGTCGCCCTCCAGGAACTGGAGCAGCTCGTCGACGTAGCGCTGGTAGCGCTGGTGGTCGACCTCGCCCACGCACGGCCCCGAGCACTTCTCGATGTGGAAGAGCAGGCACGGCCGGCCGAGCCGCTGGTGGTGGGTGAACTTGTTGTCGGAGCACGTCCGCACCGGGAAGGTGCGCAGCAGCAGGTCGAGCGTCTCCCGGATGGCGTAGGCGTGGCCGTAGGGGCCGAAGTACCGCACGCCCTTCTTCCGGGCGCCGCGCATGACCATCGGCCGGGGCCACTCGTCCGCCACCGTGACGGCGAGGAACGGGTAGCTCTTGTCGTCGATCAGGCGGATGTTGAACCGGGGCTTGTACCGCTTGATGAGCGTGTTCTCGAGGAGCAGCGCCTCGACGTCGTTGCCCACCTGGATCCACTCGACCGTCTCCGCTGTGGCCACCATCTGGGCGGTGCGCACCGGCAGGTTCGTCTGGAAGTAGTTCGACAGCCGCGAGCGCAGGCTCTTGGCCTTGCCGACGTAGATCACCCGGCCGTGCGCGTCTTTGAACTGGTAGGAGCCGGGCGCATCGGGGATGGTGCCGGCTGGGGGGCGTTGGACCACCCTTCTAGGTTGCCCGATCGCGCACGCGTTCGGGCACCTGGACCTGGCCCGGCCCGATCGGGGTCCCCAGGCAGATCAAGGCGAAGACCGGCAGCAGGATCGCCACCCGGCCGAACCCGAGCCAGACCCACCAGACCTGGTAGTTGGCCACGGCCAGCAGGGGCACGTAGAGGAGCGAGACCGCTCGCATCCAGGTGGTCCCGCGGAGGGCGACCACCGCCGCCGACCCCACGAGCAGCAGCGCGGCCGCCCACTCGGCCGGGTGCCAGTGCGGGAACCCTTCGCTGAAGCCCACGAAGAGCCCGCCGGTCTGGCCGTAGTCGCTGGGCCAAGCACCCAGACGGGCGTGGACGAGGGTGATCCACGCACCGTAGGCCACCGCCGGGACGGCCAGCTTGAGGGCGCCGAACGGCGTCCGCCGCTGGACCAGGTAGGCCAGCCCGAGGCCCAGCGGCACCACCAGCATCGTCTCCCGGGTGAGGGCGGCACCGGTGAGGAGCGCCACCGCCAGCCAGGGCTGCGAGCGGAGCCAGGCCGCGATGCCGGCACAGGCCAGGGCGATCGCCAGCGGCTCGCAGATCCCCGGGTAGGCGATGGCGGCGATGCACGCCGGGGTGGCGACGACGAGCCCGAGGCCGCGGACGCGCCGTCCGCTGGCGCGGGCGAGGTCCGCGACCGCGAGCAGGGCGGCACCGAGCGTCACCGCGGTGAGCACGAGGATCGCGGGCGCGAGCAGCGGCCGCTGCCCGCCGAGCGACGCCACGTAGTCCACCCACCCCTGCACAGGGCGTGACGACCGGTAGGCGGCGTTGGCGTGGTCGCCGAAGTACGAGTCGGGCGTGTCCGCCATCGTCGGGTCCAGCGCGATCTCGGCGAAGGTGTGCCCGTCCATCTTGGCGACGAGGTGCTCGGCTCGGCTCTGGGGCGGGCCGAACCCGCCTGGGTTGTCCTCCCCGCCCCAGGGGGCGGCCGGAGCGAAGAAGACCTGGACAACCAAGATGAGGCCGACCACCACCGCGGTGATGGACGCGAGCGCAAGCGGCGAGAAGCCCGGCTCCCGCCCCGAAGCGGGCACCGTCCGAGCCGGCGCGCCGCGCGAGGCCGTCACCGCATCGCCCGGCATCCGCTCGTCCGCGTCGGTCATCGTCCCCACCCTCCCCCATCGGCCTGGCGGCTCGGGCGTTGAGGCGCCCCTGCCCAGGCGGTCAGGCGGGCGGCACCGAGGCTGCGACGACCGCCGGTCGCCCATCTTCGCCGGTCTCGTCCGCCGAGCCGCGGACCGCGGCGCCGGCGAACCAGGCCAGCGGAAGGAGCGCCGCCACCAGCACGAGGTAGTTGATCTGGAAGGTGCGGGCCGGCACCAGCACGCACAGCAGGGCGACGCCCGCGGCGGCGCCGGCGGTCCAGACCGACGGCCAGCGGCGGACCGCCAGCAGGGGCGCCACGACGGCCAGGACCAGCCCCAGCACGGTGACCAGGCCCAGCAGCGGGCCGTGGAACAGACCGGGGCCCACGGCCGGGAGCCCGAGGCCCGAGGTGGGCATGAGCGGCTTGGACCGGCCGAGGTTGAACCACACCGTGTCGTCGAGGAAGTCCGACGGCGACGCCGCCAGGTACGGAAGGCAGGTCACCACCAAGGCGGCGGGCAGCGTCCACCACCGCCGCAGGGCGGCCCACCCTCCGGTGAGGACCACCGCCAGCGCGAGCGGCGGCACCAGCACGGCGAGCAGCAGCTTGGTGGAGAGGGCGATCGCGAGCGCCGCGCCGGCCAGGCGGGGACGGCGGTCCGCCCAGCACAGCGCCAGCACACCGAGCGATGCGGCGAACAGGTCGTTGGTCCCCCAAGCCAGGTAGACGATCGAGAACGGACCGCCGATGCCGCCGATCACCCCGAGGCGGAGCCAGGCGGGCTCCGGGCGGCGGGCGACGGCAGCCATGGCTCCCACCAGCGCGACCCATCCCAGGATCCGCGGGTCCCAGCGGAGCCCCAGCCCGTCGGCGACGACGGTGAACGGGCTGTGCACCAGCGCGGCGGCCGGCAGGTACGGGTAGTGGTGGGCCACCGGGTTGGCCACGTTCACGCCATCGCTGCCCTCGACCAGGCGCCACGAGGCGGGGAGGTCGTCGGTGAAGTCGTCGGTGTAGGGGTTGCGGAGGTGGGCCAGGTCGTCCGCGGCGGCACGGGTGACGATGACACCCCCGTCGTGGCTGCGGTCGCGCACGGGACCGGTGCCGTTGGCCCGGGCGTAGGCCGCCCACCCGGCGAGCAGGGCGAGCAGGACCACGGCGAGGGGCACGAGGCGGCGGGCCGCCTGCGGCGAGCCGGCGACGAGGAGTGGGAGCCCCGCCGACAGGGCGAGGGCGCCGCCCGCCAGGATCATCCACAGGGACGCACCGGGCCAGGCCAGCGGGGCGAGGGCGGCGATGACGACGACGATGCCGGCGGTGCGGTGGGAGGCGGTCCCGCCTTGGGCCGGCGGCAGCGAGGCGCCTGCACCGGCCTCCACCTCGTCGGTGGTCTGAGAGAACCGGGCGCGCGTCACCACCATGGCGTTCCTATCGGCGGCCCCGCGCGTCTGTGAAGGAGCGGTCACCTGTCACTCCTGCGCCGGTCCGACCGGTTGCTCCCGCCAGGCCACTACAGTTGCGGTTGCCGGCCTGGAATCCGGCCCCATATCCATCCCGTGCCGACATCCCCGTGGCGAGGCGTCCAGGCTGCCCCCACCGGCACGAAGCGGGATCCAGACCTCATCGGAGGCCATCATGCTCAGGCTCCAGACCCCCCTCCCCGAGCGGTACCGGGACGCGTCCCCCGAGGCGCTCGACGAGATGATCGGCGCGGCCAAGGCGTCACTCGGCGAGCGGCTGTTCATCCTCGGACACCACTACCAGCGCGACGAGGTCATGAAGTGGGCCGACGCCCGCGGCGACTCGTACCGGCTGTCCGTCCTGGCCCAGGAGCGCCCCGACGCCGAGTACATCGTGTTCTGCGGCGTGCACTTCATGGCCGAGTCGGCCGACGTGCTCACCGACGACCACCAGGCGGTGGTGCTCCCGGACCTGAACGCCGGCTGCTCCATGGCCGACATGGCCGACCTCGACGAGGTCACCGAGGCCTGGGAGGCGCTCGGCGAGGTCATCGACACCGACGAGCTGATCCCCATCACCTACATGAACTCGTCGGCGGCGCTGAAGGCGTTCGTGGGCCGCCACGGCGGCGCCGTGTGCACCAGCACCAACGCCCGGGAGATCCTCGAGTGGGCGTTCACCCAGGGCCGCAAGGTCCTGTTCTTCCCGGACCAGCACCTCGGTCGCAACACCGGCATCGCCATGGGCCACACCCACGACGACATGCGGGTGTGGAACCCCCGGTTCGAGCTCGGCGGCCTCACCCCCGACGAGGTCCGCGACGCCACCTTCCTGCTCTGGAAGGGCCACTGCTCGGTGCACCAGCGCTTCAGCCCCGCCCACGTGGAGGCCTTCCGCGCCCAGCACCCCGACGGCATCGTGATCGCCCACCCCGAGTGCTCGCACGACGTCTGCTCGATCGCCGATCAGGTCGGGTCCACCGACTTCATCATCAAGGCCGTCGCTGCTGCACCGGTGGGCTCGACCATCGCCATCGGCACCGAGATCCACCTGGTCAACCGGCTCCGGGACGAGACGCCCGACAAGGCGATCGTGTCGCTCGACCCGCTCGTGTGCCCGTGCTCGACCATGTTCCGCATCGACGGCCCCCACCTGGCGTGGGTGCTCGAGAACCTGGTCGAGGGCCGCATCATCAACCGCATCACCGTCGACCCCAACACCACCGAGTGGGCCAAGGTCGCCCTGCAGCGGATGCTCGACATCACCCAGGGCAACCCCGTCGACGCCGTGCGCGACCCCGCCACCGACACCCGGCCGCTCCCCGTCTGACGCCGACGCAGCGGCCAAGATGGTCGCGATGGAGGGGCACCGAGCATGTCGCCGGGCGTGACCGAGGGCGCGGTCGTCGTGGCCGTGCAGGCCTCGATCAGCGCGACGCCCCACCACGGTGCCGTCCTCGCCGACGTCGGCGGCGAGCCGGCGCTGGCCCTCGTGCTGCGCCGCCTCGCTCCCCTGCCCGGTCTCACCGGTGCCGAGCTGGCCGTCGTCACCACCGATGGACCGGCCGACGACGCCATCGCCGCGGTCGCCGAGGCGCACGACGTCCGGCTGGTCCGAGGCCCGGTGGACGATCCCCTCAAGGGGCTGGCGATCACGATGGTCCGCCTCGATGCGCAGACGATGGTGCGGGTCGACGCCGACGGGCCCTTCGCCGACCCCTTCGTCGTGCAGGCCGCCCTCACCCTCCACCAGAGCGGGACCGCCGACCACACCTCCAACCTGCTCCCGCGCACCTACCCGCGCGGGTTGGACGTCGAGGTGTTCTCGAAGCGGGCGCTCGGGGCCTGCGAGCTGGAGATCACCGACTCGTCCGAACGACGGGACCCCGGCGCCTTCGTGCGCCGGCACCCCCAGCGCTTCCGCCTCGCCACCGTGCTGTCGGGCCACGGGCTCGCCGCCGAGCGGTGGGTCATCGACAGCAGCGCCGACCTCATCCGGGTTCGCGAGATCGCCGGCCAGGTCCCCGACATCGGCACCGCCAGCTGGAACCGGATCCTCGCGGTCGCGGGGCGGGCGGCCAAGCCCCGGCCCGGCGAGCTGCGGCTCGAACCCGAGCACACCTCCGAACCGGGCGCCTACCCGTGGGTCTGCCGGTGGTCCGTCGTGGTCGACGGTGCCCGCCGGGGAACAGCCGTCACGACCACGGCAGACGGACAGGTCCGCCACGACGTCGACGTCCCCGACGAGTGGCGGGAACCGGCCCGAGCGGCGCTCTACCAGCTCCTCCACGGCGACGCCGACGGCCGCAGCTAGGGTCCGAGCGAAGCCCGGGCGCCGGCCCGGCGGCTCCGACCGGAGGGGTATGAAGGGATTGATCCTCGCTGGGGGGAAGGGGACGCGGCTGCGTCCCATCACCCACACCAGCGCGAAGCAGCTCGTCCCCGTCGCCAACAAGCCGATCCTCTTCTACGCCATCGAAGCCGTGGCCTCCGCGGGGATCGGCGAGATCGGGGTCATCGTCGGCGACACCGCGGACGCGGTCGAGGCGGCCTGCGGCGACGGCAGCCGGTGGGGCGTGCAGCTCACGTACATCCCCCAGGAGGAGCCGCTCGGCTTGGCCCACTGCGTCCTCATCGCCCGGGACTTCCTCGGTGACGACGACTTCGTGATGTACCTCGGCGACAACCTGCTCGAGGAGGACCTCGCCGTCTTCGCCGCCCGCTTCGCCGAGGCGGGGCACAAGGCCAACACCCCGTCGTTCCACGACGACCACACGGCGCCGGTCGCCTGGCTGCTCCTCGCCGAGGTCCCCGATCCCCACCAGTTCGGCGTGGCCGAGCTGGGGTCCGACGGCAGCATCGTCCGCTTGGTCGAGAAGCCCAAGGACCCCCCCACCAACCTGGCCATGGTCGGCGCCTCGTTCTTCACCCCCGCCATCCACGACGCCGTCGCCGCCATCGAGCCGTCCGAGCGCGGTGAGCTGGAGATCGTCGATGCGATCCAGTGGCTGATCGACCGGGGCGACGTGGTACGGCACGACCTGCTCACCGGCTGGTGGCTCGACACCGGGAAGAAGGACTCCGTCCTCGACGCCAACCGC